>MTEW01003385.1_pt2 | contig 63478 bp, 58 predicted proteins | sample 1042681 | NCBI WGS metagenome assembly MTEW01 (sample SAMN06185811, study PRJNA358809) | soil metagenome | isolation source: soil biostimulated with citrate as carbon source | place: India | collected 2015-05-23
AGGAGGATTCGAACCTCCGACCGCCCGGTTCGTAGCCGGGTACTCTATCCAGCTGAGCTATGAGTGCGTTGTGGGCGCGCATTATAGGGATTTTTTTGCTTCAGTCAACTGCTTTTTTGATAAGTTTCAATAACTTATCGATCTAGCACTTAACCATCCCTACAACACTGAATAATGGCGGAGAAGGGGGGATTCGAACCCCCGACACCCTTTTGAGGTGTACTCCCTTAGCAGGGGAGCGCCTTCGGCCACTCGGCCACCTCTCCGCAACACGGGGCGCATGATAACCATGTTTTCCCCGTTTGCAAAGCCAAAAATTGCAGAAAAATTAGTGGCTTGGTTCTTGGTCTTTCTCTTTCTGTATGCGCTGGTAAATTTCCTCACGGTGCACGGCAACCTCTTTGGGAGCATTGACACCAATGCGCACCTGGTTACCTTTCACCCCAAGCACGGTCACAGTGACATCGTCACCCACCATCAGGGTCTCTCCGACCCGGCGAGTCAGAATCAGCATTCCTTTCTCCTTACGGATTCGTTTCGGGACAACAGTCTGCAAAAAAGAAATGGTTACGGCCCCAGCACGGACTACCGCTGGAGCTTACACCCAAGTATTGACCAGCCCCGGCAAAAGAAAAGTTCCACCGTAGCAGCCAAAAACGACAAAAGGCGCGGGGTGAGCCGCGCCTTTTGAAAACTGCCTTATTCGCCCTGTCGGGTCGGGGCGTCCAGCTCGAATGCAGTGTGCAAGGCGCGCACCGCCAGTTCGAGGTATTTCTCTTCGATGACCACGGACACCTTGATCTCCGACGTGGAGATCATCTGGATATTGATGGTCTCCTTGGCCAGGGCTTCGAACATACGGCTGGCGACACCGGCATGGGAGCGCATTCCGACACCCACGATGGAGACCTTGGCGATCTTGGTGTCGCCGATCACTTCACGGGCGCCGAGTTCGCTGGCGGTCTGCTCCAGCACGCGCTGGGCATTCTGGTAGTCATTGCGGTGCACGGTGAAGGTGAAATCGGTGGTGTTATCGTGCGCCACGTTCTGCACGATCATGTCCACTTCGATGTTGGCGGCACTGATCGGGCCCAGGATCTTGAAGGCCACGCCGGGGATGTCCGGCACGCCACGGATGGTCAGCTTGGCTTCGTCGCGATTGAAGGCGATGCCGGAGATGATCGGCTGTTCCATGGATTCCTCTTCATCAAGGGTAATGAGGGTGCCCGGACCCTCCTGGAAGCTGTGCAGCACGCGCAGCGGGACGTTGTATTTGCCGGCGAACTCCACCGAGCGGATCTGCAGCACCTTGGAGCCGAGGCTGGCCATTTCCAGCATCTCCTCGAAGGTGATCTTGTCCAGGCGCTGAGCCTGGGGCACCACGCGTGGGTCGGTGGTGTAGACGCCATCTACATCGGTGTAGATCTGGCACTCGTCGGCCTTCAGGGCCGCTGCCAGGGCTACGCCGGTGGTGTCGGAACCGCCACGACCGAGGGTGGTGATGTTGCCGTGCTCATCCACACCCTGGAAGCCGGCGACCACGACCACGCGGCCGGCCTTGAGGTCGGCACGGATCTTCTGGTCGTCGATCTGCAGGATGCGCGCCTTGTTGTGGGCGCTGTCGGTGAGGATGCGCACCTGGTTGCCGGTGTAGGAAACCGCCGGCACACCGCGCTTGATCAGCGCCATGGCCAGCAGGGCGATGGTCACCTGCTCACCGGTGGAGACCATTACGTCCAGTTCGCGCGGTACCGGCTGCTCGCTGATCTGTTTCGCCAGATCGATCAGGCGGTTGGTTTCGCCGCTCATGGCGGAAACCACGACCACGATGTCATCGCCGCCTTCGCGGAACTTCTTCACCTTCTCGGCCACCTGCTCGATGCGCTCGACAGTGCCGACCGAGGTCCCCCCAAACTTCTGTACGATCAAAGCCATTTCAAAAGCCGCCTAATCCCGTGAAGGGCGCCCATTAAACAATCAACGCAGAACACTGCCAAGGCCCGCCGGGCGTGGGGCGGACCGTTGGTGGCGGGCCTTAGAGGCCCTGTTCGACGAACGGTGCAGCCAGGGCCAGAGCCTGTTCCAGGGCCGCAGCGTCGGTACCGCCGCCACGCGCCATGTCAGGGCGGCCACCGCCCTTGCCGCCAACCGCTGCCGCGGCCTGCTTCATCAGATCGCCGGCTTTGAGTTGGCCGGTCAGGTCCTGGGTGACACCGGCGACCAGTGTCACCTTGCCCTCCAGCGCACCGCCGAGCAGGATCACCGCGCGGCCGAGCTTGTTCTTGAGTTGGTCGACCAGCGCCAGCAGCGCGTCGCCATCCAGTCCATCCAGTCGCGCAGCCAGCACCTTCACGCCTTTGATATCGATGGCGGAAGAAGCCAGGTCGTCGCCGGCAGCACTGGCCGCCTTGGCCTTGAGCTGCTCCAGCTCTTTCTCCAGCTGGCGGTTGCGCTCCAGGAGCGCGGACAGTTTGTCCAGCAGGTTGTCGCGGCTGCCTTTGACGAGGCCCGCGGCCTCCTTCAGTTGTTCTTCGGCACCGTTCAGGTAAGCCAGCGCAGCCGCGCCGGTCACCGCTTCAATACGGCGCACGCCAGCCGCGACACCACCTTCGCTGGTGATCTTGAACAGGCCGATGTCGCCAGTGCGGGACACGTGGGTACCACCGCAGAGTTCGACGGAGAAATCGCCGCCCATGGTCAGGACGCGCACCTGGTCGCCGTATTTCTCGCCGAACAGGGCCATGGCGCCTTTGGCCTTGGCCGTGTCGATGTCGGTCTCTTCGGTCTCGACTTCGCTGTTCTTGCGGATTTCGGCGTTGACGATGTCTTCCAGGGCTTTCAGCTGCTCGGGCTTGATGGCCTCGAAATGGCTGAAGTCGAAGCGCAGGCGCTGACTGTCGACCAGGGAGCCTTTCTGCTGGACATGGTCACCCAGCACCTGGCGCAACGCAGCGTGCAGCAAGTGGGTGGCGGAGTGGTTGAGGGCGGTTGCCTGACGAACGGTGGCATCCACCTGAGCGGTGACAGTGCTGCCAACGCGAAGGACGCCGTGATCGACCACGCCGTGGTGGAGGAAGGCGCCACCGGCCTTGGTGGTGTCGCGCACGTCGAAGCGCAGGCCGGTTGCGGCGATGAAGCCGCAATCGCCCACCTGACCGCCGGACTCGGCATAGAACGGCGTGCGATCCAGGACCAGTACGCCCTGCTCGCCTTCTGCGAGTTGCTCGACGGCCTGGCCGTCCTTGAACAGGGCGACGACAGTAGCATCGCCATGGGTGCAGACGTAACCGGTGAAATCGGTATCGGCATCGACCTTGACCAGGGCGTTGTAGTCCATGCCGAACGCGCTGGAGGCACGGGACATTTCGCGCTGCTTGTCCATCTCGCGCTCGAAGCTTTCCTCGTCAAGGGTCAGGCCGCGCTCACGGGCGATGTCGCCCGTCAGGTCCATCGGGAAGCCGTAGGTGTCGTACAGCTTGAACACCACGTCGCCCGGGATCACGGTGCCGGAAAGGCCGGACAAGTCCTGCTCAAGGATGCGCAGGCCCTGCTCCAGGGTCTTGGCGAATTGCTCTTCCTCAGTCTTCAGCACGCGCTCGATGTGCGCTTGCTGCTGCTTGAGCTCGGGGAAGGCTTCGCCCATTTCGCCGGCGAGGGCCGCGACGATCTTGTGGAAGAAGGCGCCCTTGGCACCCAGCTTGTTCCCGTGACGGCAGGCGCGACGGATGATGCGGCGCAGCACATAGCCACGGCCTTCGTTGGAAGGCAGCACGCCGTCAGCGATGAGGAAGGAGCAGGAACGAATGTGGTCGGCCACGACTTTCAGCGACGGCGCATCGTCATTGGCGCAGCCGATGGCGTCAGCGGAAGCCTTCAGCAGACTCTGGAACAGGTCGATCTCGTAGTTCGAATGAACGTGCTGCAGCACGGCGCTGATGCGCTCCAGGCCCATGCCGGTGTCCACGCTCGGCGCCGGCAGCGGGTGCATCACGCCGTCCGCGGTGCGGTTGAACTGCATGAACACGTTGTTCCAGATCTCGATGTAGCGGTCGCCATCTTCTTCCGGAGAGCCGGGCGGGCCGCCCCAGATTTCCGGGCCGTGGTCGAAGAAGATCTCGGTGCACGGGCCGCAAGGACCGGTGTCGCCCATCGCCCAGAAGTTGTCGGAGGCGTACGGGGCGCCCTTGTTGTCGCCGATGCGCACCATGCGCTCTTCCGGCACGCCAACTTCCTTGGTCCAGATTTCGTAGGCCTCGTCGTCAGTGGCGTAAACGGTGACCCAGAGTTTGTCCTTCGGCAGCTTCAGCCACTTGTCGCCAGTGAGGAATTCCCACGCGTAATGGATGGCATCGCGCTTGAAATAGTCGCCGAAGCTGAAGTTGCCCAGCATCTCGAAGAAGGTGTGGTGGCGCGCGGTGTAGCCGACGTTTTCCAGGTCGTTGTGCTTGCCGCCCGCGCGGACGCATTTCTGGCTGGTGGTCGCGCGGGTGTAGGCGCGCTTTTCCAGGCCAAGGAAGCAGTCCTTGAACTGGTTCATCCCCGCGTTGGTGAACAGCAGGGTCGGGTCGTTGCCCGGAATCAGGGAGCTGGAAGCGACACGGGTATGCCCCTTCTCTTCGAAGAAGCTCAGGAAGGCTTCACGGATTTCTGCGCTTTTCATAGGTTCTTCCACGGAAACTGCGGCCACGACGGCGGGTGCTAATCGTTATCGGCGAAGGGCGGCAAGCGGAAATCGGCGAAAAAGCAGCAGGTTCTCAAGAATATCCCGGCATTTAACGCCTGTTTCCCACGTTGCGCGCGAAACTCGCAGCCGTCTGGCGACGGGCATACGAATCACCGGCAAAGGGCCGCATTATATCGGCCCTGCGCCAGCGGGATAGTCTCTTTGTGCGATAGATGGCGGCTATTTACACCCGCCATCCGATCAGGCTTGCCGGAAGGCGGCAAAAGCCTCGATCACAGCGGGAATATCAGCGGCTTGCACGTCCAGGTGGGTGACCAGTCGCAAGCGCGCGGCAGGGCTGACGCGAATACCGCGCCCCGCAAGGAAGCCGCCCAGCGCGCGAGCCTGGTCCCCGATCTGCACGTAAACCATGTTCGTCTGTACCGGCTCGATGCTGTAGCCCAGTTCTCGCAGGCCCGCTCCCAGACGCTCGGCGTTGCCATGATCTTCCGCCAGGCGTTCTACCTGGTGATCCAGTGCATAGAGCCCCGCCGCCGCCAGCAGGCCGGCCTGACGCATGCCGCCACCGACCATCTTGCGCAAGCGTCTGGCCTTGGCGATCAGTCCCGCACTGCCACAGAGCACCGAACCCACCGGCGCCCCGAGCCCCTTGGACAGGCAGACGGAAACCGAGTCGAAATGCCGGGTGACTCGCGGGCATCCACACCCAGCTTCACCGCGGCGTTGTACAAGCGGGCGCCGTCCAGGTGCAGGCCCAGGCCGCGACGACGAGTCAGTTCACGGGCAGCAACCAGGTAATCCAGGGGCAGCACCTTGCCTTGCATGGTGTTTTCAAGCGCCAGCAGGCGAGTACGGGCGAAGTGGAAGTCGTCCTGCTTGATGGCAGCCTCGACCCGGGAAAGATCCAGGCTGCCGTCCGCTTCGCCTTCGATGGGCTGGGGCTGGATGGAGCCCAGCACGGCGGCGCCGCCACCTTCGTATTTATAGGTATGCGCCTGCTGGCCGACGATGTATTCGTCACCGCGCTCGCAGTGCGCCATCAGACCCAGCAGGTTGCTCATGGTGCCGGTCGGCACGAAGAGCGCAGCCTCGAAGCCCAGGCGCTCGGCCAGGGTGGCTTCCAGACGGTTTACGGTGGGGTCTTCGCCATAGACATCGTCGCCCAGTTCAGCGCGCTGCATGGCCTCGCGCATACCAGCTGTGGGTTGGGTGACGGTGTCGCTACGCAGGTCGATCAGGCTCATGCCGGGCTCCTTGGATGGGCGAAGGGCCCGATCCTAAATCCCGGCCCCGTGCGGGTACAGGTACAGATGCAAAGAAAGCGGTAGAACCTGTTCACGGTCTCGCGAGCTAGAGCCATGCAAGGCAAAAGAAGGCGAGGAAGCGGACTGGGCTCGCACTCGAGTTTACGAGCTGTAAATGAGCGTTCCGACCGGGCTGGCGCTCCAGCCTGCTTTTAACGCAGCAGGGCAAACGCGCAGCAGATCGTGGTCAGGTTCTCAGACGTCGGCAGGCACTATGAGGATCCCGGCACGCAGGCCGTTCTTCACTTTGGGATTGGGGAAGATGATCCGCGCACCCTGCTCTTCCACCACCCAGCGCGTACCGGCGATGTCCTCGGCCAGCAGGTAGCCCACGGGCAACTCGCTGAAGTTCTCGATATCCGGTGCCAGGTGCAGTTGGAAGGATTCGCTGTGCTTGATGATCTCGCGCGATACCGAGAACAGTTGCAGGCCATCCAGGCTTTCGCCGTCGGCTTTCGTCTCGCGCCCTTCGATCAGCGCATGCAGGCGCGCCTCGAGTCGGTCGAGGTTGACCTCCGCGTTGCTGCCGAACGGACGCGCCTTGCCCAGCTCCAGGGTGAAGGCCTCGGCATCCAGTCGCGCGTAGGTGTAGGAGCTGAAGGTGATACCGGTCTTGTTCTGCAGCAGCACGGCATCGATACCGGCGTCACGCAGGCGGGCCAGCTCCGTGCGCGAATGCTCACGGCCTTCGACATAGGGATAGAGGGCGAACTGCTCGATCTTCGACCCACGGATCGCGGTATGCAGGTCGTAGTGCAGGCGCGAACGGTCAGGCTTGCTGAAGAAGGCAGCGGCGTAGCGCTCCAGTTCCCCGGCGCGCATGGCTTCGAAGCCGCTGGATTCAGCATGTCGCCCGTTGAACAGGCGGTTGATGTCCTGCTCGACGAAGCGCTCGCCGCGACGAATGGCTTCGGGATTGCCCAGCAGGAAGAGAATGCGCGTACGCGGTTTCAAGTGTCCCCGCGCGATGGCCTGGACCAGGCGGTCCAGCAGTTCGATCGGGGCGGTCTCATTACCGTGCACCCCGGCCGAAAGCAGCAGGTCGAGCCCGCTGTCTTCGGCGGCAGGCGGAGTGACGTCCAGCGCCCCCTCCCCCAGCCAGTGCAGACGCACCCCCCCGGATGTCAGCTGGATCTTCTCGGTCGGCTCGCGGCCGGCGAGGGTCAATTCGAGCAGTTTTCCGAGGGCTAGCATCCTGTTACCTCAATCGTGATCGCAGTCGGGACCATGTACATGGTCATCGTCGTCGGCGTCAGCCGGTTCCATTTCCAGTTGCAGGCTGACCAGGTTGGTGGCCAGCGGGCGCAGCAGCAGGTTGGCATACTCGGTGTCGCCCTCCTCCACGTCCACGCCGATCAGCAACTGGCCATTGCCGGCCTGCTGGATCCAGACTTCCTTGCCCTGCCAGACGACGGCGAATCGGGTGCAGGAGGTTTCGAGCTGGGTGCCGTCGGTATCTTCGAGGATGAGTTGCAGGGCGTCGGACATTTCAGGTTTCTCAGTTGAGCTGGAAGGGATAAACAGCGCCCAGTTTAAGGATCTGCGTCAGTTCATCCAATGCCGTCCGGCATTCCACCAGCAATTGCGGATCAGCCAGGTCGGACTCGCTGACGCGGTCGCGATAGTGCTTCTCGACCCAAGTGGTCAGTGTGGCGTGGAGCTCCGGGGTCATGATCACCCCCTGGTTCACCGCCGCCAGCTCGTCTTCCTTCAGTGCCACGCGCAGACGCAGGCAAGCCGGGCCACCCCCGTTCTGCATGCTCTGTTTGAGGTCGAAGACCTTCACTTCGCGAATCGGCCCCTGCCCCGCGGTCAGCTCATTCAGGTAGCTCCAGACGTTGGCATTGCCACGGCATTCTTCCGGCACGATCAGCAGCATGCTGCCATCGGCGCGGGTGAGCAGCTGGCTGTTGAACAGGTAGGAACGCACTGCGTCCTCCACCCCTACCGCGCTGCGCGGCACGCGAACCGCCTGGAAGCGGCCACCACGCTTGCCCAGCTTGCTATCCAGCTCGGCCAGCACCTTGTCGGTCTCGAGGAAGGCATCCTCGTGGTAGAACAGCACCTCGCCGTTACCCACCGAAATCACGTCGTTGTGGAATACGCCCTGATCGATCACCGCCGGGTTCTGTTGAGCGTAGACCACGCCCTCCGCACTCAACCCGTGCAGGCGAGCGACCGCATGGCAGGCTTCCAGGGTCTGCCGCGCCGGGTAACGTTGCGGAGACGGGAAACGGCTGTCGAAGGCGCTGCGGCCAAAGACGAAGAATTCGACGCCCGCCTCACCGTAGCCCTTGCAGAACCGGGTGTGGTTGGCTGCGCCTTCGTCGCCGAACTGGCCTACCGCCGGCAGCGCGGCATGGTGGGCGAAGAACTTGTCGTTGGCGAACATCGCGCCGAGCACACGACTGGTGGTCGGATGCTCGATGGAACGGTGGAACTTGCAGTTCAGGTTGGCGGCGGTGAAGTGCACGCGGCCATCCGCCGTGTCGGCGCTGGGGCTGACGGTGCAGGAGTTGGCGGTCCACATGCTGGAGGCGGAACTGCAGGCCGCCAGCAGCGGCATGGCTTCCTTGGCGGCCTTGGCGATGACTTCCGCATCGGTGCCGGCGAAGCCAAGACTGCGCAGCGCGGCGACATCCTGGCGCTCCTGCGGCGCGAACACGCCCTGCTTGAAGCCCATTTCCATCAGCGCCTTCATCTTGCCCAGCCCCTGCAGCGCCGCTTCCTTCGGGTTGGAAACCGCCTGGCTGTTGCTCTGCGAGGCGACGTTACCGTAGGACAGGCCACCGTAGTTGTGGGTCGGGCCGACCAGTCCGTCGAAGTTCACTTCATAGGCGTTCACAGGCTGACTCCTGGAGTAAGGGTTGCAGGCAGGGCAAGGGTTTCGCTTTCCAGCGAGGCGACCGGGTAGGCGCAATAGTCAGCCGCGTAATAGGCGCTGGCGCGGTGGTTGCCGGAGGCACCGACACCACCGAAGGGAGCGCTGCTCGCGGCGCCGGTCAGTTGCTTGTTCCAGTTGACGATGCCGGCACGGCTCTCGATGAGGAACTGCTGGTAGCGCTCGGCGGAATCGGACAGCAGGCCAGCGGCCAGGCCGTACTGGGTGGCATTGGCCTCGGCAATCGCCGCGTCGAAGTCGCTGTAGCGGATCACCTGCAGCAACGGGCCGAAGAATTCTTCATCCGGACGATCCGCCACGGCGGTGACGTCGAGGATTCCCGGAGTCAGCAGTGCCGCGTTCTCCAGCGGCTGGGACATGGCCAGCAGCACCGAAGCACCGCCCGCGATCAGATGGTCCTGGGCCTTGAGCAGGTGGCGCGCCGCATCCAGGGAAATCACCGACCCCATGAAGGGCGCGGGCTGGGCGTCGAAGGCCCCCACCTTGATGGTGCTGGCGACGCTCACCAGGCGTGCCAGCAGGGCATCGCCCCATGCGCCTTCGGGCACTAGCAAGCGGCGGGCGCAGGTGCAGCGCTGGCCTGCGGAAATGAAGGCCGACTGGATGATGGTATAGACGGCGGCGTCCACGTCCTGGACCTGATCCACCACCAACGGGTTGTTGCCGCCCATTTCCAGGGCGAGGATCTTGTCCGGGCGGCCGGCGAACTGCTGGTGGAGCAGGTTGCCGGTGCGGCTGGAGCCGGTGAAGAACAGACCGTCGATACCTGCGTTGCCAGCCAGGGCGATGCCGGTTTCACGTGCGCCCTGCACCAGGTTGAGCACGCCGGCCGGCAGGCCCGCCTCGACCCAGCATTTCACTGTCAGTTCAGCGACCTTCGGGGTCAGCTCGCTGGGCTTGAAAATCACCGCGTTACCCGCGAGCAGGGCCGGGACGATGTGGCCGTTGGGCAGATGGCCGGGGAAGTTGTACGGGCCGAATACCGCCACCACGCCGTGGGGCTTGTGGCGCAGCACGGCGGTGGCGTCAGCCAGCGGGCCGCTTTTCTCGCCGGTGCGCTCGCGGTAGCTCTGAATCGAGATGGCGACCTTGTTGACCATGCTGGTCACTTCGGTGGCCGACTCCCACAGCGGCTTGCCGGTTTCTTCGCCGATGCAGCGGGCCAGTTCGTCGGCATGGCTGCGCAGCGCCACTGCGAACTGCTCAAGAATGCTAATGCGCTCTTCCAGTGGGCGACGTGCCCAGGCGGGAAACGCTGCGCGGGCGGCCTTCACGGCCTCATCTACCTGGACGGCGCTGGCACCCTGGCCGGACCAGACGACCGACTGAGTCACCGGATTCAACGAATCGAAGGCTTCGCCCTGCCCTGCCTGCCAGTTACCTGCAATGAAATGAGTGCTCATTTATACGGACTCCTTGGCCGACAGCGGAACAGCGCGAACCGAGGCACCGGCAGAAAGCTTCAGGCGCTTGGCCGTCAGTGCGTCCACCACGAGGGTGCCAGAAGCCAGGCGGGCCGGCGCCGCGGTGATGCGGCAGTCTTCGCGCTTGCGGTTATGGATCAGGAAAGGCGTTGCGTCATCGCCCGGCGTACCGACAGCGAGCACCAGGCTCTGGCTGTCGCGCACGGCGCGGATCTTCGACGTTTCGCATTCGATGGCCGGGCCGGCGTCGAAGATGTCGACGTAACCCTGATAGCTGAAGCCCTCGCCCTTGAGCATGGCCAAGGCCGGCTCAGTATCGGCGTGTACACGACCAATGACGTCGCGTGCCGCCTCGGAGAGGAAGCAGGTGTACAGCGGGAACCTGGGCATCAGTTCGGCGATGAAGGCCTTGTTGCCGACGCCGGTGAGGTAGTCGGCGCGAGAGAACTCCATCTTGAAGAAGTGCCGCCCCAGGCTTTCCCAGAACGGGGAAACGCCATGCTCGTCGGACATGCCGCGCATCTCGGCGATCACCTTGTCACCGAACAGCTCCGGGAACTCGGCGATGAACAGGAAACGCGCCTTCGACAGCAGGCGACCGTTCAGGCCGCTGCGATGACCAGCATGGAGGAACAGCGAGCAGAGTTCGGAATTGCCGGTCAGGTCGTTGGCCAGGAACAGGGTGGGAATCTGCCGGTGGATATGCAGTTCCTGGGAGGCGCTGACGGTCAGGCCGACGCGGTAGTTGTACCAGGGCTCGCGCAGACCCACTGCGCCCGCCACGGCGGAAATGCCGATGACGGTGCCATCGTCGTCCTCGAGCACGAACAGGTAGTCCGCGTCGGCACGCTCGGCCTCTCCACGGAATGCCTTCTCCGCCCAGCCGACGCGATGCGACAGGCGCTCCTCATTGGCCGGCAGCGTGGTCAGGCCTGCGCCGGTACTGCGCGCCAGGTCGATCAGGGCCGGTAAGTCGGCGCTGCGTACGGGACGAACGATCATAGTGCCTCCAGAAATTTCGCTCCCTTCCGTCCGGGAAGGCAGCCAGGGAGAGGGCTGTGCCCTCATCCGGCCCCATCAGGGGCCACCTCCTCCCGGCGGGAGGAGGGTCAAAGACTCAAACGGCGATTAGGCGGACGCTGGCGCCTTCACCGACACCCAGGGCCTCGGCGGCTTCTTCGCCAAGCACCACCGGCTTGCCGGGCACCCAGTCGAGTTCGGCGACGATGGCGCGGAAATCCTGCAACTGACTGTTGCACACCAGGTACTGGCGGCCACCCTTGCCCTGCTCGCCCAGTTTCACCGGCACCATGCGGCTCTGCGCGATGGAGCGGATGCTCGAGGTGCGGGCATGGAGGGTCGGGCCACCATCGAAGATGTCGATGTAGTTGTCGGTCTCGAAGCCTTCGCGCATCAGGATGTCGAAGGTGATCTGCGCACGCGGGTGCACCTGGCCCATGGATTCCTGGGCTTCGTCCGGCAGCAACGGCACATAGATCGGGTAATGCGGCATCAGCTCGGCGAGGAAGGTGCGGCTCTTCAGGCCGGACAGGCGCTCGGCCTCGGTGTAGTTGAGGTCGAAGAAGTTGCGCCCCACCGCGTCCCAGAACGGCGACTCGCCGTGCTCGTCGCTGTAGCCGACGATTTCCACTACCACGGCATCGGCGAAGCGCTCCGGGTTACTCGCCATGAACAGCAGGCGGCCGCGGGAGTTGAGTTCGGCAGTGGCGGTGTTCACCAGGTCGCGCTCGACGTAGAAACTGGTCAGCAGGCTGTTTCCAGTGAGGTCGTGGCAAAGCGACAGGACGTGGATCTTGTTGTGGATCGAAAGCGAACGAGAGGCATGCACGAACGTCTCGTTGCGGAAGCTGTAGAACGGTTCGGAGAAACCGGCGGAGGCGACGATCGCCGAGCAGCCGGCGAGACGGCCGGTCTTGCTGTCTTCGAGGACGAAGAAATAGCTCTCTTCGCCGTTGAAGCTCACCTCGGCGGAGAAAGATGCCTCGGACGCGGCGATCTTCTCGCCCAGCACCTCGGCGTCATCCGGCAACGACGTGACACCCACGGGGCTATCCGCGGCCAGACGCTGGACTTCAGCGAGATCGGCCATTTGCGCGGGGCGCATCACCAACATGGGGGTCACTCCTTTTTCTTGTTGAAAACTCCGAACGAACCAGTGATTCCATCCGGAGAAAAGCCGGGCCCCGATGGCCCGCACTCATACATGAATCTGTTCCGTCCCTGGGATCGCAGCGCAGCGCTTCCCTGCGCTGCGTCCAGCAAAGGCTTACGCCTGGGTCAGCTTGGCGACGGCGCGCTCGAAGCGGTCCAGGCCTTCGTCGATGTCCGCATCCGGGATCACCAGGCTGGGCGCGAAGCGCACCACGTCCGGGCTGGCCTGCAGAACCATCACGGCTTCCTTCTCGGCGGCGTTCAGCACGTCTTTCGCCTTGCCCTTCCAGGCATCGGAGAGGACGGCGCCGATCAGCAGGCCCAGGCCGCGAACCTCGGTGAAGATGCCGTACTTGGCACCGATGGCTTCGAGGCGGGTCTTGAAGCGGTCATGCTTGGCATTGATGCCACGCAGCACTTCCGGGGTGTTGATCACATCCAGCACAGCCTCGGCTACGGCGCACGCCAGCGGGTTGCCGCCGTAGGTGGTGCCGTGGGTGCCAACCGACAGGTGCTTGGCGATTTCGGTGGTGGTCAGCATGGCGCCGATGGGGAAACCGCCGCCCAGGCTCTTGGCGCTGGAGAGGATGTCCGGGGTCACGCCGTAGTGCTCGTAGGCGAACAGGTGGCCGCTACGGCCCATGCCGCTCTGCACTTCGTCGAAGATCAGCAGTGCGTTGTGTTCGTCGCACAGCTTGCGGGCACCTTCCAGATAGGCCTTGTCCGCCGGCAGCACGCCGCCTTCGCCCTGCACGGGCTCCAGGACCACGGCGCAGGTCTTGTCGGAGATGGCAGCCTTCAGGGCGTCCAGGTCGTTGAAGGGCACATGGCTGATGCCTTCCATCTTCGGACCGAAGCCGTCGGAGTACTTTGGCTGGCCGCCAACGGTCACGGTGAACAGGGTACGACCGTGGAAGCTGTTGGTGGCGGAGATGATTTCGTGCTTCTGCGGGCCATAGACGTCATGGGCATAACGACGGGCCAGTTTGAAAGCTGCTTCGTTGGCCTCAGCACCGGAGTTGGCGAGGAATACGCGCTCGGCAAAAGTAGCGTCCACCAGTTTCCTGGCCAGGCGCAGGGCCGGCTCGTTGGTGAAGACGTTGGAGACGTGCCAGATCTTGTTGGCCTGCTCGGTCAGCGCATTGACCAGCGCGGGGTGCGCATGACCCAGGGAGTTCACTGCGATACCGCCGGCAAAATCGATCAGCTCGCGACCGGACTGGTCCCAGACTCGGGAACCCTGGCCACGCACCGGAATGAAAGCGGCGGGGGCGTAGTTGGGAACCATCACCTTGTCGAAATCGGCGCGCTCGACCTGCGCATGCTCAACGGACATCAGTTTCTCCTGCCATGAACGGCTAGTGATGAAAGGATTGTAGGGACTGATTCGGGGTTGGCATTGCCGCCATGCGACAACTTCTTACAGCGCCAACCCCGCGAAAACCGGCGCTTATGGAAATGCGACAGAAAGCGTCGGGAAGGCGCAGTTTAAACGCTGATCGCCGCTGCTATGCACCCGCCGGGAAAATTTCTCCACGGGGTGACTGGTGGGTACTCATGCGGGGAGCGAGCGGGAAGCTTGTAGGGGCGAATTCATTCGCCCCTACAAAAGCAGCACCCAAGAAGAGGGGCTGGGGTGAAGGTCAGGTCCGCTCCGCCACCGGGGTCGGCTGCTGGGTTTCGAAGGGGCTGGCGCCACGGCGCTGGTTGCGGTCTTCGCGCGGGGTAACGCCGAAGAAATTGCGGTAGGCGCTGGAGAAGTGCGGGCCGGAAGAGAAGCCGCAGGACAGGCCGATCTGAATGATCGACTTGCTGGTCTGCATCAGCATCTGGCGCGCCTTGTTCAGGCGCAGCTCCAGGTAGTACTGGCTGGGCACGCGATTGAGGTACTGCTTGAAGATGCGCTCCAGCTGGCGACGGGACACGCAGACGTGCTGGGCGATTTCGTCGGTGGTCAGCGGTTCTTCGATATTGGCTTCCATCAACAGTACGGCCTGGGTCAGCTTCGGATGGCTGGAACCCAGACGGTTCTGCAAGGGGATGCGCTGGCGTTCGCCACCCTCGCGGATGCGCTCCACCACCAACTCCTCGGATACCGCGCCAGCCAGCTCGGCACCATGATCACGCGCCAGCACAGCCAGCAGCAGGTCGAGCACCGCCAAGCCACCGCATGCGGTCAGACGGTCGCGGTCCCAGTCGAACAGATGGCTGGTCGCAATCACCTTGGGGAATCGCTCGGTGAAGTCGTCCTGCCACCGCCAGTGCACGGCAGCGCGATAGCCATCCAGCAGGCCCAGCTGGGCAAGCGGATAGACGCCGGCGGAGAGGCCGCCGACCACGCAGCCGGCACGCACGGCCTGCTTGAGCGCGGCAGAGAGTGCCGGCGAGGTCTGCGCCGGCGGCTCGTCAGCCACCAGAAACAGGCGCTGCAGGCCTTCCAGCTTGCCGACCCAGGCGTCGCCCGGTAGGCGCCAGGCACCCTCGGTGGCCGGCTCGGCCTGCAGGAAGGACATGTCGTAGACCACTTCCGGATGCAGTCGCTGGGCAACGCGCAGAGCTTCCTCGGCCAGCGCCAGGGTCAGTGCCTTGGTACCGGGCCAGAGGAGAAAAGCGATTCGATGGGCAGTCATGGCAGGCAGCTTAGCAGACCCCGGAAAAAGGAAAGGGACGTGGTGAAACAGGGATTCGAATGCACTGCGGCGGCCCTCAGGCCGCCGCAACGGGGATCACTTCAGACTGCCGGAAAGGAACTGCTTGAGGCGATCGGATTGCGGGTTTGCCAGCACTTCCTTTGGGCAACCGCGCTCTTCCACCAGGCCTTTGTGCAGGAACACCAGTTGGTTGGACACCTCGCGGGCAAAACCCATTTCGTGGGTGACCACGACCATGGTGCGACCTTCGACGGCCAGGTCCTTCATGACTTTCAGCACTTCACCCACCAGCTCCGGGTCGAGAGCCGAAGTGGGCTCGTCGAACAGCATCACTTCCGGCTCCATGGCCAGGGCACGGGCAATCGCCACGCGCTGCTGTTCACCGCCCGACATGTGCGCCGGGTAGGCATCCTTGCGATGGGCCACGCCCACCTTGGCCAGGTAGTGCTCGGCCTTCTCGATGGCTTCCTTCTTCGGTACGCCGAGCACATGCACCGGCGCCTCGATGACGTTCTCCAGGGCGCTCATGTGCGACCAGAGGTTGAAGTGCTGGAACACCATCGCCAGTCGGGAACGCATGCGTTGCAGTTGCTTGGCATCAGCCGCCTTCAGGCCGCCGTCCTTGTTGGCCACGAGCTTCAGCTCTTCGCCATTGAGGAGGATCTTGCCGCCGTGGGGCTGCTCCAGCATGTTGATGCAGCGCAAGAAGGTACTCTTGCCCGAGCCGCTCGAGCCGATGATGCTGATGACGTCGCCAGCCTTCGCCGCCAGGGACACACCCTTGAGGACTTCGTGGCTGCCATAGCGCTTGTGCAGATCTTGGACTTCCAGTTTGTACATGGTTTCGGTCTCGTTTGGCTCAGTCGCTCAGCAGGCGTCCCTGACGAATGGGTTCACGGCCGGCCACCTTGGCCAGCCAAAGTCCAGGTTGCGCGAATCGCATCCGCTCACGTGCGAACAGCACGCCGTCGATCGACGCGCAAACCACTGCATGACGGTCATCCAGCGGGTCGATCACTTCGAACAGCGGATCGCCAGCCTTGACGCTCGCCCCGGCGATCTGGAGGAAGCTCACGACCCCGGAGTGCGGTGCATAGAGATATTCAGCCCCTTCGAATGGCGTCGCCTCACAGCAGTCCTGCGGGGCGACCGGCCACTCGCCGGTGATCAGGCCCTGGTCAGCGAGGAAGGCCAGGATGGCCTCGGCGCGCGTCTCGGCCAGCGGCTTGTCGGTATCCGCCATGCTGCCCAGCTCCACGGTGGTCGCCATGCAGGCCGGCGGAATCGATGCGTCAGGGAAACGCTGGGCCAGACGCAGCCAGGGCAGCGAGCAGGACTCATCGAACGAGCTGCCGCCGGAGTCTTCGGCGGTCAGGACCGCACCGGCCTCCAGGCGCGCCGCCAAGGGACGAAGATCGCTCCAGTGCTGTGGCAGGCAGTAGAGATGCACTGCTGCTTCGAAGTCGCAGTGCAGGTCCAGTACCAGGTCGGCGTCGCAGGCATGCTGCAACAGCAGACGCTGCATGCCTGCCAGCTCGGAACCTGCCGGTGGCAGTCCGGTCAGGGCTTCACCCATGGCCTGGCGGATGAGCGCCACGTTCGCAGTCGCGTCGGCGCCCAGACGGCCGTCCAGGCGATCCGCCACGAGGCTGGCGAGGTCCGCGAAGTCACGATTGAAGTTCTTGCCGCTGCCCAGCTCGAAGCGGCCCTGCTGGGCAGCCTGGACGAGTTGGCCAAGGCCAACCGGGTTGGCCACCGGCACCAGCTCGATCACGCCCTTCAAGCGGCCTTGCTCTTCCAACTCCCGCAGGCGGCGCTTGAGCTCCACGGCCACACGCATGCCCGGCAGTTCATCGGCGTGCAGGGACGCCTGGATGTACGCCTTGCGCTCGCCGCTGCCGAAACGGAAGACCGTCAGCTGGCGGCGCGTCCCCAGGCATCCCCAGGGCAATTCATGGTCGATACGCTGCATGAGGTCAGGCCTTGCGCGGGGCCAGGTAGGCCAGGTAGCGACGCTCGGCCGCCTTGAACAGGCGTACCAGGACGAAGGTCAGGCACAGGTAGAACGCACCCGCGGTGATGAAGGCCTCGAACGGCAGGTAGTACTGCGAGTTCACGGTGCGCGCGGCGCCGGTGATGTCGATCAGGGTGACGATGGACGCCAGGCTGGTGGTGTGCAGCATCATGATGACTTCGTTGCTGTACTGCGGCAGCGCACGACGCAGGGCCGACGGCAGCAGAATGCGGCGGTAGAGCTTGCCGCGGGACATGCCCATGGCCTTGGCCGCTTCGATCTCGCCATGCGGTGTTGCCTTGATGCTGCCGGCGAGAATCTCGGCGGTATAGGCACTGGTGTTGATCGCGAACGCCACGCAGGCGCAGAAGGTCGCGTTCGACAGATAAGGCCAGAAGACGCTTTCACGCACCGCTTCGAACTGGGCCAGGCCGTAGTAGATGAGGAACAGCTGGACCAGCATCGGGGTGCCGCGAATCACATAGGTGTAGAGCCAGGCCGGGAAGTTCACCCAGGGCTGTTTGGACACCCGCATCAGCGCCAGCGGCACGGCTGCGGTCAGGCCCAATGCCAGGGAAATCGCCAGGAGCTTGAGGGTTACCAGCACACCACCGAAGTAGAGCGGCAGGCTCTCCCAGATCACGTTGTAGTCGAAGATCATAGTTCAGCCGCCTTGATGCCCGCCGAGTAGCGTCGCTCCATGTAACGCAGCGCCAGCAAGGAGACGCTGGTCAGCACCAGATAGAGCGCGGCAACCGCGAGGTAGAAAGTGAAGGGTTCACGGGTCGCATCCGCTGCACTCTTGGCCTTGAACATCATGTCCTGCAGGCCGACCACCGAAATCAGCGCGGTGGCCTTGGTCATCACCAGCCAGTTGTTGGTGAAGCCGGGAATCGCCAGGCGGATCATCTGCGGTACGAGGATGCGGAAGAACACCTTGGTACCGCTCATGCCATAGGCCAGGCCCGCCTCGCCCTGCCCTTTCGGGATCGCCATGAAAGCGCCCCGGAAGGTTTCCGAGAGGTACGCGCCGAAGATGAAACCGAGGGTGAAGACGCCGGACCAGAAGGGGTCCAGATCGATGTAGTCCTCGTAACCCACCATAGGCGCGACGACGTTCACGATCTGCTGGCCGCCGTAGAAGATCAGCAGGATCAGCACCAGGTCGGGAATGCCACGGATCACGGTAGCGTAAGCCTCGCCCAGCAAGGACAGCCACTTGATCGGGGACAGTCGGAACGCCGCGCCGATCAGGCCGAGCACCACCGCCATGGTTATGGAAGACAGGGCCAGCAACAGAGTGAGCCAGGCACCATCGAGAATGGTCGAGCCGTAGCCGTTGAGCATGATTCAGATCCTCATGCAGCGCGCCGGGAAGCTCCGGGCGGCACCGCCACAACGAAAAAGTGGCACAAACCGCTATGTGAAGTTTGTGCCACTTTCAGGGAAAAGCGATTACTCGCCGTAGACGTCGAACTTGAAGTACTTGTCCTGCACTTCCTTGTACTTGCCATTGGCGCGAATGGCGGCGATGGCGTTATTGATCTTCTCGGCCAGGGCGGTGTCGCCCTTGCGCACGGCGATACCCGCACCTTCACCGAAGTACTTCTTGTCGGTGAAGTCAGGACCTACTAGGGCAAAGCCTTTGCCGGCATCGGTCTTGAGGAAACCGTCGTCGATGTTCACCACGTCGGCCAGGGTGGCGTCGAGACGGCCGGCGGTCATGTCCAGGAAGATTTCGTTCTGCGAGCTGTAGCGAACCACTTCGACACCGGCCGGCGAGAAGACGTCGGTGGCGTAGCGGTCGTAGATGGAGGCGCGCTGCACACCGACTTTCTTCCCTTTGAGATCGGTCAGCGGGTCGTTGATGACGGTGCCTTCCTTCATCGCGAGGCGCGCGGGAGTGTGGTAGTACTTCTTGGTGAAGTCCACCGACTTCAGGCGCTCTTCAGTGATGGTCATGGAAGAAAGTACGGCGTCGAACTTGCGCACTTTCAAGGCCGGGATCAGGCCGTCGAACTCCTGCTCGATCCACTTGCACTCGACTTTCATCTCGGCGCACAGCGCATTGCCGATGTCGTAGTCGAAGCCAGTGATCTTGCCGTCCGGAGTCTTGTAGGCGAAGGGCGGGTAAGCGGCTTCGATGCCGATACGCAGCGGCTTCGCATCGTCTGCAATGGCGGCCAACGGCGACAACAGGGACAGCGCCATGGCGCCGAGAAGTGCAATCTTCTTCATGTTATGACTCCTTCAAAGGGATATGGCTTCTGTTGGCAGCGTGAGATTCGCCCAGACGGTCCACGAATTGTAGAAAGAGTCGTCGTCTTTGCTGGCTGAACGCCGTGTGCAAAAGGCTCCGACTGGGTGTGCGGCATTCTAGCCACAGCCCCGAAGTCGATATTTCTTCAATGCGACAACAAATTACAGAAGCACTGGAGAGGGGGCGGAAGAGGATTGACAGGCACATGGAAAAGTGCCGAGAAGACAATGCACAGAACCCCGTAACAAGGCAATTATCGGACCACAAAATCGGAAGCCCAATAGTTCTGGGGCTTTACGATTTTGAAGTTGTTTTCGATGACACCAGAAGCACCTCGAAAGAGCGCAACGCGTTCCCATTGGAACCAGATGGAGTCACCTCGTAACCGCGACTGTTACCCAAGCGCCCTTCCCCCTTCTGAAACCCGATAAAGAATGGGCAATTGCAACGCGGCGGGATGCAATCTTCATTCAACTGAGATGGGAGGTTTCATCAGCACGACGCTCGATTGTTCCGGCCATGAAATGCAAAACCCCGCCCGGGCTTGTGGCCCGGGCGGGGTTTTGCTGCAGGTGCCGGTCAGGCGGCCTGCATGGTGCGATGAGTATCGATGAGGTGCTGCACCACGCCGGGATCAGCCAGGGTGGAGATGTCGCCGAGGGAGTCGTACTCGGCGACGGCGATCTTGCGCAGGATACGGCGCATGATCTTGCCCGAGCGGGTCTTCGGAAGGCCCGGAGCCCACTGGATTACGTCTGGGGTTGCGATCGGACCGATCTCCTTGCGCACCCAGTTTCTCAGTTCCTGGCGCAGTTGCTCGGAAGTCTCCTCGCCAGCGTTCAGCGTGACGTAGACATAGATGCCCTGCCCCTTGATATCGTGCGGCACGCCCACCACCGCGGCCTCGGCGACCTTCGGGTGGGCCACCATCGCGCTTTCGATCTCGGCGGTGCCCATGCGGTGACCGGAAACGTTCAGCACATCATCCACGCGGCCGGTGATCCACCAGTAGCCGTCTTCGTCGCGACGGGCACCGTCGCCCGTGAAGTACATGCCACGGAAGGTCTTGAAGTAGGTATCGACGAAGCGGTCGTGGTCGCCGTACAGGGTGCGCGCCTGGCCCGGCCAGGAGTCGATGATCACCAGGTTGCCTTCGGCCGGCCCCTCGATGATGTTGCCGAGGTTATCCACAAGCGCCGGCTGAACACCGAAGAACGGACGCGCTGCGGAACCCGGTTTCATGGCATGGGCCCCCGGTAGCGGCGTCATCAGGCAGGCACCGGTTTCGGTCTGCCACCAGGTGTCGACGATCGGGCAGCGGCTCTGGCCGACGTTCTCGTAGTACCAGTGCCAGGCTTCCGGGTTGATCGGCTCGCCCACGGAACCGAGCAGGCGCAGGCTGGAGCCATCGGCGCCTTCGACCGCAGCCTTGCCCTCGGCCATCATGGCGCGAATGGCGGTCGGCGCGGTGTAGAGCACGTTGACCTTGTGCTTGTCGACGATCTTCGCCACACGGGTCATGTCCGGATAGTTCGGCACGCCTTCGAACATCACGGTCGTGGCGCCGTTGGACAGCGGCCCGTAGACCAGATAGGTGTGGCCGGTCACCCAGCCGATGTCGGCGGTGCACCAGAACACTTCGCCCGGGCGGTAGTCGAACACGCGCTCATGGGTCAGCGATGCGTAGGTCAGGTAGCCACCGGTGGTGTGCAGCACACCCTTGGGCTTCCCGGTGGAACCGGAGGTGTAGAGGATGAACAGCGGATCCTCGGCGCCCATCTCCTTCGGCGCGCAGGTGCTGCCCGCCACTTTCATGAGGTCTTCGTACCAGACGTCGCGATGCTGGTTCCACTTGATCTCGCTGCCAGTGCGCTTGACCACGATGATCTTCTGCACGCTGCTGGTTTCCGGGTTGGTCAGCGCGTCGTCGACGTTGGCCTTGAGCGGAGTCTTCTTGCCGCCGCGCAAGCCTTCATCGGCGGTGATCACCACCTTGGAGCGGCAGTCGATGATGCGGCCAGCCAGGGCCTCGGGGGAGAAACCACCGAATACCACGGAGTGGATGGCACCGATGCGGGTGCAGGCCAGCATGGCGACCACGGCTTCCGGGATCATCGGCATGTAGATGGTTACGACGTCGCCGCGATGCACGTCCTGGCCGCGCAGGGCGTTGGCGAACTTGCAGACCCGCTCGTGCAGGTCGCGGTAGGTGATGTGTTCGTGCTCGGAAGGATCGTCGCCCTCCCAGATGATCGCGACCTGGTCGCCGCGCTCGGCGAGATGTCGGTCCAGGCAGTTGGCGGAGACGTTGAGGGTGCCGTCGGCGAACCACTTGATATCGACGTGATGGTCGTCGAAGGAGGTCTGCTTAACCTTGGTGAAAGGCTTGATCCAGTCCAGGCGCTTGGCCTGTTCGCGCCAGAATCCGTCTGGGTTGATCACGGACTGCTGGTACATGGCTTTGTAGGTCGCTTCGTCGGTGAGGGACTGGGCGGCCACTTCAGGGCGGACCGGATAAAGAGAAGCAGCACTCATTGGGTCTTACCTCGGTGGGTAGTTGTTTTTGTATGGCGTCTTTTGTATCCCCCACCCTTGTACAGGGCCATTCGACCATGGTCTTACCAAACCCGGACTATGGTCGAAGTACCGAAAATCGCGTAGTGCCGGGGCAGGCACGCATTCACTTATCCACAGGGCAAAAAAAACCGGCCCATATCCAGGGACATGGGCCGGCGAAGCACTATCGGGTCGTTGGTGAGAGCCCGGGATCAACCCGGAGCACGGCACGCGGACGACCGGCCGCGTGCCGCACAGTGTCAGACGTGGGCGTCCTGATATTCCTTCTCGGCTTCGTCGAAGCGCTTGATCATCGCAGCGGACGGCGCATTGCCGATGCGGCTGAAGATCAGGATGCCTAGGGTGCAGAGGATGAAGCCCGGAATGATTTCGTACAGGCCGGTCCAGCCGAAGAAGTTCTTCCACAGGACAACGGTCACCGCACCCAGGATCATGCCGGCCAGCGCACCGTTACGGGTCATGCCTTTCCAGATCAGGGACAGGATCACCACCGGACCGAAGGCAGCACCGAAGCCAGCCCAGGCATAGGACACCAGGCCCAGGACCTTGCTTTCCGGGTCAGCGGCGATGGCGATGGAGATCACGGCCACCAGCAGCACCATGGCGCGACCGACCCAGACCAGTTCGGTCTGGCTGGCGTTCTTGCGGAAGAAGGCCTTGTAGAAGTCTTCGGTCAGGGCGCTGGAGCACACCAGCAGCTGGCAGCTCAGGGTGGACATCACAGCAGCCAGGATGGCGGACAGCAGCACACCGGCGATCCAAGGGTTGAAGAGGATCTTGGCCAGCTCGATGAACACACGCTCGTGGTTCTCGGTCACGGCGCCAGCCTGCTCCGGATGGGCGGAGAAGTAGGCGATGCCGAAGAAGCCAACGGCCACGGCGCCACCCAGGCAGAGAATCATCCAGGTCATGGAGATGCGGCGGGCGTTCGGGATGGATTTGACGGAGTCAGCAGCCATGAAGCGCGCCAGGATGTGCGGCTGGCCGAAGTAACCCAGGCCCCAGGCGAGCAGGGAGATCACGCCGACGAAGCTGGCGCCCTTGAGCATGTCGAAGTTGGCGGCGTCCTTCATTTCGATGGCGATGAAGGTGGTGTCCATGCCGCCGGTGGCGATCATCACGATGATCGGGGTGAGGATCAGCGCGAAGATCATCAGGCTGGCCTGCACGGTGTCGGTCCAGCTCACTGCCAGGAAACCACCGACGAAGGTGTAGCAGATGGTGGCGGCCGCACCGGCCCACAGGGCGGTTTCGTAGGAGATGCCGAAGGTGCTCTCGAACAGGCGGGCACCGGCGACAACGCCGGAGGCGCAGTAGATGGTGAAGAACACCAGGATCACCACGGCGGAGAAGATGCGCAGGATGCGGCTGTTGTCTTCGAAGCGGTTAGTGAAATAGTCCGGCAGGGTCAGGGCGTTGCCGTTGTGCTCGGTCTGCACGCGCAGACGGCCGGCAACCAGCAGCCAGTTGAGGTAAGCGCCGATGATCAGGCCAATGGCGATCCAGCTTTCGGAGAGACCGGAGAGGTAGACGGCACCCGGCAGGCCCATCAGCAGCCAGCCGCTCATGTCGGAGGCGCCGGCGGACAGGGCGGTAACGAAGCTACCGAGGCTGCGGCCACCGAGGATGTAGTCGGAAAGGTTATTGGTGGAGCGATAGGCGGCGAAGCCGATCAGCACCATGGCCGCGATATAGATCACGAAAGTGATCAGCATCGGGTTGCTCATACTCATGGGGGTCTCCCCTGCTCGTTTGTTTTTATTCGGGGGCGGCGGGTAGTCCGCTCCCGTGGTTGGTATTTGGCGGCTACTTGTGGCGACCACCGGTTTGCTTCCCGACCACGTCAGCCATGGGGCCGATGTAATCCCGATCGGGCAATTGACGCAGGGCATCCGGCCCTGCCAATGCGACAGAAATCGACCACTCCTTGGGTCTAGTACATGCTTCACGGCTCGCCAGAAAGTTCCAGGCGGGCGGCGGTTGCAAGGCGAGTGCGGAATTTAGAGATATGGCATTGCGCCTTTCTTGTCGGATTCTCTGATTCCTTTGCGGATTCCTCTGATTCAGGGAACTTTCCGCCAAAAGGTGCAACCGGCTGCCAGGCCCGACAGCCGGCACACGGGTTCAGAACGCCAAGCGGACGCCGACCGTCAGGTTGCGCCCAGGCAGTACAACCTCGTCCTTGATGAAAGAACTATGGTTGCGCCCCCTGACATCGAGCAGGTTGCTCCCCTTCAGATAGAACTGATAATCGGTGCTTTCCAGGTGCCCGCCATAGATCAGCGACGCACCGAGCATGTTGTAACCGCCGGTGTCACCTTCGAAGGCGGCGGTCCGGTCCTGGCGCTGTACCCGATAGAACTCCAGCTGCCCGTCCAGTTGTGGCGCCAGCCGCTGGTCCAGGCGCACCCCCAGGCGGTCCGCCGGTATCCGCGGCAGGTCGCCACCGTCACGCAGCCGGCCGCGCACGTGGTCGCCGAACAGGCCCACCCGGGTGGCCTCGGTGAACTGGTAGCTGACCTCGCCCTCGGCACCGGTGAGCACGGCGTCGACCTGGCTGTACTGGATCTCGCGGATTCCGCCGCCGATGTCGCGGCCGGTATCGGCGGCATAGATGAAGTCATCCACCTGGTTGCGGTAGAGGCTCAGGCTGAACTGAGTGCGGCCGCTGTGCTTGCGCAGCGACAGCTCGACGTTCCGCGAGGTTTCCTCGTCCAGGTCCGGGTCACCCAGCTCCACCGTGCGGGTCGCCGCGTGGGGGCCATCGGCGTAGAGTTCCTCGGCGGTCGGCAGGCGCTGGGATCGGGACAGGCTGAGACCAACGGCGTACTCCGGAGCGAAGTCCCACACCAGGCCGGCGGAAATTGAGTTGCCCCGGTGGCTGGCGCCGCGCTGGCCCTCGGCGTCGACGTCCTGCCACTCATGGCGCAGTCCCAGCTCGTAGCGCCAATCGCCGATGCGGTATTCCTCGAGGAGGAACAGGCCGTGGTTGCGGGTGAGGGTCGGCGGCACGTAAGCCTCCTCCCCCAGGGCCTGGAAGTCCCGGCGCAGGGTCTGGCCACCGAGCACCCCGCGCCAGCCGAACAGCGGTGCGTGGGTGAGTTCCAGGCGCGCGTCGGTGGCGTCATTGTCGAAGGTGGTGGCGGTGATGCCGCCCTCGATCTCCCGGTGCCGGTAGTCGCTGTGTCCCACCCGCAGGCGGCCCAGTTCGAAGCCGGGCAGCGGGTCGCGGTAGTCGCCGCGCAGGTCCCAGCGCCGCTGCTGCATGTCGATGTAGGGCACCGCGCCGTGCCCCTCCTCGTCGTGGTCATGGTCATCGTGGTCGTCATGGCCGCCGCAGTGCCAGTCGCGCGGGTCGTGGGTGTGGCAATCGACGTGCTCGTGGCCCAGTAGGCCGTAGCGGTTGTTCTGACGGGTATAGGCCAGCCCCAAGTAGCCGCGCTCACCGATCCAGCTGCCGCCCAGGGTCTGGCTGTCGATGTCGTTGTAGGAACCGACCTGCTTGCTGGCCCGCGGCTCGCCAGTGGTACCGGGAATCTCGTAGTCGTCGGCCTGGCGCTTGGTGCCTTCCACACGAACCGCGAACTGCCCGGCGCCGGCGGTCAGGCCGAACGCCCCGGCGCCTTCGTTGGCCACGCTGTTGGCGCGCAGTTCCAACTCGCCTTCGTAACCCTTCTCGGGGATGCCGGTGGGCACCTTGCGGTCGATGACATTGACCACCCCGCCGATGGCGCCGCCGCCATAGAGCAGGGTCGCCGGCCCCTTTAGCACTTCGATGCGCTCCACCAGCAGCGGCTCCAGGCTGATGGCGTGGTCGGGGCTGATGGTGGAGGCGTCCAGCACATCCACCCCGTCACTCAGCACCCGCACCCGGGCGCCGTCCAGGCCGCGGATCACCGGGCGGTTGGCGCCCGCACCGAAGCTGCTGGAGTGCACGCCGGGCAGGCCGTCGACGGTTTCCCCGAGAGTGGCCTCGCGGCGCAGGACCAGTTCGTCACCTTGCAGCACACTGGCCGGCGTGACCATGTCCTCGAGGCTGCTGGATAGGGCGCTGGCGCTGACCAGGTTGGGCGCGAGCTCCAGCGGCTCTCCGAACTCGTTCGCGAGGGCGGCCGAGCCCGGCGCCAAGGCGATGGCCAGGGCGAGGGGTTGATGGATCTTCTTCATGTGGTACCTCTGATTTCCTTGAGTCGCGCCGCGTTGCACGGCGCCGTTGGCAGATTTGAGGGCTGGCTCGAAAGCGTTCCAGGAAGACTGTTGTTATAACATAACACCCATCAAGAACCCCAGAGGCAAGCCCTGTTCGGCGGTAGGAGCGGCTCAGGAAGGGGTCAGTGGCTGTCGCGCAGTCGCCGGGGGGTCAGCCCCAGATAGCGTCGCATGGCGGTGGTCAACGCGCTCTGGCTGGAAAAGCCGCATTCCTCGGCAATCCGGACCAGAGGTTGTTCGCTTTCGCGCAACAGACGGGCCGCGCGATCGAGGCGGGTTTTCAGCAGGTACTGGTGGGGGGTCAGGCCCAGGTGGTCCTTGAACTGGGCATGGAAGTGGCTCGGGCTCAGGCAGGCTACCTGGGCCAGCTCCGCCACGCTGATCCGCCGCGACAGATTGCCCTGGATATAACCATCCAGACGCTCGATATCGAGGCTGCCCGCCGGGCGACGTTGCACATCCCCGAACAGGCGCAAATACAGGGCACGCAGCAGCAGTCCACCGAGGGATCTGGCCAGCAGCGGGTCGCTGCCATAGCGCGCCAGTTCCGCGCCGGCATAGCTCAGGAGGTTCTGGAAGTCCGCATCCAGTTCCGGATAACGCGGTGTCTCGAAGAGTCGACCGAGCAGTTCGAGGTCCTCGGCCGACGTGCCGTGCTCGTCCAGATCGAGGATCAGCATGCGGTTCTCGCCCACACCCGCGAACTCGTGCCCGGCATCGCCCGGCACCAGGCATGCGCGCATCCGGCAGACCTCGCCACCGCGGCCATCCACCTCGAACTCGGCGCGGCCGGCAAGGGACATCACAAGTTGGTGATGGTCGTGGGCGTGGTGATGGGCCTGATCATCCAGGCGCAGGAGGCGGGCTTCGAGCATGGGGGGCTTGATCAAAATTTGCGCATTCTAGCCGGCGCAACCGGGGTTGCACAGCGCCGCATGGCAGAAGGCCGTGACATCGGGCGGTTGAAAAGGCCCTCGCATTGCCCCACATAGCCTGAGTAAGCCAATAGCCAGGTGCCCCCATGAGCGATCAGGACATCAACGCCGACATCGTCGAAGAAGCCACTTCCAGCCAGCGGACAGGCTTGGTACTGCCTGGCCAGACCTTGCCGGACAAGGTCTACATCATTCCTATTCACAACCGCCCGTTCTTCCCGGCGCAGGTGCTACCGGTAATCGTCAACGAGGAGCCCTGGGCGGAGACCCTCGAGCTCGTGGCCAAGACGGAGCATCACTGCCTGGCGCTGTTCTTCATGGAGAACCCGCCGGAAGATCCGCGCCATTTCGATCCCAACACCCTGCCGGAACACGGCACCCTGGTGCGCGTGCACCACGCCAGCCGCGAGGGCGGCAAACTGCAGTTCGTGGCACAGGGCTTGTCGCGCGTGCGCATTCGCGGCTGGCTCAAGCGCCATCGACCTCCCTTCCTGGTGGAGGTGGATTATCCGCAGAGCCCCCAAGACCCCCGAGACGAGGTGAAGGCCTACGGCATGGCGCTGATCAATGCGATCAAGGAGCTGTTGCCGCTGAACCCCTTGTATAGCGAAGAACTGAAGAACTACCTCAACCGCTTCAGCCCGAACGACCCCTCGCCGCTGACCGACTTCGCCGCCGCATTGACCACCGCCCCCGCCCATGAGCTGCAGGAAGTGCTGGACACGGTGCCGATCCTCAAGCGCATGGAGAAAGTGCTGCCGCTGCTGCGCAAGGAAGTGGAAATGGCTCGCCTGCAAAGCGAGCTGTCCGCCGAGGTGAACCGCAAGATCGGCCAGCACCAGCGCGAGTTCTTCCTCAAGGAACAGCTCAAGCTGATCCAGCAGGAACTGGGCATCACCAAGGATGACCGCAGTGCCGACAGCGAGCAGTTCACCCAACGGCTGGAAGGCAAGGTACTGCCGGAGCAGGCGAAGAAGCGTATCGACGAAGAGTTGAACAAGCTGTCGATCCTGGAAACCGGATCGCCGGAATACGCGGTGACCCGCAATTACCTCGACTGGGCGACGTCCGTGCCCTGGGGCGTGTACGGAGCCGACAAGCTGGATCTCAAGCATGCCCGCAGGGTGCTGGACCAGCACCACGCCGGGCTCGACGACGTGAAGAACCGCATCCTCGAGTTTCTCGCGGTGGGTGCCTTCAAAGGCGAGATATCCGGCTCCATCGTCCTGCTGGTAGGCCCGCCCGGCGTGGGCAAGACCAGCATCGGCAAGTCCATCGCCGAATCCCTGGGGCGCCCGTTCTACCGCTTCAGTGTTGGCGGCATGCGCGACGAGGCCGAAATCAAGGGCCACCGCCGCACCTACATCGGGGCATTGCCCGGCAAGCTGGTGCAGGCCCTGAAGGAAGTGGAGGTGATGAACCCGGTCATCATGCTCGACGAGATCGACAAGCTCGGCGCCAGCTACCAGGGCGATCCGGCTTCGGCCCTGCTGGAAACACTCGACCCGGAACAGAACGTCGAATTCCTCGACCATTACCTGGACTTGCGCCTGGACCTGTCCAAGGTCCTGTTCGTCTGTACGGCCAACACCCTGGACTCCATCCCCGGTCCGCTGCTGGATCGCATGGAAATCATTCGCCTCTCCGGCTACATCACCGAAGAAAAGCACGCCATCGCCAAGCGCCACCTCTGGCCGCGCCTGCTGGAACGCACCGGCGTGCCGAAGGATCGCCTGTCCATCACCGACGGCGCCCTCACCTCGGTGATCGATGGTTATGCGCGGGAAGCGGGTGTTCGCCAGTTGGAGAAACAGTTGGGCAAGATCATCCGCAAGTCCGTGGTGCGCCTGTTGGAGGAGCCCGAGGCGAAGATCAAGGTCGGACAGAAGGACCTGGAGAACTTCCTCGGCCTGCCGCCGTTCCGCCGGGAGCAGGTTCTGGCGGGTATCGGCGTGATCACCGGACTGGCCTGGACCAGCCTGGGCGGTGCCACCCTGCCCATCGAAGCGACGCGCATCCATACCCTGAACCGGGGCTTCAAGCTCACCGGCCAGTTGGGTGAAGTCATGAAGGAGTCGGCCGAGATCGCCTACAGCTACATCAGCTCGAACCTGAAACGCTATGGCGGCGATCCGACATTCTTCGACCAGGCCTTCGTCCACCTCCACGTACCGGAGGGTGCGACGCCCAAGGACGGCCCCAGCGCCGGTATCACCATGGCCAGTGCCCTGCTGTCCCTGGCCCGCAACCAGACGCCGAAGAAGGGCGTGGCCATGACCGGCGAGTTGACGCTCACCGGCCAGGTACTGCCCATCGGCGGAGTCCGCGAGAAGGTCATTGCTGCGCGCCGGCAGAAAATCTTCGAGTTGATCCTGCCGGAAGCCAACCGCGGCGCCTTCGAGGAACTGCCGGATTACCTCAAGGACGGCTTGACGGTGCACTTCGCGCGCCGCTTCGGTGACGTGGCGAAGGCGCTGTTCGCCTGAGCCTGCGCGTCCGGAGGGTGGGAGCGAAATCATTGGCTATGTCTGCGTTAGCTGTTGGCAAAAATCGGCCATCGGCCCCGGGGTCTTGTAGGAGTTCGCTTGCGAGCGGAACGGGGCCATTCGCTGGCAAGCCAGTTCCTCCGGGCACTGCAGCCACTTGCAACACTTAACGCGGACACAGCCAACTCATTCGCGATTGAAATCGCACAGCCTCGCTTGAGCTGAGATTTCCCCTTCGGAACCTACGCAAGGGCGGAGTCAGCCGTTATGCTGACCCCCGCCCTTGACCGACGGAGCCGCCGATGTCCCTCGTTCCCTCCCCTCGCCTGCTGCTGCCCCTGGGATTCATCCTGCTCGGTGCCTGCGCCCAGCAGAAGACCGGCCCCGTGGTGCTTCAGGACCAGCAGGACGATTGCCCGCTATCCCTCAGCCAGGGCCAGCCACTGGTGCTGACCTTGCCCAGTAATCCCACCACCGGCTTCCGCTGGGTGGTCCGCGACGCCGCCGCCAATGTGCTGCAGAGCCTCGGCCCGGAGGTCTATTCGACCCCCGAAGACGCAGGCCTGGTGGGAAGCGCGGGCCAATCCACCTGGCGCTTCAAGGCCAGCCAGCCCGGCGAAGGCCGCCTGCACCTGGATTACCAGCGCCCCTGGGAGACCGATGTGGCGCCGGCCGAATCCTTCGACTGCCAGATCAGCGTCAAATAGCGCCAAATGACCGCACCTATGGCGTCCGCCGCCTGGCGAGCGCCGTAACGGGTTCCCCATAGTGCTGCTCTGACAGATTCGCAGGAGCATTCATGGGAACCTTGATCTTCGGGCTGGCCGGTGTGTTGTCCTTCCTCACCGGCGTCGCACTTGAACTGGACTGGCTGTGCTTCGTCAGCAAACCCGTCCCCATCATCGCCCTGCTGCTCTGGCTGCGTCGTGCGCCTTCCGGGACGTATCGCCGCTGGATCACGATTGGCCTCGTCCTTTCGTTGCTCGGCGACATGCTGCTGGAATGGCCAGCCGATCTGTTCGTTTTCGGCCTTGGCGCGTTCCTGCTTGCCCACCTCGCCTACTTGCGCGCCTACCTTCAGCAAAGCCGCCGACTGGCGCCCCTCGCCCTGCTGGTAGCGGTAGCCTGCGGAGGTGGCATCTTCGCCCTGCTCGCCTCAGGCGGACTGGGCGCGCTGCTATTGCCAGTGGCCTGCTATGCGCTGGCTATCAGCGCGATGCTGTGGCGCGCACTGGCCCGGCTCAGCGCCGGCATCGAACACAAGTCGGCGATGCTGGCGGCAGGCGGCGCAGCGCTCTTCGTGCTCTCCGATAGCCTCATCGGCATCAACCGTTTCGTCTCCCCATTGGACGGCGCGAGCTACTTCATCATTCTCAGCTACTGGCTGGGCCAGTTCGGCATTGCTGCCTCCGTAGTGGCATTTTCGACCGCAGTACCCTCCTCGAAAAATCCATCGACGCCCTCTCGGGAAATCGGCTATAGGAATTAGGCGGACACTGGAAAATGGAGCGTGTGATGGGCAGCCTGGTACGACTGTGGAGCCTGCTTTGCTGTGCGGTTCTTCTTGCAGGCTGCGGTAGCCTGCTGCCCAGCGAGCGAGCCGAAGTCCTGTCGCCATTCAGGGACTACACCGATGCGGAGATCCGCTATTCGCAGGCGGTGCCCGGCAAGACAACGCGCCCCGAGCTGTTTTCCCTGGGCTTCGACCCGCTGATCCAGGGCAATGGCAAGATGCTTTCCTTCATCGATGTGCGTCTCATGTTCGTTCAGCCCAACGTGCCCATCGACTACCTGCCTGAAGGCCTGATGCGATGCCTTGAAGCCAAGGATCGTTGCATCGGCTACGCCTTCGAGTTCACCAAGACGGATACCCAGCGCGTCGGTAACTTCTGGGCCGACGTGTTCAACTTCCGCAAGAACCGGGAGCTGCAAGGCTGGGTCTTCCGTGCCGTGTTCGTGCTGGTGGATGACGTGGTGGTACACAAGGTCAGCAACGGCGAGCCGAACATCCGCCGGCACGAAGTCAAACGCAATCCACTGGGGCCGCTGCAGGGCGCGGGCGAGTTCTTTTCCGATCAGCTGAAGTGAGGGTGGTTTGGCCGCGCCGCGCAGTCCGTTAGAATGCCGGCCTTTTCCATTGCTGGTACCGGCCCGTGACCGAAAGTCCCGATCGCATCTACGCCAATCCCCAGGCCCAAGTCGCCGACTTCGCCTTTAACGAGGACGTGGTCCGGGTTTTCCCGGACATGATCAAGCGCTCGGTACCGGGTTATCCCACTATCGTCGAGAACATCGGCGTGCTGGCGGCGCAGTTCGCCCAGCCCGGCACCCCGCTCTACGACCTGGGCAGCTCCCTTGGCGCGGTGACTCAGGCACTGCGTCGCCATGTAAAGACCGACGGTTGCAAGGTCATCGCTGTGGATAACTCCAGCGCCATGGTGGAACGCTGCCGCGAATACCTGCACGCCCAGGACGCCATGTTCCAGGAGCTGCTCCCGGTTGAGGTGATCGAAGCCGATATCCTCGCGCTCGAGTTCCAGCCCTGCTCGCTGGTGGCGATGAACTTCACCCTGCAATTCGTCCCCCGGGAGCACCGCGTCGAACTCCTCTCCCGCATCCACAAGGCGCTCCTGCCTGGCGGTGCGCTGATCCTCTCCGAGAAGCTGCGCTTCGAAGATGCCGAGGAGCACCAGTTGCTCACCGAGCTGCATATCGCCTTCAAGCGCGCCAATGGTTACAGCGAGCTGGAAATCGCCCAGAAGCGCAGCGCGCTGGAAAACGTCATGCACCCGGACAGCCTGGAAGAACACCGCGAGCGCCTGCTGGCTGCTGGTTTCTCCAAGGTCGTGCCCTGGTTCCAGTGCCTCAACTTCGCCTCGCTGATCGCCCTCCCATGATTCGTACGCTGGACCTCGATGCCCTGCAGCAAAGACTTGCAGGCACTCCCTTGCAGGACTGGGCGGCCGACCTGCCTGCTCAACTCGACGCAAAGATGGCGGTGGGCCACGGCGATCTGGAGCGCTGGGGCGCGGCGGTCAACGCGCTTCCCCCCTTGCAGCCAGAACACGTAGAACTGGCTCAGCGCTTCCTGCTCGACGGCCCTTGTGACGAATCGACCCGCGCCGCCCTGAAGTCCGCACTGCAGGGACTCATACCGTGGCGCAAGGGACCGTTCGAACTGTTCGGCGTGCACGTCGACACCGAGTGGCGTTCGGACTGGAAATGGTCACGGGTGGCGCCCCATCTCGACCTGCGCGGTCGCCGGGTGCTGGATGTCGGCTGCGGCAACGGTTACTACCAGTGGCGCATGCTGGGTGCCGGCGCTGATAGCGTGGTGGGTATCGATCCGAACTGGTTGTTCTTCTGCCAGTTCCTGGCCATGAAGCGCTTCCTCCCGTACCTCCCGGCCTGGCACCTACCGCTGGCGCTGGAAGACTTGCCACCGAAGCTGGAAGGTTTCGACACCGTGTTCTCCATGGGCGTGCTCTACCATCGTCGTTCGCCCATCGACCACCTCTTCGACCTCAAGGACTGCCTGCGCCGAAATGGCGAGCTGGTGCTGGAAACACTGGTGGTGGAAGGTGACGCCCAGCAAGTCCTGGTGCCCGAGGACCGCTATGCGCAGATGCGCAATGTCTGGTTCCTGCCGTCGGTCCCGGCGCTGGAGCTTTGGCTGCGCCGCGCCGGTTATGTGGATGTCCGCTGCGTGGATGTCAGCTACACCAGCGTCGAGGAGCAGCGCAGCACCGAGTGGATGCGCTATCAGTCGCTGCCCGAATTCCTCGACCCCGCCGACCACAGCCGCACCATCGAGGGCCTGCCGGCACCGGCTCGCGCGGTGCTGATCGCCCGCAAACCCTGATCCGCGCTTTTTGTGGGAGCGAATTCATTGGCGATTGAAATCGCTCCCACACTACCCGGCTAAAGCAATTCACTCCCACAGGAACCGAATCCTGTGGGGGCGAATTCATTCGCTGAGCGGACTACAAAGCCGCACCTATCAGCGTTTGGCGGCGGCCGATACGATCAGTTGCTTCATCTCCACCACCGCCTGCTTGAAACCAACGAACAGCGCGTGAGCCACCAGGGCGTGGCCGATGTTGAGTTCGTTGATGCCCGGAATCGCCGCGACAGGCTCAACGTTGTGGTAGTGCAGGCCGTGACCGGCGTTGACGATCAGGCCAAGGCGAAGGCCCAGCGCCACACCTTCCTGGATGCGCTGCAGTTCGCGAGCGGCTTCTTCCGGATTGTGGGCATCGGCATAGCGGCCGGTATGCAGTTCGATGGCCGGGGCGCCAACGCGGTGCGCAGCTTCGATCTGTTGCGGATCGGCGTCGATGAACAGCGACACCTCACTGCCCACCCTGGCCAGGCGCTCCACGGCGGCCTTGATTCGAGCCTCCTGGCCAGCAACGTCGAGGCCACCTTCGGTGGTCAGTTCCTGGCGCGTTTCCGGCACCAGGCAGACATGCTCGGGGCGAATCTCCTCGGCGAAGACCATCATTTCCTCGGTCACGCCCATCTCGAAGTTCATGCGGGTCTGCAGAACCTCCTTCAGCAGGCGCACATCGCGCTCCTGGATGTGGCGGCGATCTTCGCGCAGGTGCACGGTGATGCCGTCAGCGCCCGCCTCTTCGGCGTCCAGCGCGGCCTTGACCGGGTCCGGGTAGCGAGTGCCGCGGGCCTGGCGAAGGGTGGCGACGTGGTCGATGTTGACGCCGAGAAGTACGCGGTTGGCTTCAGTCACGGGGAGGTTCCTTGATCGTCATGAATAGCTCGCGGCTGACCAGTGGCCGGCCGCCCAGGTGAGGTGCCAGGGCCTGGCGCATCAGGCGCTTGGCCGCACCGAGGGCGCCGGGGGCGCTCCAGTCGGCTTCGGCCAGCGCGAGAAGTTCACGGCCCTGGAACAGGCCGGGTTGCAGTTGCCCCACCGGTTCCAGCCCGGCATCCGGCAGCAAGCGGTAGATGCCGTCGGGTGCGATGGGTTGCCCGGCGAGGTCCGAATCCAGGGCGAAACCATAGCCCAGCTCGTCCAGCAGGCGCCATTCGAATGTGCGCAGCAGGGGTTCCAGCGGACGGTTGGCGGCCAGGGCCTGGACGGTGACGGCGTAATGCTCGAACAGCGCCGGCTGCGGGTCTTCGGCCGGCAGCAGGCGAATCAGCAATTCATTGAGGTAGAGGCCGCTGAACAGCGCCTCGCCAGCCAGCAGGTTGGGAATGCCGGCACTCTCCAGTCGGCCAACGTTCTTCAGCTCGCCGCGGCCGCGGAATTCGGCTTCCAGCGGCAGGAATGGCCGCGCCAGGGTACCGGCCTTGCCGCGAGCTCCGCGCAACACCGCGCGCAGGCGGCCTTCAGGCGTGAAGAAGTCGACCAGCGCGCTGCTTTCCCGATAGGCCCTGCTGTGCAGGACGAACGCCGGCAGCGCCGCGCTGATCATGGAGAGGCTCAGAGGTCGTTGTAGCCCAGGGAACGCAGGGCACGCTCGTCATCGGACCAGCCGCCCTTCACTTTCACCCAGAGGTTGAGCATGACCTTGGAGTCGAACATGGTCTCCATGTCCTTGCGAGCATCCTGGCCGATGCGTTTGATGCGCTCGCCGCCGTCACCGATGATGATCTTCTTCTGACCATCGCGCTCAACCAGGATCAGGGCGTGGATATGCAGGACATGGCCTTCCTGCTTGAACTCTTCGATTTCCACGGTGATCTGGTACGGCAGCTCGGCACCCAGCTGACGCATGATCTTCTCGCGGACGAGCTCAGCGGCAAGGAAGCGGCTGCTGCGATCGGTGATCTGGTCTTCCGGGAAGGAGTGATCCCCTTCCGGCAGACGTTCGGCGACCAGGCGCTCCAGGGTATCCAGGTTATGGCCTTGCAGAGCGGAGATCGGCACCAACTCGGCGTTCGGCAGTTGTTCCTGCAGCCAGGACAGGTGCGGGATCAGGTCGCCCTTCTCATCCATGCGATCGGTCTTGTTCACCGCGAGCAGAACCGGTCCCTGCACATACTGCACACGCTCCAGCACCAACTGGTCCTCTTCGGTCCAGCGGTCACGGTCCACCACGAAGACGACTACGTCCACGTCCTTCAACGCCGCCGAGGCGCTGCGGTTCATGTAGCGGTTCAGTGCCTTGTCGCTCTTCTTGTGCAAGCCGGGGGTGTCGACGTAGATCGCCTGGACGTTCCCCTCGGTCTTGATCCCCAGCATGTTGTGGCGGGTGGTCTGCGGCTTGCGCGAGGTGATCGCCAGCTTCTGTCCGAGGATGTGGTTGAGCAGCGTGGACTTGCCCACATTGGGGCGGCCGACGATGGCGACATAGCCGCAGCGGGGGGTATCGATATCAGTCATTGCCATTCTCCACACCAAGGGCGACCAGGGCGGCGGCCGCGGCCACCTGCTCAGCGATACGGCGGCTGGCGCCCTGGCCCTGGGTCTTGTCATTCAGCAGGGTGACCTGGCACTCGACGAAAAAGGTTCGGCAGTGCGGTTCACCCTGGATATCCACCACTTCATAGCGTGGCAGTTCGCAGGCCCGCGATTGCAGGAATTCCTGCAGACGGGTCTTGGGATCCTTGTTGGTATCCACCAGGGTCAGACCTTCCAGTTCATTGGTCAGCCAGGCGAGAACGCGCTCGCGCGCGGCCTCCATGCCGGAATCCAGGTAGATCGCGCCGATCAGCGCTTCCAGTGCATCGGCGAGTATCGACTCACGGCGGAAACCGCCGCTCTTCAGCTCGCCCGACCCCAGGCGCAGGTACTCGCCGAGTTCGAAGCCGCGCGCCAGTAGTGCCAGGGTCTCGCCCTTCACCAACCGTGCGCGCAAGCGCGACAACTGGCCCTCGCGGGCCTGGGGGAAGCGTTCGAACAGCGCCTCGCCGGCGACGAAATTGAGGATGGCATCGCCGAGGAATTCGAGGCGCTCGTTGTTGCGCCCCGCAAAACTGCGGTGGGTCAGGGCCAGAGTCATCAGACTCTGGTCCTTGAAGGTATAGCCGAGCTTACGCTCGAGACGACTGAGGGATACGCTCACTGGGCTCGCACACGGAATTCTTTGTCGAAGCGCACCACCAGATCGAGGTTCTCGACCAGGGGTTCGCGTTTTTCATACTGCAGGTGCGCCTGGAACTCGTTGTTTTCCAGGGTCACCTTCAATGCCTTGTCCAGGTCCAGGTCACGGATGCCGTTGACCTGCATGCCTTTGGAGACATGGCTGTAGAAGTCGGGAATCGTCCTGATTTCCAGGGCTTTCTCGGTTTCCACCGAAGTGATTATCTTCTCAAGGGAGAAGAAATCCAGGTAATGCGGGATGACCTTGAAGGCGGTGCTGGCCAGGAAAGCCACTACGGCCAGGACCAGCAGCCAGCCCATAACCGACATACCCTTCTGCTTACGCGCGAACGTCATGATCGACCTCAATGTCTGTTTTTATTGGAGGCCGGTTGGCCCGCAAGCAAGACTATATAGCGACTGCGGCGCTGTCATGAACAACGCCGCAAAACCGCGATGACGAGGGGCCTGTCAGTGAATCAGGCCTACTCGGGAGAAGTTCGGCAGGTTTCGCATCTTCGGATCGGGCCAGCTCATCCACACGGCGAAGGCCTTGCCGACGATATTCCGGTCCGGAACCATGCCGAGCAGGTCCTTCGGAATGCGGGGGTCGTTCCAGTAACGGCTGTCGTTGGAGTTGTCCCGGTTGTCGCCCATCATGAAGTAGTGCCCCTGGGGCACCACCCACTCGCGGCCCGGCTCCATGCGGTAGCGTTTCATTTCCTTGCGGATCAGGTGCTCGGCCTCGCCCAGTTTCTCTTCATAGAGATTGGCGCTGCCCAGAGTGCCCGGCTCTTCGCCCAGCAGCTTCTCGGCGACCGGTCGGCCGTTGATGGTCAGGTGCTTGTCGCTGCTGTATGCAATGCGATCGCCCGGCAGGCCAATCACACGCTTGATGTAGTTGATGTTCGGGTCGCTGGGATAGCGGAACACCATGACATCGCCGCGTTGCGGGTCACCCACTTCGATCACCTTGTTATCCAGCACCGGCAGGCGGATGCCATAGGCGAACTTGTTGACCAGGATGAAGTCGCCCACTTCCAGCGTCGGCTTCATCGAGCCGGACGGGATCTGGAACGGTTCGACCAGGAAGGAGCGCAGCACCAGCACGATGGCCAGTACCGGGAAGAACGACTTCCCGTACTCCACCAGCAGCGGCTCCTTGTTCAGCCTGTCGAGGACATCTGGATCGGGCTCGGTGACCTGCCCTTCGTAAGCGGCAATCGCAGAACGCCGGCGCGGCGCCAGCAGAACGAGGTCGACAAGAGCGAGGACGCCGCAAACTGCCACGGCGATAACCAACAACAGCGGGAAATTGATCGACATAGACCCTAGCTATCCACTTTGAGCACAGCGAGGAAGGCTTCCTGCGGGATTTCCACGCTGCCGACCTGCTTCATCCGTTTCTTACCGGCCTTCTGCTTCTCCAGCAGCTTTTTCTTACGGCTGACGTCGCCGCCGTAGCACTTGGCCAGAACGTTCTTCCTGAGCGCTTTTACGGTAGTACGCGCAACGATCTGTCCACCGATCGCTGCCTGGATCGCCACGTCGAACATCTGACGGGGGATCAATTCCTTCATCTTCTCGGTCAATGCACGACCTTTGTAATGGGCCTGGTCGCGGTGCACGATGAGTGCGAGGGCATCGACTTTCTCGCCGTTGATCAGCACGTCCAGCTTCACCAGATTAGCCGGTTCGAAGCGATCGAAGCTGTAGTCCAGCGACGCATAACCACGACTTACCGACTTCAGGCGATCGAAGAAGTCGAGCACCACCTCGTTCATCGGCAGGTCGTAGCAGACCTGAACCTGCGAGCTGAGGAACTGCATATCGCGCTGGACGCCGCGTTTCTCGATGCACAGGGTGATGACGTTGCCGAGGTGTTCCTGGGGAACCAGGATGTTGGCGCGGACGATGGGCTCGCGCATTTCGGCGATGGAGGCCAGGTCGGGCAGCTTGGACGGGTTGTCGACATAAATCGTCTCGCCGTTCTTCTGCACGATTTCGAAGACCACGGTCGGCGCGGTGGTAATCAGGTCCAGGTCATATTCGCGCTCCAGGCGCTCCTGGATGATCTCCATGTGCAGCATGCCGAGGAAGCCGATACGGAAACCAAAGCCCAGGGCTTCGGAGCTTTCCGGTTCGTACTGCAGGGCCGCGTCGTTCAGGGTCAGCTTCTGCAGAGCTTCACGGAAGTCCTCGAAGTCGTCGGAGCTGACCGGGAACAGGCCGGCGTAAACCTGCGGCTTGATGCGCTGGAAGCCCGGCAGCACGTCCACGTCAGGTGTGTTGGACAGGGTCAGGGTATCGCCTACCGGTGCGCCCAGGATGTCCTTGATGCCGGCGATGATGAAGCCCACTTCGCCAGCCTTCAGATCGGGCATTTCGGTGTGTTTCGGGGTGAATACGCCGACGCTGTCCACCTGGTGGATCTTGCCGGTGGACTTCACCAGGATCTTGTCGCCCTTCTTCACGCGACCATGCTTGACGCGCACCAGAGAGACCACGCCCAGATAGTTATCGAACCAGGAGTCGATGATCAGGGCTTGAAGCGGTGCGTCGACCTCGCCTTCCGGCGCCGGGATCACGTCCACCAGGCGCTCCAGCACGTCGATCACGCCCATTCCGCTCTTGGCGCTGCAAGGCACGGCGTCAGTAGCGTCGATGCCGATGATGTGTTCGATTTCTTCCTTCACCCGCTCCGGCTCGGCCTGGGGCAGGTCCATCTTGTTCAGCACGGGCATGACTTCCAGTCCCTGCTCGATGGCGGTGTAGCAGTTGGCCACGGACTGGGCTTCAACGCCCTGGCCGGCGTCCACCACCAGCAGCGCGCCCTCGCACGCTGCCAGGGAACGGCTGACTTCGTAGGTGAAGTCCACATGGCCGGGGGTGTCGATGAAGTTCAGCTGGTAGGTCTTACCGTCCTGCGCCTTGTAATGCAGGGTGACGCTGTGGGCCTTGATGGTGATGCCGCGCTCGCGTTCCAGGTCCATGGAGTCCAGTACCTGGGCCTCCATCTCGCGATCGGACAGGCCGCCGCACATCTGGATGAAGCGGTCAGCCAGGGTCGACTTGCCATGGTCGATGTGGGCGATGATGGAGAAATTGCGGATATGACTCAGGTCACTCACAGGTCAACACTCAAAAGAAGCCGCGAGCAGGTTGCTCGCCGAAAAATAGCGGGGGAGTTTACCTGATCGGCGACCTGCCCGTCACGCCCATGCGGCGGACGGCAGGAACGAAAAAGGGCGGCCAATGGCCGCCCTTTCGTACCGCAACCGCTTTACTCGGCCAGCTTGAAGGTAATGAAGCTGGCGCGCCCCTGACGCAGCACACGCATGGACACCGAACGGTTTTTCGGCAGGTCCTTGGCGACCTGGGTGAACGCCTTGGCCGAAGTGATGGCCTGGTTGTTCAAGTGAGTGATCACATCGCCCGGACGCAGGCCCATCATGGCAGCCGGACCCTCCTGGACTTCCTTGATGACCACGCCACCCTGGATGTCCAAGGTCTTTTTCTGCTCTTCGGTCAGCTCGACCACGCTCACACCCAGCCGATTGCTGCTGCGTTCGACGCCATCGCCGGTCGCGGCAGCCATTTCGTCGCCATCTTCCGGAAGCGCGCCGATGGCCATGTCGAGGGTCTTGCGGCTTCCGCCACGTACCACTTCGAGCTGGATCTTGCTGCCCGGCTTGAGATTGCCGACCAGATGCGGCAGGTCGGCGGAAACCACGATCGGCTGGCCGTTCATGCTGAGGATGACGTCACCGACCTGCAGGCCGCCTTTGGCTGCCGGACCACCTTCCTGGACCTGGGCAACCAGCGCACCGGCGGGCTTGTCCAGACCGAAGGATTCAGCCAGGTCCTTGTTCACTTCCTGAATCACGACGCCCAGCCAGCCGCGGCTGACCTTGCCTTCGGCCTTGAGCTGGTCGGCGACGCTCATGGCGACGTCGATCGGGATCGCGAAGGACAGGCCCATGAAGCCGCCCGAGCGCGTGAAGATCTGCGAGTTGATGCCGACCACTTCACCGTCCAGGTTGAACAGCGGGCCACCGGAGTTGCCCGGATTGATGGCCACGTCGGTCTGGATGAACGGCACATAGTTCTCGTTCGGCAGGCTGCGGCCCTTGGCGCTGACGATACCGGCGGTTACCGAATGGTCGAAACCGAAGGGCGAGCCAATGGCCAACACCCAGCTGCCCACCTTGAGTTCATCGGACTTGCCGATCTTCACGATCGGCAGATCCTTGCCCTGGACCTTCAGCAGCGCCACGTCGGTACGCGGATCAGCGCCAATGAGCTTGGCTTCCAGCTCACTGCGGTCGGACAGGCGCACGATGATCTCATCGGCATCAGCCACCACATGGTTGTTGGTCAGGACATAGCCGTCCTTGGAGATGATGAAACCGGAACCAAGGGACTGCGCCTCGCGCTGGCGGCCGCCCTGGGGATTGCGCGGCACTTGCGGCATGTTGCGCTCGAAGAATTCGCGCAGCATGGGCGGCAGGCCTTCCAGGTCAGGCATCACCGGGGCACCGGCCGCACCGCGCTGGGGCAGCTTCTGCCGGGTACTGATGTTGACGACTGCCGGGGACGCCTCTTCAACCAGAGGCGTGAAGTCCGGCAGTTCGGCACGGGCCACGAGGGTTTGACCGAACAACAGCAGGGCTGCCACGGCGGTCATGCAGGATTTGAGGTTAAGCATCGACATACAGCTCCCGTCGCGTAACGAGTGGTATGAACTCGCTGAGCCGCCCGGCCCTGCGAGCAAAACAGAAAAACAAAAGCAAAACGGGCCCGGAGCATCAGCCCCAGGCCCGGTGGAACATCGTGAAAAAGACAATGCGGGAGCCTGGGCTCCCGCGCTGCAATTCGAATGCAGATCCTGTCGCAGGGATCATTGTGTCGCTGTGGCCCCCGCTGCCCGCATGGACAGAGCCACGCGTTCGGCCGTTCCCAGCGGGATCTCGCCGACCACCGTCACCATCACGTCGCCATCGGGTGTGCTGACCCGTTTGGACACCATGACGGTCGGCCCCAACTGGCTGCGCGCATCTTCGACGACAGCGCCATGGAGCGGCTCGAGGAAGACCGAGAAGCGCGCCAGTCCGTCGCTGTAGAGCAGGCTGGACACGGCATCGGATGACACTGGGCTGCGACGTTCCTGCGCACTGGACAGGCTGAAACCAGGAGGCAGCCATTCCGATCGCCAGTGAACGGGCTTGTCACCTTGCGCCTCGATGAGCCGCACAGCCTTGCAGGCGGAACTGGGTTGCAGATCGGCATCAGCCGGGGTTTCGGCAGTGTCGAGGCGAGTGAACTGGAAGCGCTCGAGGAGTTGCCCTTTGTCACTGAGCAGCAGCGACTTGAGGGGCAGGCCGGTGTCACGATCCAGATGCAGTTCGAAACCGTAGCGGTGCTGGTCACGCGGGGTCAGGGTCAGCACCGTCGCTGCTCGCCCGGCTACACGCGACTCACCAGCCAGTCGCAGGTCGTACCATTCGGAGAGTTGCTTGGTATCGAGCGCCCGGGCAGGCCAGACCTGGCCATCGGACAACTGATCGGACAGGGAACCACCCACGCACTGGGTGCGGCCATTGACCCGCACCACTTCCTGGGCCGGCCCATCGAGCTGTAACAAACGCTCGCGCACTTCCCCACCCTGCTGGACCTGATGCCAGACTTCGTGAGTGGAGAAACTCCCATTTCGTTCGTAGACGAACGTTCCCTGGAAACTCTGGCGCAGCTCCGCGTCAGCGAGTCGCTGCAGCCAGTCCTGAGCGTCGGCGGCCAGGGCTGGTTGAGCCAACCAGCCGCCAAGCAAGATGATTACCGGTAGTGCGCGCATGTTCCTCCTCAGCGGCTCTCCAGACTGGCAGCGCGGGCGTATGGCAGAGCACTGTCGCTACCGCTCATTGCCGCCTGCTGCGCATGTTGCCGCAGGTAGGCCGGCAAGCGCTTCTCATGCCAACCGGACGACGACTGGATCGCGCCGATGGGCTGCTGCACCTGCTGGGCTTCCTCACTATAGCCAGCCAGCACGGCACCCTGCTGGGCCTGTGGCATGACCATGGCGGGCTGGCCAGCTTGCTGCTGAGCCAGTTGCTGGGTGCCGGCGGTTTCGTCCTGGTTGTACAGGCGAACGCCCGCCAACACAGCCACGGTGACCGACGCCGCCACAGCCAGGCGACCCAGGCTGCGCCACGGACCGCGAACCACCTTGACCGGCGGTGCGGCTTCTTCAGCCAGCGCAGCCGATACAGCGGCGGCGATGTCCAGGCGCGGCTCCAGCAGCTCCTTGTGCATCACGGCCCGAGCAATCTGGTAACGCGACCAGGTTGCGCGCAATTCTTGATCTTCGCTGGCGGCGAGAACTCGACGCAGCTCCAGTTCGTCCGCCTCGTTATCCATCACCGCGGACAGCGATTCCTGCAAAGCTTCACGACTCATGGCGGTTCCCCTCTTGGCTGTCGCCGCTGTCTCAGGTTCCATGCAACAGAGGTTGCAAGGCTTTATCGATGGCTTCCCGCGCCCGGAAGATGCGGGATCGCACAGTACCGACCGGACACTGCATGACACTCGCAATGTCTTCGTAACTAAGTCCGTCGAATTCACGCAGGGTCAACGCCGTGCGCAAATCTTCCGGCAATTGCTGGATGCTCCGGTGCACTGTGGCCTCGATCTCGTCACGAAGCAGGGCTCGCTCCGGTGACTCGATATCCTTGAGGGCGTGGTCGCCGTCATAAAACTCGGCGTCCTCAGCACTTACATCGCTATCTGGCGGTCGTCTTCCACGCGCCACCAGATGGTTCTTCGCCGTGTTGATGGCGATGCGGTACAGCCACGTATAAAACGCACTGTCGCCGCGGAAGTTTCCGAGCGCACGGTAAGCCTTGATAAAGGCTTCCTGGGCTACGTCCTGGGCTTCCTGGGCGTCGTGCACGAAACGCACGATCAACCCCAAAATCTTGTGCTGATACTTCAGCACCAGCAGATCGAAAGCCCGCTTGTCGCCTCGCTGCACCCGTTCGACCAGTTGCTGATCCTGTTCCTGGGTTAGCATGAACACTCCTCTCCGATCTCGAAGGGGTGTTGCGCCAGCCAGTAGATCGGCTTGCCAAAATAGACTCGGGCGTTGCGCAAAAGTTCTCCCCTCCAAGCAAGCTTCCTGCAGATTGTTTTTTCATCTGCACGGAATTGCGCAGCAGGGCTCGCGGCCATGCTGCGCCGAATATAAGTCGCTTGATCTACAGGCATCCGGGTTGCACATTTCATGTGCATTCGTTGCGTCAAAGTAAGCAAGCACCGTCTCTTCAAAATGGTGACCCTGAATGGAACCCGAACGACTAAAAAAGTTCCCTAGGACCCTACAGCGTCATAAGCGCGCTATTGTGACGCGCACCCCAGCTATATACTAGCCGCCGCTTTTTTCGCGGGAACCGACATGAGCCAACATTTCCAGCATGACGTACTGGTCATCGGCAGCGGCGCCGCCGGCCTGACCCTCGCCCTGACCCTGCCCTCGCACCTGAATATCGTGGTCCTGAGCAAGGCCGATCTCAGCAATGGCTCGACCTATTGGGCGCAAGGCGGGGTCGCCGCTGTGCTGGACGATACCGACACGGTCGATTCCCACGTCGAGGACACCCTCGTCGCTGGCGCCGGCCTGTGTCGCGAAGATGCCGTGCGCTTCACCGTAGAGCACAGCCGTGCGGCCATCCAATGGCTGATCGACCAGGGCGTGCCGTTCACCCGTGACGACGAAAGCGCCCGTGAAGACGGCGGGTTCGAATTCCACCTCACCCGCGAAGGCGGCCACAGCCATCGGCGCATCATCCATGCCGCCGACGCTACCGGGGCTGCGATCTTCAATACCCTGCTGGAACAGGCCAAGAAACGCCCCAACATCCAGTTGCTGGAGCAACGGGTGGCCGTCGACCTGATTACCGAGCGCAAGCTTGGCCGCGAGGGCCAGCGCTGCCTGGGTGCCTATGTACTGAACCGCACCAACGGCGAAGTGGACACCTTCCACGCTCGCTTCACGGTGCTCGCCTGTGGGGGGGCCGCCAAGGTCTACCTCTACACGAGCAACCCCGACGGCGCCTGCGGCGACGGTATCGCCATGGCCTGGCGCGCTGGCTGCCGCGTCGGCAACCTCGAGTTCAACCAGTTCCACCCCACCTGCCTCTACCACCCGCAGGCCAAGAGTTTCCTGATCACCGAAGCGGTCCGTGGCGAAGGCGGGCTGCTCAAGTTGCCCAATGGCGAACGCTTCATGCAGCGCTTCCACCCTCGCGCCGAGCTGGCCCCACGCGATGTCGTGGCGCGGGCCATCGACCATGAAATGAAGCGGCTGGGCGTGGATTGCGTCTACCTGGACATCAGCCACAAGCCCGCCGAGTTCGTGAAGAGCCACTTCCCCACCGTCTACGAGCGTTGCCTGGACTTCGGCATCGATATCACCCGCGAGCCCATCCCGGTGGTTCCCGCGGCGCACTACACCTGCGGCGGCGTGGTGGTGGACAAGCACGGGCGCACCGACATTCCGGGCCTCTACGCCATTGGCGAGACCAGCTTCACCGGTCTGCACGGCGCCAACCGCATGGCCAGCAACTCCCTGCTGGAATGCTTCGTGTATGGCCGCTCGGCGGCGGAAGACATGCTCGGCCAGCTGGACAAGGTGCGCATGCCCACCCATCTGCCGACCTGGGACGCCAGCCAGGTGACCGACTCGGACGAGGACGTGATCATTGCTCACAACTGGGACGAGCTGCGACGCTTCATGTGGGACTACGTGGGTATCGTGCGCACCAGCAAGCGCCTGCAGCGCGCCCAGCACCGTGTGCGCCTGCTGCTCAGCGAAATCGATGAGTTCTACAGCAACTACAAGGTCAGCCGCGACCTGATCGAATTGCGTAACCTCGCGCAAGTGGCAGAACTGATCATTCGCTCCGCCATGCAGCGCCACGAGAGCCGCGGCCTGCACTACACGCTGGATTACCCGGACCTGCTTCCGGAGGCCAAGGACACTATCCTGGCTCCGCCCACCTTCGGCGACTGAAGCCCAGCCTCACCCGCAACCGGCGATGCTGCTCCTGATCGAGGGCATCCGCCGGAATGCACAGCCCCCTCCTCCACCATTCTCCCGACACCTGAAAGCGCAGGATCACGACCAACGGTAACGCCAGGCTGTCCGGTCGCAACTGCACCAGTGTCCAGCCATCTGCCACACGCCATAGCTGCCAACCGTCGTCGTTCAGGCGCAAACCGGTAAAGGCCTTGGGGGATGTCAGGAGAATCTGCCTGGGCAGGCACCAGGCGGCATGTACCCCGCAGGCGAGATAACCGACGAGCCGCGCCCATAAAGGAATATCGGCAACCGACAGGGCCAGGACGGCCAGGAAAGACAGGATCAGGTAGAGCGCCAGCAGGCGCCGCGACGGGCGCCAGTGGCATTCGAAGGCGTTACTTGGGCTGGACACGATCCAGGATCATGCGAACCATGCGGCGCAGGTCCGCATCTTCCGGTTCGCCGCGCTGCATGAACCAGCCGAACATGTCCTGATCTTCACATTCCAGCAGCTTGCGGTAGCGCGCCTGGTCTTCGGCGTCGAGACTCGGATAGACCTCCTGCACGAAGGGGACGAGCAGCACGTCCAGCTCCAGCATGCCGCGACGGCTATGCCAGAAGAGTCGGTTCAGTTCAATTGAGTCGGCCATCACAGCGCCTCCAGGAATGAGGCGCGCATTATAACCACAGCCGCCGTCCCGGGCACCCGCTGACAAGCCACCAGCGGGACTCTATGATGGCGCCCCAGACCTTTTTCCAGCGATCCGTAATGGCCGACTCAGCATTCTTCTGTCCGCTCACCCATGAAGGCCTGCTCGCCGTCCGCGGCGTGGATGCCGTGAAATTCCTCCAGGGCCAGGTGACTTGCAACCTCAACTACCTGGACCAGGCCACCAGCAGCCTGGGCGCCCGCTGCACGCCGAAGGGCCGGATGACCTCCAGCTTCCGCATCCTCATCGAGGGCGAGGGCCTGCTTCTGGCCATGGCCAGCGAGCTCGTCGAAGCGCAGTTGGCCGACCTGAAGAAATATGCCGTTTTCTCTAAATCCACCCTCACCGACGAAAGCGCCGAATGGGCGCGCTTCGGCCTCAGCCAGGGCGATGGTGCGCTGCTCGCCCTGGGGCTGGACCTACCACACACCGCCGACAGCGTCGCCCGTGACGGCAAGCTGATCGCCGTGCGTCTGGCCGACGGCCGCGCCGAACTCTGGGTGCCCCAGGCAGACGCCGCCACCGTGGAAGCCCGCCTGGCCGCGCAATTACCGCAAGCGCCCCTGGATGCCTGGCTGCTGGCCCAGGTACGCGCAGGCGTGGGCCAGGTGTTCGGTGCCACGCGCGAGATGTTCATCCCGCAGATGATCAATCTCCAGGCCCTGGGCGGCGTCAGCTTCAAGAAAGGTTGCTACACCGGCCAGGAAATCGTTGCCCGCATGCAGTACCTGGGCAAACTCAAGCGTCGCCTCTACCGCCTGGCCCTGGCCGCCGGCGATCTACCGCAGGCGGGTGCAGAGCTGTTCTCCCCGGTCCACCAGAGTTCCGTAGGTGAAGTGGTGCTGGCTGGGACCGCAACGAACGGTTGCGAGCTGCTCGCCGTACTTCAGGAGGACGCCGTCAAGGATGGCCGTATCCACCTCGGCACTGCTGACGGCCCGGCCCTGACCTTGCTCGACCTGCCCTATACCCTGGACGCCGACCGCGAAATCCAACGCTAGCCCGCCCCTGACGAGAATCTCAATGAGCAAGCTTGCCGATAAAGTCCTCCAAGACCTCATCAAAGCGATCGAATGCGATGAACTGGTGTTGCCGACCCTTCCGGAAGTGGCGCTGAAGGTGCGCGAAACCGCCGAAGACCCGAACGCCAGCATCCAGGACTTGACCAAGGTAATCGGCAACGATGCCGCGCTGACCGCCCGCATCATCAAGGTGGTGAACAGTCCGCTGCTGCGCACCAACAAGGAAATCACCGACCTGCAGATGGCCATCAGCCGTCTCGGCATCAACTACACCAGCAACCTCGCTACCGGCCTGGCCATGGAGCAGATGTTCCAGGCCACCACCGACGTGGTCGACCGCAAGATGCGCGAAGTCTGGAACAAGAGCACCGAAATCGCCGGCATCTGCCACGTGCTCTGCCGGCACTACACCCGCCTGATGCCTGACCAGGCCACCCTGGCCGGCCTGGTGCACCAGATCGGCGTGCTGCCGATCCTCACCTATGCCGAAGAGCACAATGAACTGCTGGCCGACTCCATCAGCCTCAACCACGTGATCGAGCGTATTCACCCGCTCATCGGCGACCGCATCCTGCGAGCGTGGGAATTCCCCGAGCCGATCGCCGCCGTTCCCAACCAGTACCTGGACTTCAGCCGCAACTCCGCGCGCGTCGACTACATCGACATCGTCCAGGTCGCCACCCTGCAGAGCTACCTCGGCAGCGAGCATCCCTACACCCAGCTGGACTGGTCCAAAGTGCCCGCGTTCGCCAAGCTCGGACTCGACCCGAACGTCGACATGCAGGCGGACGAAGACCTCTCCGCCGCCATGGAAGCGGCCATGGGCATGCTCCAGTAAAAGGCCCACGCGCATTCATCCATACAGCGCTAGACTCAGCCTTCCCCTGACGTCGCTGGATGGATCCGGATGCGCGTATTCCTGCTCGCCCTCTGCCTGCTGTGCCACGGCCTCGCCGCCGCGGAAGCGGTTCGCCTGACGAATGGCGAATGGGCGCCCTACCTGGGCGCCAAGCTGCCGCATCAGGGTGTGGCGTCGCGCATCGTCGAAGAAGCCTTCGCCCTGGAAGGCATCGAGGTGCATTGGGAGTTCTATCCCTGGGCCCGCTCGATGCACCTGGCCGAACGCGGCGAACGCGCCGGCACCGCCGTCTGGCTGCGCAGCCCGGAGCGGGAGCAACGCTTCTTCGTCAGCGACCCGGTCGTGGAAAGCAGCTATTACCTGTTCCACCGCAAGGATCGTCCCCTCGACTGGAAACGCATCGCCGACCTCAAGGGCATCCGCCTCGGCGGCGCGATTGGCTATGACTACGGGCCGACCTTCCAGCAGGCCGAGCGCAGCGATCAGATCCAGGTCAAGCGTTTGAGCGGTGAGGAACAAGGCCTGCGCATGGTCCTGGCCGGGCGGCTCGATGCTTTTCCCATGGACAAAGTGGTCGCCTTCGCGCTGCTCAACGACAAGTTCAGCTCCGCCGAGCGCAAGCAGATGAGCTTTCACCCCCTTCCCCTGCGCAGCGACAGCCTGCACCTGATGCTGTCTCGGGAAGTGGCGGGCAACGCCGAACTGATCGTCCGTTTCAACCAGGGCCTGACCCGCTTGCGCGAAAGCGGCAAGGTTGCCCAATACCTGATGGAAGTCCAGCAGCCGCTGAGCCTGGCACCATAGGTGTGGGGGCGATTTCAATCGCAACCCCACATCACATGGCATGGCATCACGCCGGCGGGAAACTCACCCGCACCTTCAATCCACCGCTGTCACCATCGTGGAGGCTGATCTCAGCCTGATGGGCGCGGCAGATCTCGCCGACGATGGCCAGACCCAGCCCTGCCCCTCCGCTTTGGACATTGCGGCGATAGAAGCGCTGGAACACCTTGTCGCGCTCCTCGGGCGGAATGCCGCTGCCGTCGTCTTCGACCTCCAGCAGCGCTGGTGAACAAACCCGCAAGATCACATTGCCACCCTTGGGTGTATGGGCCAGCGCGTTGTCCACCAGGTTGCAGAGCAGTTCGTTGAGCAGGGTCGGCTCGCCCATCACCCAGACCTGGTCTTCCGCCTCCAGGGCAAGGGCGATACCACGGGCATGGGCCAGGGGCGCCAGTGCCATGCCCAGCTCCCTGGCCAGTTGGCCCAGCTCGATGCGTTCGGCACCGCCTTCGGCGATGGCACGCGCACCGCTTTCGATACGCGCGAGGGATAGCAACTGATTGGCCAGGTGAGTCAGGCGATCGGTGTTTTGCGCGGCCTCCTCAAGCGTCGAGCGCCAGACCGCCGGTTCGTGCTCGCGCAAGCCCAGTTCCACCCGCGCCTTGAGGGCGGCCAGCGGCGTACGCAGTTCATGGGAGGCATCGGCAATGAAGTCCGCCTGGCGCTGGAACAGTCCGCGCAGACGTTCGGTGAACTGGTTGAGGGCATCCACCAGCGGACGCAACTCGCGCTGCACCGCCACTTCCGGCAAGGGGCGAAGGTCATCCGCCTGCCGCTCCTCCACCGCCAGGCGCAGCTTGTTCAATGGGCGCAGGGCGGCGCTGACGGCGAGCCAGACCAGCACCAGCGCCGCCACCACCAGCAACACCAGGCGCCAGATGCTGTCGACCAGCAGGCCCCGGGCAAGGCGCTCACGGGCACTTTCGGTTTCTGCCACGCGGATTTCGGCGATGCCGTTCAGCCTGGGCTCGCTCACCGGCTGCAACAGGCTGACCACGCGCACGCCCGTGCCTTCGTACTCGGCGTCGTAAAAGCGCGCCAAGGCGGGGTAATCGTCCGTGCGAAGGGTGCCCGGTGGTGGCGCTGGCAAGTGGTCGTAGCCGGACACCAGTTTCCCGTCCGGATCGATCACCTGGTAGAAGATGCGCCCGGCACTGTCGTAGGCGAAGACATCGAGCGCCACGTAGGGCACGTCCGCCCGCAGACGGCCGTCGGTCTCGTAGAGGCCATCGGCGATGGCTCGCGCCGAGGCCAATAGCGTGCGGTCGTAGGCAGTGTCGGCGGCCTCGCGGGCATTCCAGTAGGAGCTCAGGCTGGCGATCAGCAGCAGCGCACCCAGCATCAACGCCAGACGTCGCAGCAGCCGCCCGCGCAGGCTGCCGGCTTCACGCATCCTGGCTCTCCAGCAAGTAGCCCAGGCCCCGGAAGGTGACGATACGCACAGCACTGCCTTCCAGTTTCTTGCGCAGCCGGTGGATGTAGATCTCGATGGCATCAGGACTGGCTTCTTCGTCCAGGCCGAATACCTGGGAGGCCAGTTGCTCCTTGCTCATCACCCGCCCCGGCCGGGCGATCAGCGCTTCCAGTACCGACTGCTCCCGTGATGTCAGGCTGAGGATTTCGTCCGCCAGGCTGAAACGCCGCGTGCCCAGGTCATACACCAGCGCGCCGCAGCGCTGCTGTTGCTCGCCACCGAGAACGCTGCGGCGCAGCAGCGCCTTCACCCGCGCTTCCAGTTCGGTGAGTTCGAAGGGCTTGGCCAGGTAATCGTCGGCACCGAGGTTCAGGCCGTGGACCCGGTCTTTCACCTCGCCACGGGCGGTCAGCATCAGCACCGGCAGCGTCTTGCCGCGTCCACGCAGACGCGCCAGCACTTCGAAGCCGTCCATGCGCGGCAGGCCGACGTCCAGTACTGCCAGCGCGTAGTCCTCGCTGGCCAGCGCCAGGTCGGCGGCGACCCCGTCGTGCAATACGTCCACCGTCCAACCCGCGCCCTTGAGCACCTGGGCAACGCTCTCAGCCAACTGTGGATGGTCTTCGACCAGCAGGATTCGCACGACAAAGTCTCCGAAATGGCAGCGATCGCTCAGAAGTTTAACGGTGCGCCGGCCTCTGTGAACGACATGACGACTTTCTTTCACGCTGAAAGGCTGGCGAAAGTTTCACTGCATAGCATCGCGACAGGGTGGCAAGTACCACCCCCAAGAAGCCGGCCCGTGGTTGCGCCGGCTTACAAGAACAACAAAGGAGACCACTCGATGCTCACTGCCGCACGGCAGGCGCATGCGCCTGATTGCACTCTCAGCCTCGCCCTCGCTGGCGGCACCCTGGCCACGTCAGCTCATGCCGAGTTCAACAAGGCCAGTTGGGCGACCCTCGAAGCCCGCACCCTCTACTCAATTGCGACTTGCGCGACGGCAGCGGCCAGTCCAGGCGCGAAGAGTGGGCACGGCCCGCGATGCGGATGAGCTCCGCCTGATCGTCAGTTACGTACAGCCCATTTGGTGAACCACAATAAAACTCCACAGGAGCACCCCCGATGAAAACTGCCCTCTCCCGCATCGCCCTGATCACCTCCGGCCTGTTGTTGTCCACCCAACTGATGGCCGAGCCCAAGCGCCCCGAGTGCATCGCCCCGGCCAAACCCGGCGGCGGCTTCGACCTCACCTGTAAGCTGGCGCAAAGCGGCCTGAAGGATGAAGGCCTGCTCAAGGCCCCCATGCGCGTGACCTACATGCCCGGCGGCGTCGGCGCCGTAGCCTACAACGCAGTCGTCGCCCAGCGCCCGAAGGACGCCGGCACCATCACCGCCTTCTCTTCCGGCTCCCTGCTGAACCTCGCCCAAGGCAAGTTCGGCCGCTATGACGAGAACGCCGTGCGCTGGCTGGCGGGGATCGGCACTGATTACGGCGCCATCTCCGTGCGCGCCGACTCTCCCTACAAGACCCTGGCCGAACTGGTCGAAGCGGTGAAAAAAGACCCGGCCGCCATCGTCTTCGGCGCCGGCGCAACCATTGGCGGCCAAGACTGGATGCAGACCGCCTTGATCGCCCGTGCCGCCGGCATCGACCCGCAAAAGCTGCGCTACGTGGCCTTCGAGGGCGGTGGCGAAACCCTGACCGCCATGCTCGGTGGCCACGTGCAGGTCACCAGCAGCGGCCTTGGGGAAATCACGCCGCAACTCGCCGCTGGCAAGATTCGCATCCTCGCCGTGCTGTCCGACCAGCGCCTGCCCGGCAAGCTGGCAGAGATTCCCACCGCCAAGGAACAGGGTTTCGACATCGTCTGGCCGGTGATCCGTGGTTTCTACATGGGCCCGGAGGTGAGCGACGAGGACTTCAACTGGTGGAAGCAGCAGTTCGACACCCTGCTGGCCAGCGATGAGTTCGGCAAGCTGCGTGAACAGCGCGACCTGTTCCCCCTCAGCCTCACCGGCGACCAGTTGAAGGCCTACGTCTTCGACCAGGTGAAGCAGTACAAGCAACTCGCTGGCGAATTCGGCCTGGCGCAGTAATCCCCCCTTCGAGGGTCGGCCCCTCTCCCAATGGGAGAGGGGAAATCAATGATTTCTAGGTAAACCGCCATGTACGTACGAATCTTCGCTGCGGTCTGGCTGCTCGTCTGTGCCCTGCTCGCCGTGGTCGCCTGGGGCTTCCAGGCGCCCTTCAGCTACGACCCGGTCGGCCCGCGTGCCTATCCCCTGCTGCTGCTGTTCCTGATGGCCACCGCTGCAATCTGGCTGATCTACAAGCCAGGCGATGCCGACGATCTGCCGATCTCCTGGCCACTGGCGCGCAAGGTGGTCCTGTGTGTGTTCGCCCTGTTCGCCTATGCACTGCTCTTCGAGCCCCTTGGCTTCATCGTCAGCACATCGCTGGTCGGCTTCGGTCTCGGCCTGTTGTTCATGGGGCGACCGCTGGCCAGCCTGGTCAGCGGTGTGCTGATGGGCGTGCTGCTCTACGGTCTGTTCGACTACCTGCTGGATGTCCCGCTGCCCCTGGGCGTGCTGGCATTCCTGGAGAACTGAGATGGAAACCCTGAACTTCCTGGCCCAGGGCTTCGATGTCGCCCTGCGCCCGATCAACCTGCTGGTGGCGCTTTTCGGCGCGTTCGTCGGCACCGTCGTCGGCCTGCTTCCGGGCCTTGGGCCGATCAATGGCGTGGCCATCCTGCTGCCCTTGGCCTTCGCCCTCGGCCTGCCGCCGGAAACCGCATTGATCCTGCTGGCCGCCGTGTACCTGGGCTGCGAATACGGCGGGCGTATCTCGGCCATCCTGCTCAACGTACCGGGTGACGCCGCGGCCATCATGACCACCCTCGACGGCTACCCGATGGCGCGCCAGGGCAAGGCAGGCATCGCTCTCTCGCTGTCAGCCATGAGCTCCTTCATCGGCAGCACCATCGCCACCATCGGCGTCGTGCTTTTCGCGCCGATCCTGGCCAACTGGGCGGTTGCCTTCGGACCCGCCGAGTACTTCGTGCTGATGGTCTTCGCCATCGCCTGCCTGGGCGGGATGGTCGGCGACAAGCCGGTCAAGACGCTGCTCTCGGCGCTGATCGGCCTCGGCCTGGCCACCGTCGGCGTGGACGCGACCACCGGCGTCTACCGCTTCACCTTCGACAGCGTCGGGTTGTCGGATGGCATCCAGTTCGTGATCGTGGTCATCGGCCTGTTCAGCGTCAGCGAAGTGCTGCTGATGCTCGAACACACCACCACGGGCCAGCAAGCGGTCAAGGCCAGCGGGCGCATGCTGTTCAACTTCAAGGAGTTCACCTTCACCTGGTGGAGCAGCGTGCGCAGCTCCCTGGCCGGCTTCGTCATCGGCGTGCTGCCGGGCGCTGGCGCCACCATCGCCAGCGCCATCACCTACATGAGCGAAAAGCGCATGGCCGGCAGCTCCGGGCGCTTCGGCGAGGGCGATCTGCGGGGTGTCGCGGCTCCGGAAGCGGCCAACAACGCCTCGGCCTGCGGCTCGCTGATCCCCATGCTGACCCTCGGCGTACCGGGCTCGGGCACCACAGCGGTGATGATCGGCGCCCTGACCCTGTACAACATCACGCCCGGCCCGCTCCTGTTCGAACAGCAGCCCGATGTGGTGTGGGGCCTGATCGCCTCGCTGTTCATCGGTAACGTGATCCTGCTGGTGATGAATATCCCGCTGGTGGGGCTGTTCGCGCGCATGCTCAGCGTGCCGACCTGGATCCTCGTGCCGGCGATCACCATCGTCAGCGTGGTCGGCGTCTACGCCGTGCACAGCACCACCTTCGACCTGGTGCTGATGGCCGCCCTCGGGGTGTTTGGCTACCTGCTGCGCAAGATGGATTTCCCGCTGTCGTCACTGATCCTCGGCTTCGTCCTCGGTGAATTGATGGAATCGAACCTGCGTCGTGCGCTCTCCATCACCAACGGCGACCTGGGCATTCTCTGGAGCAGCCCGATCACCATCGCCCTCTGGGTGCTGACCGCGATCATGCTGGCCCTGCCGGGTATCCGCTGGATGCGCGCACGTCGCGCCAAGGCGAAATTGGCCCATGCCTAAGTGGTTGCTGACACCGCTGGTGGGTGCCGCCGGCGGCTGGCTGGCAAGCCTGGTGGGCTGGCCGCTGCCATGGATGGTGGGCTCGCTGCTGGCCGTGATCGCCGTGCGCTGCATCGGCAATCTTCCGCTGGCGGAAATCCCCGGTGGTCGCAAATGCGGCCAGTGGGTAGTCGGCGTCGGCATCGGCCTGCATTTCACCCCGGCGGTCATCGAGCAGGTGCTGGCCCATAGCGCGATCATCCTGGTGGGTGCCGTGGCCACCACCCTTTCCAGCGTCATCGGGATCAGCCTGATGCTGCGCAGCGGCGAGGATCGCGCCACCGCCTTCTTTGCCAGCATGCCGGGTGGTGCCAGTGAGATGGTCAACCTCGGCCAGCGCAACGGCGCGGTGCTCAGCAGCGTGGCTGCTGGCCAGAGCCTGCGCCTGCTGCTGGTGGTGCTGAGCGTGCCCGCGCTATTCCAACTGTTCGTCGGCGTACCTGCCACACAGCACCAGGTGGCACCGGTCGACTGGAGTTGGCTTGCGCTTCTGCTGGGCGGTGGCGCGTTGCTGGCGATGCTGATGCAACGCTTTCACCAGCCCAATCCCTGGCTGATCGGCCCTTTGCTGGTCAGTGCGGCGATGAGCATCGGCTTCGACCTGCAACTCGGTCTGCCGCTGGGGGGCAGCCAGTTTGGCCAATGGCTGATCGGCAGCGCCCTGGGTTGCCACTTCGACCGCGCGTTCTTCCGCCGCGCGCCCTCCTTCATCGCCCGCACCCTGTTCGCCACTGCTCTGGGCATGGCCTTCGCCGCGCTGGCAGCAGAGCTGCTCGGGTGGCTGGATGGGCTCGATCACCGCTCGCTGATGCTGGGCATGATGCCCGGCGGCATTGCCGAACTCAGCCTGACTGCGGAAGCCCTGCAACTCTCGGTGCCGCTGGTCACCGCCCTGCAGGTGCTGCGCTTGCTATTGGTGCTGTTCCTCGCCGAACCGGTGTTCCGACGCTGGACGAAGCAAGAGACCCACGCTTAGCCCGCCTTGTGCGGGCTTTTTTTATTCTTCTGCAACATCCGGTTGCGGCCACCGGTCCACAGGAAATGAGACGCGCCTATGCTCTCCCCTATTCGCTGGTCGCCAAGGCTGACTTTCATGTCTGGACGCATCGCTGCATTCCGCTATTCGCTGCTCGCCGCAGCCATCCTGTTACTGGCCGCCTGCAGCCGCCTCGACCTGGCCTACCGCAATCTTGATCTGGTCATCCCGTGGTGGGTCAGCAACTACATCACCCTCGATGACAGCCAGGAAGCCTGGATGACACCACGATTGCAAAAGCACCTGGCCTGGCACTGCAGCACGCAGCTGCCGGAGTACGTTGCCTGGCTGGAACAACTCGACCAGATCAGCCAGCGCCCGCAACTGACTGCCACCGACCTGCGCGGCCAGTTCGTGCAGGTGCGCAATGCCGTGCACGACGTCTCCGTACAAGTCACCCCCACGGTGCTGGGCCTGGCGAAGGACCTTTCACCCAAGCAGATGGGCGAGCTCTACGTCGCCATGGACGAACGCAATGCGGAACTTCGCGAAGAGCACGTCGCACCGCCCCTGAAGGAACAGGTGGCCGCCCGGTCGCTGCGGATGCGCAAGCGCGTCGAGCAATGGATGGGGCCCTTGCGGGCAAGCCAGATGGCGCGAATCGATACCTGGGCCAAAGGCCAGGGCGACTACAACCGTATCTGGGCGGAGAACCGCGAGAACTGGCAGAAGGAGGTGCGCAATGCCCTGTACGTTCGACATGCGCCGAACTTCCCGGCGCGCCTGACGGCCTTGCTGCAGGAGCCGGAAGACGCGTGGACGCCGGAGTACCGCAAAGCCTATCCGGCAGCGGAGAACGCCCTTGCGCAGTTGCTCACCGACCTGTTCAACAGCGCCGATGAGCGGCAGCGCAATGCGCTGCGCGAATACATCGGCGAAATGGTCACCGACCTCAAGGGACTGGAGTGCTACCCCGGCTGAAGCCGACCTCAGAGGTCGGGCAGGCTCCAGTTGATCGGGTCCAGGCCGTGCTGGGCAAGGAACTTGTTGCAGCGGCTGAAGTGGCCATTACCGAGGAAGCCCCGATAGGCCGACAGCGGCGAGGGATGCGCCGATTTCAGGATCAGGTGCTTGGTCGGGTCGATCAGCCGCTCCTTGCTCTGCGCGTGGGAGCCCCAAAGCAGGAACACCAGGCGCGGACGGCTCTGGCTGACGACTTCGATGACCTTGTCGGTGAAGGGCTGCCAACCGGCAGCGGCATGGGAACCGGCCCGAGCCTGCTCCACGGTGAGGGAGGTGTTGAGCAGCAACACGCCCTGCTCCGCCCAGGACTGCAGGTAGCCGTGGGAAGGAATCTCGATGTTCAGGTCGCGCTTGAGTTCCTTGTAGATGTTCTGCAAGGACGGCGGCGTCGGCACGCCCGGCTGGACCGAGAAGCACAGACCATGCGCCTGGCCCGGCCCGTGGTAGGGGTCCTGGCCGATGACCACCACTTTCACCTGCTCCAGCGGAGTGGAGTTCAGGGCATTGAAGATCAGCGGCCCGGGCGGGAAGATCACCTTGCCGGCGCTCTTTTCCTGGCGCAGAAAGTCACCGAGGGCCCTCATGTAGGGCTTTTCGAACTCATCCCGCAGGGCTTCTTTCCAGCTCTCTTCGAGCCTGATCCGGTCGTCGCTTTCAGTCATCGCTCTATCTGTTCCGTGGCGGTTGCCGGGGCGCTTCCCGCCCGATGGTCGGGCACCCTAAGAAATGCCCACTACCCTTGTCAATCAAGGACGTCTGGAGCAAGCCCACATGGATAATCGTCACGATACGGTGAAACTCGCGCTCTACGAGCGCTTTCTCAAGGACGCCGGCGCGCTGCCGCCGATGCCTGAGGCCTCCCTGCGCCTGCGCCAATTGCTGACGAATGACGCCCCCTCCCACGAACAAGCCACCGCCCTGCTGGAGAACTTTCCCAACCCGGCCGAACACCTGATGGAGTTTGCCGCCCTGCCCCTGCTCGGCCATATCCAGCCCGGTTCGAGGCTGCTGGACGTGGTCAGGCAACTGGATAGCAGGCGCCTGGTCAACCTGGTGCTGGCGTTCGAGCTGCACCACGTGTTCGAAGGCGACGAACCCAGTCTGCGCAAAGTCTTCAACAAACGCTGGCACCTCAGTCTGCAACGCGCCGCCGTGAGCGCCGGCCTGGCCCAGCACCTGCCCCATCTGGAAGAAGAAGACGCGCTGCTGGCAGGCCTTCTTCAAGACATCGGCAGCCTACCGCTGCTCCGAGAGCTGCACCAATGGCCACAGGTGTCACGCCTGGAAGTCGACCTGCAGCGGCTCTGCGAACAGCTCTCCGCCGAAGTCGGCGTGCTGTTGCTCAGTGCCTGGAAATTGCCGGCCAACCTGCAGGATTGTGCGCGCCTGCGCCGTGACTGGTGCCGCCAGCACAAGGGCCCGGTTGACCTCGCCGACGTGGTGCAGGTCGCCAGTCAACTGCTGGAAGAACCCCGCAACGATGACCGCCTGGCACGGCTACCGGCTTATCAGCGCATGGAACTGCCGACGCCCCAGGTGCTCCGCGCCGAGCTGGCCGAAGTGGTCGCGCTGTGGCTCAAGCTGTTGGGCGGCAGGCCGCCTGAAGCGGATTGATCCGGCTGCAGGGGCCCAGGAGCCTTGTAGGAGCTAGCTCGCTAGCGAAACGGGGCCGTTCGCTGCAAGCCAGCGCCTACGGGGAACCCCCAAGGGCGAACCTGCGGTCCGCTTGGCGATCGAAATCGCCCCTACAGGAATCCATGCCGCTCAGCCCTGATGCAACACCCGGTAATGACTGGGCGCCATGCCCACCACCTTGCGGAACAGCCGCGAGAAGTAATAGACGTCGTCGTAGCCCAGTTGCTCGGCGATCTGTTTCACACCTCGATCGCCCTCATCGAGCAGACGGCAGGCATGGGCCATTTTCAGTTGGATGAAATCCTGAATCGGCGCATGGCCGGTCAGGGCGCGGTAGGTCTTGGCGAAGTGGAAGCGCGACAGCTTGAACTGCGCCGCCAACTGATCGAGATTGAGGCTGTCGTGCAGATGGGCGCGCATCACCGCTTGCACTGCGTCCACGTCCAGTACCCGGCCTGACTTCAGATACCCCCGCACCGGCAGCACCGCGAGCGACGTCAGCAGGGTCTGCAACTGATGCGCGGCATGGACGAAGTGCGGCAGGTTGAGGCCCTGCTTGCGCAACCCCAGCAAAGCATCGAAATCCGCCAGCAATCGGGGCTGCACGCCGATCCGGCGCAATGCCGATTGCCCCAGCGGGCGCAGGTAGTCCTCCACCAGCTCGCCGTCGAAATGCACCCAGTAGATGCTCCAAGGCCGCTGCGCATCCGCGCCGTAGGCGTGGACCTGCCCCTTGGGCAACAGCAGCAGGTCGCCACCGGCCACCTCGAATCGTCCATCCCCACAGTCCAGCCAGCCCTGTCCGGACCGACAGTAGATCAACAGGTTGTCCTCGGGCTGATGCCGTTCCATACGGTGCCCCAGCGCCTCCGGGTAGTAGCCCAGGGCCAGTGGATAACAGGCAGAAGTCAGCGGGTGGCGGGCCAGCAGGCGACGCAGGCGGGGCGGCGTGGTGAAGCGCACGCCGTTGGCCGGCAAAGGCCAGTTGGAGGTCTCGACGGAGCGGCTCATGTGGGTTCTTGTAGTGGCCTGCAATGCCAAGATCGTCCATCCCGCAGCCAAGATCGTCAATCCACATCCGGATCGGCGGCCGCTATAAGAGCAAGAAACAACAAGGTCCCGTCTCACGGGTGGAGGACCAGATGCCCCGGACAATTCCGCAGTTGATCGACGGTGAGTGGCGCGACAGCCGCGCTCGCGAGCTGATCGAAATCACCGACCCGGCGACCCAGGAAGTCCTCGCCCTGGCACCCAAGGCCACGGCGGAGGAAATCGAAGCCGCCGTCGCCAGCGCCAAGCAGGCCTTCCTCACCTGGCGCGAAGTACCGGTCCCGGAGCGCGCGCGGTTGATGCTGCGCTACCAGCAGTTGCTCAAGGAGCATCACGACGAACTCGCCGAACTGCTGGCCAGCGAAACCGGCAAGACCTTCGCCGATGCCAAGGGCGATGTCTGGCGGGGCATCGAGGTGGCCGAGCACGCCGCCAACGTGGCCAGCCTGATGATGGGCGAGACGGTAGAGAATGTTGCCCGTGAAATTGACACGGCCAGTTGGGTGCAACCCCTGGGCGTGTGCGTCGGAATCACACCCTTCAACTTCCCGGCGATGATCCCGCTATGGATGTTTCCGCTGGCCATCGCCTGCGGCAATACCTTCGTCCTCAAGCCTTCGGAGCAGGACCCGCTGACGCCCAATCGCCTCGCCGAACTGTTCCTCGAAGCCGGCGCCCCCAAAGGCGTCCTGCAAGTACTCCATGGCGGCCGCGAACAGGTGGACGCCTTGCTCACCCACCCCGACGTGCGCGCCATCTCCTTCGTCGGGTCGGTGCCGGTGGGCCAGCACATCTACCGCACCGGCACGGCCCATCTGAAGCGTGTGCAAGCCTTCGCCGGTGCGAAGAACCACATGGTGGTGCTGCCCGATGCCCACAAGGATCAGGTGCTGAGCAACCTGGTGGGTGCGAGCTGCGGGGCTGCCGGTCAGCGCTGCATGGCCATCAGCGTGGCCATCTTCGTTGGCGAGGCGCGTGAGTGGATTCCGGACCTGGCTGCGCAAATGGCCGAACTGCGCCCGGGCCACTGGAAAGACGCCCATTCGGCCTTCGGCCCCTTGATCAGCCAGCAGGCTCGCCAACGCGTCCTGCGCCTGATAGCCGAAGGCAAGGCGGAAGGTGCGCAATGCCTGCTGGACGGCTCGCAGTGCGAGGTGCCTGGCTATCCCAACGGCAATTGGCTTGGCCCCACCCTCTTCCGTGGCGTGACCGCGAAGATGGGCCTGTACCGCGAGGAAATCTTCGGCCCGGTGCTGGTGTGCATGGAGGTGGACAGCCTGGAGGACGCCATCGCGCTGGTGAATGCCAACCCGTATGGCAACGGCACCAGCCTGTTCACCCGCTCCGGCGGCGCCGCCCGGCACTTCCAGCATGCGGTGGAAGTCGGCCAGGTTGGGATCAACGTCCCTATCCCCGTGCCCCTGCCGTTCTTCTCCTTCACCGGCTGGAAAGGCTCCTTCTATGGCGACCTGCATGCCTACGGCAAACAGGCGGTGCGCTTCTACACCGAGACCAAGACGGTCACCTCCCGCTGGTTCGATGACGGTCTGGGCGGCACCCCGTCGGCCACCGGTCCGAACATGACTATCCACCTGAAGTAGCGGCGAGGCGCCCGACTGCGCCATGGGACCGAGCAAAGGCAGACGACATATGGATTTCGACCTCACCGAAGAACAACGCTTGCTGGTGGACAGCGCCCGCGCCTTCGCCAACCATGAACTGGCGCCGTGCGCCGCAGAGTGGGACCGCAACCACCACTTTCCGCTGGAGGTAATACGTCGCGCTGCGGAACAGGGCTTCCTGGCGCTCTACATCGCCGAAGAGGATGGCGGCCTGGGCCTTTCCCGGCTCAGCGCCGCACTGATCTTCGAACAACTCGCCGCAGGCTGCGTGGCCACGACCGCGTACCTCACCATTCACAACATGGCCGCCTGGATGCTCGCGTCATTCGGCGATGCCGCGCTGAAGGCGCACTGGCTGCCCGGACTGATCAGCGGCGAACTCCTGGCCTCGTACTGCCTGACGGAGCCGGATGCCGGCTCCGATGCCGCCCACCTGCGCACCCGCGCGCGCCGCGATGGCGACCACTACGTGCTGGACGGCAGCAAGTGCTTCATTTCCGGCGCGGGCAGCACGCAGGTCCTGATCGTCATGGCGCGCACGGGCCAGGACGGCGCCAAAGGTATTTCCTGCTTCCTGGTTCCGGCCGACGCCGAGGGCATCCGCTATGGCCGCAATGAAGACAAGATGGGCTGGCGCGCCCAGCCCACCCGCACCATCACCTTCGAAGGCGTGCGCATTCCCGTCGCCAATCGCATCGGCCCGGAAGGCCAGGGCTTCGTCTATGCGATGAAGGGCCTGGATGGCGGCCGCCTGAATATTGCCAGCTGCTCCCTCGGCGCCGCCCAGGCCGCCCTGGAACAGAGCCTGCGCTATGTCGAGGAGCGCAAACAGTTCGGCAAGCCACTGGCCGACTTCCAGGCCGTGCAGTTCAAGCTGGCCGACATGCTCACGGCCCTCACCGCCAGTCGGCAGATGGTGCGCCTGGCCGCCCACCGCCTGGACCATCGCCATGCCGAAGCCAGCCTCTACTGCGCGATGGCCAAGCGGTTTGCCACCGACCAGTGCTTCGAACTGTGCAACGAGGCCCTGCAATTGCATGGGGGCTACGGTTACCTGAACGACTATCCTCTGGAGCGCTGGGTACGGGATACCCGCGTGCACCAGATCCTCGAAGGCACCAACGAGATCATGCGCGTCATCGTGGCGCGCCGTTTACTGGAACAAGGCGGAGCCATCGACCGCCTGCTGTAAGGAGATGCACATGTCTACCGCCGTTGAACCCTACCAGCCCGGAATTTTCGACCTCACCCACAAGCTGACGGTGGAAAAGCACGGCCACACCGCGTTGATCACCATCAATCACCCGCCCGCGAATACCTGGGACCGTGAGTCGCTGATCGGCCTCAAGCAGCTGATCACGCATCTCAATCACGACGACCAGATCTATGCATTGGTGGTGACCGGCCAAGGGCCGAAGTTCTTCAGTGCGGGGGCGGACCTCAACCTCTTCGCCGATGGTGACAAGGCCCGCGCCCGCGAAATGGCCCGCCGCTTCGGCGAGGCATTCGAAGCCCTGCGGGACTTCCGTGGCGTGTCCATCGCCGCGATCAATGGCTACGCCATGGGCGGTGGCCTGGAATGCGCCCTGGCCTGCGATATCCGCATCGCCGAACGCCAGGCTCAGATGGCCCTCCCGGAGGCCGCCGTCGGCCTGCTGCCCTGCGCGGGCGGCACCCAGGCGCTGTCCTGGATGGTGGGCGAAGGCTGGGCCAAGCGCATGATTCTTTGCGGCGAGCGCGTGGATGCCGAGACCGCCCTGCGCATCGGCCTGGTGGAACAGGTGGTGGATAGCGGGGAAGCCCGTGGTACCGCCCTGCTATTGGCCGCCAAGGTGGCGCGGCAGAGCCCGGTGGCGGTACGCACCATCAAGCCGCTGATCCAGGGTGCCCGGGAGCGTGGGCCGAACAGCTGGTTGTCGGAGGAGCGCGAACGCTTCGTCGACCTGTTCGACGCCGAGGACACCCGCGAAGGCGTCAACGCCTTCCTGGAAAAGCGCGACCCGCACTGGCGCAACAAATGACCTCGAGCTCGACGAGAACGATCATGAATGTGAGTTTCGAAGAACGCAGCGGCCATCACGGCGCGCGCATCGGCATCGCCAGCCTGGATGCCGAGACCAGCCTCAATGCTCTTTCCCTGCCGATGATCGAGGCCCTGGACGCCAAACTGCGCGCCTGGGCCGATGACCCGGAGATCGTCTGCGTGCTGCTGCGCGGCAACGGCCCCAAGGCGTTCTGCGCGGGTGGGGATGTCCGCAAACTGGTGGACGCGTGCCGCGAGCACCCCGGCGTGGTGCCGCCACTGGCGGGACGCTTCTTCGCTGATGAGTACCGCCTCGACCACCGCATCCACACCTTTCCCAAACCGCTGATCTGCTGGGCCCACGGCCATGTGCTGGGTGGCGGCATGGGGCTGATGC
>MTEW01001784.1_pt1 | contig 62773 bp, 50 predicted proteins | sample 1042681 | NCBI WGS metagenome assembly MTEW01 (sample SAMN06185811, study PRJNA358809) | soil metagenome | isolation source: soil biostimulated with citrate as carbon source | place: India | collected 2015-05-23
ATGAATTTTGGGCAGTTGACAGCTAACAAATGGTTCAAGTCGCTCGCTTCGCTCACTCGGGACCGGCTAAAGCCGGCCCCTTAACCAAACGTTATGCACCGGAAGTACGCAGCATGAGAACCAGACCAAATGGCCATATATGGATGGCGGCTGAACAATTTTTTAATGCTGCAGAGCACATTTGGAGTGATGAAACAATCGACCTCAATCGCTATGTGTATCCACTGGTTGTAAATTACGCCTTTAGCTGTGAGTTAAGCCTTAAGGCATCAGAGGGCTTAGTAAAGTTTTCCGAAGCTACGCCCGAAGGGCTCCTGAAAGCAGTAAACACAGAGTCAGCCGTGCGTGGACACGACCTCCATACGATTTTTACAAAATTAAAGCCAGAAACCCAAAAAGCAGTTGAGGCAAATTTTCTTGCTTCAACAGGGACGCAGCTAATTCCATTGCTAAAGGAATGCTCAAAGTACTTTGCACATGGGAGATATTCGTTCGAGCAAATTGGCGGTTCATATTCATTGTCTGGCGTGCGTAACCTTGCCAAAGGGCTGCTTGATTCAGTACTTGCTTATGGCAAAGGAAGCGCATAACAACTGGTTCAAATCGTTCGCTTCGCTCACTGGGACGGGCTAAAGCCCGCTCCTTAACCAAACGTTATGCACCTTGGCTCCAGTACGCAACAGTTCAACAATCCTAAAAGATAAGTTAAAATCAACTTGGCATCATCGTCTAACGGTAAGACACCGGTTACTAAAAGACATTATTTAAACCCGGAAATGCAGGTTCGAATCCTGACAATGCCACCAATTTGAGGTAAATCATGCAAGAAACCTTGTATTTGAGAAATTTCTTGGATGATATCGGACACAGCGTTCACTGCATGAACACAATAGCTGTGTCTTTAACACTCCTAACAGAAAAAACCGAACCGCCTAAAGAGCTAAATATTTCTTGGAAGCCAGGAGATATTACCCAATCAAGCATTAACTCTCGCCGATTCGCCATTAAATCCTCAATTATCTATTCGGCCGAAAGTCTGTTTGAATATCTATCAAGCATTAGTAGGGACAAGCTCTGGTCAGTCACTGGCAAGAACTTTAACGACACAGCAAGACAAAACGCTTCCAAAGCTGAAAGAGTTGTCGATTTTTTAACCGGAATACCGGGAATAAATAGGGAGTGGATAATTTTAACCGAATTACTCTGCCACTGGAGAAACAAAGTCGTCCACGCTGCATCATCAAATGCAAACATATCAAAATCATCAAGGCAGTACTTGCTCTCCAATGCACAAGATATTTTTAGTAGCTACCATCATTTCGATGTGGCTTTGGCAATAGATAATTTTGAGAAAAATAAATTCACACTAAAAGACAGCGCAACATTAATTACAATGGCCATTAAATGTGCAAAAGCTGTCGACAGCCACTTTATATCAGTAGCCAACTCTCAGCCCTACGAAAGCATACACAGTGCAATTTTAGCTAATACAGATTTTCAGAAAATTCTGAAACAGCAGAAAAGCCCAAAAAAAGAAAGGCAAGTTCGCAAATGGGTAGAGTTACACTCAAGCTTTATCCATAGAGAGTCACTTGAGCGGATAATTGATAGCTCAAAATAAATTCTGTCTAACTATTAAAAAAGACACTTTCACACTAGATAAATATCACAAATATTAGAGTTAGCCGCATAGCTATGTGCATAGCGCATAACAAATGGTTCAAACCGCTCGCTTCGCTCACTGGGACGGGCTAAAGCCCGCCCCTTAACCAAACGTTAGGGCGCACACCAAATGGTCACTCGGTCCATGGATGAAGTACGTAGTGATTACATCTCCGCGATGGGAGAAGAGCTTGGGGCCAGCTTCTACGAGCTGTACCGAAAGCTCGTGGAGCTTCACGTTCTTTGGCAACAGTACCGCCAGCTATTCGGCGATGACCCTGCCACGGTCCACCTCCTCAATCGAACCTCTGGCCTCTTCTTCAAAATCGTTCAAGACGAACTATGGGACAGCGTTCTGTTGGGTGTCTCTCGGATGACGGATCCGCCAACCACAGGCAAGAAGAAGAATCTCACGATCCAGTCTCTACCTCCGCTGATCTCCGATACTAAGTTGCAGGGCGAGGTGCAGGAACTCTGTGACAAAGCACTGGTTGCAGCGGACTTTGCCCGCGAGCATCGAAACAAGCGCATCGCGCATCAGGATCACGACTACCTCAGCAGCCGCAATTCCGATCCCCTGAACGGCATTAGCAGGGCCTTGGTAGAAGAGATGCTCGCTGCACTAAGGGCCGTCTTGAATCGGCTGGATCTGCATTTTCGAGACACCACCGTCATGTACGAAGACTTCGTGGATGAGAGCGGAGCAAGGCTCCTAGTCCACAAACTGAGAAAGCTGGAGCGACTCCAGCATGCGGCCGCAATTGCGCCCTAACAACTCATTCAAGCCGACGCCGCTCCGCGGCGCGGCTTAACTCAAGCGTTATGTACATTTAGCTAGTTCAGCGTAAGGAAACACTGACAGATGAATTACTCCACTGGCGAAGTAGTAGAAATCGGTGACTCGGTAGCGTTGGAATACGGTAAAACGCCCGGTATTGTGCAAGTCGTCATTGAGACCCCGCAACAAATTGAGGAGTGGGCGCTAGATGAACCAGGAATAATGGTTGAGGCAGAACCATTTGGATGGGTTTTCTGGCCTGCATCCGAAACCTACGACCCCGTAATATTTGTCGCGCGGAAATGCACATAACAATTGGTTCAAACCGTTCGCTGCGCTCACAGGGACGGGCTAAAGCCCGCCCCTTAACCAAACGTTATGCACACCAAGGAATCAGCGTGCGCTCAATGCTAGCTTTCATCCTGGCAATAATTTTCACCAACTTTTCTCTTGCTGACTCACAAAACCTGAGATCAGAAGAGAAAGAGTGCGGCGAACATATGTCTTACAAACAAATATCTGGCTGTTACTCTACCCTTTACAGAAAAGCGGACAAAGAGCTAAATGACCAATACTCAAAGCTGAGAAATTCTCTTGATCTTGAGAATAGGAAAAACTTAGTAGCCGCACAGCAGCTATGGGTAAAGTTTCGAGACGCTGACTGTGTTTTTTACGAGCCACGAAATGAAAGCGACAATCTAGTTTCTTCTGGTCGCAGCATCTGCCTTACACGCAGAACACTAGACAGGCTTGAGCAGTTAGAAAGCTACAATTTCAAAAAAGGCTGTAACGGTTGTGCGTGGTAGTACGCATAACAACTGGTTCAAACCGTTCGCTTCGCTCACTGGGACGGACTAACGCCCGCCCCTTGACCAAACGTTAGGCAAAGTTCATGGCCAAATGTACAACTCGAACACTAAAGCTGTCTGACTCAGGAAAATCTGTTAAAGCTTCTATAGAAAGCTCGGATGGCTTAGCCTTTGAGTACGAGGCCCCGATCAAGTCGGTCAGTGTTCGAGTGCCTCGACCCTCTCAAGATACATTGCTTTCTAACTCTGCATATTTTGCCGAGCGTCAACTTGGCGGGGAAACCCAACGAGAGTGCTTAGAGTTCTATATAAGATGCAGAGAAAAAGACATATCAAAGGAAATTGACGAAATCAGAAAATCTGTACTCCGCATCCAAAGAAATATGGAGTGCATTGAAATTGCCAGAAAAACATTACCGCTAACACGCTAAGCCTAACAATCGGTTCAAACCGTTCGCTTCGCTCACTGGGACGGGCTAAAGCCCGCCCCTTAACCAAACGCTAGCATTCAATGAGTGCACATTCCTTCAGCACGATTGAGTGGAAACACACATGCCCGGTTCATGCTTTCCGGGCCATGTCACAGCAGCATGACCGGCGCTTCCGTCAGCATATCGATCACGGGCGGAGCCAGGCCGTTGGCCCCCGCCCACAATCTGAACAGCGCAGGAAGCCCTATGAAGTCCATCATCCTCTTGGCACTTTCGTTGTGCTCGTCTCTGGTCTGGGCCGGTGAGTCCTGCGTCTATCCCAGCAAACAGGACGACGGCAGCGTTGCCTACTTCGAGGACTGCGGCGTGGTTGAGGGTGATCGGCTCACGCTTAACAGCGAACACGCCGAGAACCTGGCCTTCGACGGCAACGGCATGGCCTGCGTCATCCTCGCGGCGAGCGAAGCCTTCTATCTGCTGCAGGACGGACGCTCGCAACGTGTGCTGTTCTTCGACAATGGCTGCGACTATTTCAGGGAGGGCCTTGCTCGAGGGCTGGTGAAGGACCAGATGGTCTTTATCGACGAACGACTGGAGACCGTGCTGACGCCCGGCTTCGATCTGTTACTGCCTTACGACTACGGGCATGCAGTGGTGTGCAACGGCCCCTTCGTGGAAGAACGGCATGGCGAGCACACCCTGCTTCGCGGCGGCCAATGCGGCCTGATGGACAAGCAAGGCAGGATCGTCGTCGAAGCCGTTCACGCCATTGGCGACAACGAGGTGTTCGAACGCTATCTGAATCACAACAGCCATTGCCCTGCGCCACCGCTGCGCTCCGAAGAGGCCGCGCTGTGCCACGCCAGGCGACACGTCGCGAACATGGATCACCACAGTGCGCAATGGAAGCGACAGGAGATTTCCCGGCAGGGCGCCGTCTGGTTGGTCACCTTCGTCGAAGAGGGCGAAGGCGATGAGGAATTTACCCTGACCCTGAACGCGGACAGCGCTCAATGGGGCTCGTTGATCCAAGAATCCCACGACGAGGCCAGGCAGCGTCTGGAACCATAGCCTGCATACGGCTGGCGGCCTTGGCCTGGACCAGGACATGCGGGCGCAAGTGGAGGTCGATGCGCAGCCCAACCTGGCCACCAGTACCCTCCTCCTTCTACCTAGAGGTGATTGCCATGAAAGAAGCACAAGGTATCTCGATCCAGACGCTAGGCAGCGAGCATGTCGATGTCATGCGCGCGATGCTGAGCATGTTCGGCGAGGCCTTCGGGGAGACGGCGACCTACACCGCAGCGCAGCCCGACGATGCCTACCTGCAGAGGCTGCTGGCGAGCGATGCGTTCTTCGCCATTGCCGCATTGGCCGAGGGGCAGGTGGTCGGCGGGCTGGCGGCCTACCTGCTACCCAAGTTCGAGCAGGCGCGCGCGGAAATCTACATCTACGACCTGGCCGTTGCGCAGCCCCATCGGCGGCGCGGCCTCGCGACGGCGATGATCGAGCAGTTGAAGCACATCGCAGCAGCCAGAGGAGCCTACGTCATCTACGTGCAGGCGGACCATGGCGACGTTCCCGCCATCGCGCTCTATACCAAGCTCGGCATCCGAGAGGATGTGCTGCATTTCGATATCCCGCTGGAACGCGGCTAGCCTCCCCCGTTGCGCTGGCCGAATATTGACGAATCGCGTCTACTCTCACGCACGCTCATCACTGCAAGGAATCGCCCCGATGGACCTGATCGTACGCAACTTCCGCTGGTTGATGCTGATATCCGGCGTGCTCACGGCAAGCATGTTCTATGGATTGTTCGCGCCCCAGGCGGCGCTGGAGTCGATGTTCGGCGCCTCGTTCAACGGGCAGCTGGAAGGTCTGGTCATTCGCAGCTGGTCGGCGTTGGTCGGGCTGATCGGCGTGATGCTGATCTACGGCGCGTTCAGCCCGCAGAACCGGGTTTGCTGCGCCGTGTTCGCGGCGACCAGCAAGGCCATCTTCGTCGTGCTGGTGCTTCTCTACGGCCAGCAATACCTCGTCACGACCGCGCCCGCCGTCGCTCTGGATCTGCTGGTGATCGTCTTCACCCTGCTCTTTCTGCTGGCAACCCGGCGCCGCGCCGCGCTTTAGCAGCCGTTCGCGCGGCGCCCTGCGACTGCAGCGGCGTTGGTCTTCCGAGTGTCACAGCCTGGTAGGATCATCGCCGCCTGCATGATGTGCTCATGAAAGCCGGCCCCGTTCCGGCGACGCCCTCCAACTAACCCGCTACCGAGGCCCGTTTTGGAAACCACGGTCTTTCTCGCCGTCATCGCCGCCGCTGCCCTGCATGCCGGCTGGAACGCCCTGCTCAAGATCGGTCTGGATCGTTTCCTCACTGCCACGCTGATCCAGATCGGTGCCGGCCTGGTGGCGCTCTGCGCCTTGCCGCTGGTGGCGCTGCCACAGGCTTCGGCCTGGCCGTGGATCGCGCTGTCGGCGCTGCTGCACATCGGCTACAACTTCTTTCTCGCCCGCGCCTACCAGTACGGCGACCTCGGTCAGGTCTATCCCATCGCTCGCGGCAGTTCGCCCCTGATGGTCGCCCTGCTGTCGCTGCTGCTCCTGCATGACGGCCTCGGCGCCCTGCAACTGCTGGGGCTGCTGACCCTGGTGCTGGGCATCTGGCTGATGGCGATACGCGGCGGGCATCACCAGGCGCCGCGAGGGGCGATGCTGGCCTGTGCGCTGATGACGGCGCTGTTTATCGCCGGCTATACCCTGAGCGACGCCGTGGGTGCGCGCAGCAATGGCGACGCGCTGAGCTATTCGTTGTGGCTGTTCACCGTCAATGGCGTGGTGATGGCGCTGGTGCTGGCCCTCAGTCGCGGCCCCCGGGCCTTTCTGCAGCTGGGCCCGCACTGGCGCGGCGGGCTGGCCGGCGGGGCGATGTCCATGGCCGCCTATACCATCGTGATCTGGGCCATGACCCAGGCGCCGGTGGCGCTGGTATCGGCGCTGCGCGAAACCAGCGTGCTGTTCGCCGTGCTGCTGGGGGTGGTGCTGCTCAAGGAGCCATTGCGGCCGATTCGTGTCCTGGCCTGCGCGGTGATCGCGGCCGGCGTGGTGGTGATGAAGTTGGCCTGAGGGTTTCGCCTTGTAGCAGGTGGTGGGCTGAAGGCGTGGCCTGACGACCCTCCGTCGCCCCGCCTCGCTGGTGCCGGCCAGGTAGCTAGAGTTACTGAGCACTTCACCCGCACAGGAGGGAACACGATGTCGAAGAATATCTGGGGCCCCAAGACCACCGGCAGCGATGGGGTCATGAGCGAAGATGACTTCATCGCCTTTGCCATCGCCAAGGTCGGTGACGGTGGCACGACCTGGCGCAAGAACGTGGCCAAGGCCTACAACGCCATCACCAATCACGACGGTCAGGCGGGCGCCAACGACAAGTATCCGCACAAAGGCAAAGCGGTCTGCCACGTCTCGGAAGGCAAGCGCGGCGCCGGCAATGGCGTCTCGGTGTTCTTCACCGCCAAAGGCGAGGTCGTCGCCAGCGTCATCGGCATCGGCTATCACATCGGCTCGGCCTCCTATCACCTGGAATGGCGTTTGCCGAGCTGGGACACCGCCAACAGCGCCAACATCACGCTGTAACACCGGCGCCCTACCCTGGGTACGCGCTGCGAGCCCTTGCGCAGCGCGTATGCAAGAGGCCTTCGGGTCCGCCTTGCAGCGCGGTGAAGAACTTCCCCCGGAAGTTTTTTGCCCGCCACGCGGGCTTGCGGCACACTAGCGACCTTCCCGAGCATCCGCTCGTTTAACTGCTCAAGAGTCCGTATGACCCGTTCTCCCCTGCGCCGCCTCGCCTTTGGAGCGCTGCGCCGCCTGCTGTACCTCTGGGTACGCTCGGAAACCATCAACCAGTCCGCCTTCACCCTCAAGCTCGACCGCAGCAAGCCGGTGTTCTATGTGCTGCAGCAGCCGTCGGTGAGTGACCTGGCGGTGGTCGACCGCGAGTGCACCAAGGCTGGCCTGCCGCGCCCGGTATTGCCGGTGGCGGTCGGGGAACACATTGAGCCCGCCGCCTTCTTCTACCTGACGCCGGAGCCGGACTGGTTCGGTCGCCAGGACAAGCGCGGCATCTCGCCAACCCTCGATCGGGTGGTCACCGCCCTCGGCCAGCATGCCGTGGACGACGCGCAGATCGTGCCGGTGAGCGTGTTCTGGGGCCAGTCGCCTGACCGCGAGACCAGCGCCTGGAAGCTGCTGTTCGCCGACAGCTGGGCCGTGACCGGGCGCCTGCGCCGGCTGGTGAGCATCCTGATTCTCGGGCGCAAGACCCGCGTGCAGTTCTCCACGCCGATTCACCTGCGCGAGCTGGTCGAGCAGGACAAGGGCCAGGAGCGCACCCTGCGCATGGTGCATCGCATCCTGCGCGTGCACTTCCGCAACCAGAAGGCGGCGGTGATCGGCCCAGACGTGTCGCACCGGCGCAACCTGGTCAAAGGCCTGGTGCACGACCCGCTGGTGCGTCAGGCGATTGCCGAGGAAGCCGAGCGCGAGAAGATCAGCCTGGAGAAAGCCGAAGCCCAGGCGCTGCGCTACGGCAACGAGATCGCCTCGGACTACACCTACACGGTGATCCGCTTCCTCGAGCTGGTGCTTTCCTGGTTCTGGAACAAGATCTACGACGGCATCAAGGTGCACAACGTCGAAGGCGTGCGCGACATCGCCCAGGGCCATGAGGTGATCTACGTGCCCTGCCACCGCAGCCACATCGACTACCTGCTGCTGTCCTACCTGCTGTTCCGCAACGGCCTGACGCCGCCGCACATCGCCGCCGGCATCAACCTCAACATGCCGGTGATCGGCGGCCTGCTGCGCCGTGGCGGCGCGTTCTTCATGCGCCGCACCTTCAAGGGCAACCCGCTGTATACGGCGGTGTTCAACGAATACCTGCACACCCTGTTCAGCAAGGGTTTCCCGGTGGAGTACTTCGTCGAGGGCGGCCGCTCGCGCACCGGGCGCATGCTGCGGCCGAAGACCGGCATGCTGGCCATCACCCTGCGCAGCTTCCTGCGCAGCCACCGCCTGCCCATCGTCTTCGTGCCGGTGTACATCGGTTACGAGCGCGTGCTGGAAGGCCGCACCTACCTGGGCGAACTGCGCGGCGCGAGCAAGAAGAAGGAGTCGATCTTCGACCTGTTCAAGGTGCTCGGCGCGCTCAAGCAGCGCTTCGGTCAGGTCTCGGTGAACTTCGGCGAGCCGATCAAGCTGGCCGAGTTCCTCGATCAGCAGCAACCCGGCTGGCGCCAGCAGGAGCTGGGCCCGCAGTACCGCCCGGCCTGGCTCAATGACACCACCAACCGCCTGGGCGAGCGCGTGGCGCGCCACCTCAACGAGGCAGCCTCGATCAACCCGGTCAACCTGGTGGCATTGGCGCTGCTGTCCACCAGCAAGCTGGCCCTGGACGACCGCGCCCTGGCGCGCGTGCTCGACCTGTATCTGGCGCTGCTGCGCGCGGTGCCCTACTCGCCACACACCACCCTGCCGGACGGCGACGGCGCGGCGCTGATCGAGCACGTCAAGGGCATGGACCTGCTGGCCGAGCAGAAGGACGCCCTCGGCAAGATTCTCTATCTGGACGAGCAGAACGCCGTCCTGATGACCTACTACCGCAACAACGTGCTGCACATCTTCGCCCTGCCGGCGCTGCTGGCGAGCTTCTTCCAGAGCAGCGCACGGATCAGCCGCGAACAGATCCTGCGCTTCACCAAGGCGCTGTATCCCTACCTGCAGGCCGAGCTGTTCATCCGCTGGGAGATCGAACAGCTGGACGACGTGGTGGACCAGTGGCTGGCGGCCTTTGTCGAGCAGGGCCTGCTCAAGGTGGAAGGCGATGTGTACGTGCGCCCGGCGCCTAGCTCGCGCCAGTTCGTGCTGCTGACCTTGCTGTCGCGTTCGGTGGCGCAGACCCTGCAGCGCTTCTACATGGCCATCGCCCTGCTGCTCAACGCCGGGCAGAACGCGATCAGCGCCGAGGAGCTGGAAGACCTGTGCACGGTCATGGCCCAGCGCCTGTCGATCCTGCATGGCCTGAACGCGCCGGAGTTCTTCGACAAGAGCCTGTTCCGCCACTTCATCCAGAGCCTGCTGGACCAGGGCGTGCTGCGCCAGGACGAGGCCGGCAAGCTCAGCCATCACCCGCTGCTCAGCGAACTGGCCGAAGGCGCCGCCAAGCGCGTGCTGCCGGCGGAGATTCGCCTGTCGATTCGCCAGGTGGCGCTGGATCGCAACGAGGATGAGCCGGCGGCGCCGTGATCGTAGGGTGTCGCGGGGCCAGCCAGGCCGTGTGCGCCTCCGAATCACCGTAGCCCCGGTGCGCACGGCGCACCCTACGTGTCACGTCAGCTCCTGGGGTGGATGTCGCTTTTACATCCACCATGGCGCAGGCTCGGAGCAACCAGACGAACCTGTCACGGTTTTGGCAGTCAGTCGATAAGCCACACACTGGCAGGAGGCCCTGGCCATGATCGACTCCCTGATGCTCAGCGCGGTACGTGTCACCACCCTGGCGGCCGGGCAGATACTGACCAACGCCAGCGGCTTCTTCTTCAGCCGAGATCAGCAACTGTTTCTGGTGACCAGCCGTCACGTGGTGCTCGACGAACCTAGCGGCCACCACCCCGACGCCCTGCAGATCGAACTGCACACCGACGCGGACAATCTGGCCAGCACGGCGGATGTCACCATCCCCCTCTATCACGGTGACCGGCACCTGTGGCGCCAGGGCATCGACGGTGCCGGCGAGATCGACGTGGCGGTGATCGAACTGGACCGTTCGGTGCTTCCGCCAGGCAGCCTCTACCAGGCCTTCACGGCACAGCACCTGTTGCAGGCCGACGAGCATGTGGAGATCGGCTCGACCCTGCTGGTGGTGGGCTTTCCACTTGGCTTTCAGGACAGCCTGCACCGCATGCCGGTGGCGCGCCACGCCGGGCTGGCCTCGTCCTTCGGCCTGCGTTTCCAGGGGCTGGGCTACTTTCTCACCGATGGCCGCACCCACCGCGGCATCAGCGGCGCGCCGGTGGTCAAGCGCGCCAGCGTCGACGGCGAGCTGCCCTGGCACCTGCTCGGCATCCATTCCACCCGCCTGCTTGGCGAGCGCGACGAGGAACAGGACGAAGCCCTGGGCCTGAACTGCACCTGGTATGCCGATATCCTGACGACGCTGACGGAATGATCACCCGGCATCATCTCGAGGGATGATTGTCAGGCTCGCCGGCAAGCGGGCTCCTACAGAACAAACCACGCCCCGTAGGAGCCCGCTTGCGGGCGATAGCCAGTAGCCGGTGTAATCCGGGCCCAAGAAAAAACCCGCCGAGCGATCACGCAGGGCGGGTTCTTATACAGCGGTTTACGCCTTACAGGGTCACGGCAGTCGGCTCGGGCTCGGCGGCAATTTCCACGTCCGGCGCCACTTCGACGTGCAGCAGTTCGAGACGCTCGCTGCTCCACTGACGAATGCGGTTGGTCAGTTCCAGGTCATCGTTGAGCTTCTGCCCGTAGGACGGAATGATGCCCTTCAGACGTTCTTGCCACTCAGGAGTGGCGACCTTGTCGGCGAAGGCCTTTTCGATCAGGTGCAGCATGATCGGCGCGGCGGTGGAGGCACCCGGCGAGGCGCCCAGCAGTGCGCTGATGCTGCCGTCGGCAGAGGTCACCACCTCGGTGCCGAACTGCAGCACGCCGCCCTTCTCGGCATCCTTCTTGATGATCTGCACGCGCTGGCCGGCATTGATCAGCTCCCAGTCGGCGTCCTGCGCCTCGGGGAAGTACTCGCGCAGCGAAGCCATGCGCTCGTCCTGGCTGAGCATCAGCTGGCCCATCAGGTAGGTGCTCAGCGACCAGTTGTCCATGCCGGCGTTGACCATCGGCAGGAAGTTGTCGGTGGTCATGCTGCTGAACATGTCGAGCAACGAGCCGTTCTTCAGGTACTTGGTGGAGAAGGTGGCGAACGGGCCGAACAGCAGCACGTTTTCGCCGTCAATCACGCGGGTATCCAGGTGCGGCACGGACATGGGCGGCGAGCCGACCGATGCCTTGCCGTAGACCTTGGCCAGGTGCTGGGCGACCACGTCCTGGTTGCGGGTCATGAGGAACTGGCCGCCGACCGGGAAGCCGGCATAACCCTTGGCCTCTTCGATGCCGGACTTCTGCAGCAGCTTGAGCGCGCCACCACCGGCGCCGATGAAGACGAAGCGCGCATCGATGCTGCGCTCTTCGCCGCCCTTGGCCAGGTCGGCCACGGTCACGCGCCAGGTGCCGTCATCGTTGCGCTTGAGGTCGCGAACTTCGTGTTCCAGGTGCAGACGCGCCTGGTCCTTGCCGATCAGCGAATCGATCAGTTGGCGGGTGATCTCGCCGAAGTTGACGTCGGTGCCAATGGCCATGCGCGTGGCAGCGACCTTCTGCTGCGGGTCGCGGCCCTGCATGATCAGCGGCACCCACTGGGCGATCTGCGCGTGATCCTCGGTGAACTCCATGCCGCGGAACAGGTTGCTGTGCTGCAGCGCAGCGTGGCGCTTGCGCAGGTATTCGACGTTGTCGTCGCCCCAGACGAAGCTCATGTGCGGGGTGATGTTGATGAAGCTCCTGGGCTTGCTCAGCACCTCGCGCTCCACCTGGGTGGCCCAGAACTGCTTGGAGATCTCGAACGACTCGTTGATGGCGATGGCCTTGCTGATGTCGATGCCACCGTCGGCGGTTTCCGGGGTGTAGTTCAGCTCGCAGAACGCCGAGTGGCCGGTGCCGGCATTGTTCCAGCCATTGGAGCTCTCGCCGGCGACGCGGTCGAGGCGCTCGTAGATTTCGATGCTCCAGTCCGGCTGCAGCTCGTTGAGGTAGGTGCCGAGGGTGGCGCTCATCACGCCAGCGCCGATCAGCAGCACGTCGACGGTTTTCTCGGGCTCGCGCGGTTTGGAGCAACCGATCACGCTGAAACAAAGCAGCGTCAGCAGGATTTTCTTCATGGGACATTCCAGTGTTGTCGCACGACGGCAACAGCCGTGCAGGCAAGGTTTCGGGTAGCGGCCGTTTGGGCCGCACAATGGGCGATAGCCGCAGATCTGCGGCGCGGCGGAAGGAAGGGTGTTTCCAGGCCTCTTGGCGGGCGTGTTCCGATCGCGCCGCGGGCAGGAGCAATATGCGTGCCGCTGAAAGGATTCAGCGCTATCGGCGAGGCCATAGCGGCACCGCCCTGAGACCTCCGTGGCGAGATGTCGCCAAAGCGCGGCGCCAGGGGGCGTTCCGATGGCGGGATTCCGCCCGAATCCGGCTACGACGGAAAGGGCTACAACAGGAGGGCTCAAGGCCTCGCAAATCGCCGATCACGGCTGCTGCGTTACCGGAGCCACACGCCGGCAGCGGCGCCGAACGACTGCCGTCCGGTCGTATCTGATCCGCTTTTTTATCGAAAACCTGAGTCTGTTTTGCAAACAGTTGCCCCTGGATCATGGCGCCAGCCTGATTAACGCCTGATGAGGGCAACGACATGACCGAGCTGATCCCCGTGCGCGCCGTCGAGACCATCGACCCTGCCAAACCCATCCGCCTGACCCCGGCCCAGGCTGGCGGCCCGATCCACACGCGCAGTTTCACCGGGCGCTTTCGCAACCTGCGTCTGCTCGGCGCCGGCCTGCTGTTTCTGCTGTTCTTCGGCACCGCCTGGATCGACTGGAATGGCCGCCAGGCGGTGCTCTGGGATCTGCAGAACCGTCAGTTCCACATCTTCGGCGCCACCTTCTGGCCGCAGGATTTCATCCTGCTCTCGGCCATCCTGATCATCGCCGCCTTCGGCCTGTTCTTCATCACCGTGCTGGCCGGCCGTGTCTGGTGCGGCTACGCCTGCCCGCAGAGCGTGTGGACCTGGGTGTTCATGCGCATCGAACAGCTCACCGAGGGCGACCGTGGCCAGCGCATCAAGCTCGATGCCGCGCCCTGGTCGCTGCAGAAGCTGGCCCGGCGCAGCGCCAAGCACGGCCTGTGGCTGGCAGTGAGCCTGGTCACCGCCCTGGCCTTCGTCGGCTATTTCACCCCGGTGCGCCAGTTGACCGTGGACCTGGCCACCTTCGAAGTCGGCGCCACCACGGCGTTCTGGGTGCTTTTCTTCACTGCCGCCACCTACATCAACGCCGGTTGGCTGCGCGAGAAGGTGTGCCGCGACATGTGCCCCTACTCGCGCTTTCAGAGCGTGATGTTCGACAGCGATACGCTGGTCATCTCCTACGACGCCGCCCGCGGCGAAAACCGTGGCCCGCGCCGCAAGGACGCCGACTACAAGGCCGAAGGCCTGGGCGATTGCATCGACTGCACCCTGTGCGTCCAGGTCTGCCCCACCGGCATCGACATTCGCGACGGCCTGCAACTGGAATGCATCGGCTGCGGCGCCTGCATCGATGCCTGCGACAACGTGATGGACAAGCTCGGCTATGACCGTGGCCTGGTGCGCTACAGCTCCGAGAACGAGCTGGCCGGCGGCAAGACCCACTGGTTGCGCCCACGCCTGATCGGCTACGCGGCGATGCTGGCGCTGATGATCGGCGCCTTCGCCTGGGCCCTGGCCGAACGTCCGCTGATCTCCCTGGACGTGACCCGCGACCGCGGCCTGTTCCGCGAGAACGCTCAAGGCCAGATCGAGAACATCTACAGCCTGAAGATCATCAACAAGACCCAGCAAGCGCGCAGCTACGCCATCGCGCTGGTCGATGCCGGCGCCTTCGAACTGCACGGCCCGCGCACGCTGAACATGGCGCCGGGCGAGATTCGCGACCTGCCGGTAAGCGTTGCACTGACGGCCACGAACAATGGTGCCGGGCCGCAAACCATCCGCTTCGAGGTGCGTGACCAGGCCGATTCGCAGAGCCACGTCAGTATCCAGAGCACCTTCCTGGCGCCGCTGCGCTAGCGCTTCGCCCCGAGGCGGGGCTCCTACAGGTGCCGTCATATCCGTGTTGGAGCCGCGCCCTGCGGCGAATGGGCCACTGGCGTCGTAGCCCGGATGCAATCCGGGACGGTTCGAGATGCCTCCCCGGAATGCATCCGGGCTACATGAGTCAGATCCACCCTGGACAATTCACGAGGCACTGCCATGTCTGCCGCGCACCCCGTAAAGTGTTCGCCCGTACCCTTTGCGGCGGTGAACCAGGACAGGATGAAACGCTACGAAAAATTCGCCGACGAGATCGCCGCGCTGATCCGTACCGGCGTGCTCGGCCCCGGCGAGAAGGTGCCCTCGGTGCGCCACGCCAGCCGCACCTACGGGGTCAGCCCATCCACCGTGTTCCAGGCCTACTACCTGCTGGAAGACCGCGGCCTGATCCAGGCGCGCGCACGCTCGGGCTACTTCGTGCGCGAGCACGCCAAGCGCCCGCTGCACGAGCCGGAGCTGACCGCCCATGCGGCGCAGACCACCGAGGTCGGCGTCAGCGAGCTGGTGTTCTCCGTGCTCGCCTCGCTCAAGGATCCACACACCGTACCCTTCGGCTCGGCCTTCCCCAGCCCCGACCTATTCCCCCTGCCGCGCCTGGCCAAGAGCATGGCGCACGCGCTGCGCAGGCTCTCGCCGCACGAGATCATCGCCGACATGACCGCCGGCAACGCTGATCTGCGCCGGCAGATCGCCTTGCGCTACATGGTCAGCGGCGTGATGCTGCCGATGGAAGAGCTGGTGATCAGCAACGGCGCCATGGAGGCGCTCAACCTTTGCCTGCAGTGCGTGACCCAGCCGGGCGATCTGGTGGCCATCGAGTCGCCCACCTTCTACGCCTGCCTGCAGGTGCTGGAGCGGCTGCAGCTCAAGGCGGTGGAAATCCCCGTACACCCGCGCGAAGGCATCGACCTGTGCGCCCTTTCCGACAGCCTCAGACAACTGCCGATCAAGGCCTGCTGGTTTATGAGCAGCCTGCAGAACCCGCTCGGCGCGAGCATGAGCGAGGAGAAGAAACAGGCGCTGTACGACTTGCTGGTCGAACATCAGGTGCCGTTGATCGAGGATGATGTTTATGCCGAGCTGTACTTCGGCAGCCACCCGCCCAAACCGGTGAAGAGTTTCGACCGCGAAGGGCTGGTGATGCACTGCAGCTCCTTCTCCAAGAGCCTGGCGCCGGGCTATCGCATCGGCTGGGTGGCCGGCGGGCGCTATGCCGAGCAGATCGCCCGGCTCAAGCTGATGACCACCATCTCGCCGTCGGTGCCAGCCCAGGCAGCACTGGCCGACTACCTGCAGCACGGCGGTTACGACCGCCACCTGCGCAAGCTGCGCCATGCCCTGGAGATGCAGCAGAGCGCCATGCTCGCCTCGGCCGCCCGGCACTTCCCCGCCAGCACGCGGGTCACGCGACCTTCGGGTGGCTACTTCCTCTGGTTCGAATTTCCCGAGCGTCTGGACTCGCTGCAACTGCTGCGCCTGGCGCTGGCCCAGGGCATCAGCCTGGCGCCGGGGCCGATCTTCTCCGCCAGCCAGGGCTTTCGCCATTGCGCGCGGCTGAACTACGGCCACCCCTGGAGCCCGCGCAGCGAACAGGCCATGGAAGTGCTCGGGCGCCTGGTGGCGGGGTTGCTCTGACGCCCGGTGCGCACGGCGCACCCTACGCTCGTCCGCAGCTATGCCTTGCCCGTAGGGTGCGCCGTGCGCACCGAAAACAAGGCCCCCACTCCCGACATGATCCCGGACAATATCCAGTGCTGTCTGCCGACCTAGACTCGCCTCTTTCCGAGTTCGCCAGGAGAGCAGCATGTCACCCGATATCGTCATCGTCGGCGCCGGCCCGGCCGGCCTGTGCCTGGCCCGCGCCCTGTCCGGGCACGGCCTGTCCATCGTCGTGCTGGAACGCCAGGCCGAGCAGGCGCTGGCCGAACCTGCCTTCGACGGTCGCGAGATCGCCCTCACCCACGGCTCGCAGGCGCTGCTCGAACGCCTGGGTCTATGGGCACGCCTGCCGGCCGATGACATCGCCGTGCTGCGCGATGCCCAGGTGTTCAACGGCCCCTCGCTGTTCGCCCTGAAGATTCGTGCCGAGCAGGCCGGCGCCGAGCGCCTGGGTCATCTGGTGGCCAACCAGGCCATTCGCCGCGCGGCCTATCAGGCGGTGCGCGAATGCGCCGATGTGCAACTGCTCTGTGAAACCGGCGTGCGCGCCATTCACCCGCAGGCGAATGCGCTGCAGCTGGTGCTGCAGGACGGCCAGGTGCTACAACCGCGCCTGCTGGTCGCGGCCGACAGCCGCTTCTCGGAAACCCGCCGCCAGCTCGGCATCGGCGCACAGCTCAAGGATTTCGGCAAGAGCATGCTGGTATGCCGCATGCAGCACGAGCAGGACCACCAGCAGGTGGCGTGGGAATGGTTCGGCTATGGCCAGACCCTGGCCCTGCTGCCGCTCAATGGCCGGCAGTCATCGGTGGTGCTGACCCTGCCGCCACGCGAGATCGAACGCCTGCAGCAACTCGACGACGCCCGCTTCGCCCGCGAGATGGAACAGCGTTTCGAGCGGCGCCTGGGCGCCATGCAACTGGTCAGCAGTCGCCACGTCTACCCGCTGGTGGGCGCCTATGCGCGGCGCATGGTCGGTACCCGCTGCGCGCTGATCGGCGATGCCGCCGTGGGCATGCACCCGGTCACCGCCCATGGCTTCAACTTCGGCCTGGGCAGTGTGCAACGCCTGAGCGAACAGCTGCTGACGGCATGGCGCGAGCGTCAGGACATCGGCGCGGCCGAGCCGTTGGCGCGCTACGAGCGCCAGCAGCGCCTGGCCACCTGGCCGCTGTATCAGGCCACCAACCTGCTGGTGGAGCTGTACACCAACGACCGCCTGCCCATGCGCCTGCTACGCGGCGCCGGGTTGCGCATGGCGCAGGGCCTGCTGCCGCTCAAGCGAGGCATCGCCCAGCACCTGACGGCGCGCGGCTGAGGTTCACACCCACTGATCGTTACGCTTGCGCCGCACCCGCAGCATGGTCGGCAGAATCAGCCCGAGCAACAGCCCGGCGCCGGCGATGCTGCCGCCATAGGCCATGTAGCGCATCAGCACCTGCTGCTGCTCTTCACCCAACTGCGCCTGGGCATCGCGCAGTTGCGAACGGGTGGTGGTCAGTTCGGCATCCAGCGCGCCGCGGGCGGCCTGCAGTTCGTCGATCAGTTGCTTGCGCGAGTCCAGGGTTTCCTGCATGCCCTGCACGCGGGTCTTCCAGGTGTCGTCGATACCCTTGAGTTGAGCGGTCAGGTCGGCGACCTGCTGTTCCAGCTGCGGCAGACGCTCGGCCTGGCCGGGCACCGACTGCAGGTCGCGGCTGGGGATCCATACGGCGTTGCCGCCGTCGCTGCGCACCTGGCTGTAATCGCCCTGGGTGCGCAGCAGTTCGACCTTCTGCCCGGAGGTCAGGGTGCCGACGATACGGTAGCCATCGGTAGGCCCACTGCGCACATAGGTGTTGAGGCTGTCGCTGACCCAGCGCTGGTTGCTGGCGGACTCTTCGGCATGCAGCGAGGCGGCGCCGAGCAGGCTGCCGAGCAGCATGCAGGCACCCAGGGTGCGGGAGGAAAATGGAGCGAGACGGGATAAAAACATGGGGCGATCTTCACGTGGCAGTCAGACGAACCCGGGAACGGGATAACGATGGCGGCCGCAGGCAAGGGAGCTGCAACAGGATCAGAGCAGAATTCGCGACGAAGACGTCACGCTAACGGCAAATAGCCATCCATTCCCCCCAAGCGGGCCGACAGCAGACAGACCCTGCAGGGGCGCTTCGAGTTCAGTCACCGCAGGTGCGGCGGATGGACGGAGCCCTCTCAGGCGTTATGGCGCTGCACGAAGGCGCAGAAATCCGCCAGTGGCATCGGTCGACCGAGCAGGTAGCCCTGGAACTGGCTGCAACCGTTGTCAGCCAGAAAGCGCCGCTGCGCCTCGGTTTCCACCCCTTCGGCGATCACCGTCATGCCCATGCTCTGGCCAAGGGCGATCACGGTGCGCACGATGGTTTCGCTGTTGGCATCGGTGAGCACGTCGCAGATGAAGGAGCGGTCGATCTTCAGCTTGCTCAGCGGCAGCCGCTTGAGGTGGCTGAGGGAGGAAAAGCCGGTGCAGAGTAGCGATCTGCCGGACGTTGTCGTTTGGAGCGCCGGTAAAAGCTGTACAGCCTGCATAACCATGGGCGCGACGCAGTATTCATTGCACGAACGTGCGTAAAAGGGCTTGCAAAGCGGGCAAATCATCTATACAAAAACTATACATAAACAAACCATGTACAGCTTTAGGTAAATCGACATGCCGTCTTACCGTGCCCCGCTACGTGATATGCGCTTCGTCTTCGAAGAACTGCTCGATGCCTACAACGTTCTGCAGACCCTGCCCGAGCACGGCGAGTTCAGCGCCGATCTGGGCGGTGCGATTCTCGAGGAAGCCGCCAAGCTGGCCGAAAATGTTCTGGCCCCGCTCAATGGGCCCGGCGACAAGCAAGGCTGCCAGTACGACCCGAACACCTATGCGGTGCGTACTCCGGACGGTTTCAAGGCGGCCTACCGGCAGTTCGCCGAGGGCGGCTGGACGGCTCTGGCCTGTACCCCGGAGTTCGGCGGCCAGGTCCTGCCGCACGTGCTGAACATGCTGGTCGAGGAGATGACCTGCTCGGCCAACCTGTCGCTGGGCATGTACCCCGGCCTGACCCACGGCGCGATCAACGCGCTGACCAGCCATGGCACGCCCGAGCAGCAGGCGCAGTACCTGCCGCAGCTGATCAGTGGCGAATGGACCGGCACCATGTGCCTGACCGAACCGCAGTGCGGCACCGACCTCGGCTTGATCCGCACCCGCGCCGTGCCGCAAGCCGACGGCAGTTTCGCCCTCACCGGCACGAAGATCTGGATCACCGGCGGCGAGCACGATCTGGTCGACAACATCATTCACCTAGTGCTGGCGAAGCTGCCGGATGCGCCGGACAGCGTGAAGGGCATCTCGCTGTTTTTGGTGCCCAAGTTCCTGGCGGACGGCACGCGCAACAGCGCCTTCTGCGGTGGCCTGGAGCACAAGATGGGCATCAAGGGCTCGGCCACCTGCGTGATGAACTTCGAAGGGGCCAAGGGCTGGCTGATCGGCGAACCGAACAAGGGCCTGAGCTGCATGTTCACCATGATGAACTCGGCACGCCTGATGGTCGGCATGCAGGGTCTGGGCGTGGCCGAGAGCGCCTACCAGATCGCCTTGGGCTTTGCCCGCGAGCGCCTGCAGAGCCGTTCGATCGCCGGTCCGAAAGCGGCCGACAAGCCGGCCGACCCGATCCTGGTGCATCCGGACGTGCGGCGCATGCTGCTGCGTCAGAAGGTGATGATCGAGGGCTGCCGCGCCCTGGCCTATTTCGCCGGCCTGCAGCAGGACATCGCCCACGGCGCCGAGGATGCCGAAGCGCGCACACGCGCCGACGACCTGGTGCAGCTGCTCACCCCGGTGGTCAAGGCTTTCCTCACCGATGAAGGCTTCACCTGCGCCAACGAAGGCCTGCAGGTGCTCGGCGGCTCCGGCTTCACCGAAGACTGGGGCATCGAGCAGCTGGTGCGCGACAGCCGCATCACGCGCATCTACGAGGGCACCAACGGCATCCAGGCGCTGGACCTGGTGGGCCGCAAGCTGGCCCTGGGCGGCGGGCGCGCGGTGCGTACCTTCTTCGCCCTGATCGACAGCTGGCTCAAGAGCAACGCCGAGGCCCCGCATGCCGCCGCCGTCACCCAGACGTTACGACAGCTGCAGCAGGCCTCCCTGTGGCTGGCCAGCGAAGGCAGCAAGGATCCGGAGCAGGCGGCCGCAGCGGCAACGCCCTACCTGCGCCTGTTCGGCCTCACCAGCCTGGCCTGGCTGTGGGCACAGATGGCCCAGGTGGCACGCCGGCAGCTCGATGCCGGCAGCCCGGAAACGCATTTCTACACCGCCAAGCTCAAGTCCGCCGACTTCTTCATGGCCCGCATCCTGCCCGAGGCCGGAGCCCTGCTCGGCGAAATCCAGGCCGGCAAGCAAACCCTGATGGCCTTCTCCGACGAGGAGTTCGCCGCCTGACGACAAGCTGCGCAATCCGGCAACCCCCTTCTCCCCTTTTTGGTTGTCGGATTTTTTCTTCAGTGCCCGCGGCCGCCGGGCCCAGACACGTACCGGCTGGCTGCGGCCGAAACCAGCCACCGCGGAGGAACAGATCATGGCAGAGCGCTCGCTGCACCTGCTTTCGGCCCTGCTGCTGTCGCTGGCGCTGGCTACCACTTCGGTACATGCCAGCACCCAGAGCGGCTGGCGCGAACGGCTGCCGCAGGCAAGCCTGATCGGCAGCGGCGACTTCAGCTGGTTCGGCTTCTCGGTCTACAACGCCAAGCTGTGGAGCCCCTCCGCCAAGGTGGATTTCGACCAACCCTTCGCCCTGGAGCTGACCTATCGGCGCAACATCAGCCGCGACACGCTGGTGGACACCAGCCTCGACGAGATCCGCCGCATCGACGCCCAGGCCCTGCAGGCGGGGCGCGAGGCCGAGTGGGCGCGGCAGATGCGTCAGGCCTTCGTCGACGTACAGGACGGCACCCGCATCACCGGCGTCTATCTGCCTGGCGAGGGCTGCCGCTTCTATGTCGACGGTCAGCTGCAGCACGTGGTCGACGACCCCGAGTTCGCCCGCGCCTTCTTCTCCATCTGGCTCGATCCGCAGACCCGCAGCCCGAAACTGCGCGCGGCGCTGCTCGGCCTCAACCGTTGAGGTAACTCATGAGAGTCCTGTTGATCCTGCTCAGCAGCCTGCTGCTGGCCAGTTGCGGCCAGGTACCGGTCGAGCGCTACGCCAACGAGAAGCCGGTGCTGGACCTGCCCACCTACTTCTCCGGCCCCGTGCAGGCCTGGGGCATGTTCCAGGATCGCTCCGGGGAAGTGATCAAGCGCTTCCACGTCGACATCGACAGCCGCCGCGAGGGCGACAAGCTGATCCTCGACGAGCGTTTCCTCTACAGCGACGGTACGCGCCAGCGGCGGGTCTGGACGCTCATCCCGGATGGCCCCGGTCGCTGGATCGGCACCGCCGATGACGTGGTCGGCCAGGCCGTCGGTGAAGTGGCGGGCAACGCCCTGCGCTGGCGTTACCACCTCAACCTGCCGGTGGACGACACCACCTATGTGGTCTATTTCGACGACTGGATGTACCTGATGGACGACGACACGATGATCAACCGCTCGGTCATGAGCAAGTTCGGCATCGAGCTCGGTCAGGTCACCCTGTTCTTCCGCCGCGGCGCCGCGCAGCCGTGAGCGAAGCCCTGGCGCTGAGCAGCCTGGGCAGCGGCTACCGGGCGCTGGTGATCGGCGCCAGCGGCGCCATTGGTCAGGCATTCTGCCAGCTGCTGCGCGCCGATGCAGGTTGCGCCCAGGTGCGCGAACTGAGCCGCGCCAGCTCACCGGCACTCGACCTGGAAGACCCCGCCAGCATCGCCGCGGCTGCGTCAGCGCTGGCCGCAGAAGGCCCCTACCAGCTCATCCTGCATGCCGCCGGGCTGCTGCATCGCCCCGGCATCGCGCCGGAAAAGAGCCTGGCCGCCATCGAAGCCGATGCCCTGCAGGCGGTCTTTCAGGTCAATGCCCTGGGTCCGGCGCTGGTGCTGCGCCACTTCCTGCCGCTGCTCGACAAACAGGGCGCCATGGCCATGCTCTCGGCCAAGGTCGGCAGCATCGGCGACAACCGCCTCGGCGGCTGGTACGCCTACCGCGCCTCCAAGGCGGCGCTGAACATGCTGATCAAGACCGCCGCCATCGAACTGGCGCGCAGCAAACCCAAGGCGCGCCTGCTCGCCCTGCATCCGGGCACGGTGATCTCACCCTTGTCGCACCCCTTTCGCGGCGCCTCGGCCGCACGTCCGGCCGAGCAGGCGGCGGCCGAGATGCTGCGGGTGATCGACAGCCTCGGCCCCGAGCACAGCGGCAGTTTCCATGCCTACGACGGACAGCCCTTGCCCTGGTAGGGGCTGATCACAGACCGCCGAACAGGTCGAAGGAATCGAGCAGGCGCCAGGCGATTTCCGGTTTTTTCTCCATGGCCCGGCGAATCGCCGCCGGAATGCTCTGCCGGGTCTTGCGGCACAGCCCCGGGTGGGTATCGAAGTGCATATGAATGCCGCGCATGCTGCGTACCTCGCCATGGCTCGGCTCGATGTGCAGGCGGATGCCCAGTTGCTCGAACATGCGCTGCTGCATGCGCTCGAGGTCTTCCAGGCTTTGCAGACTCTCCAGGCGATCGAGCAGGCGCTGCTCCTCGTGGCGGGTCAGCAGCAGCACGCGCAGATCGGCGCCAGGCCGCTCCAGCAGCTCGTCACGCTGACAGTCGCAGGCGCCCGGCGGGCAGGGATTGCGTAGGGGAAGCGGTGAATTCATGGCCCTGATCATAGCCACAGCCGCGGGCGCTGCCCATCCATCCCGTCGCCTGGCTTGCCTGGCCGGCAGACTTCGTTAAGCTCAGGTGATTTTCCCCCATGCAAGGATGAACACCATGCTGCGCCTCACCACGTTCGCCGCTGGCCTGCTGCTCTCGGCCAACGTTTTCGCCCTGTCTCTTGCCGACCTAAGCCAGAAGGACGCCAGCGGCGGCCTCAAGGATGCGCTGATCCAAGGCGCCCAGGTGGCCGTCAAGCAGCTGGGCACCCCCGGCGGCTTCAGCAACAACCCGGACGTGCGCATCGAGCTGCCCGGCAAGCTCGGCAAGGCGGCCAAGACCATGAAGATGATGGGCATGGGCGCCCAGGTCGAGCAGCTCGAAGCGAGCATGAACAAGGCCGCCGAGGCCGCCGTGCCGCAGGCCCAGGCGCTGCTGGTCGATGCCGTGAAGAAGATGACCGTGGCCGATGCCAAGGCGATTCTCAGCGGGCCGCAAGACTCGGCCACGCAGTACCTGAACAAGAGCAGCCGCGAGCAGATCCGCGCCAAGTTCCTGCCCATCGTCAAGCAGGCAACCGACCAGGTCGGTCTGGCCCAGCAGTACAACGCCTTCGCCGGCCAGGCCGCCAGCTTCGGCGTGGTCGATGCCAAGAGCAGTACGGTGGAAAACTACGTGACCGAGCAGGCGCTCGACGGCCTGTTCGAGATCATCGCCCAGCAGGAGGCGAACATTCGCCAGAACCCGGCCGGCGCCGCCACCAGCCTGGCGCAGAAGGTGTTTGGCGCGCTCTGAGAACGGCCGCCCCGTTGGCTCGCGGCCAGCGGGGCGTGCTCTTTGCGTTCAGGGCCGGCACAGCCGATCCAGCTGCGGCCGCGCGAACAGATACCCCTGCATGTAGCGAATGCCCAGTTCGCTCAGCGCATCGCGCTCTCCGGCGTTCTCGATGCCCTCGGCGATGATGCGGATATCCAGCCGCTGGGCCACCAGCACGATGCCGGCGACGATGGCCTGGCGCACCGGGTCCTGGTCGATACCGCGGGTCAGGGCCATGTCCAGCTTGAGCACGTGCGGCTGGAATTCGGCCAGCAGGTTGAGCCCGGAATAGCCGGCGCCAAAGTCGTCGATGGCGGTGGTGAAGCCCTGCTTTCCATACTCGGCGAAGATCCGCTTGAGGTGCTCGGCATCGTGGATCTGCTCGCCCTCGGTCACCTCGAACATCAGCCGCTCACGCGGGAAGTCGAAGCGCTGCGCCGCCTCCAGCGTAGCGCGGATGCAGGTTTCGGCGCGATACACCGCGTTGGGCAAAAAATTGATGCTGAGCAGACAGTCCGGAATATCGAGCAGCCCGAGGGTTGCCGCCTGCTCGATGGCCTTGACCCGGCAGGCCTGGTCGAAACGGTAGCGATTGCTGTCGTTGACCCTTCCCAGCACTTCCCCGGCCGACTCACCCTGGCTGCCGCGCACCAGTGCCTCGTAGGCAAACGGCCTGTTTTCCTGGACATCGACGATCAACTGGAACGCCATGGTGAAATCGAAGCCGAGTGCCTCGGCGTTACGGCACTCGGCGCATCCCAGCGCACGAAACGGCTGGGGAAAGACGCTCGGACTGGCATTGCTCATAGGCGCTTCCTTCAAAGACAAGGCGAGGGGGCATCCCTGCTCTCAGCCTAGTCAAAAGCGGAACGAAGCTACCTGTTTTTCCAGCGTCAGGGCCAGCTTCTGCAGGTCCTGCGCCGTGCGCGAGGTGTCGGCCACCGCCTCGCTGTTCTGCATCGACATCTGCGCGATGCGCTCGACGTTGCGCGCCACATCCTGGCTGGCCACGGTCTGCTCGCGCAGCGCCAGGGAGATCTGATCGACCACGCCGACCACGCTGGCGGAAGCCTGCCGAATGGCAATGATGGCGTCACCGGCCTGACTGGCCTGCTCCACCCCACCGTTGACCTGCTGCACGCCGATTTCCATATTGCTCACCGCGTTGCGGGTTCCCAGCTGGATCTTCTTGATCATCTCGGTGATCTCCTGGGTCGAGTTGGCGGTGCGCTGCGCCAGCAGACGCACCTCGTCGGCCACCACGGCGAAGCCACGCCCCTGCTCGCCGGCCCGCGCCGCCTCGATGGCCGCGTTGAGCGCCAGCAGGTTGGTCTGGTCGGCGATTTCCTTGATCACGTTGACGATCGAGGAGATCTGGTCCGAATGCTGGCCGAGCTCGGCGATCTGCGCGGCGGCCCCCTGCACCGTATCGGCGATACGCTGCATGCTGCTGAGGGTTTCCTGGATGACCGCGCCACCCTCGGCCGACTGCCGGCCCGAGTCGCTGGAAAGGCCGTGCGCTTCCTTGGCATTGTCGGCCACGTGATTGATGCTCACGGTCAGCTCCTCCACCGTCGCCGCCATGCTCGATGCCGCCTGCGACTGCTCGTGAGTCGAAACCGAAAGCTGGGTGGAGGCGTTGGATATGTTCTGCGCAGCGTCCACCAATTGCCCCGCGCCGATACGGATCTGTCCGATCATCTCGCGCAGCCGCTCCTGCATGGTGACGAAGGCATCCAGCAGTACGCCGATTTCGTCACGCCCGGCCCGCTCGATGGTCGAGTCGAGACGCCCCTGCGCAACGTTGCGCGCCACCGCGACCACCTGTTGCAGGCGCCCGGCGATGCTGCGCGAAAGCAGGAAGGCCACGCTAACGGCCAGCGCCGTGGCGATCAGCCCGCCCACCAGCAGGATCACCAGCGACAGCGACTTGGCGGCATTCATGGACGCCGTACGCTGCTCCAGCAGCCCCCGCTCCTCGGCCTGGATCTCGCTCAGAAGACGGCGCATGGCATCCATCTTCACCTTGGCATCACCTGCCGCCACCCGCTCGATCAGGGCATCGAAACTCTGCGTGCCGGCCGCCACCTGGCGACGTAACTCGAGAATGCCGTTGATGTCCTCACGCTGCCACTGATCGTAGGAAGCCTGCAGCTCGGCGAAGCGGCGCTGCTGAGCGGAGTTGTCGCGGGTGAGCTGACGCAGCTTGGCCAGATGCACCTGGAAATCCTTCTGGCCGGCATCCAGGGGACCGAGGAACTGCTCACGTCCGGTGATCACGAACCCTCGTGCACCGGTTTCGATATTGATCAGGCTGGCCAGCAGGTCGGCGGATTCGTTGATCACGTCATAAGTGTGGATGTTCAGCCGCACCGCACGCTCGACCTGATCGAAACCACGCCAGGTCGACAGCACCAGCACCAGGATGATCAGCAGGACGACACCGAAACCCGCGTACAGCTTCTGGGAGATGTTGAGATTGGCAAGCATGGGAACTCCTGAGTCGTCATGAATGAGCAGTCAGAAGTGAGTCATACGACCGCATCGACTGGCAGTTCGCCATTATGCATTTTTATACAAAAATTGTACAAATCAAAATCTATGTACAGCATTGAAAATTTCTAATCGCGCAAACGAAAACCCCGCCGGGCTTTTGGCCGGGCGGGGCTTTCGCGGTGCCGTTGCCGATCAGGCGCAGGCGGCTTGCATCTGACGATGCGTATCGATGAGGTGCTGCACCACGCCAGGATCGGCCAGCGTGGAGATGTCGCCGAGTGCCTCGTATTCGGCGGTGGCGATCTTGCGCAGGATGCGGCGCATGATCTTGCCCGAGCGGGTCTTCGGCAGGCCCGGTGCCCACTGGATCACGTCCGGCGTGGCGATCGGACCGATTTCCTTGCGCACCCAGTTCCTCAGTTCCTGACGCAGTTGCTCGGAGGATTCCTCGCCCGCGTTCAGGGTCACGTAGACGTAGATGCCCTGCCCCTTGATGTCGTGCGGCACGCCGACCACCGCGGCCTCGGCCACTTTCGGGTGGGCGACCATGGCGCTCTCGATCTCGGCGGTGCCCATACGGTGGCCGGAAACGTTGAGCACGTCGTCGACGCGACCGGTGATCCACCAGTAGCCGTCTTCGTCGCGGCGCGCGCCGTCACCGGTGAAGTACATGCCCTTGAAGGTCTTGAAGTAGGTGTCGACGAAGCGGTCGTGGTCGCCGAACAGGGTGCGCGCCTGACCCGGCCAGGAATCGATGATCACCAGGTTGCCTTCGGCCGGCCCTTCGATGATGTTGCCCAGGTTGTCCACCAGTGCCGGCTGCACGCCGAAGAACGGACGCGCGGCGGAGCCCGGCTTCATGGCGTGCGCGCCCGGCAGCGGGGTCATCAGGCAGGCGCCGGTTTCGGTCTGCCACCAAGTGTCCACGATCGGGCAACGGCTCTGACCGACGTTCTCGTAGTACCACTGCCAGGCTTCCGGGTTGATCGGCTCGCCGACCGAACCCAGCAGGCGCAGGCTGGAGCCATCGGCACCGGCTACTGCAGCCTTGCCCTCGGCCATCATGGCGCGAATGGCGGTCGGTGCGGTGTAGAGAATGTTGACCTTGTGCTTGTCGACGATCTTGGCGACGCGGGTCACGTCCGGGTAGTTCGGCACGCCCTCGAACATCACGGTGGTGGCACCGTTGGCCAGCGGGCCGTAGACCAGGTAGCTGTGGCCAGTGACCCAGCCGATGTCGGCGGTGCACCAGAAGACCTCGCCCGGACGGTAGTCGAACACCCGCTCATGGGTCAGCGAGGCGTATACCAGGTAGCCGCCGGTGGTGTGCAGCACGCCCTTGGGCTTGCCGGTGGAACCGGAGGTGTAGAGGATGAACAGCGCTTCCTCGGCGCCCATTTCCTTCGGCGCGCAGACGCTGCCGGCCACCTTCATCAGGTCCTCGTACCAGATGTCGCGATGCTGGTTCCACTTGATCTCGGACCCGGTGCGCTGGACCACAATGACCTTCTGCACGCTGTGGGTTTCCGGGTTGGTCAGCGCGTCGTCGACGTTGGCCTTCAACGCCACCTTCTTGCCGCCACGCACGCCTTCGTCGGCGGTGATCACCACCTTGGACTGGCAGTCGATGATACGGCCCGCCAACGCTTCCGGAGAGAAGCCGCCGAACACCACCGAGTGGATGGCGCCGATACGGGCGCAGGCCAGCATGGCCACCACGGCCTCGGGGATCATCGGCATGTAGATGGTCACCACGTCGCCGCGGTGAATGTCCTGGCCGCGCAGGGCGTTGGCGAACTTGCACACCTGCTCGTGCAGCTCGCGGTAGGTGATTTCCTTGTGCTCGGCGGGGTCGTCACCTTCCCAGATGATCGCGATCTGATCGCCGCGCTCTTCCAGATGACGGTCCAGGCAGTTGTAGGAGACGTTCAGGGTGCCATCGGCAAACCACTTGATGTCGACGTGGTGATCGTCGAAGGAAGTCTGCTTGACCTTGGTGTAGGGCTTGATCCAGTCGATGCGCTTGCCTTGCTCGCGCCAGAATCCTTCCGGGTTGACGACCGACTGCTGATACATGGCCTTGTAGGTGGCCTCATCGGTCAGGGTCCTGGCGGCCGCTTCCGGGCTCACGGGATAGATAGACGCAGCACTCATGGATATACCTCGATGGCGAGTTGTTTTTTTATGCTGCCTTTTGTATCCCCCGACCCTTCGTGGGGCCATTCGACCATGGTCTTACCGTTGTAAGACCATGGTCTTGAGGGCTCTGAACGGGACGGCGGCGGCGCGCGCCGGATAGCTGACGGCGAGCCACTGCGCGGGCAAAAAAAGGGCGACCAATTGGTCGCCCGCCCATTCAAGGCATTCCTCGAAAGGAATGCGGAAACGCTTGCACCCAAATCACGCAGGATGATCGGGACGGGCGCAGTTTCGCCGCAGCGGGCAGTGGCGCCTATTGCACCAAGGTCGTAGGGCAGCAGCGACCTTGGGGGCGGCCATAATGTCCGTCGAACCCCGAGGAAAAGACCGATGAAGCCAGAGCATCTCGCCCTGCTGCAGCAGGCGCCAGCCGCTACCCGTGCCGACGATACCTGGGCCAGGCTGTGCTGCGAGCAGGCGCTGCTGGCATTGGAAGAAGGCTGTTACGCGGTCGGTGCGGTGCTGATCGATGACGCCGGTGAACTGCTGTGCAGCGGCCGCAATCAGGTGTTCGCCGGGCACTACGCCAGCGCCGCGCATGCCGAGATGCGGGTGCTCGATCAGCTGGAAGCCGAGTACCCGCAGCTCGACCGCAGCGGCCTGACCCTCTACGTCAGCCTGGAGCCCTGCCTAATGTGCCACGGCCGTATCCTGCTGGCCGGCATCCGTCGCGTGCGCTACCTGGCGCGCGACCGCGACGGCGGCTTTGCCGCACGCCCGCCGCGTCTGCCGCGTGCCTGGGCCAATCTGGCTTCACGCCTGTGCGTGGCACAGGCCGCAGCCGACCCTTACTGGATCGGGTTGGCCGAACGGGTGATTGATCACCTGCAGGACCGCCGGGCAATGCGCGAGCGCGTGGTCGCCGCCTGGCGAGGCGGCCAGGCGGATTGACGCGTATCGCGCTCCGTAGGGTGCGCCGTGCGCACCGAACATTGCGAGCATCAGCCGGCACCAGCGAAGCATTGGTGCGCGCAGCGCACCCTACGAGCCCTCGCCATGTGCACCGAAAATTGCGGGTATTGGCCGGCATCTGGGAGGCATTGGTGCGCATGGCGCACCCTACTCCCTGCCCAACCCATGCTGACGCAGCTTGTTGGCGATGGTGGTGTGCGACACGCCGAGGCGCTTGCCCAGCTGACGGCTGCTGGGATGATCGCGAAACAGCCGCTCCAGCACGGCCTTTTCGAAGCGGCCGAGGATGTCGTCGAGGCTGCCTTCCACCGAGAACTCGCCGAGCGGCTGCGGCGCGCCGTAGTCCGGCAGGCGGATGTGCTCGGCCTTCACCGTGCCGCCATCGCACAGCGATACCGCCTGGAACAGCACGTTCTCCAACTGACGCACGTTGCCCGGCCAGTGGTAATGGGCCATGCGCTCGAAGGCCTGCGGCGCCAGCTTCGGCAATGGGCAGCCGATCTGCCGGCTGGCCGAGTCGAGAAAGTGCTCCACCAGCGGCTCCAGGCCGTCGAGGCATTCGCGCAGCGGCGGGATATGCAGGGACAGCACGTTGAGACGGTGGTAGAGATCCTGACGGAACTCGCCGCGGGCGCACAGCTCGGACAGATCGACCTGGGTGGCGCAGATCACCCGCACGTCCAGATAGACCTCCTCGTCGCTGCCGACGCGGCGGAAGCAGCCGTCCTGCAGAAAGCGCAGCAGCTTGGCCTGCAGGCGCGGGCTCATCTCGCCGACGCCATCGAGAAACAGCGTGCCGCCGGCGGTCAGCTCGAGCAGGCCGAGCTTGCCTTCCGGGCGCGCCCCTTCGAAGGCGCCGGGGCCGTAACCGAACAGCTCGGTCTCGGCCATGGACTCGGGCAACCCCGCGCAATTGAGCGCCATGAACGGCGACTGACCACGCGGGCTGGCCAGGTGGCAGGCGCGCGCCAGCAATTCCTTGCCGGTACCGGTTTCGCCCTCGATCAGCAGCGGCGCATCCAGCGGCGCCATGCGCCGCGCCTCCTTGACCACCGCGGCCATGACCTTGGAGCTCTGGAAGATCGAGTCGAAGCCGCGCAGTTCCTGCTTGCGCACGTGGTAGATGCGTTCACCCACCCGATCGGCGCGGTGCAGGGTCAGCACCGCACCGGCCAATGCCTCGCTGTCGTCGTGTTCGTTCTGCAGCGGCGCGATATCGGCGAGAAACACGTCGCCCTTGATTTTCACCCGCAGGCCGTTGATCCGCGTCTTGTTGGCGCGCACCAGTTCGGGCAGATCGAAATCCTCGGCATAACGCGACAGGGCCATGCCCGGCACCTCGTCCACGCGCACGCCGAGCAACTGAGCGGCGCTGCGGTTGGCCGCGACGATACTGCCGGCCATGTCGATGGACAGCACCGGAAAATCCAGCGCACCGAGCAGCGCATTGAGCTCCAGATGGCGCCGCTCGCTGGGCATCAGGCCGACGCGCTTGACGCCGAACACACCGGCAATGGCCTCGAACTTCGGCCGCAGCGACTGGAATTGCAGATTGATCAGATTCGGGCAGTGCAGGTAGATGGCGTTGCCCTGCTCGCCACCGACTTCGCCACGGGCGACGTTGATGCCGTAGTCGACCAGCAGGTTGAGGATGTCACGCAGGATGCCGACACGGTTCTGGCAATGGACCTTGATACGCATGGCTCAGGCTCTTGGTCTTGTTATGGGCCGCCTCGGAAAATCGACTGAGCGGCGTAATTTCCGTCAAGAATATGTGACAGTCCGAGGGAGCAGCAAGCCGATATCTGGCGATTGAGGTGAACACGTAATCCAAACTTTACAGTTTTGCCCTTTCCACGCCCCACAGCCCTCGCCGCCCAGCCTGCCGTCGCCCGTGCAGGCGGGTTAAACCTGTGTCCAAGACAAGAACAACAGCCCCCTCAAGGAGGCATCGATGAAGACTACGCAGTACCTGGCCCGGGAACCGGACGACAGCGGCTTTATCCACTACCCCGAAGCCGAGCACCAGGTGTGGAACACCCTGATCACCCGACAGCTCAAGGTGATCGAGAATCGCGCCTGCCAGGAGTACCTGGACGGTATCGAACAGCTCGGCCTGCCGCACGAGCGCATTCCCCAGCTCGGCGAGATCAACCGCGTGCTCGAGGCCAGCACCGGCTGGCGCGTGGCGCGGGTGCCGGCGCTGATCCCGTTCCAGACCTTCTTCGAGCTGCTGGCCAGCAAGCAATTCCCCGTGGCCACCTTCATCCGCACCTCGGAAGAACTGGACTACCTGCAGGAGCCGGACATCTTCCACGAGATCTTTGGCCACTGCCCGCTGCTGACCAACCCCTGGTTCGCCGAATTCACCCACACCTACGGCAAGCTCGGCCTCAAGGCGAGCAAGGAAGAGCGCGTCTACCTGGCGCGGCTGTACTGGCTGACCATCGAATTCGGCCTGCTCGACACCCCGGCCGGCCGGCGCATCTACGGCGGCGGCATCCTCTCCTCGCCGAAGGAGACCCTCTACGCCCTGTCCGACGTGCCCGAGCACCAGGCCTTCGACCCGCTGGAGGCGATGCGCACGCCGTACCGCATCGACATCCTGCAGCCGGTGTATTTCGTTCTGCCCGAACTCAAGCGTCTGTTCGAGCTGGCCCACGAAGACATCATGGCGCTGGTGCACCAGGCCATGCAGATGGGCCTGCACGCACCGAAATTTCCGCCGAAAGCCGCGTAGCCTCGTTAGCGCCCCTCTCCCTCCGGGAGAGGGTCAGCGGTTCACGCTATCTTCCTTATGACCCCAATTATGGAAAACGCTTCGCGGTTTCCCCTACGAAAATCTGTTCAGGAGCATCCCCATGTCCCTTGCCCAAGCCCAATGCGAAGCCTGCCGCGCCGATGCGCCGAAGGTGTCCGATGAAGAACTGGCCGAACTGATCCGCGAGATTCCGGACTGGAACATCGAGGTGCGCGGCGACCACATGGAGCTGGAGCGCGTGTACCTGTTCAAGAACTTCCGCCACGCCCTGGCCTTCACCAACGCGGTCGGCGCCATCGCCGAGGAAGTCGGCCATCACCCGGCCCTGCTTACCGAATGGGGCAAGGTCACCGTCACCTGGTGGAGCCACGAGATGCGCGGCCTGCACCGCAACGACTTCATCATGGCCGCGCGCACCGACGTGCTGGCCGCCGCTGCCGAGGGTCGCAAGTGAGCCATTTCGCCAGCGTCGCCCGGGTACCGGGCGACCCGATCCTGAGCCTGATGGAGGCCTATCGCCAGGACCGCAACGCGGCCAAGCTGGACCTGGGCGTCGGCGTGTACAAGGACGCCCAGGGCCTGACGCCGATTCCCCGTGCGGTCAAGCGGGCCGAGCAGCGTCTGATCGACAGCGAGCTGACCAAGACCTACGTCGGCGGCCATGGCGATGCGGCCTTCGCCGAACGCCTCAGCCAGTTGGTGCTGGGCGCGGACTCGCCGCTGCTGGCCGGCCAGCGCGCCGCCGCCACGCAGACGCCCGGCGGCACCGGCGCCCTGCGCCTGGCCGGCGACTTCATCCGCCACTGCCTGCCGGGACGCGGCATCTGGCTGAGCGATCCGACCTGGCCGATCCACGAGACCCTGTTCGCCGAGGCCGGGCTCAAGGTCGGCCACTACCCCTACGTCGGCGCCGACAACCGCCTCGACGTGGAGGCGATGATCGCGGCGCTGACCCACCTGCCCAAGGGCGACGTGGTGCTGCTGCATGCCTGCTGCCACAACCCCACCGGCTTCGACCTCGGCCCGCGCGATTTCAAGCGCGTGCTGGAGGTGATCAAGGCGCGCGAGCTGCTGCCCTTGATCGACTTCGCCTACCAGGGCTTCGGCGACGGCCTGGAGCAGGACGCCTGGGCGGTACGCCTGTTCGCCGCCGAGCTGCCGGAGCTGCTGATCACCAGCTCCTGCTCGAAGAACTTCGGCCTGTACCGCGAGCGCACCGGCGCGCTGATCGTCTGCGCCGGCGATGCCGACAAGCTCGTCGACATCCGCAGCCAGCTGGCCTACCTCGCCCGCAACCTGTGGTCGACGCCGCCGGCCCACGGCGCCGCGGTGGTGGCCGAGATTCTCGGCGACGCCGAGCTCAGGAAGCTGTGGCAGGACGAACTGGAGAACATGCGCCTGCGTGTGGCCAGCCTGCGTCGCGGCCTGGTCGAGGCGCTGGCACCGCACGGTTTGAGCGAGCGTTTCGCGCATATCGCCGAACAGCGCGGCATGTTCTCCTACACCGGCCTGACGCCCGTGCAGGTGCAGCGCCTGCGCGAGGACTTCAGCGTCTACATGGTCGGCAGCGGCCGCGCCAACGTCGCCGGGCTGGACGCCACCCGCCTGGAGCAACTGGCCGCCGCCATCGCCCGGGTCTGCGGCTAGCCCCGGCGCGCTCGGCGCGCCCTGCGTATTGATCAGCGCCAGCGCATGCGGGGCGCTCAGCCAGCACAGGGTGCGCCAGGCAACACCACCGGCTGGCGTGTGGCCGATTCACCCAATTGCACTATTGGCCGGCACAAACGGACTAAGGTTGAGTATCGACCTCAGCACAAGGAACCTGCCATGCCCCGCTCCGGCCTGCGTCTCATCCCTCTGCTCGCCGCTCTCGTCTTCGGCTCAGCCAGCGCCGCAGCAGCCGATCCGGTGGTGGTGTCGTCGAAGATCGACACCGAGGGTGCGGTGCTCGGCAACCTCATCGCCCTGCGCCTGGAGCGCGGTGGTGTGCCGGTGGAACAACGCCTGCAGCTGGGCGCCACCAGCATCGTGCGCAAGGCGCTGATCGCCGGCGAGATCGACCTCTACCCCGAATACACCGGCAACGGCGCCTTCTTCTTCGAACAGGCCGATAGCCCGGTGTGGAAGGACGCGGCCAAGGCATATGCCACGGTCAAGCGACTCGACCGCGAGGCCCACGATCTGGTCTGGCTGCGACCGGCCGACGCCAACAACACCTGGGCCATGAGCGTGCGCGGCGATCTGGCCCGTGCCCACGGCCTGCGCAGCCTCGACGACCTGGCGCGCTACCTGGCCGCCGGGGGCGACTTCAAGTTCGCCGCCAGCGCCGAGTTCGTCGAGTCGCCCAGCGCCCTGCCGGCCTTCCAGAAGGCCTACGGCTTCAGGCTCGAACCGGCGCAACTGGTGGTGCTCTCTGGCGGCAATACCGCGGCCACCCTGCGCGCCGCGGCCCAGGGTACCAATGGTGTCAACGCCGCCATGAGCTACGGTACCGACGGCGGCCTGGCAGCGCTGGACCTGCAGGTCCTGAGCGACCCGCGCGCGGTGCAGCCGGTGTACCAGCCGGCGCCGCTGGTCCGCGCCGAGGTGCTGACCGCCTACCCGCAGATCGAGACGCTGCTGCGCCCGCTGTTCGCCGCCCTCAGCCTGGAAACCCTGCAACGTCTGAACGGCGAGGTGGCGGTCAACGGCGCCGACCCTCGCCAGGTGGCGGAAACCTTTCTCGACAGCCTCGAACAGTAAGGACGCGGCGTGCAGCCGAGCAACAGGCGCAATCCGGTCCTGCTGAGCCTGGCCCTGCTACTGCTGGCCGGGTTGTGGCTCGGCGATTTCGCCAGCCTGGCAGCCAACCGCATCGTGCCCGGCCAGGGCCACGGCCTGAGCGACGCGCTCGGCCTGCCCTGGGCGCTATCGCTGAGCGCCGCGTTGCTGACCCTGGCGGCCCTGGCCTGGCGTGCCGAGCCGCATCATCTGCGTCTGGCGCAGGGCCTGTTGGCGCTTCTGCTGGCCCAGTTGCCGCTGGCCCTGGCCTGGTTCGCCGCGCGTCACCTCGACCCGGCTCTGCCGCAGACGCGCATCGCGCCGGGCTTCGGGGTCTGGAGTCAGCTGTTCGTCTACGGCCTGATTTTGATCGAGCTGCGCCAGCGTCTGGGCGGACGCCTGTGGCTGATCGGGCCGCTGCTCCTGCTGCTGCTCAGCGCCGCGCTGATCGCCAGTGGTGCCTGGGACTCGCTGGCGCTGATGCGCGAGTACGCCGGTCGCAGCCGCCAGTTCTGGCAGGCTCTGGGCGGGCACCTGGCGCTGGTCGGCGGCACCCTGGCGCTGAGCCTGGGCCTGGGGTTCGCCCTGGCGCTGACGATCGGCCGCTGGCCACGCACCCAGGCGGCCCTGTACGGGCTGCTCAATCTGCTGCAGACCATTCCCAGCCTGGCGCTGTTCGGCCTGCTGATCCCTGTGCTGAGCTACCTGGCCACGCAATCCGCGGCGCTGCAGGCGCTGGGCGTGCGCGGCATCGGCTGGGCGCCGGCGCTGCTGGCGCTGGTCGCCTACAGCCTGCTGCCGGTGGTGCGCAACACCCAGGTGGCGCTGCAGCAGGTGGACGCCGCGGTGCTCGAAGCCGCGCGCGGCATGGGCATGAGCCGCTACCAGCTGCTCACCCGGGTGCGTCTGCCGCTGGCCCTGCCGGTGATTCTCGAAGGTGTGCGCATCACCAGCATTCAGGCCATCGGCCTGGCCGCCGTGGCCGCGCTGGTCGGCGCCCAGGGGTTCGGCACCTTCATCTTCCAGGGGCTCGGCCAGGGCGCCATGGACCTGGTGCTGCTCGGCGCCCTGCCGACCATCGCCCTCGCCCTGCTCGCCGACGCCCTGTTCGGCGCACTGGCCCATGTCCTGACACGGAGACGCCAAGCATGATCGAACTCGACCGGGTCAGCCGCCGGTTTGGCGGCGTCACGGCGGTGGATGAGCTGTCGCTGCGCATCGCCAGCGGCGAGTTCTGCGTACTGGTCGGCCCCTCCGGCTGCGGCAAGTCCACCACCCTGCGCATGATCAACCGGCTGGTCGCCTGCAGCAGCGGGCAGATCCGTATCGATGGCCAGGACATCGCCACGCTCGACGAGCGCCTTCTGCGGCTGCGCATCGGTTATGCCATCCAGAACACCGGGCTGTTCCCGCACTGGACGGTGGCGCGCAACATCGCCCTGGTGCCGCAGCTGCTCGGCTGGCCAAGGTCACGCATCGAGGCGCGGGTCGGCGAGCTGCTGGCGCTGCTCGAACTGCCGGCCGCCGAGTTCGCCGACAAGTACCCGGACCAGCTCTCCGGCGGCCAGGCCCAGCGCGTCGGCGTGGCCCGTGCGCTGGCCGGCGATCCGGAAATCCTGCTGATGGACGAGCCGTTCGGCGCGCTCGATCCGATCACCCGCGACAACCTGCAGAACGAGCTGCTGCGCATCCAGTCGCAGATCCGCAAGACCATCGTCTTCGTCACCCACGACATCGACGAGGCGCTCAAGCTGGCCGAGCGCATCGTGGTGATGGAGCACGGGCGCATCGTCCAGCATGGCAGCCCGCAGCAACTGCTCGACCGACCGGCCAACGCGCTGGTCGAACAGCTGCTCGGCCAGAGCGAGCGCGGCCTCAAGCGCGCCGGCCTGCGCCGGGTGGAGACGCTGATGCGGCCCCCATCCGGCGAGCCGCCGGCACAGACCATCGCCGCCACAGCCAGCCTGCGCCAGGCGCTGTCGCACATGCTCTCGCAGCACTGCGAACGCCTGGCCGTGCGCGACGCCGCGGGGCGCTGGGTCGGCGTCGTGCATCTGCTCGATGCCGTGCGAGAGGAGGCCGACTGATGCGTCGCTGGCTGCCGCCGCTGCTGTGGCTGGCCCTGCTGCTGGGCGCCAGCTTCGCCATGGAGCGGCTGGAACCGCTGCTGCGCTGGCTCGACCCCGACAGCCGTCAGTTGCTCTACCAGCGCGCCAGCCTCGCCGCTCTGCTCGGCCGGCATCTGCTGATCGTCGCCTGCGCCGGCGGCCTGGCGGTGCTGCTCGGCGTCACCGCCGGCATCCTGGTGACCCGCTCCTGGGGCCGCGATTTCCTGCCGCTGGCCAGCCAGGTGGCGTCCATCGGCCAGACCTTCCCGCCGGTGGCAGTGCTGGCGCTGAGCGTGCCACTGCTCGGTTTCGGCGCCCTGCCGACGATAGTCGCGCTGCTGCTCTACGGCCTGCTGCCGGTGCTGCGCAACAGCCTGGCCGGGCTGCAGGGCGTGCCGCCGGCGGTGCTCGAAGCCGCGCGCGGCATGGGCATGTCGCCGCTGCGTGTGCTCTGGCAGGTTGAGCTGCCGCTGGCCCGACCGGTGATTCTGGCCGGCGTACGTACCTGCCTGACCCTGAGCATCGCCACCGCCGCCCTGGGCTCGACGGTCGGTGCCAGCACCCTCGGCGATCCGCTGATCGCGGGGCTGGTCAACGGCAACAACGCCTACCTGCTGCAGGGCGCACTGCTGATCGGCCTGCTGGCGCTGTGTGTGGACAGCCTGTTCGGCGCGCTGAGCGGCCCCGGGCCACACCCGCCTGGTTAGCCACACGCCGCCGTCGCGCACCATCGGTGCGACCAGCCGTGCCCCACAGGTGTGCATCAGGCCGCCAGATGGCCTGCCAGATTTTTCGTCAATTTAATTTTTTCTTTAACATCAGCACCTTACAAGCCAAGCGAAGAGCACTTGGCCCGTTCTCTGCTTGCACCCATGGGCGTACTGGCCTAGGGTAGATCGCCATGTGGTCCCTGATTGCCCCCATCAGCTCGCTGCTGAGCGGAGTGGCACTTCTCCTGCTCGGCAATGGGCTGCTCAATACCCTCCTGACCCTGCGTGGCGTCGCCGAAGGCTACTCCACCACGATGCTCGGCCTGATCATGTCCGGGTACTTCATCGGGTTTCTTCTCGGCACCTGGCTGGCGGCTCCGCTGGTCCGACGCATCGGGCATATCCGCGCGTTCGCCTGTTGCGCCGCACTTGCCGCCATCGCCGCCCTGCTCCACCTGCTGCTGGTCGACCCCTGGGTCTGGCTGGGCCTGCGTGTGCTCTACGGCCTGGCCCTGGTGACACTGTACATGGTGGTCGAAAGCTGGCTCAACGCGCAGACGCCCGGCGAGCAACGCGGCCGGGTGTTCGCCGTGTACATGGCGGTCAACCTCGGCGCCCTGGCCCTGGCCCAGCAGCTGCTGCACCTGGCCGACCCGGTGCAGTTCACCCTGTTCGCCCTCGCCGCCATCCTCATCAGCGCGGCGCTGATGCCCATCACCCTGACCCGCCAGGTGCAGCCGAGCCTGCCGGAGGCGCCGCGCAGCAACCTGCTGCAGCTGTGGCGCATCGCCCCGCTGGCCATCGCCGCTGCCGGCCTGTCGGGCCTGGCGCTCGGCGGCTTCTGGGGCATGGCTCCGGTGTATGCCAGCCTGGCCGGCTTCGATGCCTCCGGCGTGGGCCTGATGATGACCGCCACCATCCTCGGCGGTGCCCTGCTGCAATGGCCGATCGGCCTCTATTCCGACAGCCGTGACCGGCGCTGGGTGCTGCTCTGGGTGGTGGCCCTGGCCGCCGGCATGGCCCTGCTGCTCAGCCTGCTGCCGGCCGGCAACGCGCTGCTGATGGCGATCTTCGTCTGGGGCGGGCTGGCCTTCGCCATCTACCCCATCGCCGTGGCGCAGCTGATCGACCAGTTGCACAAGGACGAGATTCTCGCCGGCTCCAGCGGCCTGCTGATGGTCAACGGCATCGGCGCGGTGTGCGGCCCGCTGCTCGCCGGCCTGCTGATGGAACACCTGGGCGCGGCGGCGCTGCCGCTGTACTTCGCCGTCACCCTCGGCCTGCTGGCGGCCTACTGCCTGTACCGCCTGCGCCATGTCAGCGACCTGGTCAGCGGCGACGCCGCGCACTTCGTGCCGATGCTGCGCACCAGCCCCACCGTGCTGGAGCTGATGCCCGACGCCCCGCCCCCCGAACCTTGCGACACGGAGGAAAGCCCGACTCACGCATCCTGAGGATGCACCGCCGGCTGCTTCGGCAAGGCCCCGAGCCTATCCCAAGCAGCCAGAACACCGGCGCCCGGCGCCGCTTCTGGAGAAACAACGATGCTACTTGCCACCGATCTGGACGGAACCTTCCTTGCCGGCGATCCCGAGGATCGCCTGAGCCTCTATCAGACCATCGCCGCCCACCCCGAGATTCAGCTCGCCTACGTCACCGGGCGCAGCCTGGAAGCGGTGCTGCCGCTACTGGCCGACCCGACACTGCCACAGCCGGACTTCATCATCGCCGACGTCGGCGCCACGCTGGTGCACGGCGACAGCCTGCAACCGATCCAGCCGCTGCAGAGCGTGGTGGACACCCTCTGGCCCGGCGAAAGCCAGGTGGCCAGCGCCATTGCCGCCTTCGGCCTGGAGCGTCAGGACGTGCCGCAGGCGCGGCGCTGCTCGTACTTCTGCACGCCGGAGCAGGCGGCCAACCCGGCGCTGCGCGAGATCGCCGACGAGCTGGGCTGCGACCTGCTGTACTCGGCCGAGCTCTACCTCGACTTCCTTCCCAGGGGCGTGAACAAGGGCAGCAGCCTGCGCGCCCTGGCCGACTGGCTGGAGCTCGACCACGACCAGGTGCTGGCCGCCGGTGACACCCTCAACGACCTGGCGATGCTCAGCGCCAGCTTCCACGGCGTGTGCGTGGGCCAGTCGGAAAGCGCCCTGCTGGAGGCCACCGCCAACCACTCGCGCACCCTGCATGCCAGCCGCCCCGGCTGCGGCGGCATTCTCGAAGCCTTCGCCCACTTCGGCTTCCTCGGCGAGCACGGCATCGCCGCCGAACGGCGCCAGGCCGCGCAGCCGGGCAAGGCCGAGCTGGTGATGGTCTACCACCGCCTGCCCTACGAGGAATACCGCGGCGCAGGCGGCAAGCTGCAGCGCCGGCGCCCCACCTCGCCTAACGGCATCATTCCCACCCTGCTGAGTTTCTTCGGCGATGGGCGCAAGGGCTCCTGGGTGGCCTGGGCGGTGCACGAGGACGGCGACGAGCCGTTCGACAGCCACACCACGGTGGATGCCGAGCGCTATCCCAAGCTCACCGCGGCGCGCGTCAAGCTGAGCAAGGAAGAGGTGGACATCTTCTACAAGCGCTTCTCCAAGGAGGCCTTCTGGCCGACCCTGCACACCTTCTGGGAACGCGCCACCTTCAACGAGGACGACTGGCAGGTGTACCTCAAGGTCAACCGCGCCTTCGCCGAGCGCACCGCGCTGGAGGCGGCCGAAGGCGCCATCGTCTGGCTGCATGACTACAACCTGTGGATGGTACCGGCCTACCTGCGCGAGCTGCGCCCGGATCTGCGCATCGCCTTCTTCCACCACACCTACTTCCCCTCGGCGGACGTGTTCAACGTGCTGCCCTGGCGCCGGCAGATCGTCGGTAGCCTGCTGCAGTGCGACTACGTCGGCTTCCATATCCCGCGCCAGGTGGAGAACTTCGTCGACGTCGCCCGCGGCGTGTTCCCGCTCAAGACCCTGAGCCGGCATAACTGCGCGCCGCGCTTCATCACCTATGGCTGCGCCGTGGGCCTGGAGCGCATGACCACCGAACTGGATACCGGCAGCCGCCGGGTCAGGCTCGGCGCCCATCCGGTCGGCCTGGATATCGACCGCGTACGCAGCGCCCTGGAGGCACCGAAGATTCGCGAGCTGATGGCGCACCTGCGCGAGGAGATGCAGGGCGTGAAGCTGATTCTCTCGGTGGAACGCCTCGACTACACCAAGGGCATCCTGGAAAAGCTCAACGCCTACGAGCGCCTGCTGGCCGACAACCCCGAGCTGATCGGCAAGGTCACCCTGGTCAGCGTGTGCGTGCCGGCAGCCCGCGAGATGACCATCTACGACGAGCTGCAGAGCCAGATCGAACAGGCCGTGGGACGCATCAACGGGCGCTTCGCCCGCATCGGCTGGACGCCCCTGCAGTTCTTCTTCCGCAGCCTGCCGTTCGAGGAAGTCAGCGCCTGGTATGCCATGGCTGACGTGATGTGGATCACCCCGCTGCGCGACGGCCTGAACCTGGTGGCCAAGGAATTCGTCGCCGCGCAAGGCCTGCTCGGCGGACGCGGCGTGCTGGTGCTATCGGAGTTCGCCGGCGCCGCTGCCGAACTCAAGGGCGCACTGCTGACCAACCCGCACGATGCGGCCGACCTGGCGCAGACCTGCTACCTGGCGCTGAACATGCCCGCGAGCGAGGCCAAGGCGCGCCTGCGCGAACTGTTCGACATCGTCGGCTTCAACGACATCCGCCGCTGGGGCGAGGAGTTCCTTGCCGGGGTCGAACCGCAGCAGGAAAACAAGGTGCTGGAATTGGTCGGTTAAGCCTCGCGCCGCCCTACGGATGATCTACCTCCGTAGGGTGCGCCGTGCGCACCGGATATCGCGTCGGTAAACAGGCCCACCGCGCACCACCTAGGCCGTTCCCCGGCTTGCCGTATTGCCTGTTCCGTTGGTGCGCACAGCGCACCCTACTGGTCTGCCGCATCCGTAGGGTGCGCTGCGCGCACCGAATCTTGCGGCGGTAAACAGGCCCACCCCGGCACCACCATGGCCGTTCCCCGACTTGCTGGTAATTCCCGTTCCGTTGGTGCGCACGGCGCACCCTACAAAAGCGCGCGCACCGGATCACGCGTCGCCCCGCCTCGGCTCAATATCCCCCACCGCCGCGGCCACGTCCGGGCTTGCCGTACTTCTTGTTCAGGCCGGGCGGTACGCCTTTGGGTCCCTTGGCCCAGGGTCCGTCGTGCCGGCTGGAGGAATACCAGTGGTCGTCGTACCAGCGGTAATAGATGCGGTCACGGTAGTACAGATGTGGCCAGCCGATGACCACATAGGCGTCGATACCCGGATCCCAGCGCCACTCGACGCGGGGTGGCGGTGCGTGGTGCGGAGGCGGACGGTGCCCACCGACGTGTACGCTGCAGGCCGTTAGCGACACCGCCAGGCCCACCAGCAGCGGATAGCGCAGTTTCATCGCGAAGCCCTCTTGCCAGCCCTGTCTTGAACTCGGACCTCGGCCGCTTCGCTCGGTTTTCGGGCAAGCTGCGTAGCGGACCGGCGGAGCTCCCCGCGCAGGGCAAGGCAGCACCGCCTGTCCGTGCACGCAGCGGCTCAGCCCATCTGGCTGTCCACCGTGCAGTTGATCATCCACGGCACGCCGAAGCGGTCGGTGAGCATGGCAAAGCGCGTCGCCCAGAAGGTGGCTTGCAGCTCCATCTGCACCGAACCGCCTTTCGACAGCGCTTCGTACAGGCGCTCGGCCTGCGGCACGTTGTCCACCTGCAGGGAGATCGAACAGCCCTTGATGCCGTCATGCGGGTATTGCGGCAGGGTATCGGAGGCCATCAGCAACTGGTCGCCAACCGTCAGGCACACGTGCATGACGCGCTGCTGGTACTCGGCCGGTACGTCCATCTGCTCGGGGCTGTCGGCGTAGCGCATCATCTCCAGTTGGCCGCCGAACACTTCGGCGTAGTAATTGAAAGCGGCCTCGCATTGGCCATCGAACATCAGATAGGCATGAATCTTCATCGCAACACTCTCCTTAGTTCTCAATGCTGATGCGCGCGCGAATGCGTTCTTCCTGCTCGCGCAACTCGGGGGTGAACTCGGCGCCGAAATCCTCGGCTTCGAAGATCTGGCGAATCTCGATATCCGAGTCGCCGGGCATGGGGTTGGGACAGCGCTTGACCCACTCGATGCATTCCTCGAGCGAGGCCACCTGAAAGATCCAGAAACCGGCGACCAGCTCCTTGGTCTCCATGAACGGACCGTCGATCACCGTGCGCTGGCTGCCGGAAAACCGCACCCGCGCGCCCTTGCTGCTGGGCTGCAGGCCCTCGCCGGCGAGCATCACCCCTGCCTCCGCTAGTTCCTCGTTGTAGCGGCCCATGGCCGCCAGCAGCTCCTCGCTGGGCATCACACCGGCTTCGGAATCTGCAGTCGCCTTGACCATCACCATGAAACGCATCGCCTTTCTCCTTGTTCGAGTCGAAATAGCGCAGGGGTCTCCCTACGGCTGACACTGAACCCATGCTGGGGTTCTGAAGACTAGTCGAACGGGCGATGGGCGAATCGACAGCGCGGGGAAAACTTTTTCAGGCCGGCAGCAAGGCGCGCTTCACCGCGGCGAGAAATGCATTGGGTTGCTCCAGCATCAGCAGATGACCGCAATCCTCGATCAGCGTCTGGCTGGCAGCAGCCTGCTCGGCCCAAGCCGGCACGTGCCAACCGGCACGCGAACGGGCCCCAGCCAGCAGGTGCACGGGATGAGTGTCGAAGACCCGGCGCAGGGCTTCGCGATAGCTGTCAGGCGCGGTCAGCGTTACCACCGACCGTGCCATGGCCTGCAGCGTGCTGGCCGGCTGCTGGTCCAGCCAGCGTTCGGCAAGGCTCAGGCTGCGAGCATCGACGGCAACCTCGGCACGCGCCAACCAGGCGCCCGGATCAGCGCGAAAACCGTCGAGCATCGAGCAGGCTTCGGCTGCCGACATACGCGCCACCGCCGCCGACCAGAAGGCATCGTCCAGGCTGAAATTGCCTTCGACGCTGACCAGACTGCGCACCCGTTCGCCATGGACCTGGGCGAACAGCATGGCGACCGCCCCGCCCACCGAATGACCAACCAGATGTACCGCCTCGCCGGGAAAGCTCTCCTCGATCACTTGATGCAGATGCTCGACCTGCGCCAGCAAATCGATGGTCTCGGCCGGCACATGGCGCTGCGCGCCGTAGCCGAGCAGATCGGGCGCGAGAAAGCGCCCTGGGGCGAAGGCCGCGCTCAGTTCGGCAAGCTGAAGGGTGCCGATCAGGCCGTGGATAAAGACGACGGGTGTGTGCATGGGGAGTTCCTTTCCGAACCATGGAACGAAGCGTCGAGCATACCTCTGTTACGGTCGCTGAGCGTGGCATTGGCCCCTCAGCAAACGCTCGAGCCGAAGAGAACCGCTCGTGGCAACCGCGAATAGCCCGTGCCGGAGGCTACATCGCCCAGCGCTGCTGCAAGCACACCGCTTAGTTGGCTTAGGCAATCGCCCCCCTCAATCGCCCTGCAGACGACTGAGCGAGACCTCGGCGTTCGCGCCGTGGCGTTGCAGCGCTTCCTCGAAGAAGGCGATGGACATCGGCTCAGGCAGGTCCCACCTCGGTCCGAGGCGCGCCAGGTCCTGGGCGAAACGGGTGAAGATGGCGAAATCGCGGGGATAGCGCGAAGGGTCCACGCCAATCAGCCGGCCCTCCACCCTCGCCCAGCCCAGCAACTGCTGCCAGCGCTCGATGGGAGCGAGGCCGACGCCTTCTGTACCGTGGGAGAACAGCAGCATATCGATCTCGTCGAAACCCGGGTGCCGCTGCAGATACTCCTCCAGCAGCCGTGCCGAAGGCTCGACGCCGAACAGCGACCAGTACGGGATCGCCCGCAGGCGCAGGGTGGTAAGCGGATCACTGAGCAGAAAGCTGTCCACCAGCAGGCGGCGCGAGGGTTCACCCTGCTCGGCGTACCAGTCGGCGTAGGTGTCGGCCGTCAGCGCGCTGAGCGATTCGGGCTCGGCATGGTCGATGCGGATCAACCGCCATTGCCGCGCCTTTGCCAGCTCCTGCAGGTCGTCCAGCAGGGCCGGGTCGAAGCCCCATTCGGCCTCGGGCGCCATGTCGTCGGCAGGTGGCGGATCCCAGCGCGGCCGGGCGATGCCGTAGCGCGCGAGATACTGGCGCACCCGCGGCGAGCCTTCGAAGTATTCGCTCTCACTCGCCCCACCAGTGGCGCCAAACTGGAACACCGAGCGCGAGGAGGTGCGCGTGACCGGCCACTGGCGGTGGCAGGCGCTGACGTAGAGCGTCGCCCCCGGCGCCAGGCTGCGCAGGAGAAACTCGCGGTAGGCCAGCGGCAGGCGCCGATACTTGAGGCGGTAGTAGGCCATGTGCTGCAGCATCAGCCGATCCTGATTGGGATCGTGCATATGGTGCACGGCGATGCGCGCATCCGCGCCGAGCAAGGCGTGAACGATCGGCAGGCCCTGCTCCAGCGCCCGACGGGCATCGTCCGGGTCGTTGCCCAGCGCGCGCACCGGGCAGAGAAAGGTCTGCGGCAGCCAGGGCACGCCCATGGCCGCCGCCAGGTGCATCAGCGCACCGTTGGACGAACCGATGAAGGCCGCCGAATAGCGCCGCTGCGGATACAGGCCGGCCATCCACTCGGCGATCGCCTCGACGTCCACCTGCGCGACCTGTGACGGGCCGATGCCCTCGGTCATGCCGCCCAGGGCATAGACCTGCTCGCGCAGTTTGCACGGCAGGCGGTTGATGGTCGGCATCAGGCTGTCGAGCAGCGGCGACTCGCTCGGGCTGGTGAACGGGCGCCCGCGCAGCGCGAGCGCAAGCGCCTGGACCATGCCGGCTGCCGAATCGAAACGGGCGATGCCCTGCGGTGGCTGGTTCATCGGACCACCTCCGTGGCGCCGCGACCCTCGCGCAAAAAATCGTCGATCAGTTGCGCGAAGCTGTGCGGATGCACGTAGTTCATGGTGTGGGTCGCGCCCTCGACAAGGCACAGACGCCCCTTGGGCAGGCGCGCGGCCACCGCCTCGCCCCAGTGCGGCGGCGCCACCGGGTCGCGACTGCCCTGCACGACCAGGCATGGAGCCTCGATGGCGGCGAGATGATCCTCGATGCGGTAGTGCAGCAGGCGCCTGATGCTGCTCAGCACCCGCCAGACGCCAGCCTTGGCGTAATCGATGCGACCGATGCCGGCACTGGAGCGCAGACGCTCGCGACGGCCATTGCGTACGGCACGCCAGAGCTGGGGCAACAGGCTGCGCGCCGCCGGGTCGACGGTCGGCCCCTGCAGCACCAGGCGCTCCACCCGCTGGGGGTGGCGCACGGCCAGGGCCGTGAGGATCTGGCAGCCGTAGGAATTGCCGATGAACGCGGCCTTGTCGATGGCGCAGGCGCTGAGCCAGAGGTCGAGCACATCAGCCAGTTGCTCGACGCTCAGCACGCGTCGTGGCGTGCCAGTCGCGCTCTCGCCGTAGCCCGGCAGGTCCGGCGCCAGCACGCGGTAGCCGTTGTCGGCCAGCGCCCTGGCCAGCGGCTCCATGTAGCGGCTGGAGATGACCAGCCCGTGCACCAGCACCACCACCGGTGCATCGGCAGCGCCGACACTGCGGGTGAACAGCCGCCAGGGGCCGGCCTGAACATGATGACCGTCGATGCCCAGGGCGCGACTGGTGTCGCTCAGCGCCGGCGCGCTCGCCAACTGCCGATAGCGGCGGGCCGCTTCGAAGGTGCCGAGCGCTGCGGCGATACCGACCAGGGCGCGAATCCCGGTGCGTGATGGCAGATGAGGCATAACGACTCCGATGAGCATGAACCTGTCTCTTTCGAGGTCCGGCGCATCGTCGAAGTGCCACCTATTTTGGTTCTTCGCATTTTCGCGGGGAGGATACGCTTGACACCGGACTGGCAATTAAGTGTTAGCTGTCGATGACTTGGCACTATCCATTAACACGCCGCCTGGTCTGATGGGTTTCGCCCCTTACGGGCGACTCACTTTCTTTGCTTGTGCAAAGAAAGTAAGCAAAGAAACACACCCCTACATCCGGCCCCGGCTGCGCCGGGGTTCCCTCGCTCCATCACCGCTCTAGGGGCCCGCCACGAAGGGCCATCCTTGGCCCATCGTGGCTCTCGCGGCATCCCTGCCGCTCAACCCCTTCCACGGTGATTCCACTCGGCCTCCTGAAGGGGACTTGGGCGTCGCCTGCGTGATCGCTGCCTAAAAGCATAAGCAAAAACAGACGCCGTCGAGCTTGAGCCTTTGAAATCTTGCAAGCTCGCGCCTTGGTCCCGTCAGGGGGCCGAAACGTAGCGCAGCGGAGTAACAGCCGCAGGCAGGCCCGAAGGTTGAGCGCAGCGAATCAAGGTGTGGCGCCCGTAAGGGGCGCAACCCAAACATTCAGCCGACGCGGTAATGGAGGGTGCTAAGCCAGTAAGCGATACGCACACAAACTTGCCAGCCCGGTGTCAACCCGCACTTTCTCCTGAGCCCGCGAAGCCCACTTTTTTTGGCTCGGCAGCGCAGAGGCAGCCGCCAGCGCCGGCTCGGGCTGCCGCACGGCGGCCGTGATCAGCCGTAGATCGCCGGCTCGCGGTAATGCCGCGGGCAGGCCTGGCCATCGGCGCGGAACAGGTGGCACTTGTTGGCCATCAGGCCCGCGGCGAAGGTATCGCCCACCGCCACGCGGCGGTCGCCGTCGCTGCGCAGGGTGATGATGTGATCCACCCCTTCCAGGCTCAGGTAGATCAGGTTGTGGTCGCCCAGGCGCTCGGCCACGCTGATCTGCCCGTAGAAAGCGAAGTCGGCCTGCTCGGCCGCGACGAAGTGCTCCGGGCGCACGCCCAGGGTCAGCTCCTCGCCGGGCTCGACGCCGGTGCCGTCGACCAGCACTCGCATGCGGTAGCCACCGGGCATCTCGATCTCCACCGCCTCGCTGCTGGCGCTGAGCGCGCGCACCTGGAGGAAGTTCATCTGCGGCGAGCCGAGGAAGCCGGCGACGAAGCGGTTACGCGGATAGTGGTAGAGCTCCAGCGGCGCACCGACCTGGGCGATGCGCCCGGCCTCGAGCACGACGATCTTGTCGGCCATGGTCATGGCTTCGACCTGGTCGTGGGTGACGTAGATCATGGTGGACTTCAGGCGCTGGTGCAGGCGCGAGATCTCGATGCGCATCTGCACGCGCAGGAAGGCATCGAGGTTCGACAGCGGCTCGTCGAACAGGAACACCTTGGGCTCACGCACCAGGGTACGGCCGATGGCCACACGCTGACGCTGGCCGCCGGAAAGGTCCTTGGGCTTGCGTTCGAGCAGCGCATCGAGCTGCAGGATGCGCGAGACCTCCTCCACCTTGCTGCGGATCTGCGCCTTGCCGATCTTGGCCAGCTTGAGGCCGAAGGCCATGTTCTCCGCCACCGTCATGTGCGGGTAGAGGGCGTAGGACTGGAACACCATGCCCACCGAGCGATCCATGGGCGGCAGGTCATTGACCCGCTGACCGTCGATCAGCAGCTCGCCGGAGCTGATTTCCTCCAGTCCGGCGATCAGCCGCAGCAGGGTGGACTTGCCGCAGCCGGAGGGGCCGACGAAGACCACGAATTCGCCGTCCTCGATGTCCAGGTCGATGTTGCGGGTGATGGCGGTGCCGTCGTAGTGCTTGCAGATGTTGCGCAGGGTAACGCTGGCCATGGTGCAGTCTCTGAATCGGGGCCGGTCGCGCCGGCGATGAACCTTGAGGAAGCCGCGGGGCCGGCGTACCGGCCCTGCAGGAATCGCCCTAGCCCAGGAGGCGGGCGAAGCCGAACCCATGGGCCGGCAAGTGTACCCAACTGCCGAGGAACTCGGCCGTGCTGGACGGCACGCCCTCCAGCGGCTCGACCATCAGCGGCAGGTCGTAGCGGCGCTCGCGGTCGCCCAGGTTGAACAGGCACAGCCAGGCCTGCTCGCCCAGACGCCGTTCGAACACCAGCAGGTCGTCGTCGTGGTAGCGCACCTGGATATCGCCGTCGATCAGCAGCGGCTGCTCCTGGCGCCAGGCGAGAAAGCGCCGGTAGCTGTTGAGCATCGAGGCGCTGTCGTCCTCCTGCACGTCCACGGCCAGAGCGCGGTGGCGTTCGTCCAGCGGCAGCCAGGGTTGCTGGCTGGAGAAGCCGGCATGGACGCCGTCGCGTACCCAGGGCATCGGCGTGCGGCAGCCGTCGCGCCCCTTGAACTCCGGCCAGAAGGTGATGCCGTAGGGGTCGACCAGGTCCTCGAAGGCCAGTTCCGCCTCGGGCAGGCCGAGCTCCTCGCCCTGGTACAGGCAGACGCTGCCCCGCAGCGACAGCAGCAGCGACATCAGCAGACGGCCGCGCTCCGGGGTGGCTTCGCCCTCGTGGGCCCAGCGGCTCATCACCCGCACCACGTCGTGGTTGCCCACCGACCAGCAGGGCCAGCCGTCGCCCAGCTCGCCCTCGATGGCTTCGATGGTGCTGCGGATGTAGGCCGGGCTGCACTGCGCGGTGAGCAGATCGAAGGAATAGGCCATGTGCAGGGTATCGCCGCCACTGGTGTAGGCGGCCATGGTGCGCAGCGAATCGTCGCAGCCGATCTCTGCCACCGTGGCAGTGCCGGGGTAGCGCTCCAGCAGCGCACGCAGGCGGCGCAGGAAGTCGAGGTTTTGCGGCTGGGTCTTGTCGTAGAGGTGGCGCTGGTAGGCGTAAGGGTTGTCGACGCGCACGCCGATACCGCCCTCGCGGATGTCCAGGTTCGGCGGGTTGTTGCGCAGCGCCTGGTCGTGGAAGTAGAAGTTGGCGGCGTCCAGGCGGAAGCCGTCGACGCCCAGCTGCAGCCAGAACTCCATGTCGTCGAGCAGTTGCTGCTGCACCGCCTCGCAGTGGAAGTTGAGGTCCGGCTGGCTGGCCAGGAAGTTGTGCAGGTAGTACTGCTTGCGCCGGCCCTCCCAGGTCCAGGCCGAACCGCCGAATACCGACAGCCAGTTGTTCGGCGGCGTGCCGTCCGGGTTGGGGTCGGCCCAGACGAACCAGTCCGCCTTGTCGTTGCTGCGGCTGGTACGGCTCTCGGCGAACCAGGGATGCTGGTCGGAGCAGTGGTTGAGCACCTGATCGATGATGATGCGCAGGCCGCGCTCGTGGGCGGCCGCGACCAGCGCGCGGAAGTCGTCGAGGGTGCCGAAGATCGGGTCGACGCCGCGATAGTCGGAGACGTCGTAGCCAAAATCCTTCATCGGCGAGGTGAAGAACGGCGACAGCCAGATGGCGTCGACGTTGAGGCTGGCGATGTAATCGAGTTTGGCCAGCACGCCGGGCAGATCGCCGATGCCGTCGTCGTTGCTGTCGAGAAAACTGCGTGGGTAGACCTGGTAGATGACGCCGCCGCGCCACCAGTCCTTGCGAATAACAGCCATACAGCAAGCCTTTTGTTGTTCGTGATGACAGCTCCACTCTAGGCAAGGGGGCAAGGCGTCACATCCTCCCCGCAGGGGTTTTCACCGGCGTAGCTGGTGGCCGGCAAGGGGGAGGAGTTTTTGCAGAGTCGCAGGGTGTCGCGGGGCCGCCCGGGTCGTGCGCACCAACCCGCGCCTATCGAAGCACCAACGCATACGACAGATGCCCCGACCACGCATCGGTGCGCACGGCGCACCCTACGGGGCCGGGCTATCGGTTCTCCCCTACTCGCCCTGGATCTTGCTCAACAGGCTGCGCGCCAGCTGCACCGCTTCGCTGCGCTGGGTGATGGCGAGCTTCTGGTAGAGGCTGCGGATGTGCGTCTTGATGGTGGTCGGGGCGACGTTGAGGTGTTCGGAGATCTGCTCGTTGGACAGCCCGGCGTGAATCAGGCTGAGCACCTGCCATTCGCGCCGGGTCAGCGGCGAATGGCGGATCAGCTCGGGCACGTCGGGGCGGTTGATGATGTCCTGGATCACCGCCTCGTCCAGGGTGATGCGGATCGCCCGGCTGAAGTCGCGCTGCTGCTGGGCCAGCTGGATCAGGCGTTCGGCGCGCTGGTGTTCCAACTCGTCGAGGCGACGCTCGTGCTGCAGCGCCTTGAGCATGGCGATCAGCGGCTTGCCCAGGCGCAGGAAGCTGCCGATGGCGCCGGTACCGCTGGCCAGGGTCAGCGCCTGGTGCAGATGGTCGAGGCTGCTCTGGCGTTCCTCGCGCTGCCAGTAGGCCAGTGCCTGGAGGATATGGTTGCGATTCTGGTCCATCACCAGCTGGTGGCGCTCGGCATCGAGCTGCAGCTGACGCAGGATCGGCAGCGCGCGGTCGCCCTGGTTCAGCGCCAGGTAGGCGCGCACATGGTTGCGCGCGTTGCCCTGGGCGAAGTGGTTGGCCCCCGGCTTGAGCGGCGGCGCGGTGGCAAGCCACTGGCGGATGCTGTCCTTGTCCTGGGTCGAGTCCCAGTAGGTGAGCATCACGGCGTGGGCGTTGGCCTGCCAGTCGATGTGGTAGTCGTCGCCGGCCAGCAGCGTCTTGAGCCGGCCGATGTAGTCGGCGCACTGGCTCTGCTGGCCGCGCGCATGGGCGACGCGGGCGAGCAGCACGTAACACTGCAGGAACCAGTGGTCGCCCACCGTATCGAGTATCTCCAGCCCCTGCAGGGCGCACTGCTCGGCGGCATCGAGGTGGTGCCATTCCAGCAGCACCTGGCCGCGCACGCGGTGGATGAACTCCATGATCGGGGTGACCGGCAGCTTCTCCTGCTCGATGTACTGCAGTGCCCGTTCCTGCAGGTTGTAGGCCTTCTGCAGGTGGCCCTGGGCGACGGCGATCTCCGACAGCTGGCCGAGGCTCCACAGCACCGGGTGCGAGGCGTTGATCTGCTGCGCGCGGCGCACGTTTTCCTCGTGCTGATGCTGGGCCTTGGCCAGATCGCCCTGGACGAAGTGCGACTCGGCCAGCACCGACAGCGCCGCCACCCGCGAGGTGCGCATGGTCAGCGGCTCGAGCGCCAGCGCCTGGCGGGCGAAGGCCATGGCACGCTGCTGGTCGCCCTGGTTGATCGCCACCTGGGCACGCACCGCCTGGTATTCGGCCTCGATGCGCTGCCACTGCTCGGCACTGAACTGCTCGCGCTGCACCGCCTCGCCGGCCTGCAGCCAGCGCTCGACCTGATCGCTCTGGTACTGGTTCTGCGAGGCCCAGGCCTGCAGCAGGGTGAACAGCGGCGACTCGGCCACGCGGCTCTCCGGCAGCACGGCCAGGCAGCGCTGCAGCAGCTCCAGCCGCCCCTGGCGATAGAAGTGACGGCCGTGGGTCTCGAGAATCTGCGCCACTCGCTGCGGATCATGCGCCAGCAGCGCATGGCGGGCGGCCTCCTCGGCCATCTTCTCCTCGAGCAGCGCCTCGGCGGCGCGCAGGTGCAGTTCGCCCATGCGCTGCGGATGATGGGTGGACAGCTCGTTGCGCAGGAAGCTGGCGAACAGCGGGTGGTAGGCAAACCATTGACGCAGCGGGTCCACCGCCTGGATAAACAGGCCGCTGCGCTCGAGGTTTTCCAGCATCTCGCGGCCGTTGCAGCTGTCGGTCAGGCGGTCGGCCAGCGGCGCGCTGAAGCGCTCGAGCAGGCAGGTGGACTGCAGAAAATCCTGGGTGGCGCCGTCCAGACCGTAGAGCACCTGCTCGCGGAAATAGTCGCGCACGTAGGGATGGCCGAGTTGCAGCGCCTCGAGAAACAGGTCCATGCCGCGCCCGGTCTGCACCTCCTGCAGGGTCAGCTGCAGCGCGCAGGGCCAGCCGCCGATGCGCCGGTTGAGGCGCTCGACCTGCTCGCGGTTGATGGCGATCGGCAGGCCCAGTTCGAGCAGCGACTGCACCTCGTCGAGCTCGAAGGCCAGGTGGCTGGCGTCCAGCGCCAGGAGCTGACGCTTGACCCGCAGCTCGGCCACGCCCAGGTCCGGCAGGCCGCGGCTGCACACCAGCAGGGTCAGCCAGGGCGGCGTGTTGCGCAGGAAGAAGCGCAGCGCGGCGATCACCTCGCGGTTGCGCAGCGCCTCGAACTCGTCGAGCACCAGCAACAGCGGTGGATGCTCGGCCGGCAGCTCGGCGAGCAGGCGGGTGAGCAGACCGTCGAGGCCGTCGTCGCCCTGCTCGGCGCGATTGACGCACTGCGGACAACCGCCCTCGAGCTGGCGATGCAGGGCATTGAGCAGGTAGCGGCCGAACTGCCGCGGGCTGTTGTCGTTGCCGTCGAGGTTGAGCCAGGCCACAGCGCCGGCAAAGGCTGCGGCCCACTGGCCGGCCAGCACGGTCTTGCCGAAGCCGCTGGGCGCCTGCAGCACGGCCAGGCGCACCTGGGGCAGACGCTGCAGCCATTCGTCGAAGCGCGGCCGCGGCAGCAGGCCGGGATGAATGGACGGCGCGGCCAGCTTGGCCGGTATCAAAGGCAGTGGCGGACGGGCCGCTGTGGTCATGATCCTCTCCCGTTATTTATCGTTGTCCGGGTTTTGGCGAATCTTACATCGGTATCGGGTGGCGGGTTTCAACCGCCCTGCGGCTGATCACGCCTAACCCGTAGGGTGTCGCGGGGCCGCCTAGGCCGTGCGCACCAAATCGTGGCTACCCCTTCACCCCGCCCGCGGTCAGCCCACCGACTATCCACTTCTGGCAATAGAGGAATACCAGGGTGATCGGCAGGCCGGAGAGCACGGCGGCGGCGGCGAAGTCGCCCCACAGGTAGTTCTGCTCGTAGAGATACTGCTGGGCGCCGACCGACAGGGTCAGCTTGTCCACGTCCAGCAGCAGCACCGAGGCCATGGGGTATTCGGTGATGCTGGTGATGAAGGCGAGGATGAACACCACGGCGAGGATCGGCACGCTCATCGGCAGCAGGATGTGCACGAAGGCCTGCCAGGTGGTGGCGCCATCGACGATGGCGGCCTCCTCCAGCGAGGCGTCGATGCTCTCGAAGTAGCCCTTGATGGTCCAGATATGCAGGGCCATGCCGCCGAGCGAGGCGACGATCACCGCGCCGTGGCTGTTCACCCCGAGCCAGCCGGCATGCTTGCCGAGCTGGTCGAACAGGGCGTAGATGGCCACCAGCGACAGCACCGGCGGGAACATCTGGAAGATCAGCATGCCCTTGAGGATGGGCCCCTTGCCGGCGAAGCGCATACGGGCGAAGGCATAGGCGCTGGTGGTTGACAGCAGCAGGATCAGCGCCGAGCTGATGAAGGCGATCTTCACCGAGTTCCACAGCCAGGTCAGCACCGGGAATGGCGGCTGGGTCACCGAGCCATCGGCATGCTGGTAGGGAATGCCAAGGGCCAGCGACCAGTGCTCCAGGGTCGGGTTGTCCGGCAGCAGGCTGCCGGTGGCGAAGTTGCCTTCGCGGAAGCTGATCGACACCACCATCAGCAGCGGGAAGACGATCAGCGCGATGAAGCCGAGCAGACCTGCATGGGTCAGCCACAGGCGGTATTTCACGGATTTCGGTTGCACCATCGCCATGGCGGGTTCCTCAGACTTTGACTTTCGACAGTTTCAGGTTGAGCCAGGCCAGCGCGCCCACCACCAGGAAGATCAGCGTGGCGATGGCCGCCGCCAGGGCGAAGTTCTGCCCCGAGTCCTGGAAGGCGATGCGGTAGGTGTAGCTCACCAGCAGATCGGTGGTGCCGGCCGGGGTGGTGGCGCCGATGATGTCCGGGCCGCCGCGGGTCAGCAGGGTGATCAGCACGAAGTTGTTGAAGTTGAAGGCGAAGCTGGCGATCAAAAGCGGCGCCAGCGGCTTGATCAGAAGCGGCAGGGTGATCTTCAGCAGGTTGTCCAGGGGCGTGGCGCCATCCATCGCCGAGGCCTCGTAGAGGTCGCGCGGAATGGCCTGCAGCAGGCCCATGCACAGCAGCAGCATGTAGGGGTAACCCAGCCAGGTGTTGACCATCAGGATCATCGAGCGGGCCAGGGTCGGGTCGCTGAACCAGTCCGGGCGGATGCCGAACAGGCCGTTGAGCAACAGGTTGATCTCACCGAAGTTCTGGTTGAACAGGCCGCGGAACACCAGGATGGAGATAAAGGCCGGCACCGCGTAGGGCAGGATCAGCATCAGCCGGTAGAACGCCTTGCCGCGCACCAGATCCCACTGCAGCAGGCTGGCCAGGACCAGGCCGACGGCCAGGGTGAAGAGCACGGTGAGGCCGGCGAAGGCCACGGTCCAGACGAAGATCTCCAGGAACGGGCCGCGAATGCTCGGGTCGGTCAGTACCCGGGTGAAGTTGCTGGTGCCGGCGAACACGGTGAAGCCCGGCGCCACCTTGTTGCCGTGGCTGTCGAGGTAGAAGCCGGTGGTATGGTCGGGCTCCAGGCGCTCGTTGCTACGCGTATTGAGCAGGTCGCCGTTTTCCAGCAGGCGGTACAGCGGCTTGACCGCCGCCACCTCGCGCAGGCCGTACAGACGCAGCAGCTCGCCGTCGCTGCCGCGCAGCACCCACTGCTCGAGCTCGGCGCGGCGCTGGATCACCTCGCGCAGCGCCAGTGCCTCGCCCAGCTCGCCGGGTTCGCGTTCGGCCCTGAGCGCCAGCGGCTCGCCGGCCGCGTCGCCGGTCGCATCCCCAACGAGAGGCGGCGAGACGAACGCGCCGCGCTCGCCCTTGTCGACGCGCAAACGCAGCTCGCCGGCCTCATCGCGGTGCAGGCTGAAGGCGTAGCGCTCGCCGGCCAGGTAGGTCTGGCGCAGGTGGTAGCGCTGCACCTGTTCGAAGCTCAGCAGGTTGCTGCCGCTGTAGTTGGTGAAGCCGATGCCCACGGTGTACAGCAGCGGAAAGATGACGAACACCAGCATGCCCGCCAACGCCGGGTAGATGTAGCGATGGGCGTAGGTGCGGCGGCTGATGAACACGTAGCTGGCGATGCCGGTGACCACCAGCCCGAGCAGGGCGAAGGCCAGTTGCTGCTGGGCATAGAGCGCCAGCACCAGGTACAGCGCCAGGGCGTTGAACAGGCCCCACAGGCTCCAACGCAGGCCGGCACGCAAGGATGGCAGGGAAAACAGCTTCATGGGCGTACTGGCAGTGACAGGAAGGTTCACGACGGACATCTGAGTTATAGCCTCGGAGCGGGGCCGCCGCGACGCCGGGCGTCGACGGCGGCCGGATTTCACTTGGCGATGCGCTTGGCGGCATCGTCCAGCGCGGCGTCCACGGTCTGCCGACCGGAGGTGATGTTGCTCAGCGCCGGCGCCATGGCCGACCAGAAGGCGCCCATCTCCGGCACGTTGGGCATCGGCTGGCCGAGCTGGGCGTTGTCGAAGGTGGCCTTGATCAACGGGTCGCTGGCCAGCTCGGCCATATAGGCCTTGTTCGGCACGGCGCCGAGCGGCACGTCGGCGCTCACGGTCTTGAGCCCCTCGACCTGCAGCAGGTAGTTCTCGAGGAACTCCACGGCCAGCGCCTGGTTGGGGCTGGCGGCGTTCAGCGCGGCGGCCATCACCCCGCTGAAGGGCCGGCTCGGCGCGTCGCCGACCGCGGGAATCGGCGCCACGCCGAAATCGATGCCGCTCTTCTTGGCGTTGGCCCAGGCCCAGGGGCCGCTGATGAACATGGCCGACTCGCCCTTGTTGAAGGCGGCCTCGGCGACGCTGTAGTCGGCGCCCTTGGGCATCACCCCGGCGTCGATCAGCGCCTTGAGGGTCTGCGCGCCCTGCTTGGCGCCGGCGTTGTTGACCCCGGTGCGACTGGTGTCGTAGCCGCCCTCGGCGGCGGCGAAGGCATAGCCGCCGTTGGCGGCCAGCAGCGGCCAGGTGAAGTAGGTGTTGTTGTAGTCCCAGAGGATGGCGCGCTTGCCGGACTTGGCCAGCTCGGCGTTGAGCGCCAGCACCTCGTCGAAGCTAGCCGGCGGGGTCGGCACCAGCGCCTTGTTGTAGAGCAGGCCGATGGCCTCGACCGCCATCGGGTAGCCCCACAGCTTGCCGCCGTAGGTCACCGCCTCCCAGGCGAAGTCCTCGATCTCGCCCTGGACCTTGGCGCTGGGGGTGATCGGCGAGATCAGCCCGCTCTGCGCCCATTCGCCGAGGCGGTCGTGGGCCCAGATGAAGATGTCCGGGCCGTTGCCGGTGGCGGCGGCCTGCTGGAACTTGTCGGTGGCACTGTCCGGATGGGCCACCTCGACGGCGATGCCGGTGTCGGCGGTGAAGCGCTCGCCGACCTTGGCCAGACCCTTGTAACCCTTGTCGCCGTTGATCCAGATGACCAGCTTGCCCTCTTCGATGGCGGCCTGGGCCGGCAGGGACTGGCCCAGGGTGGCGGCCAGGCCGATGGCAACTGCGCTGAGCAGCGTCTTGTTCATATCTTGTTGTCCTCGTGGCTTCTTGTTTTTGATCCACAACTGCTGCGGCGAGCCGGTGAGCGCTCTGCCAGCTCGGTCATCCTCGGCCGAAAGCGCAAGCGCCACATCCTCCCCGCCCTCCCTCTCGAGGGCGTAGAGGCGGGGGCGTAGTCTGCCTGCGACTCCGGAAAAAAGCATGCGCCCCGGCCCCTTCTGCGCCTGTTGCAGGCGGCGTGGTGCGGGTGTACTGGAGGCTCACCAGTTGCGGGAGAACCCCATGCGCCGCTCTTCGTTGCCGACTTCGCTCACCACCCTGGCCTGCGTCCTGCTCTGCCAGTTTGCCAGCGCCGAGCCACAGCTGCAGGCCTGGCTGGATCAACGGCCAGTGCCCCTGCAATGGAGCAACCCGGCGCCGCAGCGCTACAGCGTCGAGCTGGAGCTGAAGGCCGGCGAGTTGCGTCTGCAGGCGCCCAATGCCAGCGGCAGCGCCCAGCCGCTGGCCCTGTACCGGCGTCAGGACTGGCACGCGGGCAGCTCACTCAGCCTGCAGATCAGCGCGCCCGGTCGCTATCGCCTGCTGTTTCAGGAAGACGCCCAGCCCCATCTGCGCCTGCTGCCGCTGCGCGAGAACGCGCCGCGAAGCGTCTGTCGCGCCTGGCAGGGCGAGGCGCTAAGCGTCGCGGTCGGCCAGGTGTTCGCCGACGGCGAGGTGCTGCGCGATGCCTACAGCGGCCAGTTGGCCACGGTGGAGAACGGCCGCGTCGAGCTGACCCCGGCGGCGCATAGCGACGGCCTGCTCTTGCTCGAGCCGGCCGAAGCGAGTACGGAGGTCAAGCACGACTGGCGCAATGCCACGGTGTATTTCGTCATCACCGACCGCTTCGCCAATGGCGATACCAGCAACGACCGCAGCTACGGACGCCAGCCCGACGGCGAGCAGGAGATCGGCACCTTCCATGGCGGCGACCTGCGCGGTCTGACCGGCAAACTCGACTATCTGCAGCAGTTGGGAGTCAATGCGCTGTGGATCAGCGCGCCCTTCGAGCAGATCCATGGCTGGGTCGGCGGCGGCGACAAGGGCGACTTTCGCCATTACGCCTACCACGGCTACTACGCCCTGGACTTCACCCGCCTGGACGCCAACATGGGTACGGAAGACGAGCTGCGCGAGCTGATCGCCCAGGCTCACGCCCGCGGCATCCGCGTGCTGTTCGATGTGGTGCTCAACCACCCCGGCTATTCGACCCTGGCCGACATGCAGGCGCTCGGCTTCGGCGCACTGCGCAGCGGCATGCAGCAGTACCTGCCGCCGCGCTGGAGCGACTGGCAGCCGGAGAGCTTCGAGAACCTGCACGCCTACCACAACCTGATCGACTACCAGCACGACGCCTGGCGCCAGTGGTGGGGCAAGGACTGGGTGCGCGCCGACATTGCCGACTATGACAGCCCGCCCAGCGTGCTGGTCGACCCGCGCCAGGGCTCGCTGGCCTTCCTCCCCGACTTCAAGACCGAGAGTCAGCAGCCGGTGTCCCTGCCGCCCTTCCTGCTGCGCAAGGCCGACACCCGCGCCGTGCCACGCGAGGGCTACCGGGTGCGCGACTACCTGGTGGAATGGCTGAGCTTCTGGGTGCGCGAATTCGGCGTCGACGGCTTTCGTGCCGATACCGTCAAGCACGTCGAACTGGAGAGCTGGGCGGCGCTGCGCCAGGCAGCCGACAAGGCGCGCGCCGAGTGGTCGGCGGCCAACCCCGATGATCCCATGAGCGGCAGCCCGTTCTGGATGGTCGGCGAGGTGTTCGGCCACGGCCCGCAGGCCAGCGTTTACCAGGACCACGGCTTCGACGCGCTGATCAACTTCGACTTCCAGGGCGAGCTGGCCGCCAGGGGCAGCGAGTGCCTGCGCCAGATCGAGGACGGCTACCGCGACTACGCCGAGCTGCTGGCCAACGACGCGCGGCACAACTTCATGAGCTACGCCTCGTCCCACGACACCTCGCTGTTCTTCGCCGAACAGGGCCAGCAACTGGCGCGCCAGCGCGGCCTGGCCGGTGCGCTGCTGCTGGCACCCGGCGCGGTGCAGATCTACTACGGCGACGAAAGCGCGCGCCCGCTCGGCCCCACGGGTTCGGACCCGCACCAGGGCACGCGCTCGTCGATGAACTGGGACGCCCAGCAGCAGGCGCCGGTCGCCGAACTGCTGGCGCACTGGCGCCTGCTCGGCCAGTTCCGCGCGCGCCACCCGGCCATCGGCGCCGGCCGCCACCAGCAGCTGTCCAGCCAGCCCTACGCCTTCGCCCGCACCCTCGGCAAGGACCGGGTGGTGATAGTGCAAGGGCGATAAGCGCATATGCCAACGCCAACCCGTAGGGTGTGCTGTGCGCACCAACAGGACCCGATATGACACCCGAACAACAACGCCGCCAAAGCCAACTGGCGTTCGCCGCCAGCCGCGCCGAACTGGAGGTGGGCTCGCTCGCCGGTTGCCCGCTGCCCCTCGAACACCTGCTGGCCACCCGCCCCGGCAGCCCCTGGGTACGCCGCCACTTTGCCGGTGGGCTGACCGCCGAGGTCTACCAGCTGGAGGCCAGCGGCCGCCTGTGGACCCTCAAGCGCGCACGCCAGCCGTGCAAGGTGCAGAACCCCGACGGCCAGACCTCCTTTCTCAACGAAGTGCAGCGCCGCGGCGAACTGCAGGCGCTCAAGCGCCAGGCGGACTGGCACGAGGCCCTGGCCGGCATCGTCGAGACCCGTTACGCCAGCTACCGCCACGGCCTGCTGCTGTCGCCCTGGATCGCCGGCGAGGCGATCAGCGAATGGGACGAGCGGCGCCTGCTGCAGCTGTTCGATACGCTGCTGGCGCTGCTGCAGCTGGGCTTCTTCGAGTGGGACCTGTGCCCGGGCAACCTGCTCGACGACGGCCGCATCCGCCTGTTCGACTTTGGCTACATGTACCGCTTCGACCCGCTGCGCGCGTGCAACAGCAACGGGTTGCTGACGCCGCAGCACCACGGCGCCGAGCGCTTCGAAACGCGCTGCTACTACGCCTATCTGCTGGGCCTGGAGCGCGAACGCGGGCAGAGCGCCGCCCTGGCCGCGCTAGAGCTGGAAAAGCGCATCGCCCTGGAGTGCTACCAGCGTCTGCGCAGCAGACTGATCAAGCGCGGCGCCAGCGCCTCGGTGCTGGCCTGGCTGGGCGGCATCATCGGCCAATGGCACACGGCGCTACGCGGCGGGCTGGACGGTCTGTACCTGCGCGAGGCCTGGCGCTCGCATCTGAGCGATCTGGAGGATGATCTCGGCGGCCAGACCTGCACGCCGCTGACTCTGCAGCGCATCGACTGGCTGCAGCAGTGCCTGCACGAGTGCGGCGCCCAGCTGCAGCGCCTGGAACTGCTCGCCGGGCGCACCCCGGACGCCTGGCGCGCCGAGCTGGAACAGGCGCTGCAGCAGGCGCATGAGTGGCAGGTTAGTGAATAGGCTCGAAGGCGGAGGATTGGTTGGTGCGGTCACTCGCCAAACGCCCCCTCATCCTCCGCCATCCCGCCCCAATCTGCCGGATATATGCCCTCGCGCACCAGGCGGTGGAAACTCGACCACGGCCAATCCACCACCTGCTGCACCAGGCCATGGCGCACCGGATTCCAATGCAGGTAATCCAGGTGCAGGCGCAGGTCCTGCTCGTCACGGATGCGGTGTTCCCAGAAGCGCCTTTGCCACAAACCCTCCTCGCGGCACAGACGCCGGCTCAGGCTGACGCCCTCGGTTTGCGGTAGGGCCTGGCTGGTCAGGCGTTTGATCATCGACCAGCGCAGGCCGAACTCGGCATCGCCCGGTGGCAGTTGCCACAGGCAGTGCAGGTGATCGGGCAGCAGCACCCAGCCGTGAATGGCAAAGGGATAACGCTGGCGCACCTGCTCGATGGCCCCGCGCAAGGCCGCGCACAGCGGTGCCTCGGTGAGCAGCGGCCGGCGCTGGTGGCTGACCTGAGTGAAGAAATAGCAGGCGCCCTGCTCCCAGGCGCGGCGGTAGTCGGACATTCCCTATCTCCTGGCGCTGATTGCCTGTACAGGATAGCCTCCGGTGCGCGCAGCGCACCCTACCGGGACCGCCGCCCTTGGCACGGTGCTGCATTTCGTAGGGTGTCGCGGGGCCGCCTAGGCCGTGCGCACCGCGGCCGCAGCGTTTTTTTCGACAGCGCCCGCCCGGCACCAACAGCTCGAGCAGACGCGGGAACAACCGCTGGCCTGGCAGATCGGCGGTTAACCCCGGTGCGCACAGCGCACCCTACCGGACCGCCGCCCTCGGCACGATGCAGCACTTCGTAAGGTGCGCCACACCGCGCACCAGGCGCCGATCGCTCAGGTCAGGTAGCGGGCGCACAGCGCCTGCTGCTCGGCCACCATGGCCGCCTGGCGCTCGCTGCTCTCGGTGATACCGACGATGCGCTGCATGTTGTCCTCGGCCACCGCGTGGATGTCGTGCATGCTGCGCGTCACGTCTTCGGCAGCCAGGCGCTGCTGGGCGGTGGCCTGGCTGATCTGCCGCGACATGCCGGCGATGGCGCCGACCTGCTCGTGGATCCGCTGCATCGCCTGGTCGGCCTCGCCGACCTGGGCCAGGTTGGCCTGCATGTGCTGGCGGCTCAGCTCCAGCGACTGTACCGCCGCCTGGATGCCCTGCAGCAGGCCGTCGATATGCGACTGGATCTCGCCGGTGGAGCTGGCCGTGCGCAAGGACAGGCTGCGCACCTCGTCGGCGACCACGGCGAAGCCGCGGCCCTGCTCGCCGGCGCGCGCCGCCTCGATGGCCGCGTTGAGTGCCAGCAGGTTGGTCTGCTCGGCGATGCTGCGGATCACCGCGAGGATCTGGCCGATGCGCTGCCCGCCGGCCTCGACCTCGGCGATCTCGGCCACGCTGCCCTGCAGCTGCTGCGCCAGCGCCTGGGTGCTGCGGATGGTGCCGGCCATGATCTGGCTGCCGCTGTCGACGCAGGCGCCGACGCTGTCGACCCGTACCGCGGTCTGCTCGGCATGCACCGCCACCTCGGCGAAGCTCGACTCCATCTGGGTCAGGCTGGCGGCCAGCGCACCGATGCTCGAGCGCTGCCGATCCAGGCCCTGGCGCGCCTCGGCGCAGGAATCGGCATTGCCACGGGCGATGGCGTCCTGCTGGTCGGCGGCGCGGCCCAGCTGCGCCAGGGCGTCGCGCAGGTTGCCGGCGACCCGATTGACGTCCGCCGCGACCCGGCCGAACTCGTCTGCCCGCTGGTAATCGCAGCGGCCGCGCAGATCGCCCTCGGCCAACCGGTTCAGCGCGCCGGACACCGCGCCCAGCGCCCGGCGCATGGTGCGGCTGAGCCAAACGCCCATGCTCAGGGCGATGCCGAGCGACAGCGCGGCCAGCCACAGCAGGCGATCGAAGCCGCGCCGATAGGTCAGGCGCGCCTGTTCAAGCTGCGCCCGGGCGTCGCGCTCGCTCGCCTCGATCAGTTGCCCGACCTGCTCGCCCACCTGCGCCTGCAACGCCTGCAGCTGGCGCTTGCGCTCCTGGTTAGCCTGCTTGTCGGCGAGCCAGCCGGCGTACTGGGCCAGCGCGCCCTGGCCGTCGAGCAGCAGGTTGCGCTTGATCT
>MTEW01005011.1_pt1 | contig 60610 bp, 47 predicted proteins | sample 1042681 | NCBI WGS metagenome assembly MTEW01 (sample SAMN06185811, study PRJNA358809) | soil metagenome | isolation source: soil biostimulated with citrate as carbon source | place: India | collected 2015-05-23
GCACTGAACTACCGCTCGCCTCGCGAGTTCAGGCGCTTGGCTGAGGCATCAACTTAACGGGGTGCCGGTGTCCGGTTTGATAGGGGCAAGTCCAGTGCTTAAACTCTCATCGAGTAGTTTATGGGTAGCGTCAAGTGGGGAGGCAGGCGGCATGCACCGCGGCAAACGGTGAGTGCCTCGAACCAGATCGGCATGCCCAGATAGGGGTGAAGTCCATTTCCTGTCCCTGGCGAGCCGGAGTTAACTGGATAGCACCGAAAGTAAGCGCAAATGGACGAACGTTTTCAATTGCGGCATTCGGCTCATTCCATGAGCCGATTGTTCCGGCTATTCGGCTCATCGTGGCATCGCAGCACAAGGCTGCTGAGGTGGGTGATCCGCGCCATTTGGCCTTGCAGTATGGGTTCAGCGCTTCTTTGCGAGCAATTCAGAGCGGCCGATTACCTCTCGGCTGCGCTCTGGTTTGCGTGGCCCTGAGAAGCCGGCTTCTTCGATCGCGGTATCCAAACCACGGAAATGCGGGGCGGCTTTGGGGCTGCGCAAGGTTTCCATCCCTTCGTTCCAGGCATGCACCATATGTTTGGCCACATCGCGCCAGGCGGGCTCGTTTTTCGCGGCTTCGATCACTTCTTTGCCGACCTCTACGGCGGATTCGCAGAGTCGCTCGACCATGGCTGTGTACTTGCTTGGGGGAATGCCCAGCACGGCCTTGAAAAAGGTTTCCAGTGATCGACCCGGTGTCCAGGTCTGTCTTCCACCCACGGACAAGCCGGGTGGGTTACTGGCGAAACGGGGGTAAGCCTGAGTGGTCACCAGGTCATAGACCGGGGTAAAGGCCACGTCAGCACGCGAGGTGTAAAACAGCGCGATGTTCTTCGAGTGGCAGTCAGCATTGCGCACCACGTAGTTGGTCAGCAGCTGCCAGCCCAGGTGTTCGCGTTGCGCTTGCAGACGGTCAGCAGGGATGTAGGGGCGCGTGGCATTCCACACCCGCTCGGTGGTGGGAGCGTACTTCTCATGGGGCGGCAAACCCAGCAGCCCACAGGCGTCTTCGACGCCGCAACGGGGGATGCCTTGCTCGTCCACATCGAAGCGATCCACTACTAGGACTTTGCCGTCCTTAGACATGCGACAGGTAGCGACCGGCACGACATTCAGCCGGGCTAGTACGCGCATGGTGAAGAACTCGTTGAAGCCTAAAAAAGGGGTGGTGTCGTCGGAGCCCTTGATGATGTGCAAGCCGGTGCGCAGGGTCGGTTTGCCCAGCGGCTCCCGAGGTTCGGCGGCGTCGCTGGCAATGAACTTTGGCACGACCCCCGACACGGCTACCCGAGCGTATTGCCGCACCAGTGCGGCGAACCGTTCGCTGGTGTTTTCTGCTTTGAGCAGGTGTTCTATCTCTAGCGGGGCCATCTCGACGCCAGGCTGGACGCCTTCGGGGGTAACCGAGACCCTGCCGATACCGGTACCGCCCACCACGCTCAGCAGCGACAGGTCAGTACCATCGAGTAGCGGGCCGAACTCTTCGCGGATGACACCCAGCAAATACCCCTCGGGTAGGTTTTGCCGAAAAAACGGGAACAGGTCGCGGGGCCAGCGCCATGCTTCTTCACGAACCGGCATCGCCAGGCTGACAAAGTCTTCAGGTGCTGTGCCTGGCAGGTATTTCAGTACGTATTCATCGCGCTCCCGATAGAGCTTGGCCACCCGCCTCGAGCTGACGTGGACGTCGAGGATCATGCTCAAGCGCTCCCTGACCGCTGCTCGTTGAGGATGTCTTCAACCGTACGTTCGTGACCGGCCTTAACTAGCTTTAAGTCGTAGCCAGCCGCCTCCAGCAGTCGGACCAGTGCTGAGACGCTCATATCACCTTTGGCCAGTGTCTCCATGCGGGCCACCGTTGTGCGCGAGACGCCGGCACGGCTGGCCAGCGCTTCCTGGCTCAGCTTCGCGTCACCACGCGCCTGTTTCAGCATTTCAGAAACATCGTAGAGAGAGGTCATTTGTAGCCCTTGGGCGTCAAAAATAGTTCCAATGCCGGAAAATGTAGCTCTTGGGCTACATTCTCACAAGCATCGTTGACATTGGTTTGTAGCTCGCAGGCTACAAAACAGGTGATTCAGAGCTTTTTGGTGGCTTATGGGCTACAAATTGCCGGGCGTGACTCGGTACCGTATCGGTTTCCGGCTGAGGTAGGGTTATCGAAGTCTGTTCCAAGCTGATCGCAATGAGGAGTGCTAGGCACGCGCCAAAGCCAGCGCTGCTGGGCGTTTGCGCTGTGCGCAGCACGCCGATGCACTAATTGAGTGCCGTCTCCAACCCCCGTGCAGACTGCTTTCTGGGCCAACGAAGTGCCGCCCCCTTTTATCTTGCCCTCTGCTTTTTCCGTGCCTTTGTGCTCCTGAGCAGGGTAATCAGGCTGGGGGATACTAAGGATCTTGCAGTCTCTAGGCGGTAGCCGAGGGCAGAGGTAACCGCAGGTCCGCAGTGCTTGAATGCGCAGGCTGAGCACACGCTATCGACATCGAGATCGACGCGATAACGGCCAGCTCATCGACACGAGCCCGATCAGAAGAGCTGCATTCGAGCGATCACCCCGTCGACAGGTTCCGGGCCGAGGTGGCGACTGCTGAATGACTTCGGGTTGGTGCTGCTGAGCAGGAACAGTTCATCGCCAACCAGGCGTCGGTAGGTGTGCCAGGCTGGCAACGCGCAACCCTGTCGACCTCTGCGCAAGAGCCTGGCAACAAGGACGCCATTGATGCGCACCCATCTGGCCGTCTTGCATACACATGTGCTGCGGCACCATCGCCGCCGACAACGGTGCGGTCGCCAGTGGGTGGCCGTGCTGCGCAAGCATTGCATCTGGAGGTAGGTGAACCAGCATCAGATCGCCAGGCGCCAGTGAATTGGCCGGCGAAGTGCGATGTCAGCCGGCAGGCACGCTGTCGGACGTGTTGTAGGCCTGCTGTGGTGGCGACGTTGCAAGCGCTGCCCAGCCCAGGGTGGATATGCTGCCTGCGAGTAGTGTCAGCGGTCACCATGCCTGGTGAGTCTCCGGCGTCATGACCTGTCCTGCTGCTTCAGCACTTCGCGCAGTATTTCCGCCATGGTCACGCCGCGGTCGAAGGCCGCCAGCTTGATGCGCGTGCGCAGTGCCGACGTTACGTCCAGCGTCAGCCGGGCGCTGTAGCGCTCGGCCTTGCCGCTGTCGACGGCGGCGCCCTGGCGTATCCAGGCTTCGGCCTGCGGATCGGCCAGCGGGCGTGCACTGATACCGATTCGCTTGCCGCTCATGGCGACCACCTCAGCAGCTCGTCGACCAGGCTGCTGACCTCGCGCGCGGCGGCGCTGTCGGGCGCCAGTTCACGCGCCAGGCGACCGGCCGCCACGCTCTCGGCAAAGACGATGCGCTGGCGTACCTCGGCCTGCAGTGCCGGCAGCGGTTGGTAGGCCAAGGCGCCGCGCGCTTCGCGGCCGATCACCGTGGTGCGGATGCGGCGGTTGATGGCAAGCGCCGCGGGCAACGTGGGCCTGAACACCTGCGCCTCGCGGATCATTTCGACCATCTCCGCGCTGGCCCAAAGGTCGTAGGAGCTCTGCTGCACGGGCTACACGCGATTCGTCGCCAGCAACGCGGAGCGGGCAAGGGCGGCGATGCGCGGTGGCCCGTCGATGATCACGTGATCGGCGCGACGAGCCAGCTCCGGGGCTTCCTGGTGCAGCGTTTCGCGCGCCAGGCCGACGGCGCTGAACAATCTTGGCAAGCCCTGCTGGTTGCACCGCTGGGTCCAGTCCAGTGCCTGGCCCTGTGGGGCGGCATCGAGCAGGATGACGTTCTGCCCGCGCAGGGCCAGTTCGCCGGCGATATGGGTGGCCAGGGTGGTCTTGCCGACCCCGCCATTCTGGTTGAGCAGGGCGACGATCATGGCCGGTTCCCCCGACCAAACCGCCCCAATCCGAACCTGTCCACAAACGGGCGTTGCCCCAACAACAAGTTAGAGCTTTTAAGTTAGTTAAGTTAAGGGAAGCTGAAAGCGGCGCCAGCCGTGGCCTACAGCGGAGTTCGTGCGCCTGATAGCACGAGAGTGATGCGCCTGATAGCACGTGCCGGCGTGCGCCTGATAGCACGACTGCATTCACAGCTTTTCCCGAGGTTATCCCCGTGCCGTCTACGGCACGCGCCGGAGATCCTGTCGCCTGGGGTGCAAGCGCTGTGAAGTTTCAGAGGCTTCCGAGGCAGGAGAGGGCGTCGCTCCTAAGCTAGGCGCAAGCGGCTCCAGATAATCTCGCCGAGGAGATGCATTGCGATCTGCGGCGCATCGTCCTCTTGCGGAGTTAGCGCCGATGGTCGCCCTCCGGGCTTGTGCGCGTTTGCCGGAAACGGTCCAGGAGCGCGTTGAGGTGCTTCAGGTGACTTGGGGAAGGGCGCAGGTGGGGTAAAGCGGCTGGAGCGTTCTAAGGGGCTCTTGGCGTTTCTGGCCGCTGTCGTTGAGCGGGGCTCAAGGGTGAATAGGCGGGCCTCTTTGGTAGAGCCTGGCCTGTTCGTGTGCGAGCTCGCGTCTCGCAGTCTCGCCCAACGGGCGGCACGTGGCGTGTGTGGCTGCTGTCTCCGAAGGTGCGGTTCTACGGCTTTCTGCAAAACCGGAAAACCGCATTAGCGGTTTTCCGTAAATCCGTAAAAGCGTAAATCCGCGTCACCACCAATCCGTAAATCCGTGGATACGGATCGACGGATTTGAGCAGAAACGTAAGACCGTAACGGTCTCAATCAACTGGCAGCACAACGCGGTTGCTCCAGGCTGATTGCCGGGTGCGCGTCCCTGTGCATCAGCCTTCCGGGTAGGGCGCGCGGGTGGCCGACAGGACAGGGGCGCAAAAAACCAGGCACCGGGTCGCCCCAGTGCCTTCCGCTGGTCTAGCGATTCCAGAACACGTGCACCAGCTCGAAGCCGGTCTCCAGGGTGAACAGGTCGCCGCTGTACTCCATGTCGCGGGCCATGGCGCGGTAGTCGATGTACATGGCCAAATGCGGCGGAATGCTGCTGGTTTCCTCGGTCAGCTCCTGGGCGTAGTCGGCCAGCGAGCTGTAGCAGCCACAGTAGTCTTCCTCGGCCGCCTTGCGCGCCTGCTCCAGGTCGTTGAAGTGGGAGAGCAGGGCGCCGCCGAATTCGGGGTACTCCTCGATGAAACACGCGATCTCATGGGCGTTTTCGAGGCCCTCGTATTCGCCGAGGCGATAGCCGTCGAAGCCCTCGAAGTCATGGATGGCGTATTCCTCCGCCCCCTCGACCGGCGAGGCCGCCAGCATGGCGTCGACCTGTTCCTGAATGTCGTCCAGCTCCAGGGTTGCATCGATCCAGACGCCATGCAGACGACCGGCGTTGTAGGCGGCCAGGTCGGCAACGTAGATCCTGATTTCTTCGCTCATGGCTTTCGCTCCTTCGTCTTCAGGGTTCTGCGCTTGCGCTGCGCATGAACCCCTGCCGACTAGGGCGACTAAGGCGGTCGTGAAAAAATCAGGAAAAATCGCGGAGGCTCCACCCAGCGCAGCGGCCGGGTGGAAACCGTCTATTTTTCTTGATTATGAGGGGGCAAGAACCCCTGCCTTGGAAAGGGGAGAACGTCACCACAGGTGGTGACAGCAATGTGTTTCGTCAGTTGGCAACTGGCCGGAGGCGGCCAGGAGCGGTCAGTCTGACCTCTAAATAATCCTATCCTCTTTTCCCCCGAGGCGATTAGCTCGGCAACCGATATTGGCCTCCGGAATGTGGCAATTGATACCAGATGCCGGAAAAGCGGCGCTGAGTGCACTACTGGGCTGAAGATGCAGAACAGCATCCTGCGGCCGTTGGACAACCACTCAATAGCGATGGCCGCAGATGGTCGAATTTCGGCGCCTCTGGCTCCATCGCGAAAAGAGGCAGCAAAGGGAGCGGGGGCTGCCGTGGTCAACAAGCGCCAGCCGTATGCCGGCCCGGTGGCATGCCGAATAGGCGGCGGTATTCGCGATTGAACTGCGACACGCTTTCATAGCCTACGGTGAATGCCGCGGTACTGGACGAGGCCCCCTCCCCGATCATCAGGCGACGCGCCTCGATCAACCGTAGCTGCTTCTGAAACTGCAGCGGCGTAAGCGACGTGTGCTTGCGGAAATGATGATGGAATGAGGATGTGCTCATGCCGGCTACGGAGGCCAGATGTTCCACCGGCAAGGGGCGATTGAACTCGCTACGCAGCACCGTCACTGCCCGCGCGATACGCTGCGCATGGCCGTCCGGCCAGCCCAGACGACTGATTGCCGAACCATGCCGCCCAGCAAGCAACCAGTAGTGCAGCTCGCGCATCAACGAGGCATGCAGCACCGTCGCTGAAGCCGGGCGATCCAGCAAGCGCATCAGCCGCAGCGCCGCTTCAACGACCTCAGTGTCCGTCGGTTCGATCTTTATCGGTGCCGCCTCAGGGCTCGGAGCGGACTTCATTTCCTCCATTAACTCGGTGAGCAAGGCGGGATTCAGATCGATCACCAGCGAGATGTACGGTACCTCGGGACTCGCCTGAACAATCTGACTGACCGTCGGTACATCGGCGGTGATCAGCAGGGAATCGCCCGCGCTGAAGGTAAAGGTCTGAGTTCCCATCATCACCTGCTTGCGGCCTTGCAGGACGAGACAGGCGAGAGGCCGGGTAATGGCGTAATCCAGCCCACTGGGTTCATGCGTACGGATGATGGTCAAGCCGGAAATTGGGGTTTGGGCAAGGCCATTGGGGCCGACATGTCTATCCAGATACTCGCGAACGACCTTCAGCAGGGCTGCGCTCATCGGTGCTTCCTCAGGCTGAACTTGGGCACGTAGCTCACCATTGGAGAAATAGGCAAAAAGCTTCGAGGTTCCGGTAAGGACGGGATTACCGCGTAGATCACAGAATGAAATCCCCTTCACGAAGCAGAGGATTTTTACCATGACCAAGATCGCTATCGTAACCGGTTCCAGCCGTGGCCTCGGCCGTAACACCGCCCTGAGTATCGCGCGTCAGGGTAGCGATGTGGTTGTCACCTATCACCGTCAGGCCGACGCCGCACTGGCCGTGGTAGCCGAAGTCGAAGCGCTGGGGCGTAAGGCTGTCGCGCTGCAATTGGACGCCGGCAACGTCACCACCTTCCCTGCCTTCGTGCAGCGCCTGCACCAGGCGTTGCGCGAGACCTGGCAGCGTGAAAACTTCGATCATCTGGTCAACAACGCCGGCCACGGGGACATGGCCTCGATTGCCGAAACCTCCGAAGCGCAATTCGATGCTTTGGTGAACGTGCATTTCAAAGGGGTGTTCTTCCTCACCCAGGCATTGCTGCCGTTGTTGGCCGATGGAGGTCGTATCGTCAACATCTCTTCGGGGCTGACGCGCGTCTCCTATCCCGGCTTCTCCGCCTACTCGGCGGTCAAGGGCGCGGTGGAGGTACTAAGCCTGTACATGGCCAAGGAACTGGGCAGCCGGGGTATTGCGGTCAACACTGTGGCACCGGGAGCAATCGAGACTGATTTTCTGGGCGGTGCAGTGCGCGATATGCCGAATCTGAACAAGGTGTTCGCGGACATGACGGCGCTCGGCCGCGTTGGCGTGCCAGACGATATCGGCCCGATGATCGCCAGCCTGCTCGGCGAGCAGAATCGTTGGATTAATGCCCAGCGTATCGAGGTCTCCGGCGGCCAGGCGATCTGAGCTGCCAGGCGCGCACATACTAGCGCGAAGCCCTTGGCAGGGTGCCCGAGTGGCACCCTGCTGCTGAGCGCAAGACGCGAGCAGAGCATGGAGCCGCTCGGCACTGCGGTTGAACCATCGCCTACTGCCAGAGAGAAAAGGGGACAGCCTCATTTAGGCTGCTTTTGGCCGTTCTCGGCCTGTTCTAGGGCTCCCGCGTTTTCGGGGCGTCCCAAAAATTTGACGGCATGTGACGTTAGCGCAAGCCGGCAAGGCCGGCTCGCGAACATCAGCTTTACAGCTCCAAGGAAAGGGGTTTAGCCGACTGGCCGCAGCACTTGGGTGAGCATATGCGCTGGTGGACGCGGCTGAGGAAGCCCACTTCAAAGGCTCTCCGTTCTATCGCACATGGTAGTAAGTCGCGCTCGGCGATCATCACTGCCCAGAGCCAGCCGCTGCGGGCGTTATCGAGCCAGGTCTGGGCAAGCTTCACGCCCTGGTTGAACGCTTCCCTACAGTCCGCAGCCCAAATGATTTCTACACCTGGGTGGCCATCGTGAGGAGGTAGGCAGGTCATGACACCCTTGCTCATCTGAAATCTCCTCGCACTTCGGAGAGGGCTCGGCGATAGAGCACCACCATCTCGTCGAGTAGATCCAAGGCTGAATATGCTGCGATCCGTACGCGCAGATCTGCAGGCTGGAAACCATCAGGTTCAGCCAGTTGATCCAGCAGATTGCCGAGCATTACACCGCGTAGTTCAGCCGCAGCTTCGGAGGCTAGGGGAGAGCGTTCAGATTCATGCAGCGGGCTTCGCTGCAGCGGAAAAGGTACAACGCAGGGTTCGAACTCAGCCATGGCGCACCTCCAGATCAGAGGTGGACAGCAGGACCAGCAGCCCAAGGCGGAGCTCTCGGGTAAAAAGTGGGTAGCGCATTCCTTATGCTCCTTGGTTCGATTAAGGAGCCACTACCAACCGTTGTCACGCGGATTGGTGGTGGACCGCACGGGGGTGACAACCGGGAACCAAGGGAACCGGCCAGGCAAAAGCCTGCCCCGCACGGCCCACCATAGAAAGCGATAGCTCAGCACTTACGTACCTGCTATTCACCTTTGGTGCTGCCGCGCCCTTGCTTCACGAGTTGTCACGCTCGGTCGTGGGATTGACCACGACGGGCGCACTCTAGCCCGAGGGTTTCGGGATGGCAACCTACTGTGGCGTAGTTGGAGTGCTTGTTATCTGAGCGCTAGGAGGACTCTGTCCTAAAGCCCGAAGATGGCAGTTGGGCCTGGTACAGGCCAAGCAGCGCTCGTCAGCGCGGAAGTGAGACCATTCCAAGCATCTTAGGGAAATGGCAGTGACCGCGAGTGCCCAGTCCGGCCGGCATCCTTGCCCGATGCGAATCGGCCGGGTGGGCAGCGGCGCGAGTATAGACCAAGGCCTATCTGCGACACGAACCTGGGCAGGCGGAACCTGGCGCCTATTGGGTGTCGCCTTCGGATACTCTTTGCAGGGCATTCAAGCGCGAGTCGCGTAGCAGGCGTGGCTGTCGATTGGGGCAGTGGTGCCTTTGCCATTCAAGGGGAGTGACCTGGAACCAGCGGTTGAATGCCCGACAGAATCCACTTTGGTTCGAGTACCCCAGCAGGCCTGACATCTGCGTCATGCTAATGAACGGGTCTTCCAGGTAGCGGCAGGCCATGTCCTGGCGTGTTTCATCGAGCAGTTGCTGGAAGGAGGTGCCTTCCTGGGTCAGGCGGCGCTGCAAGGTGCGGGTGTTGAGGGCCATGCAGTCGGCGACCTTCTCGACGGTGACGCGGCCGCTGGGAAGCAGATGGCGGAGCAGTTGCCTGACGTAACTGGGCAGGTCGCCGGCCAACAGGCGCTCCATCTTCTTCATGTGCTCGACGGTCAGTTGGTGCAGCCTGGTATCGGCGGTACTCAGCGGCAACGAGAGTGCAGAGGTCGCCAATTGAAGGCCGCTGCAGTGTGCTGAAAAGCGGGGCAGCAAACCGAGCGCTTGCCGATAGCCTGCCTCGTCCTGCAGAGCAGGGTGCCGTAGCAGGATAGCCCCAGGCCGCCAACCATCGCCCAGCAGGGCACGCAGCAACTGCATACCGACACCGCAAGCCAGTTCCTCGGCCTGGGGCAGGCCGGGCAGGTCGAGTTGGTTCACCCGGTAGCTTAGGGTGGCGGTGTCGCCGTCGATATCGAAGCCTATGTCAGCCGCACCGTTGTACAGGGCGTAGTTGGCCCGAAGCTCGTCCAGGGCGTCGCCGACCGTCCGCGCATTGCGAATCAGATAGAGCAGTTCGCCGAAGACAGTGACGCCCTGGAAGAGCCCCAGCTGCAAGCCGAACAAGGCGTTGTCCGACTGGCGTTGGCAGATATCCAGCAGCGCGCAGTAGCGGTGGAAGGCAATGATGCCGTCGTGTCGCTCCACGCTCTCCTGGGGCAGCGCCGCACGACGCAGCATGTCCGCCGGGTTGAGTCCTTGCCCGGTGGCGAACTCGGCGAAGCCGACGAGGCTGAGGGCGCGGACGAAAGGGTTAAAGGACATGGTCTGTTGCCGTTCAAGCGGATGGGGCGGCTGCGCATTGCTGGTAGCGCTGCCACTGCTGCGGGCTGATGCCGTTCCAGCGCCTGAAGGCTCGGGAGAACGTGCTGAGATCGGCGTAGCCCAGAAGGCCGGCAAGCTGCGTCAGGCTGAGGGATGAGTCGCGCAGGTAGCGTGCGGCCAGCGCCTGTCGCGTGTCGTCCAGCAACGCCTGAAAACTGGTGTTTTCCGCCTGGAGATAACGCTGCAGGGAGCGGGGACTGAGCTTCAGGTGTTCGGCAACCTGCTCGATGCACACCTGCCCATGGGGCAGCCAGATGCGCAGCAGTTTCTGCACATAGCCGGGCAGGTCCTTCAGGGTGATCCGCGCCAGTTCGTCGAGATGAAACCGGGCCAATTGGCTGAGCCTCTCGTCCGCGGCGCTGAGCGGGACATTCAGCAGCGTCTCGTCGAATACCCAGGCATTGACCGGGCTGTCGAAGCGGGGCGTGATTCCCAGCACGCGGCGGTATGCGCCGGGCTCTGCGCCGGACGAATGCCTGAGCAGCAGTCCGCGTGGTTTCCAGGCGTGCTGCAGCAGGTCTTGCATCAAATGGGCACTTATCCCCATGGCCAGCTCCACGGTCTGACGGACCGAGTGGGCCTCTGCATCCGTCACCTCGTACAGCAGCCTGGCGTACCCGCCGTGACGCTCAAGCTGGAGCTGCGCGCCATTGCTGTGGACATGGAAGTACTGCATCAGGGCCTGCAGTGCTTCGCCCACCGAGCCGGCATTCTGGATCGCATACAACAGGTTGCCCAAGGCCTGCGCGCCCTGTTGCAGGCCAAACTGCAGACCAAACAGAGGGTTGGCCGAGCGCCGCGCGCACAGCTCCAGCAGGGCGTTGAATTGCACACCGGAGATCACGCCATCCTGGGCGTCGCCGGGTAAGCCGATCTCGGCCAGGGTGGCGCGGGGATCCAGCCCTTGGGCGAGCGCGAAGTCTTCGAAGCCCAGCAGGGCGATGCCATGGACGAAGGACGTCATCGCGAATGTCCGCACGATTGATTGGGTGAAACACAGAGCCACTGAACGCGCATTGTCGAGATCCTTCAGCAAGAGCCGGTCACGCGGCAGTGACATGATTTGAATATTTTATGGCGCGATCTGCAAAGCGCCAATCCCTGGCTCTGATCAAAATTTAGCCATCTAACAATAAAAGACACTGCGTTTGGCTGCGGCCGAACGACGGAGGTTCGCCATGCGTCGCGTCTTCTTCGCCTGCCTGAGCGTGGCCCTGCTGGTGGGGGTCATCTACTCCTTTGAGTTCCCGGCCAGGATGAGCGCCGCCAAGCCCCAGCCGGTGTATCCGATTGCCAGCTTCGGCGACGTTTTCCGACATTTTTGACGACGCATTGCCGCCACGGTGTCCGGCCTGTTCGACGCCCATGCCTTGAGCATGCGGTCGACTGTTTTTTTGACATGCAACCTGCCAGGCCCGATAGCCGGGCGCGCTATCCAAGGATCTCGAATGAGCGACCTGATTCACTACCGCCTCGACGACGGTCTGGCCCTGATCGGCCTTGACCGTGCACCGGTCAACGCCCTGGACCAGTCGATGCGAGCGGCCATTTCCGAGGCCTGTGAACGCGCCGCGTGCGACCCGCGAGTCCAGGCCATTGTCCTCCATGGTGAACACGGCCTGTTCAGTGCCGGCGCCGATATCCGTGAGTTCGGTACCGATGCGTCCTTCGCCGAGCCCGATCTGCCCAGCACCCTGGTGCGCCTGGCCGAGATACACAAACCGGTGGTGGCTGCTATCGGCAGGCTCGCCCTGGGTGGTGGTCTGGAGCTGGCCTTGGCGTGCGGTTACCGCATAGGCGAGCCGGGCACACGGCTGGGCCTGGCGGAAATCAATTTGGGCTTGCTGCCTGGCGCGGGCGGTACTCAGCGCCTGCCGCGGCTGATCGGCGTCGAATCGGCGCTGAACATGATTCTCTCCGGCGAACAGGTCGATGCGCAGACCGCTCGCCTGCTGGGCATCCTCGACCGCATCGCGCCCAGCGCCGAGCAGTTGCTGGAGGAGGCCAAGGCCTACGCCTACGAGCTGATCGGCTGCTGCGCCCCGGCGCGACCGGCCGAGGCCTGGCCAGAGCCGGCGGAAGGTTTGCCGGACGATTTTCTCGCCCGCTACCGCGCCGAGCACGAGCCGCGCTGGAAGAGCCGCCTGGCGCCGCGCCTGGTGCTCTCGGCAATGGAAGCCGCCTGCCTGCTGCCGCTGGAGGAAGGGCTGGCGCAAGAAATGGCGCTGTTCAAGCGGGCCGAGGCTTCGCGTCAATCCAAGGCGCTGCGCCACGTATTTTTCGCCGAGCGCGAAGCGGCGCGGATCCCGGGTGTCGGTGCGGACATCCGCCTGCGCAGCATCGCCAAGGTGGCGATCATCGGCGCCGGCACCATGGGCGGCGGTATTGCCATGAATTTCGCCAATGCCGGCATCCCGGTGGCCCTGCTTGAACGCGAAGGGGAGGCACTGGAGCGTGGCCTGACGCAGATCCGCAAGAACTACGAGGCCAGTCTCAAGCGCGGCAAGTTGACTGCCGAGCAGGTGCAGCAGCGCATGGAGCTGCTGTTCGGCACCCTCGACTATGCCGATCTGGCCGATGCCGATCTGGTGATCGAGGCGGTGTTCGAGAAGATGGAGATCAAGCAGCAGGTTTTCCGCACGCTGGATAAGGTTTGCAAAACGGGTGCGATCCTGGCGAGCAATACCTCGTCACTGGATGTCGACGCGATTGCCGCGGTCGTTTCTCGCCCGCAGGACGTGATCGGCCTGCACTTCTTCAGCCCGGCCAACGTCATGCGTCTGCTGGAGGTGGTGCGCGGCCGGGCCACGGCGCCGGACGTACTGGCCACCACCATGGCCATCGCCAGGCGTATCGGCAAGCTGCCGGTGATCTCTGGAGTCTGCTTCGGTTTCATCGGCAATCGCATGCTCGAGCCCTACGCGCGCGAGGCTCACCGCCTGGTGCTGGAGGGGGCCACACCGGCGCAGGTGGACGCCGTGCTCACCGGCCTGGATCTGAACATGGGCGTGTTCAGCATGCTGGATCTGGCCGGCATCGACGTGAACTTCCTGATCCGCAGTTCCAATCGTGCCGCTTCTGCCCACGACGAGAGCTATTGCCGCCTCGGTGACGAGCTGTACGCCATGGGCCGCTACGGACAGAAATCCGGGCGTGGCTTCTACCTCTACCAGGGACGTAACCGCCAGGAGGACGACGAAGTGATGGCGCTGGCCGAGCGTTTGGCCGGTGAACTGGATGTGACTCGGCGCGCTATCGGCGAGCAGGAGATCCATGACCGCTGTCTGTTCATGCTGATCAACGAGGGCATCCAGTTGTTGGACGAAGGCATTGCCCTGCGCGCCAGCGATATCGACCTGGTCTGGATTAACGGCTACGGCTTTCCCGCCCACCTCGGCGGGCCCATGCACTACGCCGAGCACCTGGGGCTGGACAAGATCCTGAGCGGCATCCAGCACTACCGCCATGCACTTGGCGAGTACGGCGAGATGTGGTTCCGCCCGGCGCCATTGCTGGAACGCCTGGTGGCCGCCGGCCGCAAGCGAATCGAGCGGCTCCCGGCCCAATCGGCTGGAGCAAAGCTGAAGTTGCTTGAGCGGGTGCGCTAAGCGACCCACTCGCGATGACCGGCATCGGGCCCCTAGTGGTTGGGCCTGCCGGTTCCCTATTACGTCAACCCGCCGAGCCTGGCCAGCCAGCCGATACGCTGCGCCGCCGGGGCAAGGTGCTTTCCACGCTGTCCGAGGTTTATCGATGACTCACCATTACGCCCAGAACTTCTCCCTCGCCAATCGCGTGGTGCTGATTACCGGTGCCTCCAGCGGCATCGGCGCGCACCTGGCGAAGGTGGCGGCTCGTGCCGGTGCCCAGGTGGTACTGGCGGCGCGGCGCATCGAGCGCCTCACGCAGCTCGCCAGCGATATCGAATGGGAGGGCGGACAGGCGCTGTCGGTGGTCCTCGATGTCACCGACCGGGCCAGCGTGGAGGCGGCCTTCGCTGCCGCCGAGGCGCACTTCGGCGTGGTCGAGGTGGTGCTCAACAACGCCGGCATCGGCAATGGCCAGCGCCCGCTGGAAATCAGCGAGGAGGATTGGCGCGCCATGCTGTCGACCAACCTCGATGGCGTCTGGCGCGTGGCCCAGGTTGCCGCGCAGCGCCTGGCCCAGGCCGGGCGTGGCGGCAGCATCGTCAACGTCGCCTCGATCCTCGGCCTGCGCGTCGGCACCGGCTACAGCCACTATTGCGCGGCCAAGGCCGGCGTGGTGCAGCTGACCAAGTCGCTGGCACTGGAGCTGGCGCGCTTCGGCATCCGGGTCAACGCCATCGCCCCGGGCTACTTCAAGACCGAGATGAACGAGGCCTTCTTCGCGGGCGACAAGGGCGATGGCTACATCCGCGCCATGGTGCCCATGCGCCGGCTGGGCGAGCTGGAGGAGCTGGAGGGGCCGTTCCTGCTCCTGGCCAGCGATGCCGGCGCGTTCATGACCGGTAGCGTGCTGGCGGTCGATGGAGGTCATCTGGTGGGTAGCCTCTGAAGTCGAAGGGGACGCACATGAAATCTACTAAACCACTCATCCGGGCGGCGTCTCTATGCTTGACGGTCGCCTTGGCACTTGCCGGATGTACTGAACCGGAGCAGGAAGTGGCCCAACCGTTATCGCGACCGGTGAAGCTGTTCACCCTGGGCGAAACCGAGACCGCTCGAACGTTGAGGTTTCCCGGCAGCGTTTCGGCGGTCAAGCAATCGGACATGGCCTTCGAGGTCTCCGGGCGGATCATCGATATTCCGGTCACCGAGGGGCAGAGAGTCGGGGCCGGAACCGTGCTGGCACGACTGGACCCCAGAGACTACGAGGCGGAGCGGGACAGGGCGCGAGCGGAACGCGACGCCGCGCAGCTGGAGTTCAAGCGCTACGAGGCGGCGTTCAAGGCCAGGGCCGTGGCGGCGCAGGAGCTCGATCGCGCCCGGCGCAACCTGGCGGTGGCCGAAGCGAGCCTGCGCCAGGCCACCAAGGCCATCGAGGACACGGTGCTGCGCGCGCCCTTCGTCGGGCGTGTCGCGCGCAAGCTGGTGGAAGACTTCGCCAACGTGCAGCCCAAGCAGCCGGTGCTGATACTGCAAAGCGACGATGCCATGGAGATGCGTGTCCAGGTTCCCGAGGCGCTGTGGGTTCGCTCGCAGCGTGTCGACTCGGCGGCGGACATCGAGGAGATCAACTCGCAGATCCGCGTGGTGCTGAGTTCGCTGCCGGAACAGCCGATTGCGGCGAGGATCACCGCTTTCGCCAGCATGGCCGACCCGGTAACCCGCACGTTCCGCGTCACCGTCGGCTTCGAGCCACCGGTCGGCAGCAGCGTCAGCCCCGGGATGACCGGGCACGTCGCCTACGACTTGCCGGCGGGGGCCGCATCGGCGGGCCTGCGCGTTCCCGCCGATGCCGTGGTCGCCGCGCCGGACAACACCCCCTTCGTCTGGCTCTTCGATGCGCAGAGCGGCACGGTGCAGCAACGTCCCGTGACGCTGGGAGCGCTCAGCGGCGACCGGGTCCTGGTGACCTCCGGGCTGGCGGTCGGCGAGCGCATCGCGGTCTCGGGGGTGCACACCCTCAGCGACGGCTTCCCTGTGCACGCCCTGGAGGATTGAGTCGATGGATATCGCCGCCGTCGCCATCAAGAAGCGCCTGGTTACCCTGGTACTCACCGGGGCGATGCTCGTTGCCGGCTTATTGACCTATAACGGCATGAGCCGCCTGGAAGACCCGGAATTCACTATCAAGGAGGCGCTGGTCGTCACGCCCTACGCGGGTGCCTCGGCCCTGGAGGTGGAGCAGGAGGTCAGCGACCGACTGGAGAAAGCCGTGCAGCAGCTCGGGCAGCTGGAGCGCGTGCGCTCGAAGTCCGAGCGTGGGCTATCGACGCTGACCGTGACCGTCAAGGACAACTACGACCGCGAGAGCTTGCCTCAGGTCTGGGACGAGCTGCGGCGCAAGATCGAAGATGTGCAGCGCGATCTGCCGCCGGGTGCCGGGCCGTCGATCGTGCTCGATGACTATGGCGACGTCTACAGCGTGTTCCTGGTGGTCACCGGCGACGGCTACAGCTATGCCGAGCTCAAGGACTACGTGGATGGGCTGCGCCGCGAGCTGCTGCTGGTAGAGGACGTCGGCAAGATCACCACCTTTGGCGAGCGCCGCGAGGCCATCTTCGTCGAGTTCAACAGTGACCGTCTGTCGCAGCTGGGTCTGGCGCCCGCCGCCATAGTCGAGGAGCTGCGGCAGAAGGGGGTGGCGACGGATGCCGGTCGAGCGCGGGTGGGCTCGGCCTTCGTCACCCTGGCGCCATCGGGTGGGCTCAGTTCGGTGGGCGATTTCGAGGCCATGCTGATCCATGGCGGCGACGGCCGGCAGTTCCATCTGCGCGACCTCGCCAGCATCCGTCGCGGCTATGTGGAGCCAAGCACCGCCGAGATCCGCTTCGACGGTCGGACCGGTATCGGCCTCGGCATTTCCACCGTCTCCGGTGGCAACGTGGTGACCATGGGCGAGGCACTGCAGGCACGCATGGCGGAGCTCGAGGGGCAGCGCCCGGTCGGCATGGAGTTCGGCATCGTGTCGCTGCAGTCGGAGGCCGTCACCACCGCCATCTCGGGCTTCGTCGAGAGCCTGCTGGAGGCGGTTGCCATCGTCGTGGCGGTGCTGCTGCTGTTCATGGGGCTGCGCAGCGGGCTGCTGATCGGCTTCGTGCTGCTGCTGACCATCGCCGGCTCCTTCCTGTTCCTCGAGCCGATGGGCGTCGCGCTCGAGCGTATCTCGCTGGGCGCCTTGATCATCGCGTTGGGCATGCTGGTCGACAATGCCATCGTGGTGGTCGATGGCGTGCTCATCCGCATGCAGAAGGGCGAGAGCGCCGAACAGGCGGCTGCCACCGTCGTCAAGCAATCGGCCTGGCCGCTGCTCGGAGCCACCCTGATCGCGATACTGGCCTTTGCCGCGATCGGTACCTCCAACGATGCCACCGGCGAGTTCTGTCGCTCGCTGTTCCAGGTGGTGATGGTCTCGCTGCTGCTGAGTTGGGTGACCGCGGTCACGGTGACGCCGCTGCTGTGCGTCATGTTCTTGAAGGCGCCCACGGCCGATCAGGCCAATAGCGATCCCTACGGCGGCGGCTTCTACCGGCGTTACAAGGACTTGCTGCGTGCCTGTATCAGGCGCCGCTACCTGAGCGCGGCAAGCGTGGCCGGCCTGTTTGCCGTCTCCCTGTGGGGTTTTACCCTGGTCGAGCAGAGCTTCTTCCCTAGCTCGACACGTCCCCAGTTCATGGTGGATTACTGGCTTCCCCAGGGCACCCATATAGACGCCACGCGTGCCGAGGCCGAGCGGGTCGAGCGCTTGTTGCTGGAGCAGGACGGGGTGATGCACGTGACCACTACTCTGGGCGAGGGCGCGCTGCGCTTTTTGCTCACCTACCAGCCGGAGCAGCCCAACCCAGCTTACGCGCAGTTTCTGGTAAGCGTGGACGACTACCGCGTCATCCCCGACCTCATGGCGAAAGTCGAGACCGAACTCGCCTCCCGCTTCCCGGACGCACTGGCATATGCCTCGCCGTTCGAACTCGGCACGGGGGTGAGCGGCAAGATTCAGGCCCGGCTCAGCGGCCCCGACCCGAGCGAGCTGCGCCGGCTCGGCGATCAGGTGCAGCAGATCTTCCGGCACGATCCCGACGCCAAGGCGGTGCGCACCGATTGGCGGCAACGGGTAAAGCTGGTGCAAGCGACCCTGGCCGAGGAGCAGGCCAACGTCAACGGCATCACCCGCGCCATGGTGGCGGCGGCGATCCAGGAGGGTTTCCAGGGCGTGACCGCGGGCGTCCATCGCGAGGCGGACCTGCTGCTGCCGATCATCGTGCGTGTCGACGAAGCGTCGCGTAACGACATCGATGGCCTGGCGAATCTGCAGATCTGGAGCCCAGTGGCGCAGCGGATGATTCCGTTGCAGCAGGTGGTGCGTTCGTTCGAAACCACCTTCGAGGACGAGCTGATCCATCGGCGCGACCGCAAGCGCACGCTCACCGTCTACGCCGACCCGAGGCAAGGCAATGCGAATGACCTGTTCTCGCGGCTGCGCCCGCAGGTCGAAGCCTTGCCGCTGCCGCCCGGCTACAGCCTGGAGTGGGGCGGGGAGTACGAGGACGCCGGCAAGGCCCAGGCCGGCCTTGCCGCGAGCATCCCGGTGTTTATCGCGGTGATGGTGCTGATCACCATCATGATGTTCAACACACTGCGCCAGCCACTGGTGATCTGGCTGTGCGTGCCGCTGGCGCTGATCGGCGTGACTGCGGGCCTGCTGCTCACCGGGCAGCCCTTCGGCTTCATGGCACTGCTTGGTTTCCTCAGCCTGATCGGCATGCTGATCAAGAACGCCATCGTGCTGATCGAGCAGATCGATCTGGAGTGCGATGAGGGCAAGGATTTGTTGCCGGCGATCATCGATGCAGGGGCGAGCCGTCTGCGTCCGGTGGCGATGGCCGCGCTGACGACGGCGCTCGGCATGATCCCGTTGGTCTTCGACGCCTTCTTCGTGTCCATGGCCATCACCATCATCGGCGGTCTGTTGTTCGCGACCGTCCTCACCATGGTCGTGCTGCCGGTATTTTATGCGCTGGTCTACCGAGCAGCATGAGCCCTCCGTCTCGGCGGCCGGTGGGCCGCCGCATCGAGTCGAGGGGCCAGTTCAACAACCCACAACAGATGAGACGAGCATGACGCTGACAGACCAAAGCATCGGTATTCGCTCCGGCGAAGAACTCGACGCCGCCGTTATCGATACCTACCTCAAGGCCCACATTCCCGGCCTGAGCGGCGAAGCGAAGATCAGCCAGTTCCCTGGCGGCGCCTCGAACCTGACCTACCTGATCGAGTATCCCGAGCAGGAGTTCGTCCTGCGCCGTCCGCCGTTCGGCCACAAGGCCAAGTCGGCGCACGACATGGGTCGCGAATACCGCATCCTCAACCAGCTCAACGCCGGTTTTCCCTACTGCCCCAAGGCCTACGTGCACTGCACCGACGAGTCGGTGATCGGCGCCGAGTTCTACGTGATGGAGCGGGTCAAGGGCATCATCCTGCGCTCGGAAATGCCGGTGGAGTTGGCATTCACGCCCGATCAGACCCGAGCGCTGTGCAAAAGCTTTATCGACAAGCTGGTGGAGTTGCACAAGGTCGACTACAACGCCTGCGGCCTCGGCGACCTGGGCAAGCCGAAAGGCTATGTGGAGCGCCAGATCGGCGGCTGGATCAGCCGTTACGAGAAGGCCCTGACCCCCGATGCGCCGACCTGGGAGCCGGTCAAGGCCTGGCTGCGCGAGAAGATGCCGGCCGATCACCCCAAGCCGGGCATCGTGCATAACGACTACCGCTTCGACAACGTCATTCTCAACCCGCAGAACCCGAGCGAGATCATCGGCGTGCTGGACTGGGAGCTGACCACCCTTGGCGATCCGCTGATGGACCTGGGCAACACCCTGGCCTACTGGATCGAGGCCGGCGACCCGCAGCCCATGCAGTCGATCCGCCGCCAGCCGAGCAACGCCCCGGGCATGCTGACCCGTCAGCAGTTCGCCGACTACTACGCCGAGCGCGCCGGGCTGCCTGCCATCGACAACCTGGATTACTACTTCTGCTACGGCCTGTTCCGCCTGGCCGGCATCGTCCAGCAGATCTACTACCGCTTCTACCATGGCCAGACGCGGGACCCGCGCTTCGCCGAGTTCATCCAGATGAACCGGCTGCTGGAGCAGGCGGCCCTGCAGGTCATTTCTCGGTCGCGCTTGTAAGAGCCTATTGCGCTGTCGCCCCCGGCCGAACTGGCCGAAAAGGGCGTCGGCGCTGAGCGCTCAGCGGTTGGCCACGAACAGTTGCAGCGCCCGGCAGGCCGTCTCGGTTTCGCTCTTGAGCCGCGCCGAGTCCCTGTGAGCGGCCCAGGCGATGATCAGACCGTCGGCCAGTTGAATGAGCAAGCGGCTGGTCGATTGCAGGAACGCCGGATCGAGTTGATTGCCGATGGCCCGCTCGAGCTCGCGTTCGATGGCCTCGGAGGCAACCGCGAAGATCTTGCTCGCCATCTCCGGATTGTTACGCAGCGTCCAGTAGAAGAGCTCGGTCTGCGCCTTGGCCAGTTCCGGATGCTCGGTCAGCCAGGTGATCAGGTGGCGCAGCATCTCTGCCGCGCTATCGGCTGCGGTCGAACCGGCGGCCACATGCTCCAGCGCCTGATGGGGCAGGTTGAACAGCGACTCGTACACCGCATAGAACAGCTCGTCCTTGGTGCGGAACACATAGTGCAGCGTTGCCAGAGGGCAATCCGCGGCCGCCGCGATGCGCCGCGTCGTGGCGTTGGCAACGCCATGTTCGGCGATCACCTTGACGGTCGCCTCTACGAAGTCCTGTCTGCGCAGTTCAGCGCCCACTCTGGCCATAGCTATCTGATCTCCTTTGGCTACTGCTTAACTGTCTTCATGGGACTCGACGCCGGCGGATGCTACCGCATCGGCACCCGCCGGGTAACGGGTCGAGCCGTATCGGCTGTTGCGCTGCTTCTTTTGCCTCATGCATGCGGGCAGATCGACAAACCACCAAGCTTCCTAAATAAACATAACGTGTGTTTCGTAAATACCCAGAATGGTGCGATGTGCCAACCAAGATGGTGCGTACTGGGTATTTGGGTATCGCCGCCAGAGCGGCATTAATTACATAAACGACTGAAATATAAGGAATATATCTACTTATTTGGGGTGGCATGTGTTTTGCCTTGGTCAAATGACTTGGTCAAGCGATCAAGTCATTTGACCAAAATTGTGGCACAGCCCGATTTTCCCTGCCAGGCAGCTCGGGTAGCCGGTTCAAGCCCCATGAGGACTTTCCAATGAATGAAGTAATTGAGCGCTCGCGCCCCGGTGTCTCCACCCTCGGTGGCGCAAGGCATCTGGTTGTGGCATTGGCGGCATGCGCCATCTGTGCGGTTCAAGCTGCGGAGAAGGATCCTGCACTGCTAGGTACCACGCTGACTCCGTTGGGAGCGGAAGCAGCGGCCAGCGCCGATGGGGCGATTCCGGCATGGACTGCACCTGGCCCGCAGGGTGGGAGCTGGGTCTACGGCCAGGTACGTGGCCAGCACTGGAAGTTCAAGGACGACAAGCCGCTCTATAGCATCGATGCCAGCAACGTCTCGCAGCATGCGAGCAAGCTGGCGCCCGCCCAGCTGGAGTTGTTCAACAAGCTCCCGGGCTTCCGCATGGATGTCTACCCCACCCGCCGCAGCTGTGGCGTGCCGGATTTCGTCGCCGAGAACACCAAGAAGAACCTTGGCTTCGCCACCCTGGACAGCGCCGGTCTGGCCCTGCAGGAGGCTCATGTGCCGGGCATTCCCTTCCCCATGCCGACCACCGGGGCGGAGGTGATGTGGAACATGAAGATGCATTACCGCGGCGTCGGCTTCGTCATGTCCAAGACGATCTCTGGCATCTCGCCGCGCAAGGCCGGTGGCGACTGGCTGCGTACCTCGCTGGACTGGAACATGTACACCCCGTGGGGGGAGAAGGGCAGCTCGCTGTTCTCGTCCCATGACCGGCTGGAAACCGCCACCTACTTCAGCTACTACGACCCGGTGTCCCTGGCTGGACAGGCCGGTGTGCTGACCACCAAGGCCGGCGAGGAGACCACCACCTTCTATTACTTCCCCGGCCAGCGTCGCGTACGCCGCATGCCCGCCTACTCCTACGACGCACCGCAGATCGGCCTCGACAACCAGTACACCATCGACGAGTCGAACATCTTCTACGGCCCTCTGGATCGCTTCGACTGGAAACTGGTCGGCAAGCAGGAGCTGATCGTGCCCTACAACTCGTTCGGCGCCTATGACACCTCGGCCAAGATCGATGACGTGGCTCAGCCCGACTACTTTGCCCCCGAGTACCGTCGCTACGAGCTGCATCGTGTCTGGGTGGTCGAGGCCACGGTGCGTCAGGGCATGCGCCACCAGGCCCCGAAGCGCGTCTTCTACATCGATGAGGACAGCTGGAATGGCCTGCTGGCCGTCGACTACGACAAGCAAGGGCAGATCTGGAAGGTGCGTGAAGGTCAGTTGATCCCGGTCTACGAGACCGGCAGTTGCGATGTCGCCGCCCAGGTCCAGTACAACCTGGTCGATGGGCGCTACCTCTACGACATGACCTCCATCGGCGGGGGCAAGAAGGATCACCGCTGGCTGACCGAGGGCGAAGGCAATCCGCGGATGAAGCGCGACTTCTACACCTCCGACAACCTGCGAACCATCAGCGAACGCTAATTGCGAACTTTGGGAGCCGACATGAAAAGAACAATTTCTAAAGCATCGGGTCTGGTGATTGCTTGCACAGCGCCGCTGGCCATGGGTTTCACCTTCGAGACGGACAACATCCGTGGTTCGTTCGATTCCACCATCGGCTGGGGCATGGGGGTGCGCACCCAGTCTCCAGGGTGCGATCTGATCAACGCCGGCGCGACCGGGCACGGCGCTCCTGGTGGCTGCCTGGATCCGACCGTCTCCGGTATCGGCGATCAGGGCAACCTGAACTACGGCAAGGGCGACCTGTTCACCAACTACATCAAGGGCGTTCACGAACTGGTATTGAAGTTTCCCGAGGACTTCACCTTCATGGCGCGTGGCAGCTGGAAGCGGGACTTCGCCGCCACCGACACCACGGGAACGCTGGGTGCCGAAACCCAGTTCTGGCAGGCCATGGGCTCGGATATCGGCAGCGACGGGCTGACCGATGATGCGCGTGACGAACTGAAGTTCAAGGCGCGCCTGCTCGATCTGTGGGTGAGCAAGGGCTTCGATGTGGCCGATCAGCGGGTGCGGGCGCGCCTGGGTAACCAGGTGATCAACTGGGGCGAGAGCCTGTTCGCCATCGGCGGCATCAACGCCACCAACGCCTATGACTTCCAGGCCCTCTCGAGCCCAGGGGTGCAGCTCAAGGAAGCCGTGCTGCCGGCGCCGATGCTCAGCGTCGCCACCGGGCTCGGTTACGGCGTGAACGTCGAGGCCTACTACCAGTTCGGCTGGAACAAGAGCGAACTGCCGCCGGTGGGCAGCTACTGGTCGACCTACAACGTGATCGGCGAGGGCATGGAGGAGTACGGCTACGACGATAAGGACGCCCGCGACAGCGGTCAGTGGGGCCTCTCGGTACGCTGGCAGCCGCAGGACAGCGACGTCAACTACGGCTTCTACGTGATGCGCTATCACGACAAGCTGCCGCAGGCGCGCTACGACCAGGCCACCTTCGCGCCCACCTGGGTCTACCCGGAAGACCGTATGCTCTACGGCATCAGTGCCAACCTGCCGGTCGGCGACTGGGCCGTGGGTACCGAGCTGTCCTATCGACCCAAGGAGGCGGTGCCGCTCAACCCCTTGCCCGGTCTCGCATTCGGCCCAGCGCCTTGCTCGGGGCGGGGAGGGGAGTGCTGGAAGGACACCAAGAAATTCCAGTGGCACCTGACCGGCATCTACAGCCTGACCAACGCCAACTCCCCGGATCTGCTCGACTTCACCGGGGCCAGCACCGGCACCCTGCTGACGGAACTGGTGCTAGTGAAGTACCCCGGGCTGCACGACAGCTACGACGGCGAGCTGGTTGCTCCGGGGGCCAACACCTGGGTCGAGGACCTGTCGCAGTTTCCGCCCAAGGCCCACGGCGACGCGACCTCCTCGGGCATCCATCTCGACTTCAGCCTGACCTATGACGGCAGCCTGATCCCGGGCTGGACGGTGACCCCGGGCATCTACTACCAGCAGTCGCTGGGCAATGGTCGCACCCCATCGGTGTACTCCACCTACACCCGCGATGCCAGCGCGATGAATCTGTACCTGAACTTCGTGCGCAACCCGGGTAACTGGCAGGTCAGCTTGAACTACGCGAAGTTCAACGACGGTGACACCCCCTACGACCAGATGCTGCGTGATCGCGATTACGTTGGCCTGGCGATTTCGCACTCGATGTGAGGCATGCAGTGAATACTCCTGTTGTAGACAAGTCTGACCAGAGGGGGCGTGGCGTGCTGCCACGCCTGGAGGGCTGGCTGTTCCGCCAGCGCCGGCTGGTGCTGGTGCTGCTCGCCCTGTTCACCCTGGGCATGGCCTGGTTTGCCGTGCAGCTGCGCATGGATGCCGGCTTCGAGAAGCAATTGCCGATCGGTCACGAGTACGTCGAGACCTTCCAGGCCTACCGCAGCGACCTGATCGGGGCGAATCGCCTGACCATAGTGGTCAAGGCCCGCGACGGCTCGATCTGGAACGTGGCCGGGCTCAAGCGGCTGTATGACGTGACCCAGGCGGTGACCTTCCTGCCCGGGGTCTCGCGCAGCAGCGTGCAGTCGCTGTGGACACCCAACTCCTTCGTCAACGAGATCACCGAGGAGGGCTTTCGCGCCGATCCCCTGATCCCCGGCACCGTGACGCCCGAGCGTCTCGATCAGGGGATCATCGACAAGATCGCCAACTCCACGGCCCAGGGTGGCTTCGTCGGCACCCTGGTGGCGCGCGATCAAAGCAGCGCGATGATCACCGCCGAGCTCAACGAGCTCGACGAAAATGGCCAGCAGCTGGACTACGTGGCCTATAACCAGGTCCTGGAGCAGCAGATTCGAGCGCAGTTCGAGGACGCCGCGTTCGAAATCCAGATCATCGGCTTCGCCAAGCAGATCGGCGATATCGCCGACGGCGCCTCCGCCGTGCTGGAGTTCTGCCTGCTGGCGCTGCTGCTGACCGCGGCGGCGGTCTACTGGTACTGCCATTCCGTGCGCTTCACCCTGCTGGCGCTCGGCTGCTCGCTGACCTCGCTGGTCTGGCAGTTCGGCAGCCTACGCCTGCTCGGCTACGGCCTGGATCCACTGGCCGTGCTGGTGCCCTTTCTGGTGTTCGCCATCGGCGTGTCCCATGGCGTGCAGCAGATCAACTACATCGTGCGGGAAATCGCCTGCGGCAAGAGCGCCGAGGAAGCGGCACGTTCCAGTTTCAGTGGCCTGCTGATTCCGGGTACCCTGGCGCTGGTCACGGCCTTCGTGTCCTTCGTCACCCTGCTGCTGATCCCGATCCCGATGGTACGCGAGCTGGCCATCACCGCGTCGCTCGGCGTGGCCTACAAGATCATCACCAATCTGGTGATGCTGCCGCTGGTGGCGTCGATGCTCAAGATCGACGGCAGCTACGCCAGCGCCGAGGAGCTTTCGCGCGAGCGCCGTGCCCGCTGGCTGCATGGGTTGGCGCGCCTCGCCGAGTGGCGCAATGCCCAGCTGGTGCTCGGCGGCGCCCTGCTGGTGTTCCTCACGGCGATCTGGCAGAGCCATGACCGGGTCGTCGGCACGCTGCAGGCCGGCGCGCCGGAGTTGCGTGAGGACGCCCGTTTCAACCGCGATGCGGTGTCCATCGCCGGCAACTACGACATCGGCCTGGACTGGCTCAGCGTGGTCTTCGAGGTCCAGCCGGACGAGTCCGGCGAGGTCACCGGCGCCTGCGAGAACGTGGCCCTGGGGCAGTACCAGGATCGCTTCGTCTGGGCCATGCAGGGCGTTCCCGGGGTGCTGTCGGTGGCTTCGTTCTCCAGCGGCATGCGCCAGTTCAACGAGGGCTACAACGAGGGCAATCCGAAGATGAGCGCGGTGCCCATCGACTCCATGAACTACTCCTCGCTTGCCACCGAGGTCGCGCGAATCTCGGGCATCATGCGTGCCGACTGCAGCATGACCGCCGTGCACCTGTACCTGGCGGACCACAAGGCGACCACCATCAACCGGGTGATCGAGGCGGCCAAGGCGTTTCGCGCCGAGTTCCCCATGGCGGGCGTCTCGGTGCGCCTGGCCTCAGGCAATGCCGGCGTGCTGGCGGCCATCAACGAGGAAGTGGAGAAGAGCGAAATGCCGATGCTGCTGTATGTCTACGCCGCCATCGCGCTACTGGTGTTCGCCGTCTACCGCGACCTGCGCGCCGTGCTGGTGTGCTGCCTGCCGCTGACCATCGGCACCTTTATCGGCTACTGGTTCATGAAGGAGCTGCAGATCGGCCTGACCATCGCCACCCTGCCGGTGATGGTGCTGGCGGTGGGCATCGGTGTCGATTACGCCTTCTACATCTACAACCGTCTGCAACTGCACCAGGCCAACGGCCAGCCGATCGTCAAGGCCGTCGAGCATGCATTGCTCGAGGTCGGCGTGGCGACCATCTTCACCGCCATCACCCTGGCCATCGGCGTCGCCACCTGGGCGTTCTCCGAACTCAAGTTCCAGGCCGATATGGGCAAGCTGCTGGCCTTCATGTTCATGGTCAACATGGTCATGGCCATGACGGTGCTGCCGGCCTTCGCCGTCTGGCTGGAGCGGGTGTTTCCGCGCAAGCGCCCGGTGCGCATGATCGGCGCCCTGGCGCATTGAGGAGAGAGCAGATGCGATACGCGTTTTTCTTGATGGGTGCGCTGCTCGCCGCAGCGCTACCGCTCGCCAGCGTGCAGGCGCAACCGCTGCGAGCCGAGCGGGCCCTGACCGTGAGCCATGCCAGCGCGGCGACCATGCTCGATGCCGACTGGGCCGGCGGGCGCATGGTGGCCGTGGGCGACCATGGCGTGGTGCTGCTGTCCGACGATGACGGCCAGAGCTTTCGCCAGGCCCGCTCGGTACCGGTTTCCACGCCGCTGACCGGCGTCAGCTTCGCCGACGCGCAGCATGGTTGGGCGGTCGGTCATTGGGGGGCGATCCTGGCCAGCAGCGATGGCGGCGAATCCTGGCAGATCCAGCGGCTGTCCAGCGAAGAGGACCGCCCGCTGTTCGCCGTGCATTTCTTCAATGCCCGGCAAGGGGTCGCGGTCGGCCTCTGGTCGCTGGTGCTGACCACCGACGACGGCGGGCAGACCTGGCGCGAGCAGACGCTGGACGCGCCGCCGGGCTATGGCCGGGCCGACCTCAACCTGATGGGGCTGTTCGCCGACGCCAAGGGCGGCCTGTACGCCACTGCCGAGCGCGGTCAGCTGCTGCACTCGGTCGACTACGGCCAGAGTTGGCGCTATCTGGACACCGGCTACGAAGGCACCCTGTGGTCGGGCGCGGCGTTGGCCGACGGCTCGCTGCTGGTCGGTGGCCAGCGCGGCACGCTGCTGCACGGATCGGCAGACGGGCGCAACTGGCGGCACGTGCCGCTGCAGAGCAAGAGCTCGGTCACCAGCATAGTCGCCGCGAGGCGTCAGGTGCTGGTCGCCGGTCTCGACGGCCTGCTGGTGCGTAGCCGCGACGGGGGGCGCTCATTCCAGCGCCAGGACGCCGAGGATGGCGTCTCGCTGACCGCCGCCCTGCTCGCCGACGGTGATCGCCCCGTCCTGTTCTCCCGGCGTGGCGTGATAGCCGCACAGGGCGAGTGACGGGCTAGCTACGAGCGTCGCCGGCGCCGCTCGCGCCGCGATCGATCGAAGCCTTTTTCAGGGCCTTGTTGTCATTCGACGCTCGGCCCTTTTTTACGACTGTCTAGACCGGAGGGCTTATGTTTGCCGGGAGAAAACTGAAGCGCTTGGCTGGGGAAGTCAGCCTGAGAATATCCGCATTGTTAAGCGGCCAGTCGGACCAGGCGTCGTACCGCTGCGACCTGATCGGTCGCTATCCCGAGCTGCTCGATAGCTTCGCTAACCTGGAGCGCTGGTTTGGCCGTCAGGCCGAGGCCGCCGCTGCACCGACCCCGAGCGACGAGGAGAACGCGCTGGTCCTTGAGTTGCGCGAGTGCCTGCGCAGCGCCCGGGACGAGCTGGGGCAACTGCGCGGCGAACTCGAAGAGGGCCGGTACAGGCTGCGTGCCTCGGACGAGCGACTGGCCGCCTGCGCCGAGCGGGAAGAGATCTGGGAGGTGACCCGGAACCTGCTGACGGAGGTTTGCTGGGAGCTGGTCATAGTCGACGGGGATCCGGCTCACCCGGACAACCAGTTGCGTTGGTCGCGGCAGTTCCGCGATCTGCTGGGCTACTCGGAGCGGGACTTCCAGAACGATTTGGAAGGCTATTACTCGATCGTCAATCCGGATGATCTGAATCGGGTGGTGGCGGTGGTGAGCGAGTACTTTCGCATCGGTGATATTTCCTCGCCTTATTCGGTCGAGTACCGGATGCGGCACAAGAGCCGGGGCGAGGTGTGGTTCCGCGAACGCGGCCAGGGTGTCCTGGGGCGCGATGGCAAACTCTGCCGGATCATCGGTGCCGTGCGCGACATCTCGGACGAGCGCCTGGCGGAGACCATTCGCGTCCGCGAGCAGGCCGGCATACAGGCCACCTACGAGCAGATCTCGCAGGTGGTGGGGGTGATCAAGGGCATCGCCGACCAGACCAACCTGCTCGCGCTCAATGCGGCGATCGAGGCGGCCCGCGCCGGCGAGCAGGGCCGTGGCTTCGCCGTGGTGGCCGACGAGGTGAAGAAGCTCGCCGGCAGGACCCGCGAGGCCACCCAGAAGATCCAGGAAATGCTGACCGCCAGAGCGGCTTGCTAGCGATTGGAGGAGCCACGTTCAGGCGAAGGCGCGACTCCAGGACTGGAAGTCGCGGCCGGAGATCGGCTTGCTGATGCAGTAGCCTTGGGCCTCCTCGCAGCCCCAGCCGGAGAGCATGTCCATGGCCTCGGTCGATTCCACCCCTTCGGCGACCACCTCGATGCCCAGGCTATGGGCCAGCTCGATGATCGTTTTGACGATGGCCGCCGACTCCTTGTCGCTACCCAGGCCACTGACGAAGGACTGATCGATCTTGATGTAGTCCACCGGCAGTTTTCTCAGGTAGGACAGGGAGGAGTAGCCGGTGCCGAAGTCATCGATGAATATCTTGAAGCCCGCTTCGCGCAACCGCGTGAGCACCTGCCGGGCGGCCGCCAGGTCCTCCATGATGCAGCTCTCGGTAAGCTCGAACTGAATCCAGTCCGGGGCGCCGCCCCAGGTTTGCAGGGCGCGCGCGATCTGCTCGTTGAGCTGCGGGTCGCGGATGTCGTGGGGGGACAGGTTGATGGCAATCGGAACGGCTCGACCCGCGTCATGCCACAGATGGCTTTCCCGGACGGCGGCGGCCAGTACCCAGTAGGTCAGCTTGGTGATCAGGCCCGCACTCTCCGCAAAGGTGATGAACTGGTTGGGGCTGATCAGGCCGCGTTCGGGATGTTCCCAACGCACCAGGGCTTCCACGCCGCTGACCCGTTTCGAGCCCATGCGCAGCTTGGGTTGAAACAGCAAGAGCAGTTCGTCTCGGTCGATGGCGCGCCGCAGGTCGGTCATCAGAGCCAGCCGCTGGGCGTTGTCGCTGTCCAGCGAGCCGGCGTATATCGCCACTCTCTCCGTACCCTGTTTGGCGCCGTAGCGGGCGACATTCGCGCGGCGCAGCAGGGCATCGGGATCGCTGCCATGTCCGGGGAAAAGCGTGATGCCGATGCTGCATTCGCTGTGCACCAGCAGTTCGCCCAGGGCCAGCGGTGCATGGAGCGTCTGCGTTACGTCGCGCGCTACCTGCGTCGCGTGACTGGCGTCCCGTCCTGGCAGCAACAGGGCAAAGGAGGATTCGGCGATCCGCGCCAGCGTTTCCAGTGGCTCGCCACGCTCTTGCAGCCTGGCCGCGAGTGCCTGCAGGAGCCGGTCGCCTTCGCGGTAGCCGAGGGTTTCATTGATTTCCCGGAAGTTGTCGACTTCGACATGCAGCAGGGCAAGCGGGGCGTGCGAGTCGCCCGAGCGGGCGATGGCCGTGCTCAGGGCCTCGTGCATGGAGAGTCGATTGGGCAGGCCGGTCAGTTCGTCGAAATAGGCCATTGTGCGTATGCGCTCTTCGGCACACTTGAGCTCGCTGATATCGGTGATAAAGCCCTCCAGGGCAAGTACCTGCCCATCTGCAGAGTAGATGCCGCAGCCCTTGTCCCAGACCCATTTGGTCTGGCCATTCGGTGTCTGGATCCGGTAGCTGGACTGGTAGGGTTGGCGTTTCTTCAAGGCCTTGGCAACCCCGCGGCGGAGCGTTGGCAGGTCGCCTGGGTGAATGATATCCACCATCTTGACCCGCCCCTCGATCAGATCGTCGGCGGTATAACCGGTAAGTTTCAGGCAGCCCTCGCTGACCAGTTCGAGGCGCCAGGAGAGGTCGCTGCGACAGCGATACGCCACGCCGGGGAGGTTGCCGATCAGGGTCTGCAGGGTGCGCTGACTTTCCCGTAGGCCATCGATCTCGACCAGCTCCCGGGCGAGCCGATCCGCCAGCTCACGCTGGCCGCTGCGCTGCTCGATCGAGGCGGCGATGTGCCGGGCCAGCAGCTCAAGCGCCTCCAGCTGCGAGGCATCGAGAGGCTTGGGTAGGGTGTCGGCGACCGCCAGCACACCGACCATTTCGCCTCCCGCCAGGGCGATGGGGACACCGGCAAAGCACTTGATAAAAGGCGGCCCGGCTACCAGAGCGCAGTGGCGCAAGCGCTCGTTGGTCGAGGCATCCGCTACCTGAATCCGCTCCTGGGCAGTGGTGACGGCGGCGCTCAACGCGCCTTGCCAGGCGTTCTCGCCATCGGCCATGCCCAGTAGCGCGCCGCACCAGTCGCCGCCTTGGTCCGGGAACGTCAGCATGGCCATTTGCACCTGGCAGGCGAGCGCCGCCAGCTTGACCAAGCCGTCGAGTTCCGCGGCGGACAGGGGTGCGCACGTAGCACGAAGCTGAACAGCTGCCATGGTCGCTCCTCCAGCGGACATGCATCGACGCGATAGTAGGAGGCTCCTGCGGTACTGCTGCCCGTAGCCAGGCGCACGAGGGCCAGGGCTAACCAGGCTCTGCTATCAGTGTAGCCGCGCAGTCGGGACGGCATGGCGGCCATCAATTGGCATGCGGCCCGCGCCGGGGGTGCATCGAAAAAAAAGCGCGGCTTACGCCGCGCGAACGCTCAACTGGGGCCTGGGGCAGAGGTGAACCAGGGGGCTAGAACTGATCCGCCGTCAGTTCGTAGAGGCTGTCGGCGCCGCCGCGTATGCAGGCACTCAAGCCTTCGATGCGCGGCAGAATGCGTTTGAAGAAGAAGCGCGCAGTGGCCTGCTTTGCCGAGTAGAAGTCCGGGTCCGAGGCCTGTCTGGCCTTCGCTGTGCTGGCCATTCGCGACCAGACGTAGGCATAGGCGACGTAGCCGAACAGGTGCAGGTATTCCACCGAGGCGGCGCCCACCTGGCGTGGATCCTGCTGGGCCTGGTCACGGATCCAGGCGCTGGACTCCTCGAGCCGTTGCACGGCGTCCAGCAGCGCATCGCGATGCTCGATGCCGGGCTCTTGGGAGTAGAGGCGGATTTCCGCGAGAAATTCGTCCAGCGCATTGCCGCCATCGGCGAGAACCTTGCGCCCCAGCAGGTCCAGCGCCTGGATGCCATTGGTGCCTTCGTAGATCTGGGTGATACGGCAGTCGCGCACCAACTGCTCCTGGCCCCATTCGCGGATATAGCCATGGCCGCCGAAGATCTGCTGGCCGTGCACCGTGGTCTCCAGCCCCATATCGGTCAGGAAGGCCTTTGCCACCGGCGTGAGCAGGGCGATCAGTTTCTCGGCGCGCTTGGCCACGGCGGGGTCGATGCTGTACTTGGCGGTGTCCAGCTGCATAGCGACGTAGCTGGAGAAGGCGCGACCGCCCTCGTTCAGCGCCTTCATGGTCAGCAGCATGCGGCGCACGTCCGGATGCACGATGATCGGGTCGGCTACTTTGTCTTTTGCCACCGGGCCGGTCGGCGCACGGCTCTGGATACGCTCGCGGGCGTACTCGATGGCGCTCTGGTAGCTGCGCTCGCCCAGGGCCAGGCCCTGGATGCCGACACCGAGGCGCTCGTAGTTCATCATGGTGAACATGGCATTGAGGCCCTTGTTCACTTCACCGACCAGGTAGCCGGTGGCGCCGTCGAAGTTCATCACGCAGGTGGCCGAGGCCTTGATGCCCATCTTGTGCTCGATCGAGCCACAGGACAGCGAGTTCTTCTCGCCCAGCGAGCCGTCGGCGCCCACCATCAGCTTCGGCACCAGGAACAGCGAGATGCCCTTCGGGCCAGCCGGTGCGTCCGGCAGCTTGGCCAGCACCAGGTGGATGATGTTCTCGGTGAGATCATGTTCCCCGCCGGTGATAAAGATCTTGGTGCCGCTGATCTTGTAGCTGCCGTCGGCCTGGGGTTCGGCCTTGGTGCGGATGATGCCGAGGTCGGTGCCGGCGTGCGGCTCGGTCAGGCACATGGAACCGGCCCAGACGCCGGCGTACATGTTCGGCAGGTACTGCGCCTTCAGCTCTTCGCTGGCATGGTTGAGGATCGACAGGCAGGCGCCGGCGGTCAGCATCGGGTACAGTCCGAAGGACAGGTTGGCCGAGTTGACCATCTCCTCGACCTGGGCGCCGATCACCTTGGGCATGCCCATGCCGCCGAATTCCGGCGAGCCGCCGACGCCGACCCAGCCGCCTTCGGCGTAGGTGCGATAGGCCTCGGGAAAGCCGGCCGGAGTCTTCACTACGCCGTTATCCCAGCTGCAACCTTCCTCGTCGCCGCTGCGGTTGAGCGGGGCGACAATCCCAGCGGTGACCTTGCCGGCCTCCTCGAGGATGGCGTGTGCGGTGTCCATGTCCAGGCTGTCGGCGAGCCCCGGCAAGGCCGCCCATTGCCGGCCGACGTCGAAGACCTCACCGAGGACGAAGTGGATATCGCGCAGGGGCGCCTGGTAGTTGCTCATGGTCGGTTCTCCGAAGTCGACAAGGGGGTGGTGGCCGTCAGCAGGCGCACCAGGGCCTCGCAGCGCTGCCGCTCGCTCAGCGGGTAGCGCGAGAGCCACAACGGCAAGTGCTCGAACAGCTCCAGAGCGGCAACGCCGGTCTGCTCGGGGCCGATGCAGCCGGTGGCGCCGAGCAGCGCATGGAGCTTGTGCTGCACCTGCTGGCGCAGCCGATCGATGTACTGCCGTTGGCCAGGCTTCAGGCAGTCGGCGTCGCGGGCTGCCAGCTGGAAGTGCAGCGGATGGGACTCGTGGAGCGCTATCAGGCGCTGGATCACCTCCTGCAGGGTCGCATCGGCGGATTCGCGCTGATGGCGACGATCGAACAGCGACAGCAGTGCCATGTAATGCTCTTCGATGAACTCCTGGAGCAACTCTTCCTTGCTGGAGCAGTGGTTGTAGAGCGAGCCCGCGGTCAGTTCGAGGTGGCTGGCCAACTCGCGCAGGCTGACCTGGGCGAAGCCGCGCCGGGCAAACAGCTCCAGGGCCCTGGGGCGGTTGCGCTCGAAGCGCGAGCCGGTTCCGGCGGGGCGCGAGATGGCTTGCACGCACTTGGCTGTGTTCATGTTGCATCCCCTCAAAGGCGGTGTTCGGGAGCGGCCTGTACGAGACGCGTCGAAGGAGCCGGCCGGGAGCGCAGCACCCTCGTCGTGGGTTGGGTGCTGGCGCATTTCCGGACCGGCCCCCTTCAGACGCGTTCGAAGATGACGGCGATGCCTTGGCCGCCACCGATGCACATGGTGGCCAGCGCATAGCGACCCTTGATCCGGTGCAGTTCATGGATCGCCTTGGTGGCGATGATGGCGCCGGAGGCGCCCACCGGGTGGCCCAGGGAAATGCCGGAGCCGTTGGGGTTGACCTTGTCCGGATCGAAGCTCAGCGCATGCGCCACCGCACAGGCCTGGGCGGCGAACGCCTCGTTGGACTCGATCACGTCGAGGTCGGCCAGCGTCAGCCCAGCACGCTGCAGCGCCAGACGAGTCGCCGGGATCGGGCCGAGGCCCATCAGGGTCGGCTCGACACCGGAATGGGCATAGGCCACCAGACGCGCCATGGGCTGCAGTCCTTGTTCCTTCACCGCTTCGCCGCTGGCCAGCAGCAGGGCGCTGGCGCCGTCGTTGAGGCCCGAGGCATTGCCAGCGGTGACGCTGCCACCCTCGCGGAAGGCCGGCTTCATCTTCGCCAACTGCTCCAGGGTCACCTCGCCGCGCACGTGCTCGTCGGTGTCGAATTGGATGACGCCTTTGCGTGTCTGGATCTCCACCGGCACGATCTGTTCGGCGAAGCGCCCTTCGGCGATGGCGCGGGCCGCGCGCTGCTGGCTCTGCAGGGCCAGGGCGTCCTGTTGTTCGCGGCTGATGCCGTGCAGCTGGGCGACGTTCTCCGCGGTGATGCCCATATGGATGCCGTGCAGCGGGTCCTGCAGGGCGCCGAGCATGTAGTCGAGCATCTTGGCATCACCCATGCGCGCACCCCAGCGTACGCTGGGTACCAGATAGCCACCCTGGCTCATGGATTCGGCGCCACCGGCGACGGCGATGCGCGAATCGCCCAGCAGCAGGCCCTGGGCGGCGCTGACGATGGCCTGCAGACCCGAGCCGCACAGGCGGTTGACCGTGAGTGCCGGCGCTTCCTTGGGAATCCCGGCCTGCAGGGCCGCCACGCGGCTGATGTAGGCGTCCTTGGGGGTGGTGGGAATGACGTGGCCGAACACCACATGCTCCACCTGCTGCGGGTCGCAGTTCGCCCGCTCGAGGGCGGTGCGAGTGACCAGCGTGGCGAGCTGGGCCGGCGGGGTGTCCTTCAGGGTGCCGCCATAGGTGCCGATGGCGGTGCGTACCGCGCTGACGACGAAAACTTCGGGTCTGTTCATCCGAGACGCTCCTGGTTCGGTAGTGGAATGGCCGCGAGTCTAGGGCGTGAGGCCGGACGTCTCCTATGCCAGAATTGCGCAGGTGCGGATGACGAATTTGGACATATCGCGTGTTATGAAAACGTCTAGTGCGGGGCCATCTGACGAACGAACGGTCCGCAAGGGTGATTCGGTGGCGGCTTATTTCGTCAAGGCGGCCGTGCACCGCTTGGCCCATGTGCCGCAACGCGCCGAGGCGCTGCTGCGTGAGGCCGGCATCGAGCCGGCCCGCCTCGATGATCCGTCGCAGCGGGTACCGGCCGAGTCGGTCGCACGGCTGTGGCTGCTGCTCACCGCGGAGCTGGGCGACGAGTTCTTCGCCTTCGACTCGGGCGGCATGCCCCGCGGCGCCTTCGCCATCATCTGCCGCAGCGTTGTGCACGAGCCGGATCTGGGCCGAGCGCTGCGCCAGTGCCTGTCCGGCTTCAACCTGTTCCTGCGGGATATCCACGCGCACCTGGAGTTGCGGGGCAATCGTGCCGCCATCGTGCTGCACAACCACATCGCCGATCAGGCCATCCGAGGCGTCGCCGAAGAGATCTACCTGAGCATGGTGATCGGCGTGGCCTGCTGGCTGGTAGGGCGGCGAATCAACCTGGATCACACCCAGTTCGGCCATCCGCAGCCGCCCCATGGTGCCGATCCGCTGCTGTGGGGGCCCTGGATCGAGTTCGATGCGCCCCGCACCGAAGTGGAGTTCAGCGCCGCCCAGCTGTCCCTCCCGACGGTGCGCAACTTCGCCAGCCTCAAGCAGTTCCTGCGCCAGGCGCCGGAAGGGGTGGTGGTGCGCTTTCGCAATCGGGCCGGGCTAGCGGCCGGCGTCTATCGCCGCCTGAAGGCGTCTCCCGAGCTGGACTGGCCGTCGCAGACCCAGATGGCGTTGGACGTGGCCATGAGCGAGTCGGCCTTTCGCCGGCAACTGGAGCGCGAGGGCTTCTCCTATCAGGCGCTCAAGCACGAGGTGCGCAAGGCGCTGGCCTTCGACTATCTCAACGACAGCAGCCTGAGCATTTCCGAGATCGCCATTCGCTGCGGTTTCCAGGAGCCCAGCGCGTTTCACCGGGCCTTCCGCCAATGGACCGGCATGAGCCCGGGTCGCTACCGCTCCGCGCAAACCACGGGGCGCGATTAGGCCGCAGCCGGACAGCGCGGGAAAAGCCTTCGCGCTCCCATGCCGCAGCGGCTCAATTTGCTACGACACGAGGCCAGTCGGGAAATCCGAGCGACTACCAAGTCGGCCGACTCTTCATCGCCCCAGCCCGGGCAACTCTCTTCACCAGTTCGAATCCGCTGCTGATCCCTGGAAGGGATTTCTTGCAAGTGGCGAACATGCAAAATTAAAGTAACGTGTGTTACGTTAATATGCGCGTCGATCTTGTTCTGCGCAGTCACGGGGCGTTGGATCGCTCAATTGCATCTGCGATGCCCTGTTTCCATGACGGTTCGAAGGAGTTCTAAATGCATACAAGAATTACCGAGCTGACGGGTACGCGGTACCCGATCGTTCAGGGCGGAATGCAGTGGGTCGGTCGGGCCGAATTGGCCAGCGCGGTCTCCAACGCCGGTGCCCTCGGCATACTGACGGCGCTGACCCAGCCGACGCCCGACGCGCTGGCGGCGGAGATCGCGCGGTGCCGGTCGATGACCGACCAGCCATTCGGCGTCAACCTCACCGTCCTGCCGACCACCACGCCGCCACCCTATGCGGACTACGTGACGGCCATCATCGAAAGCGGGGTGAAGGTGGTGGAGACGGCGGGGCGCAGTCCCGCCGACTTCATCGAGCGATTCAAGGCCGCCGGCATCAAGATAATCCACAAGTGCACCGCCGTCCGTCATGCCCTGTCGGCCGAGCGGGCGGGTGTGGATGCCGTCAGCATCGATGGGTTCGAGGCCGCGGGTCATCCCGGCGAGGACGATGTGCCGGGCCTTGTCCTCATCCCGGCTGCGGCGGCGGCCTTGCGGATTCCGATCCTTGCCTCGGGCGGCATCGCCGATGGCCGTGGCATGGCGGCGGCTCTGATGCTTGGTGCGGAAGGCATCAACATGGGCACGCGTTTCATGCTGACGAAGGAAGCGCCGATCCACGGCGCTATCAAGGACGCGGTCGCAGCGGGCAGCGAGCTGGATACTAATCTCATCTTCCGCGCTTTCCGCAACACGGGCCGGGTGTTCCGCAATGCAGTCTCGGATGAAGTGGTGGCGATCGAACGACGCCCAGGGGCGACGTTCGAGGACATCAGGGCCTTGGTCGCGGGCGCGCGCGGGCGTGCCGCATTGGAGGGCGGAGAGGTGGATGGCGGCCTCCTCTGGGCGGGGCAGGCTATCGGCCTCATCAAGGACGTGCCGAGCTGTGCCGAACTCGTCGAGCGCATGGTGAGCGACTGCCGCCAGGCCATCGCCCGCGGCGCGGCGCTGACGCAGGAGAGCGCCCATGTCCTATAAGACGATCCGCTATGAGGTGGGTGACGACGGGGTTTTGCTGCTCACCCTGTCGCGCCCCGAGCAACTGAACGCCTTCACCGTCGAGATGTGTAGCGAGTTGGCCGACGCCTACCAGCGGGCCAGTGGCGACGATGCCGTGCGCGCCATCGTCGTGACCGGGGATGGGCGAGCCTTCTGTGCGGGCATGGATCTCTCGGTCGACGGCAATGTCTTCGGTCTGGATGAGAGCCTGACTCCTACGCTGGAGGACGTGCGCCAACGTCTCGATACGCCGGAGATCCTGCAGGGCGTGCGCGACACCGGTGGACGGGTGACGCTAGCGATGTACGACTGCCTGAAGCCGATCATCGGCGCGGTCAATGGTGCGGCGATCGGCGTCGGCTCGACCATGTTGCTGCCCATGGATTTCCGTTTTGCTTCCGACAGGGCGCGCTTCGGCTTCGTATTCGGCAAGCTCGGTGTCACCGCCGAGGGCTGTTCCAGCTGGTTTCTGCCGCGCCTGGTGGGCTTGGAGCAGGCGCTGGAGTGGTTTTATCGGGCCGAGATCTTCGACGCCAACGAGGCGCTGGAGAAGGGGCTGATCCGAGCAATATTGCCCGCCGAAACGCTGGTGGACGAGGCTCGCGCCTTCGCCACTGCGCTGGTCAAGGACCGCTCGCCGGTATCGATCGGGCTCATGCGCCAGATGCTGTGGCGAAACAGCGCGCAGGCGCACCCGCTCGCCGCGCATGAGGTGGAGTCGCTGGCCATGTTCTATACGAGCCAGGCCGATGGCAGGGAAGGGGTCCAGGCGTTCCGCGAAAAGCGGCCTGCGCGCTTCTCCGCCAAGGCATCCAGCATGCCGCCTTTCTACCCTTGGTTCTAGACGGTTCGTCACCCCCAGAAAAAGAAGCGAGCGCCAGCGATGGCCTGGTTAGGTGCGACTGGTTCCCTCGGCTTGACATAAGAGTTGAGCTCTTTTGCAGAGGGGACGTCGCAAGAACACCAGCAAACGGAGTCAGAACAATGAGCGATGTAGAACACACCCAATTGCCATCGGGAATGGGAATCCTGGTCGAAGCCGAAGATTTCGACAGCTACGGTGGTTGGGTCCTCGATTCCCAGTTTGAAACGGTGATGGGCTCTCCCTACCTGCTTGCCCATGGCCTTGGTCGCCCGGTGCCCGATGCGACCACCGTTGTCGCCATCGCCAATGCTGGTGAATACGAGGTGTGGGTGCGCGCAAAGGACTGGGTGCCTGCGCATCATCCCGGCCGGTTCGCTCTGTCGATCAACGGCACTCTGCTCGAAACGGAGTTCGGCGCGAATGGTCAGGATTGGTCCTGGCAGTGCGCCGGAAAGGTTTCGCTTGCGCAGGGCGATGTGGCCTTGGCGCTACACGACCTGACAGGCTTCGACGGTCGCTGTGATGCAATCTATCTCTGTGTGGATGGATTGCCGCCGCCAAACGACGTTAATGAGGCCAGCCGAGCTTGGCGAAGGGCCCTGCGCGGTCTTCCGGACAAGCCGGTTGATGCGGGAGAGTACGATGTGGTCGTCGTTGGCGGTGGCATTTCCGGCTGTGCAGCAGCGCTCGCCGCCGCGCGTCTCGGTCAGCGCGTTGCGCTGATTCATGACCGTCCAGTTCTCGGCGGCAATGCAAGCAAAGAGATTGGTTTGATGCCGCGTGGTACTCAGGGCGCCCTGCTCAAGGAGTTGTCTGCGCGAACCGCTGATGGCGACCTGGCGGCCTTTTCATTGCTGGAAGCTGAGCCGACCGCGACGGTGTTCCTCGAACATCGCACTGTCGCTGTCGCCACCGAGGGCGCGAGGATCGTCTCGGTCAATGCCGTTCAGGCTCGCGGCGGTCATGAGCGCTGCTTCAGAGGCGCCGCATTCATTGACTGTACTGGCACGGCAATGCTGGGCGTTCTCGCAGGGGCGCAGACCATGTTCGGGCGGGAGGCAAAGTCAGCTTTCAATGAGCGCTATGCGCCTGAGGTCGGCGATGACATGCACCATGGCAACACACTGTTCTTCCGTACACGGATGGCTGAACACCCAACTCCGTTTCCAGACGTTCCCTGGGCGACCGAGGTATCCAAAGACTACGCAAACCTCAGTGGGCAACTGGTTGAGGCTGGTGTCGAGAACGGTCCCGGCCCGAAAGCCGGAGCAAATCCTGACACACCTGAGTTCAGGTTTGGCAGATCCTCCGATACTTTCCCTGCGACCCATTTCTGGGAATATGGCCAGTGGCTCGACCCCTACGTCGAGGGAGAGCATATTCGCGACTATCTACTTCGGGCACTCTATGGGACGTTCTCGAATGTCAAAAACCTTGAGCCCGAGAAATACGCGAATCTTGAACTGGAGTGGATCGCCCATGTTGCTGCGCAGGGCGAGTTCAGGCGATATCTCGGTGACTACGTCCTCACGGAGAACGACATCCGCGACCACAAGCAATTCCCCGACACCTTGATCGCCAATGATGGATCGTTCTGCATTCATTGCGCATGGGAACCAGGCGAGGGCAAGTACAATTTCCGTCTCAAGGACTGGATCTTCGACGCGCGTGACAAGGAGTCGTATGAGATCCCGTTCCGTTGCCTCTACTCGGCTAACATCGACAACCTGTTGATGGCCGGTAAGCACATCAGTGTCACGCATGTCGCCGGCTCTGCAACCAAACTCATGGGCAACGGCGCACAGCATGGCGTCGCAGTCGCCGCTGCGGCTGCCCTATGCAACAAGCTCGGTACGACACCATGTGGCCTGTATGAAAATCACCTCGACGAACTTAAGGGCCTCGTGCACCAACTCACTCGCTGCGATCACGATATGGCAAGCCATCCGCCTGTCAGGCAGTTTGAGTCGGTTCCTGGCTAGCAGAGGGGGGATCGGCGGACCGGCTGGGGCGTCGATCAAACATAGTGGGTGCTACTCAGGTCCGTCACACGCCAGCTGCTGGGACGCCCCGGCAGTTGTTTTCCCTGATCGAGCACTTTGGGCAGAGATAAAAGTGTGTGAAGCGGAGCAGCCTAGCGGATCGATACTGCTCCATCTCCAGAGGGGCCTGCGCTGACGGATGTTTGGTCATTCGTGATCGTTAGAGAAATTTCCTGGCGAACATGCGATTCGCCGGTTTGCAGGTGCGAACCGGCGTGTCGCCCCGTTCGCTGACTTTACGACTGAATTTTCTGAAGACCGACGGACATCTGAAGTCGACGCGCTGGATACGAACGAGTGACCCTCGGATGCTTGGCCGCAAGACCAGCGTGCCGCCGTTCTGCCCCTGATTCTGACGAATCAGCCTCCTACTAACCCTTGCCTTATCGCAAACGGAGCACTCGTTTTCACGAGCGGTTCTCTCGGTGCTCTTTTGCATAACAAAAGATTTGCATAACAAGTGTTGCGTAAAAGTGGCGGCGTGGTTAGAGTGAGGCGAAACAACAAAACGCCTCCAGGAGGTGCGTCAGATGATTACCCTCAAGCCCACCCTGACTCTGCCGGCTGCCGGGCTGTCCGGCTTCGAAACCCCGCTGACCGAAGAGGAGGCGGCCATCCAGGCCTCGGTGCACCGCTTCGCCAAGGAAGTGTTGCGCCCGCTGGGGCGTGAGCTGGATCGGATGAGCGCCGAGCAGGTCGCCGCGCCGGGCTCGCCGTACTACTCGCTGTTCGCGGAGTTCGCCAAGCTGGGGCTGGATCCGGCGCTGCTGGCCGAGCTGCCGCCGGAAATGGCGGTGCGCATCGAGTCGATGATCGGCGAGGAGCTGGGCTGGGGCGATTCAGGTCTCGCCGTATCCCTGGGCTGCGCCGGCTTCCCGCTGCAGATGGCGGTGGCCGCCGGCAACGCCGAGCTGATCGAGCTGTGCCAGGGGCGGATCGGCTGCTGGATGGCCACCCAACCCGATCGCGGCAGCGACAACCAGCTGCTGGATATCGCTCGCGACTGGCCGGCTGGCACCCCGGCCAATATAGGCAACCTGACCGCCAAGGTGGTCGGCGACGAAATCATCATCAATGGCCAGAGCTCGGCCTGGGTATCCAACGGCGCGGTGGCTCAGGTCGCCTTCGGTCTGATGTGCGCCGACTACGGCGACGGCTTCTACGGCAAAGACGGCCTGCCCAACGGTATCGCGGTGATAGTGCCGCTGGATATCAAGGGCGTCTCCAAGGGCAAACCGCTGGAGAAGATCGGTCAGCGCTCGCTGCCCCAGGGCGAAATCTATTTCGACAACGTGCGCGTGCCGCGACGCTTCGCCATCGCCGAGAAGGACGGTTACTACGGTGCCGTCAGCTCCTCCTGGTCCTATGCCGGCACCCACATGAGTCAGGTGTTCACCGGCGTCGCCCGCGCTGCCTTCGAACTGGCGCTGCAGTACTGCCACGAGCGCCGGCAGGGCGGCCGCATGCTGATCGACCACCAGATGACCCGTCTGCGCCTGGGCGAAATGCTGCGCCGCGTCGAAATCGCCCGCGCCGTCGCCCGCCGTTCGCTGAGCTTCGCTCGCCTGTCGCCGCAGACCCATCCGTACGCCACCGCCTCGGCCAAGGTCACGGTGACCGAGGAGGCGCTGGCCGTGGTCCAGGAAGCCTTCCGCCTTTTCGGCGGCAACGGCACCACCCTCGAATACCCGATCGAGAAGTTGCTGCGCGACACCCAGTCGGCGCTGATCGAAGACGGCGAGAACCGCATCCTGACCATGCGCCTGGGGCTGCTGGCGCAGCAGCTCTACGCCGAGGGCTGGGCCCAGAACTGATCCACCCGCTCCACCAGAACCTTCATCCAAGAACAAAACGAGGTACTCGAAATGGCCAAATATCCTGTCGTTGTCTATGGCGCCAGTGGCTACACCGGCATGCTGACCATGGACTGGCTGATCGACCAGAAGATCCCTTTCACTGCCGTGGCGCGCAACGCCGGCCGTGCCAAGGACATGATGGCGCAGCGCGTCGTCGGCCTTGAGACGGCCACCTACGAGATCATCGAGTGTCCCCACGAGGTCGAGGCCCTGACGGCCGTGTTCAAGGGCGCGAAGGTCGTCTGCAACACCGTCGGCCCGTTCGTCAATTTTGGCCTGACCACCGCCGAGGCCGCCCTGAAAGCCGGCTGCCACTACCTGGATCCGGCCGGCGAGCAGGAGCACATCCGCGCCCTGCGTGACCAGTTCGGCGAACTCTATCGCCAGGCCGGCCTGCTGCTATCGCCGTCGCTGTCCTACATGTACACCTACGCCGAGATCGCCGCCGAGCTGGCCCTGGAGACCCCCGGCGTCGACTCGCTGGAAACCGCGACCTTGACCCGTGGCCCGCGTGTCGGCGCCGCCGGCGTGACCGTGGGCTCCACTGCCACCATCTTCGAGGGCTTCCGCCACCCGGGTGCCTATCTGTGGGAGAAGGAACTGGTTCCCTACGCGCCCAACAGCAGCTTCAACGTGGTCTGCCCCAGCCTGCTCGAGTCGGTGTTCTGTCTGCCGTGGGGTGGCACCTCGCTGCCGATCTACTTCCAGAACGACGGCCGTGTGCGCAGCTGCATGTCCTGCGTCGGCTTCTACGACAACCCGGTGATGAAGATGGTCCACGGCCTGGGGCAGAAATGGGAGGCCGAGTACAAGCACCTGCCCAAGGAGCAGCAGGACGCGGTGATCCAGAACTTGGTGGATTCCACCACGCCGAGCATGCCGCCGCGCGAGCGCAGCACCCTGCAGCGCACCGTCGATTTCGCCATCGGCCGCGGCCAACTGGCGTCGGTGCGCGCCACCGTGCATGGCATCACCCCCTATATCGCCACCGGCGCGCTGCACGCCGCCGCCGCGGCCAGGCTGCTGGACAACGACACCGCCAAGGTGGGCTTCGCCTCGTCGTCCAAGGCCTTCGGCCACCGCTACATGCTCGGCTTCCTCGAGCAGCGTGGTCTGGCTCGCGCAACCATCACCCAGCTGTGAAGTGACGACAATGGCGATCATCGATTTCTTCGACCGCGGCTGGCGGATCAATCCGCGCGGCGCCGCCTATATCCAGGACGGTGCGGTCACCAGCTTTACCGATGCGGGCGAGATGTCCTGCCGCATCGCCAATGCACTGCTCGCCAGTGGATTCGCGCCCGGAACCAAGGGCGCGGTCTGGGCCGCCAACGATGTGACGGCCTGGCTCTGCGCCCTGGGCCTGTGGCGCGCCAATATGTGCTGGATTCCGGTGGGCGCGCGCAACGCGCCCGAGGAAAACCGCTACGTACTGGATGCGTTCGACTGCGAGATCCTGTTCTTCCAGCGTGAATTCGCCGAGACCATTGCCGCCCTGCGTCCGCAGTTGCCGAAGATCTGTCAGTGGGTCTGCATCGATGGCGAGGTTGAGGGGGCGGAATCACTCGAGCAATTCATCGCGCAACAGCCGGCGAGCGACCCTCGGGTCGCCGTCGATCCGGACGACGTGATCTGGCTCGGCCCCACCGGCGGTACCACGGGCCTGCCCAAGGGCGTGATGAACACCCATCGCAGCGTGCAGACCAGCTTTGCCCACTTCATGATCAACACCCCGTACCCGGCGGGTACCCGGCCGGTGAACCTGGCGGCGGCGCCCATGACCCACACCGCCGGTATGCTGTCCATGCCGTGCACGGCTCGGGGCGGCACCGTGGTGGTGATCACCAAGCCGGAGCCGCAGCTGCTGTTGGCGGCCATCCCCACCTACAAGGTCACCGAGTTCTTCCTGCCGCCGACCGTGATCTATCGGCTGCTGGACATTCCCGAGCTGAACAAGAAGGTCGACTTTTCGTCGCTGCGCTACTTCCTCTACGGCGCGGCGCCGATGTCGGTGGACAAGCTGCGCCAGGCGATCGAGGTGTTCGGCCCGGTGATGATGGAAGGCTACGGCCAGACCGAGGCGCCGGGCGCCATCGCCCATCTGCCACCCGGCGAGCATTTCGTCGACGGCGAAGTGGCCAGCGATGAGCGGCTGTCCTCCGTCGGTCGGCCCAATCCGCTGATTCGCGTCGAGATCATGAACGACGACAACCAGATCCTCGCCCAGGGCGAAACCGGCGAGATCTGCGTGCGCGGCGACCTGATCATGAAGGGTTACTACAAAGACTCGCAGAAGACCGCGGAGACCATCATCGACGGCTGGCTGCACACCGGCGATATCGGTCACCTGGATGCCGATGGCTACCTGCATATCACCGACCGCAAGAAGGACATGATCATCTCGGGCGGCTTCAACGTCTATCCGAGCGAGGTCGAGCAGGTGCTCTGGGGCCATCCCGCCGTGCGCGACTGCGCGGTGATCGGCGTGCCGGACGAGAAGTGGGGCGAGGCGGTCAAGGCCGTCATCGAACTGAACGAGGGCCAGAGCATCGACGCCGATGCGCTGATCGCCCTGTGCAAGGACAAGCTCGGTTCGGTCAAGGCGCCCAAATCGATCGACGTCGTCGAGTCCCTACCGCGCAGCCCGGTGGGCAAGGTGCTGAAGAAAGACCTGCGTGCCCGCTACTGGCAAGGCGTCAGCCGGCAGATCTGAAGTCGAGGAGTCTTCTGATGGAACCAATCTACATTGCCGGCATTGCCATGACCGAGTTCGGTCGTCATCCGGATCGCAGCCTCCAGGACCTGGCCCTGGAGGCGCTCAACGGCGCGCTGGCCGATGCCGGCGCCCAGCGCGCCGATATCGGCGCGGTGTTCTACGCCGGTATCACCAACGGCGCGCTGCAGGGCCAGTTGTCCATTCCGGGGCAGGTGATCATGAGCAAGATCGGCATCGAAGGAGTGCCGGCCTACAACGTCGAGAACGCCTGCGCCTCCGGCAGCACCGCGGTGCACCTGGCGGTGCAGAGCCTGCGCGCCGGCGCCACCGATGTGGCGCTGGCCCTGGGCTGCGAGAAGATGGTGGTGGCCGACAAGGCGAAGTCCTTCGCCCTGTTCGAAGCCGGCTGGGACGTCGCCCGCGCCGAGGAGAACTTCGCCATCCTGTCGAAGATGGGCGATGGCGTGGTTGCGCCGCCCGGCTCGGAGTCCGATCGCCCGTACAGCCGCTTCATGTCCATCTACGCCGGTTTCTGCCGCTGGCACATGAAGACCTACGGCACCACCCAGCGGCAGATCGCGGCGGTATGCGCGAAGAACCACGGCCACTCGGTGCACAACCCTTACTCGCAGTTCCGCAAGCCCTTCACCATCGAGGAAGTGCTGGCGGCGCCGCCGATCACCTATCCGATCACCCTGCCGATGTGCGCGCCGATGACCGACGGCGCCGCTGCCGCGATCATCTGCACCGAGGCGGGCCTCAAGCGCATCGGCGCCGATCCCAAGCGCTGCGTACGCATTGCCGCCAGCGTGATCCGCAGCTTCACGCTACGCAGCATGGATGAGACGGACAAGCACGTCAGCCACCTGGCCGCGCTGCAGGCCTACGAGATTGCCGGGCTGGGTCCGCAGGACATGCACGTCGCCGAGGTCCACGACGCCTCGGCCATGGGCGAGATCATTCAGGCGGAAAACCTCGGCCTGGCGCCGCTGGGGCTGGGCGGAGTGTGCGCCGAGCGCGGTGATTTCACCGTGGGCGGGCGGATTCCGATCAATACCTCCGGCGGCCTGGAATCCAAGGGCCATCCGCTCGGCGCAACCGGTATCGGCCAGCTCTTCGAGCTGACCACCCAGCTGCGCGGCGAAGCCGGTGCCCGCCAGGTCGAGGGCGCGCGCCATGCGATCCAGGAAAACGGTGGCGGCCTGATCGGCGTCGAGGAAGGCGCCGTGGCCGTTCACATCCTGAGCCGATAGGAGCACTTGCCATGTCAGCAGTCCGTCACGGCACGAAGAACAGCACCAGCAGTGAGGTCGGGCAATTTCGTCGCCATGGCGGATGGCTGGAAAGGCCGGCCGACCTGCAGCCGGAGCTGGAAGGTAATGTCAGCGCCGATGTGATAGTGGTCGGGGCCGGCTTTGCCGGCCTGTCCACCGCGTTGGAGCTGAGGGCACTCGGCGCCAAGGTGATAGTGCTCGAGCAGGAGTTTGCCGGGTTCGGTGCCAGTGGCCGCAATGCCGGCTACCTCGGTGGCAGTCTGGGGATCGAATTCGAGTTCTTCCTCAAGCGCGTCGGCGTCGAGCAGGCGCGCAGAATCGTCAGCTTCTACGACGAGGGCGTCAGTTACGTCGAGCGCAGGCTCGACGAGCTCGGCATCGACTGCGACTACAATCGCTCGGGCAATATCCGCGTGGCTGTGCACCCCTCGCAGGAGAAGAAAATCCGCAAGGCCATGCAGCTCGGCCTCGAACTGGGCTCCCAGACGCAATTCCTGGACGCCGCCGAGATGCGCGCGCGCGGTATACCGCCGGCGTTTCTGTTCGGTTATGCCCAGCAGCACGGTGGCACGCTGGACCCCGGCAAGTATGTGCTGGGCCTGCGCCGCGCGGCGCTCGAGGCCGGCGTGCAGCTCTACGAGAACACGCCGTTGCTGTCGTACAGCGCAGGGCAGACAGTCCGTTGCATGACCCGGCGCGGCTTCGCCAGCGCGCCATTTCTGGTGCTCGCCACCAACGCCTACACCCCGCAGCTCGGCCTGCTCAAGGACAAGGTCGTGCCGCTGCGCGTCTCGGCGATCGAGACCGAGCCGCTTTCCACGGCGCAGCTGGCGACGCTGGGCTGGCCGGGGAGGGAAGGCCTGATCACCGCGCACTGGACCATGGAGAGCCACCGCCTGACGGCGCGCAACTCGCTGGTGATTACCACCAAGCGACTCGACTATGCCTATGGCGCGCAGACGCCGAACGAACCGGACCAGGCCGCCTATCGCGCCCTGGCCGCGGCGCTCAACGAGCGCCATCCAACCCTGCGCGGGCTGGGCATCCGCTCGACCTGGAGCGGCTACGTCAGCATGGCCTACGACGCCTTGCCGGTGGTCGGCGAGACCGGTGCCCACGACAACGTGCTGTATACCGCCGGCTGCTCGGGGCATGGCGTCGCCACCCAATCGCTGATGGGGCAGCTGCTCGCCGAGCGGATTGGCGGCATCGAACATCCGCTGCTGGCCGCGCTGCGCCACAAGACGCCGTCCACGCTGCCCGAACCTTTGCAGTGGTGCGCCGTCAAGCTCGCCCTCGGGGCGGCAAACCGGATGGACGGCTGGACCAACAGCAGGGCGCGTCGCGCCGCCGGGCATTGAGCCCGGCGGCCAACTTCGATCATTTCTTTGGAATCCGAATCTATGAATGCCAACTCGAAAGAGGTCGTGCAGCTCACGGCCTGGGCCGCAATCCTGGGAGGCGTCTTCGCCTATCTGAATGTCGGTTTCATGTTGCTGGTCACCCAGGGCGACATGAATCTGTCCCTGCAAGGCGCCTACATGTTGGGCGCGTCGGCACAGGTGCGTGAGTTCTTCCGCTGGTCGATGCTGGCGGATGTCCTCGGCTTCTACCTGCCGCTGCTGGTCATCGGCGGTTACTTCTGGGCCAGTTTCCGCGACAGGGCAGGGGCCCTGGGCGACATGGCGGTTCTGGCCATCGTCGTCTACGTCATCCTCGGGGTGGCCGGTGCCAGCCTGCAGCTGGCGGTGCTCAATCCGCTCGCCAGCCTGCATGCCGAAGGCGGCGAAGCCGCCAAGGCCGCCGCTGAGGCCGCCTGGACCAGCATCGCCACCGCCAGCCAGAAAGGCCTGTGGTGGTGCGAGGGCCCCGTCGTGCTGTTCTGGGGGCTGATCGTCGGCAAGCAGCTCAAGGACGCCGGCTGGGGCAAATCCATCCTGTGGCCGTTGAGCATCGTCGGCTGGTGTTTCGGCCTGTTTTTCGTCTGCGGCTTTTTCCAGAGCCTGGCCGTGCTGACCAATCTGCTGCTGGTCGTGGTCGTCCTGATCTTTCCCCTGTGGCTGCTGATGTTCGGCTCGCAACTGCTGCGTGGGCCGAAGTTGCGGCTGGCCGATCAACTTTCCTAACAACTGCGAGAGGCGCTCAGTATGTCCAAGAAGCCCAGCGTTGAACCCCGCCTCGATTCGAGGCGCAGGCAACTGTTGAAACTCGCCGGCGCCACCGCAGCGGTGGGAGGCCTCGGCCTGAAAGTGGGGCTGGCCAATGCCGGCGAAGACTCAGGCCAGGCCAGCGGCGTGATCGATGTGGCCATCATCGGCGGCGGCCTGGCTGGCCTGACCGCCGCCCGGGATCTGCAGTTGGCGGGCAACCAGTCTTTCGTGGTCCTGGAGGCCAGGGACAGGGTCGGCGGGCGAACCCTCAACTACGAGGTGGGGGACGGCAATGTCTCGGAGGTCGGCGGGCAATGGATCGGGCCGGGCCAGACTGCCGTGGAGGACCTCGCGCGCCAGCTGGAGGTAGGTACCTTCCCGCAGTTCCACGAAGGGCGCACGGTCATCCTGGGCGGGGACGGTCGGCTGGAGATCGATCTCGAAGGTACCTTCGGCACCGACATGGCCGTGGCCGAGAAGCTCAGCGAGATGTCTCGCGATGTTCCTTCGGGCGCGCCCTGGAGGTCGGTGAAGGCCGCCGAGCTGGACAAGCTCTCGGTCGGCGACTGGCTGGCCACGCAGAACATCAAGCCCGAGGATCGCTCGGGCTGGGATGCCGCCCTGACGCTTACCGGTGGGGCAAGCCCGGCCAAGATGGGGCTGCTGCATTACCTGTCCATGATCAATTCGGCCAGCTGCGACTACGAGAAGCTCGATTCGATCAAAGACAGCGCGCAAGGCACCCGCTTCGTCGGCGGCTCGCAGATTCTCAGCACCAGGATGGCCGAGCAACTGGCCGACAAGGTGCGCCTGCAGTGTCCGGTGCGCAAGATTTCCGGCTGGGATGGCGAGGTCGTCACCCTGCACACGGACCAGGGGCTGGTTCGCGCTCGCAAGGTCATCGTGGCCATCCATCCGGCGCTGTGCAACCAGGTGCAGTTCGAGCCGGCCCTGCCAGCGGCCCGTGTCGCGCTGCAGCGTGCCTGGCCCGCGCACTCTCCGGCACGCAAGATCGCCATGGTGTATCGCCGTCCTTTCTGGCGGGAAGACGGTCTGAACGGGCACATCTTCCAGTCCAACGGCCCGATTATCTGGGCCTGGGACAATTCCCCGCCCAGCGGCGAGATCGGCATCATCAACGCCTTCATCTCCAACGCCAATCTGCCTTCGGATCATGCAACCGCCAAGCGCACCCTGGCGGAGCTCTTCGCCCGCGCCTGGGGCGACGAGGCGCTGGAGCCGGTGGCCTTCCACGATCATGACTGGCGCTACGACCCCTGGTCGATCACCTGCGTCTCGGCCATCCCTCCGGGTTTCTGGACGACCCATGGCGAGGCGTTGCACCCGCCATGCGGCAGCCTGTTCTGGTCCGGTACCGAGACCGCCGATATCTGGGCGGGTTACATGGATGGCGCCGTGCGTTCGGGGCATAAGAGCGCCCTGCAGGTGCTCAATGCCCTGCGTCAGGCGTAGGAGTAAAAGATGAAGAAGTTGATAGCGTTGTCCGTCGTCGCGCTGATTGCCGGGCTGGTGGCTTTATATGGTCGGGATGCTCTCGATCTTTATCGCCTGATGGACCACATCGCCACGTCCAGCGAGGCCAGCGAGGCCGATGGCGGGCCGTGGCCGCGTCTGACCGATGCCTGCGCCGGCTGTCATGGCCGCCAAGGCCATTCACAGCATCAGCAATATCCGAGTCTGGCGGGGCAGCCCGCGCCCTACCTGGTGGCCCAACTCCAGCGCTTTGCCAGTGGCGAGCGCGCCAGTCCCAACATGGGCCCGCTGGCGATGACCCTGAGCGAGGCCGATATCCAGTTCCTGTCGGGGTACTTCGCCAAACAGCCTGCCGCTGCGAACGGGTCGTTCCAGCCCGATGCCAGGCTGCAGGCGAAGGGCGAGAAGCTGGCGGCGAACGGCGGCTGCGCCGCCTGTCATGGCGAAGGGCTGATGGGGCGTGAGCAGTTCCCGCGCCTGGCCGGGCAGGGGCACGACTACCTGCTGGCGCAGCTGAATGATTTTGCCCAGGGGCGGCGCCAGGACCCGACCGGTGCAATGACGGCCATCGCCTCGACCCTCTCCGATGGGGATCGGCAGGCACTGGCCCACTACCTTGCGGCGCTTCCCCCGGTGGTGAAGTGATCCATCGATACAGAATTTGATAGAGGCTATTGCTATGGAAGTTAAGGAAGCTCTTGCGTTGCTTTCCAGTGTGTTCCTGATCGTTTGCGGCGTGGTGTACGGCCTCAAATATGTGCGGGTGCGGAAGAATTACCTGCTGGGTTTCGAGTGGCTGATCGTCGCATTCTCCGCGTCGAATCTTCTGTTCTTCCTGCTGACGGGGTTTGGGCCTAGCTACAGCGTCTCCTTCTTCCTCGATGCTTTTTCCCGCGCGTTCGGGGTGCCGATCGTGGCCGTGCTGGGCCTGATGGCGGTCACCCATAGCTACAAGCCGTCGGTTGCCAAGGACATCGTGATATTCGCCGTCACCTTCGCCGCCACCTTCGTGCTGGTGCTGGCGGACTCCGTTCAAGGTCCGCTGCCGTATTTCTACCTGCTCATGTGGTGCTGCTACACGGTCTTTCTCGTCTATTTCAGCTGGCGACTGCTGCGTGCCGGCGAACATCTGCATGCCCTGCTCAATACGCTGATGACGGCGGCGGCTTTGGGTATAGCGGTCGTCTATGACTTCTTTCCGATCCCGGGGGACGACGACAAGATGGTGTTCATGATCTACGCCCTGACCGTCTGGGGTTGCCAGATCGTTCAGCAGTATTACGCCTATGGCGCGCTGGAGCGTGCGGGGGCGAGGGCATCCGGCTCCCTTGCGCTGGCCCGCTGATCGAGTTGCGTATCTGCAGGGCGTGAGCCGTCGCCTGACGGCTCATTCTCGCTCCAGCTCATTGCAGTAAGACCGGCGCCTTCTGGTCCGCCTTCGGCGTGACAACGATGGCGCCATTACCGATGGCGTCGAAAGACCTGCCCCGAGTGATTGGGGCAACGGAGTTCATGGATTTGAACACAGTGCTGATCCCTCCCTGATTCTCCCAGCCACTAACCCTCCCAGGTTTCGCGAGTACGGTCTGGCCGCATCCCATGGTGCCGGACGGAGAAAAGTCGTCCGCGAAAAAAGCAAGCGCTTGCATACCCAACACAACAATAAGAGGTAGAGAACGCATGAGAAGGAAACAACCACGCTGGCAACCCACCCGCATAGCCTGTGCGCTGGGACTGGTCGCCGGCACCTGTGCTTCGGCGCATGCCGTCACCTTCAATGTCGGCGAGCTGGAGGGGCAGTTCGACTCGCAACTGTCGGTCGGTGCCAGCTGGTCGGTACGAGGAGCCGACCCGGATCTGATCGCATTCAACAATGGCGGCGACGGCCTGGCGCCGTCATCGGACGACGGCCACCTGAATTTCAAGCGGGGCGAGACCTTCTCGAAGATCTTCAAGGGCGTGCATGACCTCGAGCTGCGTTATGGCGACAGCGGAGTGTTCGTTCGCGGCAAGTACTGGTACGACTTCGAGCTGAAGGACGAACAGCGCCTGTTCAAGGATATCGATGACTCCAACCGCAAGCAGGCGGCACAGGCCTCGGGTGCCCAGATCCTCGATGCCTTCCTCTACCACAACTACGCCATCGACGATCTGCCCGGTTCTGTACGTCTGGGCAAGCAGGTGGTGAGCTGGGGCGAGAGCACCTTCATCCTCAATAGCATCAACTCGATCAATCCGATCGACGTGGCGGCCTTCCGCCGCCCCGGTGCCGAGATCAAGGAAGGCCTGATCCCGGTGAACATGTTCTACGTCTCGCAGAGCCTGAGCGAGAACCTGTCCGCCGAGCTGTTCTACCAACTGGAGTGGGATCAGACCGTGGTCGACAACTGCGGCACCTTCTTCGCCCAGCAGGATGTGGCGGCCGATGGCTGCGACCATGAGCTGGCCGTTCTGCTTACCCAGCAGCAGCTCGCCGACGCAGGTTTTGCGGGGGTGATTCCTGCGCTGCAGGCTAATGGTGTCACCTGGGGGACGCCGGACGAGGGTGTGATCGTGCGTCGTGGCGGTGACCGGGACGCGCGCGACGGCGGCCAGTGGGGGACCGCGCTGCGCTACTACTTCGCGCCGTTGGATACCGAGTTCGGCGCCTACTTCCTCAACTATCACAGTCGGACGCCGTTCTTCAGCGCCACGGCGCCGGACGCATTCACCTACGGCGTTGCCGATCTCCTCGGCCCAGCGGCGCCGTTGGTGGTGGCGGGCAATTCCAGCTACTTCCTGGAGTATCCGGAGGATATCCGTCTCTACGGTCTGAGCTTCTCCACCACCCTGCCCAGCGGTACTGCCTGGAGCGGCGAGATCAGCTATCGGCCGAATGCGCCGGTGCAGATCAACACCACGGACATTCTCTATGCGGGGCTCACGCCGCTTACCGATCCGCAGTACGACAACGCCTCCATCCTCAGCGCCACGCCGGGTCGGGATCTGCATGGCTATCGGCGCAAGGAGATCACTCAGCTGCAGACCACCTTCATTCACTTCTTCGATCAGGTCATGGGGGCTTCCCGTCTGACTCTGCTGGGGGAGGTCGGTGTGGTGCATGTCGGCGGCCTGGATCACTCCGGTGACGTTCGCTATGGCCGTGACCAGATGTTCGGCCCGGGGCCGCTGCCGAGCGGCGCCTGCCCGATCCTCAATAGCCAGTCCCTGGGTAACAACCCGAATGCCGAGAATGTCTCCAGGTACTGCGAGAACGACGGTTTCGCCACCAGCACCGCCTGGGGCTATCGCGCGCGGGCGATCTGGGAATACCCCAATGCCTTCGCCGGCGTCACGCTCAAGCCGAGCCTGTCCTGGTCTCACGATGTCGAGGGCTACGGTCCCAACGGACTGTTCAACGAGGGGGCCAAGGCCGTCAGCCTGGGCCTGGATGCCGAGTACCAGAGCACCTACACCGCCAGCCTGTCCTACACCGACTTCTTCGGTGGCCAGTACAACACCTCGATCGATCGTGACTTCGTGGCCCTGAGCCTCGGCGTGTCCTTTTAAGTGGAGTCCCTGCACATGAAAAAGACAGTCATCCTGAGCTATTCGCTGGCGCTGAACCTTGGCCTGGCCGGCGCCGCCTTTGCCGCGGTCAGTGCCGAGCAGGCCAGCCAGCTTGGCGCCGCACTAACGCCGCTGGGGGCCGAAATGGCTGGCAATGCCGCCGGCACCATTCCCGCCTGGACCGGCGGCCTGGCCATGGACGCCGGCAGTCGGGACGCCGCCGGCTTTCTCAGCAACCCCTTCGCCGGTGAGCAGCCGCTGTTCGTCATCACGGCGCAGAACCTGGCGCAGTACCAGGACAACCTCACGCCCGGCCAGCTGGCCATGTTCAAGCGCTACCCCGGCACCTACCAGCTACCCGTCTATCCCAGCCACCGCAGTGCCAATGCCCCCGATTTCGTCTACCAGGCCGCCAAGGTGAACGCGACCAAAACCACCATGGTCGAGGGAGGCAATGGCCTGGCCGAGTTCTCCACCGCCATACCTTTCCCGGTTCCGCAGAATGGCTTGGAAGTGGTGTGGAACCATCTCACCCGTTACCGAGGTGGCAGCGTCAAGCGCAGTCATGTTCAGGCCGTGCCGCTGGCCAACGGCAGCTTCGTGCCGGTGCACTTCAAGGATCAATTCACCTTCCGCGATCGCATCGCCGGCTTCGACCCGGCCAACCCGGGCAACGTCCTTTTCTACTACAAGCAGTTGGTGACTGCCCCATCGCGCCTGTCCGGTGACGTCCTGCTGGTGCACGAGACGCTCAACCAGGTCAAGGAACCGCGTCTGGCCTGGCTGTACAACGCCGGACAGCGCCGCGTACGCCGCGCACCGCAGGTCTCCTACGACGGCCCCTATCCGGCCTCCGAAGGCCAGCGCGTCGCCGACAACCAGGACATGTTCAACGGGGCGCCGGACCGTTACGACTGGACACTGGTCGGCAAGCGCGAGATCTACATCCCCTACAATAGCTACCGACTCGACGGGGCGGATCTCAAGTACGCAGATATCGTCAAGCCCGGGCATATCAACCCGGAGCTGACCCGCTACGAGCTGCACCGGGTCTGGCAGGTCGAGGCAACCCTCAAGCCGGGCGAGCGACACATCTACGCCAAGCGGGTTTTCTTCGTCGACGAAGACAGCTGGCAGATTGCCCTGGCCGATCACTACGACGCGCGCGGCACCCTCTGGCGCGTTGCCGAAGGTCACCTCTCGCCGATGTACGACCTGCAGATCCCCTGGCTCGGCACCGAGGCGCTGTATGACCTGATCAATGGCCGCTACATCGTGTCCGGCATGCACAACGAGGAGCAGGAGCCGCTGCAGTTCGGCTTCACCTCAAGCGTCGCCGAATACACCGCCGCCGCGCTGCGCAGCTCGGGCATTCGCTGATGACTACTCCATAGTGGGCCACAAGCCTGCTCCTTTTGCCGCCCTTCGGGGCGGTTTTTTTTTGAGCTCGGTTTTTGTCCGTGGGGGAGGTCGGATCTGTTGGGCGTCACTAGTCGTGACGGGGCGGAATGGAGCCAAGCCGGCCAGTTGCGATAGGCAACAACCGGCCAGAAGCGGTCTGTCAGCAACATCAATATCGTGTCCCCGATAGTTCACAGTCCCTGATTCCCTGCTAGTTTGCTATCTCATTCCTATACTTAATAGAACACTTCCAGCAGATGCTGGGTAATCCGTGCGCTGGAAAACGGGGTATCTAATGGCGCCTGAACACTGGAGAAAATGGCTCTTCAGCTCCATTAAAATCCTGCAAAAATCAATGCTCATAACGATGCACCGAGGACTGATCAGCGAAAAAACTGTACGACCCTCCTCCAAATGAAGCAAAATAACTGGACACATTCTCTCTAGGGGCGCCCATAGCTTTACTACCTTCAGGCGACATAGAGACAATATTAGAAAGGCTACAAGGAGTTGAATGAATGGCTGACGAAATCGCAGCGGCTCTCAGGAAGTTCTTTTCTACTGCGTCTAATCCAGTTTTATTTACGGGAGCTGGTGTATCAGTAAAGGCTGGCCTCCCCACCTGGCGAGCATTAATAGAAAAGCTTGCTGAGGGAATACGTTCTTTCGACTCTCAAACGGCAGACATTATGCTTAAACGACTGAGTAAAGGGGATTTAACCACTGCAGTCGATTATTTTTTTCTTAGTGACGAAATGAATACAGGCGACAAGCATAGACTCATTGCTACAGCCTTATCTAACTTCGATGCCGAAGCAATATCATCTGTCGCCAAGCTTCCAGTAAAAGGCTGCCTTACCACCAACTTTGATGAAAGTATAATTCAGGCGATTGGAAAGCACAGAGGACTATATCCGAGAGATTATAAATATGGCGACGCATCATTCAAGCAAGCTCAGTGGGAAGAAAAGCTTTTCGTTGCAAGAATTCATGGCGCTGTAGAGCATGTGGACTCAATCGTTCTTTCTCAGAAGCAATTCGAAAACCTGCTGCAGAACGAAACTTATCTTGAGCTGCTTAGAACCTGCTTTGCCCACAGAAATGTTTTGTTTTTAGGCTTTTCCTTTTATGATCCGGCAATACGACATGTTTTTAATGAGCTCGAAAGAAAATTCGGGAGCGCCTCATCAGGAAGGCACGTAGCCATCCTTCCACATGACATAGAGTCGGAATTTATTCAAAAGGCCCACCACCTCAATATTGAGGTAATAAGGTACGACTCCTCGCATGGGCATAAAGAACTATGGGATGGCCTCCAGAGCTTTAACGAATCCAAGTTTGAAGAGGATGCGAAAGGAGGACAGGCGTCTCCGTTTAGCTTTACGAAGCAGTTTCTTTCCGCATGTTACGCCAGAGCCCATACCGGAGCTTCACGGGCGTTGCGAGAAGCCGTGGCAGAGGGAATCATTTCTGCGTTTCTTCAAGAGGCTTTCCCTCTTCCGATGGCGCGAGGCTCTTTGCTGGAGAAAATGCGGTTGAGCTTGGGCGTTAAGGGGGGAGAGGTTGTAGATCTTGTAGATTCAGCCACGAGATCTCTAATTGACTCTGGACTTTGCGCTCACGCTGAGCAGGACTCCTACGCTTGGGTATCAACCCCAGATGAAGTTGATCTATTAGGCAATGCCATCAAGAAACTGGTGAGCAGTACCATTAGCCGTGCCTATGTTCAGGAAGGCTGGAAGGTCTCAGAGAATATCGCACAGGTTATTGAGCGCTTCTTTGAAGGCTTAATTAATAGACGCGGCTGGGATTTGGGTGCTGCATTTTCGGCAGGAAGAGTACCTGACGCAGTCTCAGTTGAGTCATTGATGAACGAGTGCGCGCACGACATTCTTTCATACGACAAGGAGAGACTGCTGCGTGTATGTCAAGGACTTTTCTCCCACCCAACCACCGAAGAGTCCGAAGTTCTAGGTGAACTTGGAAGGGTCAGCTTTGCAATTGAACTCGCCTTCAAATCACCAAAGTCCGTACTCTTGAACAAGGCAATTCTACCAAGAAGAATTTATTTTGACGCAAGCGTTATTCTTCCTGTTCTTGCAGAGGGGCACCCGTATGCAGTTCTATACAGGCAGGCTATCCACCAACTCAAAGACGCCTCTAGCTCCGCAGCAATCACTTTAAAACTTTTTGTAGCCGACGTATATCTGAGTGAGATTTTAAGCCATAAAAATCGAGCAGAAGCATACTACCGCGAAGCCGGAGATGACTTCTCAGCCATTGTAATGAGCGACGCCTTGTACAGCGGAACTGTGAACACCAATGTATTTATTGGTGGCTATGCGAATATCGTAAAGAATAATGGCGAGATTGATTTTCTGGAATACCTCAAGAAATTCGCCCCATTCAATAATGAAAAGCAGCTTAGAATCTGGCTTGCAAAGCTAGGATTTGAGGTTATTTCCATTACCAAGGGGAAAACATATTCTGAACTATACTCAATTATGGAGCGCGCCTACTCTGCATCAATTACTTATGGCAAAACCCCTCTACTTATAGAGCATGACGCCGTACAGGTTTCTGTTTTAAGTGGCGAGATTGAGAAAGGCGAAAAAGCAATTTTTGTAACTGCCGACAGGCAATTGAAGCAGGTCTTAACGGGCACAAAGTTTGAAAACACAGCGGAGCTAATGATCAGCCACGTCGGACTAATTCAGTTCATCCAAGTAATGCTTGGCGGGCTTCATGATGGAGCGGGGCTCACTCAGCTAATCTGGAGCTCAAGAGTTTCTGATAGAGCTCAAGCTGTTAGATCATATTTCACCTCGAAAGGTCTAGAGCAGTATGATGCCAGCATGCTGATGTCTATGCCTGAGATCATTGAGAAATTTGCCGATTTTGCAGTATCAGAACTCGAGCGAAGTGGCGAGAACCTCACATCTGAAGATCCCGCGAAACGAGTAAAGGCTTTTAAAGTTCTTGGCACTCTGGAAGGGCAATACTTCGAAAAAATGAAGGCCGCCATGGAGAAAAATGAAAGAAATGGGTAAGAGAACAATCGGGGACGAACAATCGGGAAACAATCGGAGACCACGGTATTGATGCTGATAGGTAACTCCTGGCCGATGCCAGCCGGATGTGACAGTCCGCAATGGGTCGATTCTGCCTGTCGCGACTGACCGTTGCTGGCCGGCAGCGGTCGATGGTGACAAGCAGCTATCGGCCAGAAGCAGTCATTCGAATCGAATACAAAAGAGGGGACGATTCATTGTTTATCCCGAGCTGTGATAACAGAGAGGATGCCATTAGATCTCTTGCTGAAATCTATGCAGTTCCCACTGACGAAATCGATAGAGTTCTTCGAAATCCTGAAGTGCAACAGATCGCTGAGGTTTATTCTGAGATTGATACGAGGGGCTTCCATTTTTTTGTATGCCATCTGCTGAAAGCCTCTCCTCGCACTGATATCACCCAAGCTTATTACTACCATTCGACAAGCTACAATGGCTGCACTTCATGGTTTGATGAGGGGCTCCTAGGTTCGTCGCAAGGTGTAGAGCGCTTCTTAGAAAAAATCACCGAGTGGATTCCCCCTGAGAAGCAATCACTTGCGAAGCAGGCGGCCAGGGGAATCGTTACGCGTCGCAGCGAGTTTGAGGGCTCCACACCCGAGATGTGTGGCCCCTACGCTTGGAATACTTTCACCGCTGCCAGCTCTAGCTCAAATGGAATTCGCTATCGGGTTCCAGAGGCTATTCAGGATCTGTGGTCTTCCAGCTTTTGTGGTGGTGGAGGTGGGGGCGACTTCTCGGAAATCATCGAGGAGAGGCTGAGGCCCGTTGTAGTCAAGTTCAAAGGAGGGGTCTCGAACATTGATGACTACTCCGCCACGCTCTGGGCCTATTTATTATCAGATGATGGCGAGTGCCACCTTAAACATACCTTTACAGGTAATGGGCTTGCTATACCCCGCGAGGACATTGCTGAACTTATTGACGTCGGTTAATTGCGGCTTAGGAGAAGCTGGCTGTATAGGCGCGGCTGCCCATGGGGCAGCTCTCGGGCATCAGGAGCAATTTAGCCTTGGGTGTCAGTCAGGAGGCGTACGCCCAGGATTCTTCTTTGCGCTGCGCTGTCGGACTTGGCCAGAACAGCAGTCTTCTCTGCTTCAAGCTGAGCAAGTTTTTTTGAAATAAAATCATCCAGCGCGCTCATGCTGTGGGTGCCATTGCAAAACGTGAAAGCTTTTCCCCACCCTAGGATGATTTTGTTGATCCGGAAAAGAGCGGATGAGTATGCGTACTTCCCGTCGCCGTCTTGGTACTGGGCGTTATAGCGCAGGGCATGTGAAGCAGCGACGAACTCGGCGTCCAACTTTGCCCTGAATCGTTTGCGTGTCGCTTCGCTAGGCTGTACCAAACCCGGAGAGACATTGCAGCCCAAGAAATCGAACCCCTTCTGGGTAGCTCCACGGGAGGCCTTTGCTTTGTCTGTCCGTGGGTCGTAAGCCTCCAGCCCAATCTTGCTCAGCACCTTCAACGATCTGTTGAATGCTTTGTCTACATCACTAAGAGTTGCCCCAAGCAGCAAAAAGTCATCGATATAGCGTAGGCATGTAATGCCGTCTGAGTTCATTTCTAGATCGAAGTCGGCCATGTAGATGTTGGCTATCAGGGGAGACAATGGAGATCCTTGAGCCACTCCCTCGATTCCGATTGGAAAAATCTCGGCCAGCCCCTTCCTTCTGAGGTCGTCGATATTGGCTAAGTCCGTTTTGATGGCTTCCTCAAAAAGCTTGAGGGTAGCCTCACAGTTCAGATGCGGCCGCAGAAGCTCTAGAACCCGGTCTTTATTGATTTTGGTGAAGAAGGCGGGGATGTCTGACCGAATGTGGAATCGTGCACCCGCACGCATTGCTTCTCTCGCGTCAGAGATGGCCATGGCTACACGTTTTTCGGGAATGCCACCATAGCTTGTGGAAGTACCAAGAACTCGCTTAACAAAGCGGACGCGTCGCTGTAAAACGTCGAGAATGGCTCGCTGGACAATACGATTCGGGATAGGAGCTAGAACCAAGGGGCGGGATTTCCCGCCTGGCTTCTTCTGTGCGACGCCAGTTTGCTGGAGGAATATGAATGCCTGTTTCGATAGGGAGCGCTGAATATCGATCAAGGAATCAGGGAGCCGACTTTCGAAATCTTCAGCCTCCCGTTTGATTTCATCAGAGGAGGAGAAGATGGCGCTACTGCGCACCTTCCTCCAGGCGCCGTATAGCGTTCGTTGGCTGCAAATGTCCTTATATAGCCTACTCAAAGCTACTCCTTGTGTTGTTGGGCAACACCAGTTCGCTCTCACCCAACTGCTACAGGGACTCACTACCTACGGGAGACCCAGATACCAGAACGGCTATCTTGGTCGCGACCCGAACAGCGCCCTCCGAAGAGAGATCGCTGCCGTCTGGCAAACTGGGTTCACCGCCGCCTGGCGGCTCGACCAGCAAGCAAACGAAGCATCAACACAATAGCTATCGCGAGGAGTTCGCGCAATGAGTAGCCCTTGGCTGCTGTAGGGGCTGCTTGTGGCCGCTGCTAAAATCGGGCGCAAGTGGCCGAGCAAAGTGTCATTCCACAAGCAGGTAAACTAAGAGGCCTCCGTTTTAATAGCCCATATGAACGTCCGCTCCTGGCCCAGGCTGTGTAAAAACGTTGGCATCGACCTTGCTGTGATTTGATGGGTTCGAAATCAGCGGGGGCGCCAATGAAGCGTTT
>MTEW01000998.1_pt4 | contig 58936 bp, 64 predicted proteins | sample 1042681 | NCBI WGS metagenome assembly MTEW01 (sample SAMN06185811, study PRJNA358809) | soil metagenome | isolation source: soil biostimulated with citrate as carbon source | place: India | collected 2015-05-23
GGTGCGCGAAAACGAAAACCGCGCCATCTCGCTGGGCTATTCCGTCAACCGCTACAAGCTTGCAGCCTTCGTCATGTCGGCAGCGCTTGCCGGCCTTGCCGGCGGCCTGAAGGCGCTCGTCTTCCAGTTTGCAACGCTGACCGATGTCGGCTGGCAGATGTCGGGCGAAGTGATCCTGATGACGCTTCTGGGCGGCATTGGCACGCTCATCGGCCCCATCGTCGGCGCCGCCTTCGTCGTCGCCCTCCAGAACTATCTCGCAACATCGGACTTCCCCGTCACGATCGTAACCGGCGTCATCTTCATGGCATGCGTCCTCCTCTTCCGGAAGGGAATCATAGGCGAGTTCTACGGGTGGTTAGAGCGGAGGAAATGAGCATGAGCGAAGCATTAACGATTTATAGCACAAGCGTTTCGCCAAACTGGATAGACTACAACGGCCATATGGGGGACTATGCCTATGGAATCGTCTTTTCCGACGCGGCGACCGCCTATATGGATCGAATTGGCATCGACGCTGTTTATCGTGCGACCAACAATGCCACTCTCTACACGCTCGATAGTCGTATCGCGTATTTGAGAGAATGTCATGCCGGCGAAATATTACAGGTAGAGCTGGCCTTGATCGATGCCGATCACAAACGTTTGCATCTATTCATGAGATTGTACAATGCGGATAGGGAGATGTTGGCACTCTGCGAGCAACTCTTGATGCACGTAAGTCGAGAAGGGAAGCATCCACGGGCAGCAGATCTGCCCATAGACGTGCGAGATGTCGTCTTGGCGGATCTCCAGAGTTCGAAGTCTGTTGAGAAAGCAGAAAGGATCGAATGGCGTATTGGTCTTCGAAGTTAGCAGATTGTTCTGACAAATCGGCAAACTAACCGGCAGTAGAAGCTCTGGTAATTTACAATCAGGCCCCTGCTTTTGGACTGGCACTCAATCAGATCGACGGACATTATGTCTGCTTTCCAATTCTTTTCGGTAAAACTGGTCATTTCGTCAACGGTCCCCGGCCACGAATCTCGAACTGACTCGTTCTTCCAGTGGCCCAGGGTGGCCGGGAGAACTCAAATGGGCATCGCACAATATGCTTCTGCTGCACTGGGCGCTTCGTATGGAACGCTGGCAGGAAGGTTGACGTAAAGAACCGCTCAAACAGCGGCAACTTTGGCAGTTCGCTTCTTCCTTGATAGAGAGGCGCGCATGCGAGACCGAGCGTTGTTTGATCGCCCGATCGACAGCAAGCTAAGTGACTGTGATCTCGTCAAGATTAAGATCGAAACTCGGGTCACGGCGAAGAGATTCGAATACGAGCAATGGTCATGAGTGGGTCACCGCGATTGGGTTGCGTGTTGAAGATAACGGCACGCACTCTCTTCGACGCTGGAAGGCGGCGATGATCTACAAGGCCACCGGGAATCTTCCTGCGATCCAGATTCTGCTCGGTCCCGCCAAGATCGAGAACATGGTCAGGTATCTGGGTGTAGATATTGATGCTCTGGTACTCGCCGACTACACAGAAGTCAAAAAATTCGCTGAGCCGTACCGGGCAATGCCGTTCGTGCATAATCGAGTGGTGTCGTCCCTGGGACGGCTATGCGCCCTCCCTTCAGTCATCGAAGAGCGTCGCGGCCTCGGCTGAAAGGGACTTTCCTGCCTCGGTTTGCAGCTCGCTTTGCGCCTTATTCCGGACATTAGCTTAGCATTCTCAAGCTTTCCAAAGCGGTCATTCCGCTTTTTCTTGCTGCTAACGACCATTATGGGGTGGAGAGGGGCCTGAGCACTTCAAGCTGACAACCCGCACGAAGCCGGCAGCCTTGAGATCGAGGTCGTCAACGAAGTCCTCGATGAAGCGGACCAAGTTGTCCGGTCCCACATGATCATCGACTGCTCCCGGCAGAAGCAGTAATTGCGAGCGATCTGTTGCAGAAAGATGTGACATAGTAAAGTATAACCATCAGCCGCTATCTTAAGGGATCCACATTGAGTTTTCAGACCGGGGAACTGCATGGGACATTTTAAGCTTGTTTATCAGAGCTATCCGCTCGACCTTCCAGTCGAAGAGCCACGCATCACCTTGCGGGCCTCAAGTGGATCTTGGCCTGGTCAGCAGCTGGATGACTACGTCGTCTTGGATTTAGAAGTGAAATCTCCGAAATTCTTCTTCGATCCCAACAATGACCCCGAGGATGACGTCTCCCAGTGGTTGAACCCGGGTCTGGATACACAGTGGCTCAAAATACCGTTGAAGCACTTCGAGAACCGTGACTATCGCAGCCTCCAGGAAATCCGGGCGGACTTCCAGGGCGAAGGAACTCAAAACGCTTTGACGAGTGAGGATTGGTGGGAAGCCCCAGGTCTTATCACCACCTACAGCGATGAGTTTTTCGCTCGTGCGGAAATTTCCATCCTTCACGACGGTGGTGACATGTTTTCAGTTCAGCTTTCAGGCACCACTCAGTTCGCCACTGCCTTTGACATAGCCTTTAGTGCTCCCCTGACCGTCAAGCTGATCGGCTACCGCAACTCGGCCACCACAGATGATCTTTTAAGTTGGTTCAACCGCTTTCTCAGAAAAGACGACTTCATTTTCACACCACTACAGCGAGGTGAAGACCTCTATCTCAATGGTGCGGTCAAGTAACAGCCGCGCCAATCGCGCTGAATGCGTCGAGAATGATTGAAGCAGATCCATAGATCACGTGAAGATCGAAACGGGATTGTCAGGCGCCCGGAGTTTTGAGAGGGTCTGCGGAAGTATTGCGATAAACGCTGTCAAAGATGTATGGTGCAATATAGTGGATACGCTGTTTGATGATGCGCTCGATGAAAAGCGCCTTCTGCGCCCTGCATTCCTTCTGGCACGCGGGCTCGAATCTCGGGTATTCCCTGATGTTCTCGATAGGGCCGCGTTCTTTGCCCTGGCAAGGATTGCTGGAATCCTCGGAGGATCCGTCTTTATTTATCATGCCGAGTTCGGCAAGCAGCCGGAGAAAACCACCAGCATCGATCCGGTTCGCGCATGGGACAGCCTTTTTCAAGTTTTCCATGAGGACATCATTCTGGAGTTCTCACCAAGCCCGCTTTTTGTTTGGCTGCCCGCTGGCGAGCGTTTCCACGTCGTGTTCGGGAGCAAGGAGATGATCGCCCATTTCGACAATATGCGGGATCAGGCCGACTCGTTTTCCGCATTCGTTGACGCGTCGCGCTTGACCGAGAAAGGCAAGCAGTTTCTGCTCGAAGCATATGAGCGATACACGATCTGATGTTGCCCGTTCCAGCGTGCATTGGGTCATTCACGTCGATAACCGCCTGCGTTCGAGCAGCGCCGGTGCCGCCAGATCAACGGAGCGGAAGATGACAGCAGCGTACCAATTGCGGGCAACTTTTCCGGCGGCGATACTGTCGATAGGTTTGGCCATCAGTGTTGCATCGGCAGAATCTGACAACGATCAGGCCCGAGATTGGATCATCAGCGGGACTGAACTGATCAAGGCGCTCGAAGGAAAGTTCGATGATGACGCTCTGCAGAGTGAGGCTGGTCGTATCACGTCGGGCGCTCGCGGTAGTGCTTATATCGCTGGGGTGGCTGATGCTACCAGCGGGACGGGCTGGTGTGGGGCCGGGTCGGTTCTCCCCCATGAGCTTACAGATCGCGTATACACGCATCTTCGAAGCGTCACGCCGGAGCGTCTTACAAGGAGAGCATCGACATTGGTGATTGAGACGCTGGCTGCTATTTATCCCTGCCCTGCGAATTAAAGAGGCGTTTTCGAGTTATGCTATTATTGGAAACCTTGATTTTTTCAGCCGCGTTTGTGGCGGTCGTTCTTCTGGCGGTTCACCAAATTGTCGCGCAGATCAAGGAGTACCGATTTTATAAGAGTAACGGCGGTGATTTTTCCGTCGATAGCGGCGCGGACAATCTGAAGCTTGATGAGCGCGTTTACATCAATGCTCTCGGCCTCACGAATTGGCAGCGTTTCTATCTATTTCGCCCGTTTTACATCGTGCTGCTTATAGCGTTCGCCGGCATGATGATCTTCTCTTTGTTCTGACGGACATGATATTAGTCCGCTCCTGACAGCCGTCTTTCAGCATTCGCGAAAGTCCTGCAGACCTCCGAAAACGCGGCTCCAGAAAATTTGATTAGAGGATAATCCTAAGGCACCGGCTATTCGCCTGCCACCCTCAGGGCGGACATGACTATGCAGATTTTCGGAATCAGATTCTACCTTGCCGAAATCATCTCGAGTTTTGGGACCGTCTGCCTGAAACCAGTGGCAGAAATGATTCAAGATGACAGAGACCTACTTGGTCTGCTTTGGTTGTATTCGCCCCCTGTTTTCGAACGACCGCAGTGGGCCTCTTAGCTGTCTGTCGGTAAGGCGCCTCTATTGCGGCCGTTCCCACAATCTCAAGGATACTCAAGGGCGGACATGAGCGAACGATCGATCTCGTTGCTGATCCGCTCCAGCAGCGGGCAAGAGCATCGGCGTCAAGGCGAAGGTGCACTCATCCTAAACGTTGTCCGGGAGTTCGCCGTCGAAGATGTAATCCATGAGCTCCTCGTCCGCTTCGACGGCGACGTAAAAGATGTGGGGCCAGAGATTGGCCGCCTTGAGCCTGTGAAGGCGCTTGAAGGCGGAGACGTTCTCGCGGATGTCCAGCCCGTGATCCCTTGCTTCCTTTGCCAGTCTGAGCAGTCTCAAGTACTCGTCGCGGAAGAAGGAGCCGTACCGGCGGTCCAACTCCAACCCATCCATGTGGCGTTTCACCAGGGCCGCGAAATGGTCGGGCAGGTCCTGATGGGGGCGGAGCTGGAACTGTGTCGGCGACTCGAAAGGTCTGCCGATGACCAATTGGATGATCTGCTCGACGGGGAATTCATCAAAGTAGGGATGCAGGAAAATCCTGTTTCCGACACCGTCGAGGAAATCGTTGTCCTTAGCCTGCTGGCAGATGTCGCACATCGGCGTCAGGTTGTGTGGGACGATGGCGAAGTGTGGGAAACGCTCCTTGGGCAGATAGTGGTCCAGTGTGTTCGGCGTTCCCTCCTCTCCGCAGGATGGGCAGAATTGCAGTCTGCGGTTGCGAAGTTCGGTGATGACCGGAAGCTGAGAAGAACCGGGGCGAGGATTCTTGTAGAGCGTGAGGAAGCGCTTTCGGTACGCCGCGATCGCGGGCCAGTCGGGAATCGTTTCGGGATTGCCGCGCTCCAGAGAATATTGCTCGACCCTCTGGCGCCATTCGGCTCCCAACCCGGCGAAATAGGCAGCGTTGGGCCCCCCCGCACGTTCGGCGACAACCAGATCCACCAACGCTGCACCATCCACGCCAGGAAGTGGGAGGCGCGTCACCATTGGCCACGCTCCATGGCATTCAACTGGATGATCATCTCCTCGTTCAAGTCGCCTCCCAGCGCTTCGATGACCGCGTCCGCGGTCTCGTACTGCTGGAGCAATTTCTCCAGCCATTCGTCATGAGGCTTGGAAACCGACCGATCGCCGAACACATAGCTCGAGATGCGCTGGACGTCGCCACCAAAGGTCTCGAAGGGCGGCGTTGTGATCTTCAGGCCGTCGTCGGTGCGCTCGAGCACGTGGACGCATCGGCTCGGAACTTCTCTGACCGTCACTACCGAGTGCGTGGCGAGCAGGGCTTTCGAGCCATAGGTCCTCAGAATGTCCTTGAGCATGGAGACGAATTGGATCTCGAGCGTTGGATGCAGGAACAGTTCCGGTTCGTCGACGATTACCAGACTGTTGCGCCTGATGACGCCGAGCACGTTCACGACGATGTAGAAGAACAAGCGCTGACCGGAGCTGAGCTTGAGCGGCTCGCCGTCCTTGAAGAACGTGACGCCGTCCTCGAGATCAACGCGTCGAAGCAGGAGGTCGGTGTCGATAGTGGTATTGCCCGTTTCTATCGGGACGTACACGTCGGGTTGGTCATCGTCGCCTTCCGCCCATTCGATGGCTTGGAATTCCCCGAACGGATCTTCCGGGACGATCTCTTCGATGTCGGTACCCGCCTGCAGCTTCACCGCCGCGACATCAAAAGCGATGCCCGACCCGAGGACGCGCTGCAGCGTGGTCAGCTTGTTGGCCCAAGCCTTTATCGTGCCGAACCGGCGGTCGTCCGCTAGGCATTGGATCAAGGAGCGGCAGGCGTTGGCCTTGGGCACGGCCAGCGAGTTGCGAATGCTGGACTGCCGGCCCGTCTTCTGGGAGGGCAACCGCCCCCGGAAGCCGAAGAAGCGATAGATGTCCTTGTCCTTGAGCGGCTTGGACAGGCTCGGCTCGTCATCGGCATCGACGGGAAACCGTTCGAAAGGGCTGTAGGATACCGCAACCAACTGGCTGAGATTCGGCCTCGTATCGAACCTGGCACCTTCCAAGTCAGGGTGCCGTTCATCGGGCTGTATCCATGTCCGGATCATTTGCCGGAGCAACGAGGACTTGCCGACGCCATTCGAACCGATGATCACGTTGATGTCGTGCGGAAGGGGCGACCTGGGCGAGAAATTCAGGTGGAGCGTCGATAGGTCGTCGTCGACGTCCAAGAAGTCGAACGAAAGATCTCCAACTTCCAAGGCCTCGCCACCTAGGATCTTATAGCCTTCTGCGAAGCTTCTCTTCGCGGCACGCTCCCGTAGCAAGGAGGTACGAAACCCTTCCGTGTCGATGAGCGCCAGTGCCTCGGGATCTTGAGCAACATGCGACAGATGACTTGCATCTCTCAGTGCTATCGCCACCTCCATGGCACTGGCGGTGGGCAACAGATCCATAAGTTGCTCGTAGAAGGTAACATCCTCCGGCACCGAGACGTAATTCGCCTCCAAAACCGGGAACTCCCTGTCCCATCCATTCTCCCGCAAGCCGGTCAGGAACGGGTGCGACGCGCTCTGTCCTTCGAAGAGAATACGTACTGCGCCGAGCTCAATATCCTCGCCGTCAATCCTGCAAATGGTAGGGAAACGGGTCTTGTACCCGAAGTCATCCCAACGATCATAGCTGAGGATCAACACGTCGCCGTCCTGCGCTAACGCGCGGTCATGCATTTCGGTGTTCGTACCGACATAGATGATCTTCATGGTGCTCCTCTTGACAGCGTATCACGATGGAATAGTCGACAATTCTACTTGCCTTGCGAGGGACAATTCGGACCTCGCGACGTGGCTTATCAACGTTCACCTGGTGAGCGACTGGCGCCGCCAGTTCTCTACTGCCGTCGGCAGATCCACCTTTGTGGTCGCGTCCGCCCAGCGATCCCAGAAATCGATGGTTCCGCTGCGAGGTTCGTTCTTCGGCTTCGCGACGCGTATTCTGGTCGGCAACAATATCGCGTCACCCACAACTAATGCCTCGCCGGTGTCCAGGACCGGCAGTAGGTCGCCAAAGCCTCCAAGGCTATCTGGTAACAATCGCCGGACCACGGCTTGATCCTCGCCGTTCGTAAGTCGCATGGCGATTAGGTTGCTGCACTGGCTGACGACCGTTCTATTAACTTCTGCCGGCCGTTGGGAAATCACCACCAGACCCACGCCGTATTTACGTCCTTCCTTGGCGATACGCTCGAACACTGCCACGGAGTTCTCTGCCATGCCCGACGCGACGTCCTGGGGGATATAGAGGTGAGCCTCATCGCAGAACAGGGCGACGGGATGCCGTTCCTCCGTGGGGGTCCATTGTTGCAACGAAAAGGCCAGCCTTGCGACCATTCCCACGATAAGCGGGAGGATGTCGGATGGAACTTCGGAGAAGTCCAAAATTTTCACGCCACCTTTTCCGGCTTTCCCGGAACGGCCGGCCATCAGCAACTGGACTAGATCGTCCAGCCAATCGTAGGTGGAGGCAATGCCCGGTGGCGGAAACAGGAAACCCAGACGCCGATCTTGCCGCTTGCTTTCGAGACGCTGAACCAGTCGGCTCAGCTTGCCGTTGAAGTCGCCCATCTTTTCGCCTCGGGCACCGGCGACCATCTCCGTGTTGAGCCGGTTCAGTTCGTTCAGTACCGCGTCGATGTCGAAAGGCACCGGGCTATCGATAGTGAAGTTGGCGAGTACCTCGCTGTGGCCGCCAGCTTCGAGAAACGTTTTTTTGGCCTCTACGATCGCGCGGGACATTATCATCGCTTGATTAGGTGCGGTCACTTCGGTGCGGTCGACAAACATCGAGACAAGCGCTTCGTAGCTGAGGAGCCAGAACGGAAGATGGAGCACGCCTTGGGTTAGCGATCGGCCTGCGTCGACGTCGACTGGTCCCGCCACGCGCATATGTTCGATACCGTCGCCGACGAGTGAGCCGTACTCGCCATGGATATCGAAGACGATTGCATTCGCGCTGGACAGTTCAGCGATCTGTTCCAGCAATCGGGCGGTGGTCCACGACTTGCCCGAGCCGGTGCTTCCCACAACCACCGCATGGCGCTGGAACAACTTGTTGCCATTGACGAACGCCTCAGCGCTCGGGTCAAGCGTGTAGGCGCCAAGCGACAGCCGTTGCCCACCGGCAGTGACCGCGGAAATCACTTCCATGAACCGCGTCAGGCGTTCCTTTTCGAGAGGAAAGCAGCAGGCGTCGATTTCAGGGACGGTTTCCAACGTGCGCCGGAAGACATTTATTCGGGACCCGACCATGTCGAGCAGCGTGCCGATCAAGGCCACGCGGACGAGGTTCAGTTCGGGATATGCTTGGTCTTGCTGATCGACGTCTGCCGTGGAGGATTCTTGGATCGCCGTTCGGGTGATTTTCTGGATGATGCCGATGAGATGCTGGCCGGCCAAACTGCTCTGCAACGCGACGAGGCGATTGACCTGCAGTGAACGCAGCGCATCCACAGCGTCTACGCGGACAACCACGGTGGCTGTGTCCACCGACTGCACACGACCAAGTGCGTCGTCGTCGTGAAAGTCCAAAATGCTCATGCACCGCTCCCAAAAACCAGATCCAAAAAGCCGTTCAGTCCCCAGTGATCGACCCCTGCAAGTTCGAAGCCGCCCGGTTTCCAATCTGTATATGCCATCGTTCCGCCCGGGGTCTCTTCGAGCGCGAGGTAGCTTCTGCAACGCCCGCTGGCCAAAAACGTTCTGGCGGTCGGCGTCAGCTCTTTGGTCAAGACGACAAGCGGCACGGAATCCCGATCACAACGCTCCACCAGCTTTTGTTGTAGGTGTTCGTCGTTGAAGCCGTAGCCGACGCAGAGATAGGCCTTCCCGTCTTGCAAGCTGGCGTTCGCGTTGGCGAGCACACTGCTGTATGGTTCGATATGCGTCCGCCTGTACTTGTCTATTCCGGGAGTCACCATAAGCGGCGTATGGCCGCTCGGGACGTCATGCACCACGGGCGAGGCAACGATCTGTTGGGCCCCGTCGATGAACCAGTCGAACGATCCATGTACTTTCCAGACGTAGACCGTCTTGTCGGCGCGTCTGGGTTGGCGCGTTCCTCGTCCCCGGCCTTGAAACAGGCCAGGATTAAAGCCGGTGTAAAATGGAAACTCCGCAGCGTCGGCAGCGAACTCTGCAAGGCGGTCGTAATTGGGCGTGACCACGTTGATCGCCGTCTGAGCGCTCCGGAACACGTGCCGTATCAGGCGGGACAGTGGAAGCGATCGCCTGTCGGCGAAAAGACGGGACATGACAGCGAGATCAGCCGGCATAAGAAAGCGGCGTGTCTCGGTAGCGACGAAATCGGTCTGTTTTTCGGTGAGACGGATCGAGCCTAGTGCGGACTCCAGGTCGGCGCCGCCCGCTAGTTCCGCTTTGAATGCGTCCCACTGCGTAAGCTCGCCGGATGTCCAAACACCCGGGACTGCCGCTGTCAGCAACATCTGGCCCAAGGGCCACATGCCGGGTACACCGTGCGCGGCGGATGCGCCGCTGCCAAGGATGATTACAGGATTTCGGTTCACGACATACTGTGCGAACTCGCAAGCCGTCTCCGCGTCTGTCTTCGCTCCCATTGCCCCCAACGTGAATTATCCGACGATATACTTTGTTTGCAACGATTCAGCCAGTTCGGCAAGAGGAAAGACTGCATATCTGAGCAGGTATTGAAAAGTTTGGCTCACTCAATTCATTCGACTACTTCGCCGCGAGCCTCTGGAGAGCTGGCCGCGATCTATTGCGGCATTTGCCATGCTCAGAATGCAGATGTCTCGGGTGCCTTCGATTTCGCCTCCGCGAGGATCATCTCCAGCGTGAAGTGGACGGGGAGGGCCGAACATCAGGTAAGGTTCAAGGTCGAGGTCGGACCGGTGAGCTCCCAACTCTGGCACCCCGCATAACGGCGCCTGTCAGCCTCAACTCGAGGCGACCGTATTGTCCCTATTGTGGTGCGACCACGCCAGGAAGTTACGATCATTACCTACCAGCGGAGAAATTCCCGGAATTTTCGGCGCATGCTCTCAATTTGGTCCCATGTTGTACCCGACGCAACTCCATTAAGGATGATGATTGGCTTCATAATGGAGCCAGACAATATCTTCATTTCTACCGCGATGCGATACCGGCTGTCCCGTTTCTTACAGTCGCCATAACTTCCAACGCGGCTGCCCAAGCAATTGGGGCGACCTTCGCCGTTCACCAGGCAGGAATGACCGCTGAATCATGGGCTCTCATAGAGGCCCATTTTCTAAGGCTTAAGCTAATCGAACTTTACGACTCCTATTCAAACGACCTGATCAACACGGCGCTTAGAAGCGCCCGCTCACATATCAATGCTGGAGGTCCCTGCGCCGCAGCCTTTCTCACTAATGAGGCAAACGAAAACGCCGTTCTCTACGGAGATTATGGTTGGCGAGCTGTCCTACTGCGCGAGATGAGCATCCATCCGGACCTCAATCAGTGGATTGCATGGGCTATAAGCCATCTGTTGCGCCTTGCGCAAGCGAGAAGACGATGCCGTTATGGTCTGATCATTGGCTAACGACGGAAAGTATGGGCCTAAAGCCTCCCATTTGCGCAACGGGAACATTCGGTCCGCTTCCCAACAGTTGCGCGTCGGCTTTCATCTGGTGCAGCCCAGCAGCGGACGGTCGGGAGCCGGCCCCAATCCGGTCATTCAAAAATAAGCGCGGATTGAATGCACGTCCGGCGATGTTTCGGCAGTGTCGTCGGAACACGAGATTCAGGCGTATAGCTTACGACGGCAAAATCCTGTTCGGCAACTATACGCGCCGGATACCGGTAAGCAGTAGCTCCGAAGTCTAGGTTAAGTGTAGTCCACGCTCTTTTAGCTGACTCCGGATGGCTTGGCGGCGTCAACAAAACGATATCTGGAACAGTGGGTTAGCAGAAATTCGATCCAAGCTGCTTGACAGTATGTTCGACGTGGATAGATTAGTGGTAATACCACGGTTTGGACACGGGATGACAGAAAAAAAATCAATCCGACGCGAAACGCAGGAAGCTGGTGCACATAACCGTGTCACTGCGTTCCTTCGCGACCAGTTGCTGTCTGGGGAATTGAAGGCTGGCGATTGCCTTTTGCCAGAGCGAGAACTCGCAGCCATGCTTAATGTCAGCCGGCCTGTCCTCAGGGAAGCCCTTCGCGCGCTTTCCATGATCGGCGCCGTTGAGATCAGGCATGGCGTCGGCACGATTGTTAAAAGGCCGGACGCATCGGCACTGGGCGATGTATTCAGCTTCATGCTCGCACATGGCTCGGATATCACGAGTGACATCATGGAGGCCAGAAAGGCCATCGAGCACCACGCCATTCGTCTGGCGTGTCAGCGAGCGACAGAACAGGATTTTGCGAATATTGCAATTGCGTTGCGGCACATCATCGAGACGATAGAAAATCCGGATGCGGGCGGCACTGCAGACTTCAAATTCCACGAGGCAATCGTCACTGCGTCACACTCGCCGACGCTGGTCACGATCTATGCCTCGATATCGCAGCTCATGATGCGCTCGCACCTGGAACGCCGCGAGAAGATAATTCGAGTCGAAGGAATCGAGGAGTTCCTGATCGATCATCATCGATTGATCCTCGAAGCCCTTGCCGCCCGCGATCGCGTTCGGGCCGATGATCTGCTGCATCAGCACTTCGAAATCGGAGCCGATTTTCGGCGCCGGGCGAGTCTGCACGAACTGGCAAAGGGAACCAGTGTTTCAGACTAGTTCACTCATTCATCAGGGAGGATATTCATGAATATTGTCGTTGGAAGCGACCATGCGGGCTTTCCGTTGAAAGCTGACGTGATCGAGGTCCTCAAAGAGCTCGGTCATCAGGTGGAAGACATTGGTAGCTTCACGCCGGATCCTGTCGATTTCCCTGACATAGCAGGCCTGCTCTGCAAGAAGGTGCGGGATGGTTCAGCCGAACGTGGCATTCTTGTTTGCGGGACTGGCGTTGGCGCCGCCATCGCAGCAAACAAGATCAACGGCATCCGCGCAGCCGTCTGCCACGACGTCCATTCGGCGCACCAGAGTGTGGAGCATGACGACGTGAATGTCATGTGCATCGGCGCAAAAATCGTCGGGTCATGGCTCGCTCGCGACTTGGTCTTGTCCTATCTGAACGCTCGGTTTGACCGCAACGAAGATTTCGTCCGCCGTGTCGAAAAACTTTCCGCATTGGAAAATGCGCAGTCAGTCGCGTGACCGAAAGACTGGAGAGCAGACATGGGGACTAGCAACTTTCCAAAGATCGCTTTCATCGGGCTCGGCGTGATGGGTCGGGAGATGGTCCGTCATCTCATCACGGCTGGATATCCGGTGAAGATCTATGACATTTCGTCAGATGCTATCTCAGCATTGGCAGAGCAGGGGGGCACTGCTTCGGATAGTGTCGCCACCGCGGTATGCGATGCACAGATCGTAATCTCGATGCTTCCCAACACACCTCAGGTTGAGGAAGTCGTATATCGGGACGGCATAATCGATCACATGCCTGGTGGGGGAATTTACATCGACATGAGTACGATTTCACCGGAGGCTACACGGGCCATGGCTTCGGCTTTGGCTGCCAAATCCATCTTCATGCTCGACGGCCCGGTTTCGGGGGGGCCGATTGGTGCAAAGAACGCTGCATTATCGATCATGGTCGGAGGCGAGCGGGCTGCTTTCGAACGCGCCGAAAAGGTGTTCAAAGTCATGGGTGCGACCGTGACGCACGTCGGGGCCCCGGGCGCTGGTCAGACCGTGAAGCTTTGTAACCAGCTCGTCTGCGCGGTCAACATCCAGGCAGTCTGTGAGGCTCTTGCGCTCGGTCGTGCCAGCGGCGTCGATCTTGATCAGATGCGAGATGTCCTGCTTGGCGGGTCAGCTTCCTCCTGGATGCTCGACAAGCTCGGTCCGGCGATGATCGCTGGAGATACTAGCGCTGGGTTCCGCATCGACCTGATGCTCAAAGACCTCCGACTTGTCCTGGAAATGGCGGGACAGAAGGATGTTCCACTTCCTGCTACGTCGCTTGTCACCTCGCAATATGTCGAGGCGAGGGCGCATGGCGAAGGATCGAACGGCAACCAGGCCCTTTTCAGGGTCTATGACCGGATGACGGGACAGAACCTGCCGCGACACATGGCAGTCAGACCATGACCTTCGATTTCTCAGTCGTCCTCCTCCGCTGGCACATGCTGGTCGATGGCATGGCGCTGACGGCGCAGTTGGCCCTGATCACGACAGTGACCGGCTTCATTATTGGAACAGCATGTGCGATAGCGCGCCGATCCGGCGGACCGGTGCTGCGCAGGTTGGCCACCGCATATGTCGAAAGCATTCGTAACACGCCGTTCCTCGTCCAGATATTTGTGATCTATTTCGGCCTATCCAGCCTTGGATATTCGTTTGGCGCAATTTTCGTGGCTGTCGTAGCTCTGACAGTCAATGTCGGAGCCTATACCGCCGAGATCATGCGCGCAGGGTTCGATTCCATCCAGGAGGGGCAATGGGAAGCGGGGGAGTGTCTGGGCCTGTCTTCAACGCAGCTTTACTGGCATGTGGGGCTTCGCCCCGCGATGGAGCGGGTTTATCCAGCCCTCACAAGTCAGTTCATCCTGCTGATGCTTGCTTCCTCGGTGACCTCCCAGATTTCTGCCGAAGAACTCACCGCTGCCGGCAACTTCATCCAGTCGGAAACCTACCGACCGTTTGAAACCTATCTCGTCATCGCAGTCATCTACCTCTTCCTTTCCCTCGGGATGCGAGCGCTTTTCTGGGGGCTGGGTATGGCATTGTTCCCGCGCCGCCGCAGGCTCGGGACGCCGTTGTAAGGGAGGCGAGCAGTGACTACCGCATTCAACCACAACCATCTGATGTTCCTTCTCGAAGGCGCTCTTTGGACCGTCATCCTTACCGGAATGGCATTTATCGGAGGAGGGATTGTTGGCTTCATCGTTGCGCTCGGTCGTATCACGCCATCGCGTGCACTCCGCCTCATTGCGGCGACCTATGTCCAGCTCATCCAGGGCACCCCGCTCTTGGTGATCATGTTCATCATCTACTTCGGACTGCCGACACTTGGGTTCTCGATCACGCCATTGTTTGCAGCCGGCATCTCGCTGACAATCTATGTCAGCGCCTACCTTGGAGAGATTTGGCGGGGTTGTTTGGAATCAGTACCAAAGGCGCAGTGGGAGGGGGCTGAGTGCCTTGCGCTTTCTCGAACGCAGCGCATGTTCAAAGTGATCCTTCCACAGGCGGTTCGGATCGCAACCCCACCAACCGTTGGCTTTAGTGTTCAGATCGTCAAGAACACGTCGCTCGCATCGGTCGTCGGTTTCGTTGAACTGACGAGAGCGGGGCAGCTTATCAACAACTCGATTTTCGAGCCCTTTCTCATCTATCTTATCGTTGCCGCCCTCTATTTCTGCCTTTGCTTCCCTCTGTCAGCATTCAGCCAACGGCTTGAGAACATGGGGCCGAGACGGCGCAATCGAAAAGAGCCGGAAGCACAGGGTACAGCAATTCAGGGAGGGTGATCATGGTCATGATCGCATTAAATCAAGTCAAGAAGAGCTTCGGCGCGGTTCCCGTCCTTCAAGGAGTAAGTTTTTCAGTAGAGAAGGGCCAGGTCGCGGCACTGATCGGTGCAAGTGGCTCCGGAAAGAGTACTGCGCTGCGATGCGTCGATCGTCTCGAAGTGATCGATAGCGGTGAGATCATCGTGGCCGACCACAAGGTTCATGACCCAAAGCTTGATCTCCATAAACTCCGCCTTGACGTCGGCATCGTGTTTCAAAGCTACAACCTTTTCCCACATCTCACGATCGAAGAGAACGTCATGCTTGCGCCTCGTTCGGTGAAGAAAATCCCAAAGGATGAGGCGCGCGAAATGGCGCGGGCTGCGCTCGAACGCGTCGGGCTCGATGAGAAGGCTAACCACTATCCCGAGCAATTATCGGGCGGACAGCAGCAGCGAGGCGCTATCGCGCGATCGCTCGCGATGGAACCGAAAGTGATGCTATTCGATGAGGTCACTTCCGCCCTCGACCCAAAACTGACCGGAGAGGTTCTACGAGTGATCGAAAAACTCGCAGAAAGCGGGATGACGATGATCATGGTTACCCACGAAATGAACTTCGCACGCAAGGTCGCCGATCGTGTGATCTTCATGCACCGCGGGCTCGTTCACGAGGAGGGGGACGCATCGATCTTGAATGCACCCATGACATTGGAGCTCCAGGACTTCTTGAGCCACGATCTATGAGATAAAATAAAATGGAGGAGAATGTAATGTTGAAGAGGTTTCTCGTATTAAGCATCGTAGGGGCGATGCTGACTGCTCAAGGCGTTCCGGTTATGGCCGATACATACGCCGACATCATCGCAGCAAAGAAAATTCGGGTGTCGACGGACCTGGCAATTCCGCCGTCCGGCATGCTTGATGCCAACCTCAAACCCGTGGGTTCCGATGTCGAAACCGCGCAGCTTCTCGCAAAGGACTGGGGTGTTGAGCTGGAGTTCATTCAGACAACGGGCGCCACGCGTATTCCGAACCTCCAAACGAACAAGGCTGACATCGTCATCTCAACGCTGTCGGTAACCCCGGAGCGGGCACAAGTCATAGATTTTTCGAAGCCATATGCGGGACTGGTCTCGGTGATTGCAGCCCCGGCAAAATCTCCGATCAACGATTGGGCAGATCTGAAGGGACAATCAGTAACCGTGACACGTGGTACGACCCAGGACAGTGAACTGACGAAGCTCGCAGGCGAGCATGGTTTTACTGTCACTCGTTACGACGATGACGCGACGATGGTTACAGCAGCTGTGTCAGGTCAGGCCAAGGCGATTGCGACATCAGCCACGCTCGTGAAACAGATTCATGACAAGAATCCAACATTGGCTTTCGAACCGAAGATAACGATCCGCGTTTTGAACCTTGCAATTGGTGTGAATAAGAATGAACCGGAATTGCTCGCCAAACTTGACGAATGGGTTGTGGCAAACCTCCAAAATGGCAAGTTAAACGAGATCTACCAAAAGTATCATGGTACACCGCTTCCAAAAGAAATCGTGGACGCGAAATAAGGCCTGCTTTGATAGCCGGCGCCGGATGCACTTATCCGGCGCTTTGCATACTTATAGTGCTTAATAATGCCTTCGCATCTGTTGGCTGGGCAGTTACATTATCAGCGGTCGGCCATTGAGCGATTTCTGACTGGCAATCAAAGCCGCGATTGCCTGCTTAGCACCTTCATGCCGGTCGCTCGGGTGCTGTGGGTGAAAATCCGAAAAGGGGCGTCCAGTAGCGTCGTGTCACTATACAAGTTGGAAGAGATATCGGATTTAGACCGTTCGTTTACTGGACTGAATTAACGGTTAGAGCGGAATTTATATCCGATGGAGTCCAGGTTACTACCGAAGTGGGATGTGCCGCACGACAATCCCCTGTTGTTATTCAGGGGGTTGTCGGATTTTGCAGATGTTTGGTATTGATTACTTGTAAGCGGAAACCACAATCTCTATCAGCGTATCACCACCCAGATCGGCAACGCCAACAGTTGCACGGGTTGGCAGCAGCGAAGGATCAATCCATTCCTTCCAGACCTTATCCATTTCAGGCTTCTTGTTGAGATCCGTTACGAAGATGGTTGCTGCCAGAAGCTTGGTCTTGTCCGTGCCTGCCTGCGCCAGATAGCTGTCGAGCTTGGCGAGGATTTCGCTGGTCTGACCGGCCATATCCAGGCTTTCGTCATCACAGGTGGTTCCACCGACATAGACAATGCCATTGTGTTCGACGACGCGATGCATAATCGGCGTCTGAATGAAACGCTCAGCCATAATTTAGTCCTTTCAGATGGTTGGGGAGTTATCCGGTTGTTCGCCGGTGACGGCGAAAACAGCATCGGGGGTTTGAGGCAGTGCTGCGATTTCGCAGAGCGGTACCGGTTTCACCGGAGTGCGCAGACGATAGAAACCGACCGTTTGAGGTGCACGGTTTTGCACCTCGGCCAGAATTTCCGTGACGGTGGAACTGCACATGCGACCCTGACAGGGACCCATGCCGCAGCGGAACATGGTTTTAAGCTGGTTGGGGCCGACAATATTGCAGGCCGCCGCGTCGCGGATTGCGCCTGCGGTCACTTCCTCGCAACGGCAGACAATCGTTTCCCGATCCATTGGCGCGCGAAATGCCTGTGCAGGCAGATAAAGCGCATCGATAAAGGCGCGACCGCGTTCGACGCGACGCGCTTGAGCATGCAGCTTAGCGATTTTCGAATTCAACGTTGGGGCCAATGCCGGAAAGATATCCTGACAGGCTGCGAGTGCTGCGATGCGCCCGCTCTGCTCGGCAACCAATGCACCGCCGATGCCGCTGCCGTCACCAGCAATGTAGATGGCTGGAATAGACGAACGCCCGCTGCCGTTGAGTTGCGGTTGAAAGCATTTCTGGCCGTCGTTCCAGACCAGAGCGCAGCCGGAAGCATTGGCGAGATTGTTGTTGGGGATCACACCGTGATGCAGGAATACGCTATCGACCGCAAGCCTGTTTGTTTTGCCCTTTGCCGAAAAGCAGATCGCTTCCGCTTCGTCTTTTCCTTCAATTGCGATATCGGTGACACCGGAATAAACCGGTACCGACTTGCGCACTTTTAAGAGAAGCGAAAGCCCCTTCAAGGCATAGGGCGAGAAAAGGAACGAAAGCAGCCTTGAGGTGGCCTTCGCATAATTTGCGCCGGGCGTCGTATCGAGCAATGCTGCAACCTTGCCACCAGCCTGCAGCAGCTGCGCGGCGAACATGTAGAGCAGCGGGCCTGTCCCCGCCAGAACCACATTTCCGTTGGGCAGGAGGCCGGAAGCCTTCAACGCAATCTGTGCTGCGCCGACGGTCATAACACCCGGCAACGTCCAGCCCCTGACAGGCATCGGGCGCTCCATGGCGCCGGTCGCGAAGATCACGCGGTGCGCTGAAACAATCCCGCTTTTGCCGCTTACCGATACGCGCAGATCAACGCCGTTGTTGTCGCCATCCTGTGGTTCCACACTCCAGACGAGGGCCTGCGGAACATAGGTGGCATTGCTGGCGATGAATGCTTTCAGCACGTCTTTGCCCCGCCAGTAGTCGGTGCCGAGAAACGGCCTTTGGGCATTCGTATTGTGTTCTATGCCACGGTATATCTGTCCGCCTGCGGTTGTGTTTTCGTCGAACAGAACCACGTTAGCGCCAGCGGCGCTTGCCTCTGCGGCTGCCGACATGCCTGCCGGTCCCGCGCCGATAATGGCGAGGTCGTAAAACGCGTCGAGTGCATGAATACTGGAAATTCTTTTGAGCATTGTCGTCATGGTTCCACCCGACGCGCACCAATCTGGGAAGAAATGATCATTCCATTGGCCACAGGCGTCATGCAAGCCTGGCGGTTCTGAACACCATCAATAGTGATCAGGCATTCAAAGCAGATGCCCATCAGGCAATAGGGCGCTCGCGGCTGATCACCGACGACGCTGTTTCTGAGCCGGTTGATACCCTCTCCAAGCAACGCTGCGGCGACAGTTACATTGGCAGGTACCGTCAAGGTACGTGCATCGAATGTGATCGTTACAGTTTCCTCTGGTGTCTCAGTATTGAGGAACATTTTAGGAGACATGAAACCTCCGGCCGGAGAATGCATCACCAGCAAGTTGTTTGGCATCGGCTGCTATTTCCTGCGCCACGATCAGGGCATGGTTGGCTGCAAGCGTGACGCCGGAATGGCACATGACGGCGTAAGCCCCCGGGTGGCTTTCGGATTGTTCGTAAATCGGCAGGCCGTCCGGTGTCTTGATCCGAAACCCGGTCCAACTGCGAATGACATTGACCTCGGCCAGATGTGGGAATGTCCGCACTGCTCTGTTGGCCAGAACCGCGCTGATATCCTGATTGGTGGCGATCCGATCCGTGTGAGTTTCCTGACTGTCGCCGATCATAACGCCGCCTTCATCCGCTTGCCGCAGCGTGGCCGCTGTATAGGGGAAGAAGGGCGCGCATTTCTCCGTTACAAGAATTTGGCCTTTGCTGCGCACAACCGGCGTAGCAAGACCGACACTCTTGGCAAGCTCTGTATTGCCGTTGCCCGCTGCCAGAATGACGCGCTCGGTGAAGACTTCACCCCATGCGCCACTTAGGAGAAAGCCGCCGTTTTGCGGGGTGATGGACGAGACTTCGCAATGCGGTTCGTAGGCAGCGCCGAGTTTGATCATGCCCGTATGCAATGCGCGAAACAGGCGTAGCGAATTCACGTCGCCGTCCATCGGCGAATAGATCGAGCCGATCACATCCCGACCGATGGAGGAAACCATTTTGGCCGTTTCCTGATGGTCGAGCACGACATGTTCGGGGGCGTCATCGCCAAGTGCCCGCGCCACTGTCGCGACGTCTTCGGCAAACATTTGAAGCTCGCGCTTGTCGAGGCAAAAGGTGAAAGCGCCTGTCTGTTTCAACGCGACATCAAGGCCGGTCACATCCCGCAATTCATCTGCGAAAGCGGGCCACAGGCGCGCCGATTGCATTGTCCAACGGGCATAGTGTGGTGCGCCTACGCCTTTGCCCTGTACCCAAATGAGCGCGAAATTGGCACGGGATGCGCGCAGGGACAGGTCTTCCCCATCGAGAAGCATTGGACGCAGACCGGATCGGGCGAGACCCCAGGCGATGGCAGAGCCAACCAGTCCCGCTCCGATAATGACTATGTTTTGGTCCGGCAATCTGCGCATTCGTAAATTCAATCTGTTGTCACAGCGTCGTCAGTGGTGGGCCAGACGAGGGGCTGGCCCGATTGTGTTGGTTCAGTTTTGCGGGCTTACGTCCACTTTGAACCACTTATCGGAAAGCTTTTTCACCGTGCCGTCGGCAATTGCTGCCTGAATGGCTGTATCGAAGCGACTCTTCAGGGCGGTATCTTCCTTGCGCAGACCGACGCCGATCATGCCGAAGACTTTGCCGGAAAACAGCGGCCCGGCCAGCTTCGCGCCCTTCATGTCGTCCTTTTCCAGCGCAGCTGCAAGAACCGTCGCATTGGCGACAACCGCATCCACACGACCGCTGGTCAGGTCGAAATTGTGCTCTTCGGCGGTCTTGTACTCACGGACATCCGCGCCATCCTTGAAATATTGTTCCATGAAGGCCGAAGCGGTTGTGGAACCCTGAACGCCGACGGTCTTGCCGTTGATTTTCCTGGCGATTGCTTCGAGAATCGGCTTGGCTGCATCGGAATCGACATTCAGCGGCTTGCCGCCTTCCGGCATATCGGCGAGGTCGCTGTCTTCCATGACTGCGAAGGAATTGATGGCCGCCGCATAAGGCGACGAAAACGCGATCACTTCCTCACGCTTCGGTGTGATGCTCATGCCCGCCATGATGGCGTCATACTTGCCAGCGGTCAGCGATGGAATGATGCCGTCCCAGTTCTGGGCGGTAATTTCGCATTTCGCTTTCAGGCGCTCGCAAAGGTCTTTGGCAAGATCAATCTCGAAGCCTTCCAGCACGCCATTCGGGCCGGAAAAATTCCACGGCGCATAAGCACCTTCGGTGGCAATGCGCACGATGTCTTCGGCCTGCGCGGTCGGTGCGACGGCGAGAACGCCAAGGACGGAAAGGACGAATTTCAGTTTCATATGTTCACCTCTGTTAAAAACCGATCGATCGGTTCATGCGTTTTGTTTGGAAATGAATTGCCGGAACCGTTCGCTTTTGGGGTTGCCAAAAACCTCGTCGGGCGTGCCTTCTTCTTCAATCAGGCCCTGACGCAGAAACACGACACGGCTGGACACATCCCGGGCGAAGCCCATCTCGTGGGTCACAACCAGCATGGTGCGTCCCTCTGCCGCCAGATCGCGCATGACCTTCAGCACCTCTGCCACCAGCTCTGGATCGAGTGCGGAGGTTGGTTCATCAAACAGCATGATCTTCGGACGCATTGCCAACGCGCGGGCAATTGCCGCGCGTTGCTGCTGCCCGCCGGAAAGATGTGCGGGATAGAAGTTGCGCTTATCGGCAATGCCGACACGCTCCAGCAGTGCTTCAGCCTCGGCAATGCTCTCCGATCGGTTTCGCTTCTGTACATGGACAGGCGCTTCGATCAGATTTTCGAGGATAGTCAGGTGCGACCACAGATTGAACGACTGAAATACCATCGTCGCCTGACCGCGCAGCCGCTGAACCTGTTTCACATCGGCTGGACGAGGCGCGCGTCCGGGCTGTTGGTCGAGCTTGTATGCCTCGCCGTGAATAGCTACGCTACCAGCATCCGGTACTTCCAGCATATTGATGCAGCGCAGCAGTGTGGATTTGCCGGAACCTGACGCGCCCAGAATGGAGATGACTTCACCCTGGTGGGCCTGCAATGAAACGGAATGCAGAACCTTGTGCGCGCCATAGCATTTTTCGAGGTTCTTGATCTCGACCGCAGGCGTTTCGAAACTTTGCATTATGAGTTTCCTCCGGCGGCATGCACGATGACAGGCTGACGCTGGGCCGCCGACAGGCGGTATTCCAGCAGTTTGAAGATTCTGGTGACCACGAAATTCAAGAGGAGATAGATCGCGCCCGCGCAGATAAAGACTTCGACAGGGCGGTAGGTGGCAGAAATCAGCTTGGCTGCCAGCCCTGTTACTTCCATCATGGTGATGGTTGATGCCAGCGCCGTGGACTTCACCATCAAGATAACTTCATTCGAATAGGCGGGCAGCATCTGCCGCAGGGCCTGTGGGGCCAGAATACGACGGACGAGGGTGAAGCCGCTCATGCCATAAGCACGCGCTGCTTCGATCTGCCCAGTCGCGACCGACAGAACGCCGCCTCGTATGATTTCGGCGCTATAGGCAGCCGTATTGAGTGCAAGGGCCAAGACCGCGCACCAATAGGGTTCGCGTAGAAACGGCCAGAGAAAGCTCCTGCGCAGTTCGGGAAACTGGCTGAGACCGTAATAGATGATGTAGAGTTGGACCAGCAGCGGGGTGCCGCGCAGCACGAAGATGTAACCTCGCGCAATGAGGTCCAGTATCAGATTACCCGACAGACGCATCGTGGCCAGTATCGTCGCCAGCACGGCGCCACTGATAACTGATAGCGCCATTAGCTGCAGCGTCAGCGGAATACCGCGACAAAGCTCAACGAAACTGTCGAACATGAACGGGAGGTCGAGAAAGTTCATACCGCCCTCCGGATGCCGCGCATGGCGCGTTTTTCGGCCGTCTTGAACAACAGGCCCGATACGAATGTGATGACAAGGTAAAGCAGCCCGGCGGTCAGAAAGAATGTAAACGGTTTGCGGGTCGATCCGGCGCCAATTTGGGCTTGACGCATCAGTTCAACCAGTCCAACGACAGAAATCAGCGCGGATTCCTTCAAGACGAGTTGCCAGACATTGCCGATGCCCGGAATGGCAAAACGTGCTGCCTGCGGAACCATGATACGGCGGAACAGTAGGTGCGTTGGCATGCCATAGGCCTTGGCGGCCTCGATCTCGCCTTTAGGGAGTGCAAGTACGGCACCGCGATAGACTTCGGCTTGATACGCGCCCGAAACCACGCCAATGGCCAGCGCACCGGTTATGAAAATTGGCGCACTTACGAAACCGTGCCCGCCGAACAATGCTCCAATTTGGCTCAACACAGCGCTACTGCCGAAATAGAACAGGTAAATGACGAGAAGATCGGGGATGCCGCGAAGCACCGTCGAATATCCGTCAGCCACAATTCTCAGAATACGCTGGGAAGAAAATGAAGCGGCAGCGGCAACAATGCCAAACACCGCGCCTGCTGCGAAACCGCAGAAAGCTACTGCAAGTGTCATGCCGGTAGCCCGGAGCATATCGTAGCCCCAGCCGTCTTCGGCAAAACCCATCAAATCCAGATATGCGCTAACCGCACCCAACTGCTTTGTTCCCTTTTTTTGTCCGGTGCATCGTCACGCCGGTACGTTTATGGAAGTGGTTTGACAGCGGGACTTAATACAGTCAAATTCGAAATGAAGCCCAGAGCATAACCAAATATTATGGTGAAACATGAACCTGCGTCAGGTCGAAGCGTTCCGCACTGTCATGCTGACGGGTAAAATGACGGCTGCAGCGGAACTGATGGCGATCACCCAACCCGCCGTAAGCCGCCTGATCCGCGACTTTGAAATCGACACGAAACTCAAACTGTTCAACCGGCGCGGGAACCAGTTGACGCCAACGCAGGCGGCCATGACGCTGTTGCAGGAAGTCGAGCGGGCCTATGTCGGGCTCAATCGCATCAGGAGTTTCGCCGATGAGATCAGCCGTCAGAATGCGGGCATGTTGCGTATTGCTGCCATGCCTGCGCTTGCAAATGGGATCATGCCGCGCTTCCTCGCCCGATTTCTCAGGGAGCGTCCCAATATCCACGCTTCTTTGAACGGCATTTCATCCGCTCTGGTTGTGGAGGCCGTCGCATCCGGTCAGGTCGATCTTGGTTTTGCCGACGGTCCGCTCGACAGACCCGGTTTCGATATCGAAACGAGGGCGATACCGGCCGTCGTTGCAGTTCCATTGGGACATCGTCTTGCAGATTATTCGGAAGTTTCCCCTGAGGATCTCGCTAATGAACGCATGATCACGCTGGAGCCGGGTTCGCTGTTTGCCATGCGTGTAGAGGTTGCGCTTGCACGCATCCCACGGTCGGCCACCATCGAGACCCGCCTTTCGCACACAGCGCTGACACTCGTCGCTGAAGGTGTCGGCATAACAATCATTGATCCGTCCTCAGCAACGGATTTTCGCGGACGTGGAGTGGCGATCCGACCTTTTACGACCTTTGTCGATGCTGGCTTTCTGGTCATCCGCCGGAGTAACGGTCCTGACAACAGCCTGGCTCAACGTTTTATAGATGAGTTCTGGGCCTATCATGAGACGTTGCTGGCGGATGAATGAGGGGCACGCGTGGCCGCTGTATCAGCGCAGAGGAGGCTTGTACCGTTCCAACAGCGTGCATGCGTTGAATTTGGCAGAACAAACTGAGATTGCGCGGGTGCGCCAGCCGCACGAGACGGCGGGCAATATCAGGGCGATCAATCATGGTATTGAAGAAGAACCTCAGCGCCGACACGACACTGTTCATCGTCGGCACCGGGACGCCCTCGCTTTGCTGCCATATCTGGAAGCGGCGCAAATCATCCACGGACGCGGTATAGGGAGGTCTCCCGAGAAAACTGGCAAGTCGTGCGATATCGCGCAGATAGTTGCGTTGGGTCTCGTGCCCGAAGTGGCGCAGGTTCATGTCGTCGATCGGGCGTCGACGAAGCGGGCTGATCGCGGGCGAATTCGGTTGGTTGTGCATGGTCAGGCTCCTTGTTGAAAAAGCCCGTCATTTTCTGCTTGCTCCGAGCGGCACTCAATGCAGTGCGCCATGGTCGCTCTGTGCCTTCTACCTCAGTAGCACGCGCCTTCCTGCGAAGCGGGTTCGTTCCGGCCTCGTTCAGGTCATTCAAAAATTAAGTGCGAATGGACGGGGCGTCCAGGCAGGTTCGAGGGTGCCGCCCACGCGCGTTTCAGTCGCACTGCCCATGACAATACTGAGAGGCTAATACTTGAACATCGTGTATCTATGGGAGCTTCGATGCGTAAGGCCATCGTTTTGGGCGGATACGGGCTCATCGGTAGAGCGTGCATGCGGGCTTTGGCGAATGCCGGATTTGAAGTTGTCGGTGTAGGACGGTCAAATCTTGCGGCGCTTGCCGCTGATGCAAACGCGACATGGTTGATCCGTGATATACCAACCATCTCGGTCAACGAATGGCGAGTACTGCTGGGCAATGTCGATGTCGTAGTAAACGCTGCCGGAGCACTGCAAGACGGCGCGCGAGACGGTCTTGCAGCCATCCACGTCACGACAGTAGCCCGTCTGGTTGAAGCAACGAAGGACATTCCCTTACGGATTGTCCAGATTTCGGCGGCTGGCGTTGGAGCCGAAGCATCAACGGAGTTCTTTCGGTCAAAAGCGCGCGGCGATGAAATACTGGCGAGGAGCGGACGAGATTGCGTGATCCTGCGTCCAACGCTTGTTTTGTCGCCAGATGCCTATGGCGGCACAGCGCTTTTACGTGGCGTTGCTGGTTTACCGTTAATTTTGCCGCGTGTTTTGCCTCATGCTCAGGTGCAGACTGTTCATATCGATGATGTAACAGAGGCAGTAGTGGCAGCGGCGAGGAGAAAGCTGCCATCCGGGCTTATTGCCGATCTCACCGAGCCCGAGGTTCGAGGCTTTTCCGAAATGGTCGACCACTTCAGGCAATGGCAGGGATTCTCGCTTCCGTGGTTGCGCCCAAAAGTGCCCGCAGTGGTGCTGAAATCAGTGGGTAAGGGCGCTGATCTGCTCGGCTGGCTGGGGTGGCGCTCACCGATGCGCAGCACTGCGTTACAGGCGCTTGCCGATGGGATACGAGGCGATCCGAGCGCGTGGCTTGAGGCGGGCGGTCAACCTTGTCGTTCGCTAGTTTCGACACTGAGAACTCTGCCGTCCACGCGACAGGAACGGCTTTTCGCCCGGATGTACTTCATGCTGCCACTGGCCATCGCCACGCTTGCACTGTTTTGGTGCGTGTCGGGCCTAATCGCTTTAATATCTCCGTTGCGTGCTGCGGCAGTTCTCGAAGGACATAACGTCCCGGCATGGGTGGCAAGCATCACAGTGTATGGCGGCGCATTTGCAGATATCGGATTGGGCCTGGGAATCCTTTGGCGTTCGGCAACGCGCATGGCGACAGTCGGAATGATAGTGCTTTCGGCTTGCTATCTCTTCGGTGGTCTGGTGGTTGCGCCAGATCTGTGGCTTGATCCTCTTGGACCGATGGTCAAAGTGGTTCCAGCTATTGTTTTGGCAGCTATCGTTGCGATGATGCTGGAGGCGCGATGACCTATGATATTTTGCGCTTTCTGCATGTGATCGGTGCAACGGTCCTGCTTGGCACCGGCGCGGGTATCGCGTTTTTCATGGTCATCTCCAATCGCTCAGGAGATCCGCGGTTGATTGCCCATGTCGGTGGCATCGTCGTGTTGGCTGATACGGTTTTCACTGCAACTGCTGCCCTTTTCCAGCCAGTCACCGGCTATTTGCTTGCACGTGAAGCAGGATGGCCTGTCCTGTCCGGTTGGGTCGGGCTTTCGTTGGCGCTCTACATCATTGTTGGTGCATTCTGGCTGCCGGTTGTCTGGATGCAGATCCGGTTGCGGAATATGGCGCGTTTGGCTGCCCGCGAGGGAAAAGCACTGCCGGCGGCCTATCATCGTCTCTATCGCTGGTGGTTTGCTTTTGGTTTTCCGGCATTTGCGGCAGTATTGGCCATCATATGGCTGATGTTGACTAAGCCTTCAATTTAAAGATCGGCAATCCAGATTGAAGATGCAACGGGCTCTGCCATCTCGCCAGTCATCAAGGTCTGCGCCAATCCGGAAACCTGTCGCAAGCTTGCGGGAGACATGGATGTCGACGCTGGCAGATTGCCTGCCTACGATCGCGGCAAGGATGTAAGAGTGACGGCTGAACCTCTCACAACGCGCCTAATTGTGGATTGAATGTCATGAGACTTGGCACAGGCCATAGAAACATCACACTCAATTTGCATGGTTTGCTACAAAAGCCTGCGGGCTGGACCGACTTGCTGCGCTCTTAGATACCATCGTGTTCCTGATCGTGGAGCTGTGTTATGAAGACATTCGACGCCATATTCATCGGCGCAGGCCAAGCGGGGCCTTTTCTTGCTGCTCGCATGGCAGCTCAGGGTCGCAAGGTCGCGCTTATTGAACGAAAATACCTCGGTGGCACTTGCGTCAATGCCGGATGCATGCCGACCAAGACGCTGGTCGCAAGCGCTAGAGCCGCGCATGTCGCCAGCCGAGCAGCGGAATTCGGTGTGACAATCGTCGGGCCCGTCGGCATTGATATGAAAACCGTTCAGGCAAGAGCCGAGAAAGTCATATTGAACGCGCGCAACAATCTCAAAACGTGGTTCGACGGACTCGATACGTTGACTGTCATACAAGGACAGGCACGGTTCGAAAACGCAACTACGGTATGCGTCAATGGCGAGAGGATGACAGCGCCCGAGATATTCCTCAATGTCGGAGCGCGCCCCGTCATCCCCGATTTTCCGGGCATTAATAAAGTGCCCTATCTCACTAGTACGTCGATCATCAAGCTCGATAGGCTACCACATCATCTCGTGGTCATTGGCGGTAGTTATATTGGGCTTGAATTTGCGCAGATGTATCGCCGATTTGGCGCCCAAGTCACCATTATCGAGCGCGGCCCCCGCCTTGCCCCACGCGAGGATGATGACGTGTCGGACGCTATCGCAAATGTTCTCGAAAACGAGGGCATTACTGTGTGCACGAATACCAACATCGTTTCATTTGCCAACAAAGGGTCGGATATTGAAGTGACCACGGATCATGACGTGGTTCTCGGCAGTGACGTACTGATCGCGACTGGACGAAAGCCCAATACCGACGATCTTGGCCTGGACACCACAGACGTGCAAATGGACAAACGCGGCTTCATCGTTACGGATGATACGCTGTCGACCAACGTCGATGGTATCTGGGCACTGGGTGACTGCAACGGACGGGGAGCATTCACACACACTTCCTATAATGATTTCGAAATCGTGGCGGCAAACCTGTTGGATGGGGCGGACAGAAAGGTGAGCGACCGCATTCCCGCCTATGCGCTCTATATTGACCCACCGCTCGGCCGGGTTGGTATGACCGAGCGAGATGCACGCGCATCCGGCAAAAACATTCTGGTTTCCGTACGGCCAATGAGCCGGGTCGGTCGGGCAATAGAACGTGCTGAAACGCAAGGTTTCATGAAACTTGTTGCTGATGCCGCGACAGGCCAGATACTTGGCGCTTCAATTCTAGGTATCGAGGGTGACGAAGCTATTCATGGTATCATCGACGCCATGAACGCACGCGTTTCCTATAGAGACTTAAAATGGGCTGTGCCCGTACATCCAACTGTTTCGGAACTGATCCCGACATTAATCGACGGTCTCAAATAGGATGGAACACGAAGCCGTTCCCGCATTTACTTGAGTTCATTAGGGTGCCAGACAGTGGCACTTCCGACGACGCAAACCCTTTCAGTTTACGGTAGATATCCGGCGCAGGCGCTGCGATTGAGATCTACCAAAAGTATCATGGTACACCGCTTCCAAAAGAAATCGTGGACGCGAAATAAGGCCTGCTTTGATGGCCGGCGCCGGGTGCACTTATCCGGCGCTTTATATACTTATAGTGCTTAATAATGCCTTCGCATCCGTTGGCCGGGCAGTTGCATTATCAGCGGCCGGCCATTTGGCGGATTCTGACTGGCAATGAGGCGGTTGTGCTAATGATGGCCGCTTGTCAACGTTCTTTGGCTGAACCAGATCGCCCGCTTCTGGCCCCAATTCGGCGATGGAGAGGAGCAGGTTGGCGGTTCATTTCCCTTTGAGGCGATTAGGTTGTGCTTTTATCGCGCTTCGCTCATTTTCTTCAATTGAACGGCACATATCTTCTCGATTTCGTCGATGAGCGCGTTCGCTTGCTTCAGAAGCCATCGCAGTGCTTCCTCGGTGATATCAAAATGCGGAGAATACCGCGCCTTCACGTAAGCTTCATTGACGATATTGAACCACGCTTTGTAACGCTGTTGATCTTGCGGCCATGCCTTGGCCAGTTCACTGCGTTGCCCTTCAGAGAGCCGACGCAGGAATTTCAGGTTGTGCGAAGACGGCGAGTAATTTGTTGTTACCAATAGAAAGGTGGAATAAGCCTGTTCTATCGCCTGATGAAGGATGAATGTTGCTTCTTTAATGTCGCCTTCCTCCAGAAGGTACCCCGCAGTTTTTGCAAAAACTCTTGCATGCGGTAGCCGATCATCAAAATATTCTCTTGCAATACGATGGGCGTCTTCCGGATTGAGAATACCGGGTTGGGCGAGCGGCTCAGGATCAAGTTCGTAAAGTACAATACCTTCTTTGCGGATGTCAGTGAAGAAATATCGCCCTTCCTTGATCCGCGTGTTCACCTCACGCAAAGAATGGACAATGAAGTTTACCGGAGTCTGCACATCACGCAGGCGCATAAGCCGGTCTTCGGTTTTTCGCCAGAACTCAAAGTCCGCCAGCTTACGATTGTTGACGATAATCAGCAGGTCAAAATCAGAACGATAGCCTTTGCCGGTATGCGGTTCATCCACCTGTGTGCCGCGCGCATACGATCCGAACAAAATGGCCTTGACGATACGACCGCGCTTCTTGAACTCAGCCGAGCCTTCCTTGAGCGCATCCTCGAATTCCTCGAAGATAACTTCCAGCACGCGCTGCAACTCACGCTGCTTTACGTGAGGCAAGTGATCAATACGGTCTTTCATCAGCACGGGCGCACCTGTCGGTCAAAAGTAAGGGCGAACTATTTCGAGTGTTGGCTTAAATTGCAAAATTCAACGACGTCGATCAAGAAAGCCTTTGCAAAGTTTGCGAGATTTTATTCCTATGCGGTTCTGCCGACGAGATAGGAGGTCTCTCCATCGATCCTACAGCGCTTATTTTCCTTTGTTGATGCACTCCTCGAAATATCTAGAATTCTATCTAAACCTTATATCCGACTGTTGCCACAACTATTTGATTCTGTTACAAAAGGGTGCATTCTCAATGCAACACATGCTAGGGACGACGATACAGCGATTGCTGTTAAAAAAAGCCGTCATGCGGTCTCCACAACGTCCGGCTCTATTCATTGAACCCTCCGCCGGGCGCAGGAGGAATGCTTGTGTTGCAAATTTCGAATGTGAGAGCCGCCCGGGAACTTTTGCAGCAGGATGCTATCCGTTATGGCGCGGAAGACAGTCTGATTGTGGATGCCACGAGGCGAATCTATGCAGACACGGCCCCCACAGCTGCCGCGCTTTTTGCGCTCGACGCCTGGTTCGAAGACGATCAGCGTAATTTTCAGTTCTGGACGCGGATTTTTCAGCGCCTCATGAATTGAAACTCACTGTAACGGGTCTGCCGACCGATCGAGGGCGTAGCCCCGACCCTGCACAGTTCTGACCAGGTTTGGACCATACCGCGCCAATGCGCGGCGGATATGTCCGATATGAATGTCGACCGTACGGGGCTCGACGATAGCTCCTTGACCCCATACAGCGTCGATAAGCTCTTGCCTGCTGCATACAATTTCAGGCTTTTGCATGAGTGCTTCAAGTAAACGGAACTGCAACGGTGTGAGATCGACGCGAAGGCCGCTGCGAAACACCCTGAACTGCATAGGGTTCAGCAATAGATCGCTATAGGTCAAAACAACCTTCGTGGCATCCGTAGTAGCGAAATTGCCTCGGTACCTTTGGAGAAATCCCAGCAAAACAAGTGGATCGAACGGAGGTTTCATGACCAGATCCAATTGTTCATTGATCTGTAGTCCAGTATCGATATCATCCTTTGCCAGCAGAACCAACGCGAGACCTGGAAGCTTCCTCCTGAGGTGAGCGAACTCGCAAAGGCCAGCATCGCCACTATCCAATATCAACGCGCTTGGGCTCTGTTCGGCACCTATCTCGGAAGTCGTCAATGCTTTTAGCTCTGATAAGAGATCGGCATCAAACCCTTCAACTGAGAGCAGATGACGAAGCATCAAAAACAATTGCGCGTCAGATGTCTTTATAAGAACCTTCGACATAACATTCATCGTCCTGCTGAAGTGCTATTAGGGTGAAACGTATTCTCCCCCGTTTACATCGATCGTTGCGCCATTGATGAAGCCGGCGTTTTCCGACGCCAGGAATGCGATCACTGTTGCTACGTCGTCAGGGTTTCCCAACCGACCGACCGGAATACGCGAAAGGGCATCACGATTTGAATCGGAATCAATCGGGCCAGTCATTTCGGTCACGATATGTCCCGGCGCAACAATATTGGCTGTAACTCCGGTCCCGCCAAGCGTAGACACGAGAGAACGAAGACAACCCGATAGCGCAGTTTTTGATGCGGTATAAGCGCTGCCAGCGAGCCTGGGTAACGTCCTGCCAGCAATAGAGCCAACTAAAACAATTCTCCCGAAACGCCGTTTGATCAAATCCGGTAAAACGCGTTGGCAACAAAGGACAGCTCCGATCAAATTGGTTGAAAGGACTGCGTTCCATTCCTCGATCGACGTTTCGACAAACGCTGCAGCTTTGCCGTCCTTGGCTTTGGGCGATACGCCCGCATTACAGATCAGCGTATCTGGCGGACCCCAATAGCTTCGCACCTCATCGAAAAAGCCGACAATTGCTGTCGCCTCATTTATGTCTACACTTCGATAAAAGATGGCATCTTCCCCGAACTGCGAAATGAGCATTTCGCCAGCCGCAGAGACTCGCTGAGGTGTCTGCCCGAAAAACGCTACTTTGTAGCCTTCGCTAGCCAATCGTCTAACCGTTGACAGCCCAATGCCTGAGCTGCCCCCGGTTACGACTGCTATACGCTCCCGCGCTCCAGCCGTCATGCTGCCTGATCCATTGCCGCAAAAAGAGAAAGCGGAGGATGAGCGTCGTGATCGGTAATAACTTCGATGAGCGAGGGGTTACCGCTTTCAATACTCAGACGTAGCTGCTCCGATAAGTCAGCAGCATTATCGACGGTGGCAGATCGACATCCGCACGCTGAAGCGACCCCCGCGTGATCGACTGGTGCAAAATGGCACGCCGTTGTATAGCGGCCGAATTTTACGGTTTCCGCATCTTTCTGGAAGCCTAGCACGCCATTATTCAAGAGGACAACAGTTACGGGTAACTGCATACGCATCATCGTTTCCAGTTCCGCCCAGCTATGCGCAAATCCACCGTCTCCCACAATGGCAACCACCGGCTTGTCAGGATGAGCGGCCTTTGCCCCCATCGCTAGTGGTAGACCCCATCCAAGGCCAGCGAGCCCGCGCGGTGTAATGAATCTCGTGCCGACCTTGCGACAGCGCAACTGACCGACAACCCACATGGACGAATAGCTCGCATCCGCCACGACTGTCACGTCGTGGTCGAGCCAGGGCTGCAATTCCTGCATAACGCGCTCAGGCCGCATGGCGCCTGATCGGTCATCAAGAACTGGTCGGCGAGCTTCATCATATTCCGCCCAGAAACCGGCAATTCTTTCTTCGTAATTGAGGCGAGGCATACTGCGCCGAAGGAAGTCTCGTTTAGACAATGTTTCGCACAAGGCCGCGAGCGTTTCGCGTGCATCGCCGTGCAAACGCAATGCCTCGTAATTGCGTCCGATCTCTCCGGCATCGATGTCAATGTGAATGACTTTAGCCGAAGAAGGAATCTGCTGCCAATTGTCAGTTCCGTTCTGATTGGTGCGTGTTCCGGCAAGGATAACCAGATCTGCTTCATTCATGAGGTGACGACTGTAGAAGCCTAGCGAACGAGGGCCAGTCAGAGACCCTAGAACGCCAGCAGACAGAGGATGGAATTCGTCAACCACCCCTTTGCCCATATTCGTCGTGAATACAGGAAGGGAGGCTATTTCCTGAAGACGAGCCAACGCTGCCGCTGCACCACCGGCATGAATACCGCCGCCAGCCAGCACAACCGGGGTTCGGGCTTCAGCAATAGTATCCGCTGCGGTCTGAATGAGGTCGTCGGATGGACGAAACCGGTCAAGCGGCCAGTAGCCAAGACAAGCAGTTCTCGGCTTATCGCTCTTCGGAGCCGGGCAACGCAGCAAATCCGCTGGCAACAAAAGCGCAACTGGTCCCGCTCGCCCACTTGCCGCGGCGGTAAAAGCTGCATCAATGTAGTCATCGACGCGCTCGGCTACATTTAGTCGACGGACCCATTTTGTACAGGATTGGAAGAGGGTGATTTGGTCAATATCCTGAAAGGCGTTCTTGTCCGTTTGGTTTCGCTCGACATCCTGTACAAGCGCGACCACTGGAATACTCGCCTTTAAAGCTTCGGCTAGTGGCGGAACAAGCAGCGTCGCTGCGGGACAGTTCTGCGCCGCGACTACACTCACCTTGCCAGAAACCCGGGCATATCCATCCGCCATCGCTCCGCCCATATTCTCCTGACGATAGGCGATCTGGCGGATGCCGTGGGCTTCGGCTGCAAGAATCACAGCGGAGGGCAAACTTTGTGCGAAGATCACCTCCACACCATGGCGGACAAGTGCTTGTGCGATACGATCGGCAACGCTGTCTGTAATTGCGGCATGTTTCATGGATGGTCCTCCCGTACGGGGTTTTGTGCAAGGAAATCATCAAAAAGCGCGGCAATGAGGTCGATTTCTTTTTCGCCCATCGGGGTGGATAGGCTGGCCGCGGCTCCAAAGGGCAACAGAACACCATTCCGGGCGAAATACCGTGTGAGCTCTCGCATGCGCAAGTTCTGATCAGGCGACATGATTGAAGCGCGATAATCAGTCGGCGCTTCACGTTTGGAATGAATGCGGAAGAGGGAAGCGGCACCCGTGATCGAATAGGGAGCCTGCCGCGACTGAGCGATCTGCGAGAGACGCGAACGCAAGGCATCTCCTAGTTCTTCAAGCCGTGCGAAGGCATCGGGTGGCAATGCATTCATAGCAGCAAGACCTGCAGCCATGGAGACGGGGTTAGCGGAGAATGTCCCACCTTGCGGAACTGGTAGCTTACCGTCCCGCTTTTCGAAGACCGACATGACTTCTGCGCGCCCGCCGATGGCTCCAATTGGAAAGCCACCACCGATGATCTTGCCGGTTGCTATCAGATCGGGATTAAGACCGTAACGGTCCGAAGCCCCCCTATAACCTTGCCGGATATTCAACACCTCGTCGGCGATCAGTAGAATGCCATGCTCTTGCGTGAAGGTTGTCAGTGCCTCGATAAATCCCTGGCTTGGCGCAAATAGCCCGGCGCGGCTAGGCATCGGATCAATCAAAATACCGGCTATCCGATGCGCGTGGCCTTCGAGTTTCGAAACAATCTCCTCCTTGTCATTGAACTGGATCACGATCACATCGTCGCCAAGGCTGGACGGCGCACCATGGTATCCTGGTCGTGCAACGTTTCGACCGGACCCGTTGGTGGGATAGGTGCCGGTTTGCCCCGTTTCAGCCCAATCGTACCCCCCGTGATAAGCTCCCTCAAAGCGAACGATCGCAGAGCGACCTGTGAACGCTCGAGCTGCCTTGATTGCAAACATGACCGCTTCGGTCCCGCTGTTGACAAAGCGAATCTTTTCCATTGCCGGGATCCGCGAGATCAGCAATTCAGCCAGTGCGACCTCGTGTTCCGTCGGGTTGGAAAAACAGGTCCCGTTACGCAAAAGCTTCGCAACCACTTCCGCAACCGGTTCGAATCCGTGCCCGTGTATAAGCGTGGTGAAGTTGTTGTTGAGGTCCAGAAGACGGTTATCGTCCACATCAACTAGATAGGCGCCCTCACCACGTTGAATGTAAATCGGTGTTGGATCGATATCGATCGTGACGCGTGACACACCCTGCGGCAAAACCTGCAGGCTGCGGGCGTAAAGACGTGACGATTCCGTTCTCTCCACCGGATCGCCACGGTTTATTCTCGGACTAGGTATCATTGATTGGGCCTTTAAAACGCACATCAGCTAATGCTTTTGCGTTAGCTTCACAATTTTGTTGCAACAAAAATGCGAAAGGTCAAGCCCATACAACAAAAAACTATCTCGCCGAGGAGCGCGCTCGTGCCGCCTGGCGCAAGCGCCGATAGCCATCCCGAATGTCGTTCTCGAATGCGGCGCGCAGGGATGCGCCATCCTTGTCCTCTAGCGATTCAATGGCTAGCTGGTGGTTTCGAACGCCGTATTTTTCTTCAGCAAACTCTGGATAGAGATCGTAAAGTGATGGGCCAACCCTAAGCCAAGCCCCTTCGATCATGGATAAAAGCCGAGGCATTCCGGCCATTCCATACACATGAAAATGGAAATCCTTGTTATGCCGCAAAACCGTCTCGTAAGCGCGACGATCCAGTGCATCGTTTATATAATTTTGAATATCTTTAAGTTTTTCAATATCTTCATTGGTAACCGAGTTGACTGCCAGCTGTGCCGCCAGCCCCTCCAGGGCGAGCCGAATTAGTGTGATCTCGCGCAAACTGTCTTCATTTAAAACCGGTACGATTACAGTTTTTGGTCCCGAATAGACCAGTGCGCCTTCGCCGGTGAGCCGGTTGATAGCGTCCCGCGCAGGGGTGGAACTAAATCCGAGATCTTCCGCTACGGCTCGGACCGTAAGTTTCTTGCCGGGCTTATATTCGCCTCGTATCAGGCGCTCCTTCATTTCGCGGTATGCGACGTCGCCAAGACCCGGTGCCTGCCCTTCATTGGCCTGGTCCGACAATTTTATCGCGCTCATCTAAGCCTCAATCCCTGTTGACACATCAGAATTATGATGCAACAAAATGACCATATAAAGTTTTTGCAAAGTTTTTGTCGCGTCATTTTAGGTTTTAGCAGCGCGTACTCATAGAGTCACGCGGTAGCTGGATGAGCACGTCTATGCGTCTGGAACGTCAATGATGCATTTCGCATCGAGGACCGAACGCAAAGGCACAGATACCAAAGTGGTTTCCGGAGGAGGAAAGATTGATCGGTCAGAAATTAATGCTTGCTGGCGTTCAGAAAAGATTTGGCGAAACCTGGGCTGTCCATGAAACCACGCTCGACATCCGGGCAGGCGAATTCGTTTCAATAATCGGACCGTCCGGATCAGGCAAAACGACTTTGCTCACCATGGTCGCCGGCTTCGAACAACCGACGAACGGAAGGATTATTGTGGGAGACGTAGATATAACTACCCTGCCGCCCAACCGGCGTAACGTCGGCATGGTGTTCCAGAAATATGCGCTGTTCCCCCATCTGACGGTTCGGCAGAATATTGCGTTCCCGTTGAAAATGCGACGACTGGGTTCGAAGAAAGATATCCGGTCTCGCGTCGATGAGATGCTTGAGCTGATCAGACTCAATGACTTCGCAGACCGCTATCCAAACCAGTTGTCAGGTGGACAACAGCAGCGTGTGGCCGTCGCCCGCGCGCTGGTTTTTTCTCCGCCCGTCATCTTGATGGACGAACCGCTCGGTGCCCTCGACAAGAAATTGCGAGAGGCAATGCAGTTTGAGATCAAACGCATTCAGGAGAATCTCGGAGCAACAGTAATCTACGTCACTCACGACCAGGAAGAGGCGTTGACCATGTCCGACCGCATTGTGGTAATGCACGATGGCTGCGTCCAGCAGGTTGGTACTCCCTCCGAACTCTATAACGAACCCAATAGAACCTTCGTTGCCGACTTCATCGGCTCTATCAATTTTATTCCGGCGACTTATCGCGGCAACAAAAACGGCAAGTGCATTCTGGATATCTCCGAACGTGTTGCTGTGGAACTTGATGCGCTGCTTCATCCCAAACTGGCTCACAAATCTATCGGTTCCGAAATCAGGCTAGCCGTGAGACCGGAACATGTCGGCATCTTTTCCGACCCGAAAAAAGGGCAACTGTCCGGAACTGTTGAGGCTTCCGTCTTCATCGGTTCGAGCACAGTTGTCCTGGTAAGGCTAGACGCTTTTCCAGATATCGACCTGCGTGTCCAATTGCCTGCAACAACATCGTCACCGGTGATGCGAAAGAATAGCCGCGTCGGTGTAAACTTGGACACCCTCTCACTCCTGACTTTCGACCTTGAAACGAGGTTGGCCGCATGAGTTCGTCGTTTTCCGGTTTCGACACATTCCTTAGAGGAAGATCCGCACGCCAATACCCGCCGGTAATATCGTGGTTTCTGGTACTACCATTATTAATTCTACTGGTCGTCGGCTTTATGTATCCGATCGGCCGACTCATCTTTCTTAGTTTTTCGGACGATGCGATAAGCTATGGACGCATCGTTGAGGGAAGTCTTTATCTTGATGTCCTGGCTTCCACGGTTGGCGTTGCGGTCGCTGTGACTGCCATTGGATGCGTGCTGGGCTTTCCTGTCGCTCTGACCATGGCAAGAGCAGGAAAACTTGCAGGGATTATAGCGGCGATTTGCGTCTTCATTCCGCTCTGGACTTCGGTTCTTGTTCGCTCCTATGCCTGGATTGTCCTATTGCAGCGGAATGGGATCGTGAACGGGTTTCTCAGCGCCGTCGGTTTAACTGAACAACCCTTCAAGCTTCTTTACACGCAAGGAGCGGTGACATTGGCGATGGCACATGTTCTCATGCCTTTCGTTGTACTGCCCATCTATGCTGCGCTCAAAGCTATACCCAAGGACCTTGATCGAGCTGCTCTGAACCTAGGCGCAAATCCCTGGAAGGCTTTCTTCGTCGTCACATTTCCTTTGTGTCTTCCCGGGATCTTTGCCGGAGCTACCCTATGCTTTGTTTTGGCGCTCGGCTTTTACATAACGCCCGCTCTGGTTGGAGGGCCGGATTCCATGTTGATGGCAACGCTGATCGGTCAGGAAACTACTGTGACACTGGATTGGCCATTCGCTGCTGCTCTTTCAACTGTGTTGCTTGGCATGACAATTATCTTTGTCGCGTGCTTCCGACGAGTACTAGCGCTCAATAAGGGGTTCGGAAGTGTCCATTAATCAGTTCCCTACAATCGGTTCGAGACCGGAGACCGGGACTTCAAGAATGTCACTGAAAGGATGGCGCATGGGTAATCTCGCCTGGAAACTGTTCGCGGCCTTCTTCGTGAGTATCATCTTGTTGTTTCTCATCCTACCCACACTGATAATCGTCCCAATGTCGTTCAGCCAGACGGATTACCTGCAATTCCCGCCGCAAGGTCTGTCGTTAAGATGGTACGCTGCATATTTCGGCGACCCTGACTGGATGGCTTCAACATGGTTCAGTCTGAAAATCGCCTTGGCGACAGCCCTGACTTCCACCGTTGTGGGAACCATGGCGTCTCTCGCTTTTGTTAGAGGCGAGCTACCCTTCAAAGGGGTTTTCCAGGTACTGACGATCGGCCCGATGATTGTTCCGCATATTGTTCTGGGTGTCGCCCTCTATCTGGTTTTTGCACCGCATCAATTGACCGGAACCTTTTCGGGATTTCTGGTCAGTCACACAGTCCTGTCGGTTCCATTCGTGATGATTACCGTAGTAGCGGCTCTACAGCGCTTCGACCCAGCATTGGAGCTTGCGGCCCTGAATTGCGGAGCAGGACGTGGCAGAGCGTTCTTCCACATCACGTTGCCGATGATCGCCCCAAGTATCGGCGCCGGATTTGTCTTCGCCTTTCTGGCCTCTTTCGATGAGGCCACCGTGGCGTTCTTCATTTCGGATATCAACGGCAAGACGATCGGTAGAAAGATGTTTGAAGACATTGACTTTAATCTGACACCGACCATTGCAGCCGCCTCCACTGTGGTCGTCCTGGTGTCGATGTGCCTTATCGCATTGTCGTTCGCGCTTACACGCTGCAAACAAAACTGAAAAACGGGGAAACAATCATGATAATTCATAAAGTGACCGAATTCGTCTGCAGATCCATGACTGTCACGGCGATAACCCTTGCGATAAGTGCGCACGCCGGTGCGACATCGGCCAATGAGGTCGTTATCGCATCGACCGGAGGTGCTTACGATCGCGCCCTAAAAGAAGCCTGGTTCGATCCTTTTACTGAGCAGACGGGCATTCGCGTAAGAATGGTATCAGCAACCAATTCGGAAATGCGGGCGAAAGCCTCAGCAATGGTCAAGGCCGGAAACGTTTCCTGGGATCTTTATCTTGATGGAGAAATCCAGTCGGAATCCGAGGCTCATCGACTTGTAACCGAAGACCTGAGCGAGTTTTGTAAAGCATTCGCTGACCGGCCTGATTTGCCCGAGAATGCGTGTGCGCCGGGCGGTGCTTTGCTCCAGTCGACCGCAACGTTGCTCGTCTACCGGAAAGAAAAGGAAGGTCGACGGGAGCCGCGGACTTGGGCTGATATGTGGAATGTATCCGAGTTTCCAGGAGGCAGGGCATTCCCGAATTTTGACGATCCCTGGCGCGTGCTGGCCGCCGCACTACTTGCTGACGGTGTGAAACGCGATGAACTTTTCCCACTCGATGTTGATCGAGCATTCAAGAAACTGGACGAAATCCGTCCAGCCGTCTCGTTATGGTGGAAGAGCGGAGATCAAAGTGTCCAGGGGTTTCGCAACAACGAATATGCGCTCGGCCAAATCTGGCTTACCCGTGCACGTGCTCTGCAAGCTGAGGGGCGCCCAATCGGTTGGTCCTATGAAGCATCGTTCTTGGTTGGCGATCGCATTGCGCTAGTGAAGGGAGCGCCAAATCGGGAAAATGCACTCAAACTCATAGCTTTCTGGCTCGAGAATCCGATCGCCCAGGCAAAGGCTTGCGATGTCTTGGCCTGTACACCTCCGAGTACGGAAGCGATTGCAATGATGTCCGATGAAACCAGGAGTTTCATGCCGACAGCAATACAAGTTCGAGACACCGTCGTGGTTCCAGATGCCAAATGGATCAACGAGAATGCCAGGGTGTTACTGCAAAGATGGAACATGTGGGTTCGAGGTTGAACATCGCGAAAGTATGCAAACAGACGCCGGACCGTGTAGTTCCGGCGTCGTAATTTCGTCGAAACGTGCTGAACTGACCGCAAACGTGAAGCTCCAGCGGTGCTGGAAACATCTCCCGAGTTACAAGCACCTGTGGAGCGTAACCTTAAAGGTTAGATGACCCGGTAGTCGGCGGACTCGTAGCCAAGGACGCATGCCGTGCAATATACTCGATCCAAATTTTGATGTAACAAAAATATGATAATAACTCTCGATAATAGACGTTCAAACTTATTTTGGTTGACCAATGTGCAATTTTTATTAAAATTTATCGCACTTGTAAAAACTTTGTCGCAACATTTATCTCATCGGAGAAAATTGATCGTGAATCTCAACGTACCGATCTGCACAGAGAACCCACAGAGCTACCTCATACTAAGTCACATTCTCAGTGTCGGCGGTTACGTGCCAAGCCTCATGGACCTGCAAGCTTCATCGAACTTCGCAACGGAAGCAATTCCATATGCGATATTGTTTGATACAAGCGAGAACACGGAGCCCATTTTTGATGTCTGTGCTACCATCAAACAAAACCCCGCCACCAGAGATATAATTCTCGTAGCGCTGACTAAACCCTGTAATTCGACGAATTTTCTTGATTTTTTACAGGCTGGATTTGACGAAATTTTCCCTCATCCATTCGTGCCCGAGCGGGTTCTGTCCTTTTTACACGAACGGGAATCCATGCCACTGGAACGCAAGACACTGACGTCTGATCGTCGTGAACGTGTCCATATCGGCGATCTAAATATCCTGCCAGACGAAAGAATCCTGAGACTTGGGAGTCTGGAAATAAGGTTGACGCCCACCGAGTTTCGAATTCTGCGAGGGTTCATTGCCGCACCAGGACAGGTAATGAAGCGGGAGCAAATCATCAAGATCGGTTGGCCCGCGCATCACTATGTCCAACTGCGAACGGTGGACGTACATGTCGGCAATCTGAGGCGTCAGCTATGGAGATTGACCGGAAAGAACCTTATCCGAACAGTACATACGACCGGATATGCGTTCGAATTTTCACAATAAACTTATGAATGATAATAATGTAAATATTGTAATTAATATAAACTATAATTCTTCTTAACTGCTTTGTTGCGAATAATATTTCTTCCAGCTTTCATACTGGCACCACAATGGAGGATGTGATGCCAAGAATTCCGTTTGATTCATCTCAACGTCTATCTGGAACGGGTACTCGCAATACTGCGAAGTTGATCGATATTGCAGGCTCTCATTTCGAAGCGGCTCACCTTCAAGGTGTTATGGCGCTTTACGCGGTCCCGAGAGAAAGGCGCCAGGTCCAGTTACTCGGTCGCAACGACAATGTCATTGATTTCGTCCGGTGTTCCTATCTCGGGCTGGACAATCACCCACGTATCGTCGGGGGAGCCATTGAAGCAGTTCGACAAAACGGTAGCCTACATTGGTCCTGCGCGCGGACAAGGCTGAACTTCGCACAGCTTGGCGAACTCGAAGAGGCGCTTTCGCAGCTCTTCGAAGCCCGTTCAATTACCTATACGACCGTTCTGGCCGCTAACATGAGCGCACTTCCATTGGTTGCTTCTGGTCATCTGACTGGCGGTATAAAGCCAACGATGGTTTTCGATCGGTTTGCTCACGCGACCCTTGCCTACCACAAGAAAACAATGGCCGATGAAACCGCCGTTCAAACGATACCGCACAACGACTATGAAGCACTCGAGGACATCTGCAAAAAGAACCGAAACGTCGCATACATTTGCGATGGCGTGTACTCTATGGGAGGCGGCGCGCGCATCGATGAATTGAAACAGCTGCAAGAAAAATACGACTTGTTCTTGTACATTGACGATGCACATGGAGTATCCATTGTCGGTAAGGAAGGGCAGGGTTATGCGAGATCCCAATTCGATAACCTGGGAGACCGAACCATAATCGTCACATCGTTGGGCAAAGGATTTGGAGCATCTGGCGGGTTGCTGATGCTGGGAACCGCCCATCAGGAAAGTTTGTTTCGCCGTTATGCAATTGCACACGCATTCTCGGCATCACTCAATACAGCAGCTATTGGTGCAGCGTTGGCTTCAGCTGAAATCCATCGATCTCCAGAGCTTGGGCAACGACAAGCCGCGTTGCAGGACAATATCGCACTTTTTGACAGACTGATGCCCACAGCCCAATCGGGATCCACGCTGCCGATCCGCATTATCCGTATCGGCGATGAAATGACATCAATTGGGTGTGCTCAGGAACTTCTGAAACATAAATTCTACGCTTCAGCAATTTTCTTCCCAACGGTAGCCAGGGGAGAAGCAGGATTGCGTGTCTCTCTCACCGCCAGCCATCAGGCGGATGAGATCGAGAGTTTTTGTAGCGCAGTCAAAGAGCTCCTGGTCGACAACGGCTAGCCCCAACTGCCTCGGTTCCGCACAGAAGGGTTTCGATAGCCATCGCGTTATCAAGTCTCGTTCGCTCCGCGACGTCTCACTTGCATGACGATCAGCAGTAACTGATCGATATGTTGGTTTAGTGAGGGCGACTGCAGAGGTGCAAGCAGTTCAGCGACCGTAATGGAGAAAGGTGCTCTGTGCGTCGGAACGTGAAAAACTCAGGCCCTATGATGAAAAATCTTACGTATAAACACCGTGCTGAAGCGTTCGTCCTCGTTTCGAACCCCGATGAGGCAGGCAAATTTCTACACACCGAATTCAGTGCACAATTTGTGTCGATCGACATTATTGGTCGTGAGAGCGTCATCGGTTTTGGCGACGGTTACGCGTTTCTGCGACCCTTCACAAATGGCCTTCACCTTCGGGTGGAGGCGGCGGACTTTGTTACTTTCGTTGGAATACGATCTCTCCTCACTATCGGCCTCACTCTCAGCAAAAGGGGACCACAGGTGGGGTTTGACTGGATTTTTGAGAAGGAAGCGCGTTCAAGTGAGATGATCGACGCACTTTGAGCGGCTGTCGCTCATCGGTCACATAAAGGAAGCCCTTCCGATTTGTCAGCGTTCCGATTGGCGATCCCCTATTGCCCTGCGTTGAGAGCTTCATCGAGAAATCCGTTCCCTCTTGCTTCGACAGGAGTAATCAAAGATAGGCCCTTCAAATGGATAGTCGGGACCAAAATTCATTTAACTTATAATATGATTATAAGTTAAATTACTCTGCGCCGGTGGAGCGGATATGCGAGAATACGTTGCGTGCGAATTCAAACTGTCTCGCCGTTCCCCGACCCATCGAATTGCGCCCAAGCGTCTCGGTGAGGATGCCACGTTGCACCAGTTGTTCGACCGTTTCGATAACGCCGCCGCGCGTCAATCCGGTAATTTTCATTATAGATGAAAGGGTTAGTGGCTCATGAGCCTGATGCATCATGTACAGTACATTCAGCATCCCGATTTGTTTGATACGCGATTGCGGCGATTCATCTTCAATCGGTTTTTCCAGAATTTCCCGAAGGCCAAAAAGAGCCAGCGCCTGGTTTTGCCATCGTTCGCTTAAATTGCTTGCCATTTTTTTAACTATCGAGTATTTGCATAGTAATGGAGTTGAGGCGAAACGTGTTCTGACAACTTGCCCAACAACAATAGGAGGATAGGAGGCATGAGCAACTTTCTCTTTCGTGGTGCCATCGCAGTTTTCGGACTCGGTGCATTATATCTCGGTTCCAGTCAAAACGCTCGTGCCGATGACTGGGGTTGTAAAGTTATCTTGTGCTTATCCAATCCCGGTGGGGCCACGCAATATGCACAATGCCGTCCACCGGTGCAAAAGCTATGGCGGTGGCTTGCCAGAGGCAAGTCGTTTCCAACCTGCAGCAGCGCAGGGTTTGAGAGCTCACGTCCTCGCTACGAACCGTATTATTGTAATGACGGTTATCGCCTTACCGTTTCTTACGCTGATCGCAGACGCGTAGTGTCTTGCGTCTCCACTTCGGCACAGGCTGTAAACAGCAGCCTGTGCAAACATCGCAGCGAACAGCTTCGCAATGACGATAGCCTGTTCGTTGATGCCAAATGGCAGTACGAAAAAGGCTACCGTCAGTGTATGGGCCATAAAACTGCTCGACCTCTTGTTCGCGAAAAACCTAACTACATTGATGTTACGATCGACGGTGTCGGCAAGCAGAGGGTGTGGTTCTAGTCATGCCCGTATGGTTTGTCGATCTTGCCCACAATTGCGCGCCGTCCGTTGCTACCGAAACGCTTGCCGGTATTGTCAGCCTCGAAAGCCGTTTCGAACCATTTAACATCCGCATCAATAGCGGCCCCCCTTTAAAGCAGCAGCCGGCCTCAAAAGCCGAGGCGATAGAAGTCGCCGCTGCCCTGGTCGCCGGGCATCAGGACATTCAGCTTGGTCTCGCGGGATTAGGTCTTGATGACCTCAGTAGGCTCAACCTCACGATCGCCGAAGCTTTCGATCCGTGCCTCAATCTGAAAGCGACCGCGACACTGCTTGACAGCACCTATCGTCGGGCCGTCCAGGCCGGTGCCGATGAAACCGAGGCCGGGAAGATCATGCTTCAGTCATTTTACGGTGGCGGAGATATCTCTGCCGGTTCATCCGCCGAATATGACAGCCAGGTTCAACGTGAGATCGAACGGCTAAAATCAACGAGCGCGACGTTGAGTGTCGGCAGCAGTCAAGATGGACAGCGCGAAGAATGGGCCGCTGCGACATCAAACGCTGTCGCAGAGAATCTCGGCCGGAAGGCCACCTCCGACGCCACCGCGCCTTCCTGGGATGTCTTCAAGTCCAGGCGTCAGTCGTCGGTCCTCGTTTTCCAGAACCAGCGTGGAGAAGAATAAAATGACCTATGGTTACCGTATGCGCTCGATTGCAACGTCCGCCATTATGACGACCATAATTTTCGCAACCCTGGTCGAACCGGCCTTCGCCCAGGCCGCAGGCATCGAGTCCATCCTTCAGAACATCGTCGATCTCCTCACAGGCAATATCTTCAAGTTGATCGCGACCATCGCGGTCATACTGATCGCAGTCGCCTGGATGTTCGGTTACATGGACCTCCGTCGGGCTGGCTACTGGATCATCGGAATCGGCGTGATTGCCGGTTCTTCCGAGCTTGTCAGCACGATTGTCGGGAGTTGAGGCAATGTCGATCTCAAAGCCTGTGCTTGAGGAAGATACACTGTTCATCGCCTGTACCCGACCTGCCATGTTCGCAGGTGTCACCATGGAAGCCATGGGCATGAACGTCATCGCAACGACGATTTTCTATCTCGCAGCCGGTTCTGTCGTCTATGCGCTCGTAGGTGTGGTTTTTCATTGCATCTTCCGTGCGCTCGTCAGGCACGATCACAACATGTTTCGTATCGCCGTAGCCTGGGTCGAGACGCGTGGCCGGTCGCGAAACACCTCCCTGTGGGGTGGTGGCTCGATCACGCCGCTCAGACTCTCCCGCCGCTTCGACGAAAGGGATCTCGGTCTTGCCTGATACCGCAATCTTCAAGTCCCGGGAGCTCGGTCCCGAAACCTTCATTCCTTACGTGCGTCACGTCGATGAAACGACAATCGCCTTGAACTCGCGTTCGCTCATGGTGATGATTGCACTTGAAGGCGTTTCGTTCGAAACCGCAGATGTTCTGGATATCAACGCTCTGCACCGCGATATAAACACGCTCTACAAGAACATTCCCGATGAGCGGCTCGCACTATGGACCCATCTGATCCGTCGGCGTGACAAGACCTATCCCGACGGACGGTTTAATGCGAAATTCTCCGCTCAACTCAACGAAAATTATCGCCAGCGAATGGTGAGCGAAGATCTTTTTCGAAACGATCTATATCTGACGGTCGTCTGGTCACCCCTGCGCGATCCTGCCGAAAAAGCAGCAAACCTGCTTTCGCGTCTCATCCGTGCGCGCAACGGCGATATCGAATTCGACCACGAGGCACTGAAACAACTCCGCGACAAGGTGGTCGACATAACAGCAGGATTGAAACGCTTCGAGCCGCGAGTGTTATCGCTATACGATGCCGATGGCCTGCTTTTTTCCGAACCGTGCGAGGTCTTGCATCAACTCGTCGGCGGACGAAGGGAGCCGGTCCCGCTCACAGAGGGATGCATTGCCTCGGCGATCTATTCTGATCGTGTTATTTTCGGTCGGGAGACAATCGAAATCCGGCACGAGGCTGAAAGCCGCTTTACCGGGATGCTGAGCTTCAAGGAATACCCCGCTACCACGAAGCCGGGCATGTTGGATGCTGTCCTGATTAGCCCCTTCGAACTGATTTTGTCGCAATCCTTTTCCTTCGTCTCCAAGGCCGACGCCCGTACAATTATGGGGCGCAAGCAAAACCAGATGCTCAGCAGCAGTGACAAGGCTGCTTCGCAGATCGAAGAGCTCGACGACGCCATGGACGATCTGGAATCCAACCGTTTTGTTCTCGGCGAGCATCATCTGACACTGGCAGCGTTTGCCTCGTCAGTAAAAGAACTGAGCGACCACCTCGCAAAAGCGCGCGCAAGCCTCACCAATGGCGGTGCTGTTGTTGCGCGCGAAGACCTTGGTCTTGAAGCTGCGTGGTGGTCTCAACTCCCCGGCAATTTCAGATATCGCGCGCGCTCCGGTGCAATCAGCTCGCGGAATTTCGCAGCATTGTCGCCGTTCCATTCCTATCCAGGAGGCCAGAAGGACGACAACGAATGGGGCGCTGCCGTCGCGCTCCTCAAAACTGCATCCGGTTCGCCATACTATTTCAATTTCCATTACGGTGATCTTGGCAACGCTTTCATTTGCGGGCCATCGGGCGCGGGCAAGACCGTGTTGCTCAATTTCATGCTGTCCCAGCTTGAAAAGCACGATCCGCACGTGATCTTTTTTGACAAGGACCGCGGCGCCGATCTCTACATCCGAGCTGCTGGTGGCACCTATCATCCGCTTAAAAACGGGAAGCCCACCGGTTGTGCGCCACTTAAGGCACTCGACCTGACGCCAGAAAACAAGATCTTCCTCGCAGACTGGATTGGAAAGCTGGTGGGGCAGTTGTCTGTCACCGAACTGCGCGACATTGCCACCGCCATCGATGGGTTAGCGGATCTTCCGGTGGCACAACGTACGATCGGTGCACTCCGGACTTTCCTCGACAATACGAACCCCGAGGGCATTGCTGCCCGGCTGCGCCGATGGGAAAAGGAAGGGCCTCTTGGATGGGTCTTCGACAATGCCAATGAGGAAACCGGTTTGGCAGAATTTGGGGCTGGTGGAAAACTGCTCGGATATGACATGACCGACTTCCTCGATAATGAGGAAATCCGCTCGCCCTTGATGGCTTATCTTTTCTACCGCGTGGAGCAACTCATCGACGGTAGGCGCATTGTCATCGTCATTGACGAGTTCTGGAAGGCTTTACAGGATGTCGCCTTCCTCGACCTTGCACAAAACAAGCTCAAGACGATCCGCAAGCAAAATGGCCTCATGCTGTTTGCGACGCAAAGTCCTCGAGACGCGATCAACTCATCGATCGCTCACACCATCATAGAGCAGTGCCCAACGCAAATTTTTCTTCCGAACGCACGCGGAAGCCATTCCGACTATGTCGACGGTTTCAAACTGACAGAACGTGAATACGAGCTGATCGCACGCGAACTCAGCATCGAAAGCCGCCGCTTCGTTCTCAAACAAGGTCATAACAGCGTCGTCGCCGAATTGAACCTCAACGGCTTTGACGATGAACTCGCCATTCTTTCCGGTCGGACTGCCAATGTCGAACTTGCAGATGCAATTCGAAGTGAAGTCGGCGACGGGCTTGAAAACTGGATGCCCCTTTTCCAGAAACGAAGGAGTGCAAGCTGATGATTGCGGATAAAATTCGGTGTGTGGCCATTGTTGCGGCGCTGATCTTCTCAGCCGGGACTGCGAGTGGTGAAGGAATTCCTGTCATCGACAGAACATCAATCCTCAAGCACATGGAGAGTATCGCGCAACTGAAATCGCAACTCGATGCGCTCCATCAGCAGATCGAGCAGGCGCAGCAACTTTATGGTTCGCTCAACAAACTGACCGACATGGCCGATGTTGCCAGCGTTCTTAACGATCCGGTCATTCGCAAGGCGCTGCCTCCAGATTTCGCAGCCATTGAAAGCTTGTTCAAGGGCGATGGATCAGGCGTGATCGGACAGTCTGCCTCAAGGTTTCTGGGGGGCAATTCGAACTTTCGCACCGACGCCGACGATTACTACGCAAAGGAGCTATCGCGCATTCAGAACAGTAATGCCGGGCAGATGAGTATCGGTCAGCAGATCTACGACGTAGCTACCAAACGCATCGACGGGATCGATGAGTTGCGAGAGAGAATATCTTCGGCCGGCGATGCCAAGGAAATCGCTGATCTCCAGGCGCGGCTTCAGGCGGAACAGGCTTTTCTCCAGACGGATGTGCTCCGAATGGAGGGGCTGCAAATGGTGCAACGCGCGCAGACACAGGTTGATGAACAGCGCAAAGCGGAAGACTGGCGCAAACGTATGGATTCGATGAAGGCTGCATTGCAATGAAACGGCTTGTTTCGATCGCTGTCCTTGTCTGCCTGACCGGGTGCTCAGAAGAGAAGGATCCAACCTTTCCCGTTGAGACGTTGATGGCGGACGAGACGCTGCTCAATCGCATCCTGGCCGAATGCCGCAATGATCCGGGCCATCTGCGCGGCACGCCAGGTTGTGTGAACGCCGAAGCGGCCGACGGAAAACGAAGGCTGCGCAAGATGCGCGAAACGTTGGGGAATTGATGCGATGTATCAGGTGTTCGACTTTATCGACGGGCAGTTCAAACAACCACTGGAAACGTTCGTTTCGGATGGAACGTCGAACATCGCACAATGGATAACAGGCCCGTTGACCGTTGCCGTCACCCTATACATCGTGCTTTATGGTTATCTGGTACTGCGGGGTTCGGTTAGCGAGCCGATCCTCGAATTTGTGTTTCGGGCGATCAAGCTCGCGATTATCGTAACGCTGGTCAAGAACGCCGGCGATTACCAGACCTACGTCACGAATGTTTTCTTTAATGTACTCCCGCATGAAATTGCCGGGGCGCTCAACTCCGGCACGGCTCCAGACTCCAGCACTTTTGACAGTCTTCTGGACAAGGGACAGGCGTCCGCCACCGACATCTGGTCGCGCGCTTCCTGGCCCATCGATATCGTTACAGGCGTTGCAGGAATATTGGTCATCGCGGTGAGCTTTCTGGTTGCGGGCATTGGCTATGTCGTCTCACTTTATGCGCGTCTGGCATTGGCAATCATACTGGCGATCGGGCCAATCTTCGTTGCATTGGCACTGTTTCAGTCGACCCGGCGTTTCACTGAGGCCTGGATCGGCCAACTCGTCAATTTCGTCATTCTGCAAGTCCTCGTCGTTGCGGTGGGTTCGTTACTGATCTCGTGTATCGATTCCACCTTTACTGCCATCAACGCCTATTCCGACGTCCTCATGCGTCCGATTGCCCTTTGCGCAATCGGGATCGCCGCGCTCTACGTCTTCTATCAACTCCCCGGCATTGCATCCGCCCTCGCTTCGGGTGGCGCATCACTTGCTTACGGTTACGGCGCGGCGCGTGATGCTCATGAGGGTATGCTTGCGCGCAGCACCAGAAGTACCGGGCGCGCCCTTAAACGCACTGTTCGTCTAGTGGGCCGAACGGTTGGCCCCAGAGGTACGAACACATGACTTTATCGAAAGAAGAGGTCTTTTCCGATGAACAGATTTTTCTGGTCCATTGCGCTGGCCGCATTGCTTGGCGGCTGCGCATCGTTGAACTATCCCTTGCCGAAGTGCGATGGCCAGACCCGCCGTCCGCTCAATCGCGCTATGTGGGAATGGGATGAAATCCGAAACCTGAAACCCCATCGCCAGGATACAAGATCATCAATGTCAGCATTGCCTTACGTTGAGCAGGGCAAAGAACCTGCGGCGTTTGCCCATCTCGATATCGCTGCATCGCATCGTTCTTGCGCGGGGTGAGGAGATGGTTACGACTGAAAGCCTCAAATCCTACTTCGAAAAAGCGCGCCGTTTTGACCAGGAGCGGATGATCCAGATAGAGCGATCGAACCGATTGGCCTGGTCTATCGCGTTGGCAGCAAGTCTGGTTGCGGTCGTCTCGATCCTTGCAGTCGCTGCGTTGACACCATTGAAAACGGTGGAGCCTTTCGTTGTTCGTGTCGACAATTCGACCGGTATCGTCGATGTGGTTTCGGCGCTGACTTCGACCGCCGGGACTTACGATGAAGCGGTGACAAAATATTTTGCCGCGAGATATGTTCGTGCCCGAGAAGGTTATGTCTGGAGTGAGGCACAGACAAATTTCAGGACGGTCGCGCTCCTCTCTACGCAAGCGGAACAGGATCGCTTTGCGAGCCACTATCGCGGTAGCAATCCGGATTCGCCGCAAGTCATCTATGGGCGTGCGGCGACGACCAAAATCAGGATCGCTTCAATCTCGCTTATAAATCAGAACGTAGCGTCCGTGCGTTATATGCGCACCGTCACTCGAGGTGACGAAGTCCGGACGACACACTGGATCGCAAGCCTGACCTATGCCTACGCCAATGCACCCATGTCCTCCACGGATCGTCTTGTGAACCCGCTTGGCTTTGCGGTTAGCGAATATCGTTCGGATCCGGAGGCGATCAATTGATAAGACAGACAGTCCTTTTATCTGCACTGTTTTCAGGAGCCGCCTTTCCGGGGCATGCACTCGAGATTCCGCACAGTGCCTCGCAGGATAGCCGCGTCCGCTTCGTCAATTATCAGCCCTTCAACATCACCAGGATCGTTGGTTCGTTACGATCCTCTGTTCAGGTTGAGTTTGCTGCAGACGAAGAGATCGCCCATGTCGCGCTTGGCAACAGTGTCGCCTGGGAAGTTGCACCAGCCGGCAATATTCTGTTTCTAAAGCCGCGCGAAAAACAGCCGGTCACCAACATTTCCGTTGTAACGACCAGACGCGACGGTTCCACTCGCAGCTACCAGATGGAATTGACCGCGCGTGACGGGACCGTCGAGGTTGGTCAGAACACCTATTTCTATTTGAAATTCCGGTATCCCGCAGATGAAGCAAACGCGCGACGACAGCAAGCTGCAGCACGTGCACGCGCTGCACAGGCGGAGGAAGCTGACGATGTGCTGGCCCTCCATGAAGCCTATGGGCCTCGTAACTGGCGTTATTCGGCGCAGGGGTCCCAGTCGCTCGAACCGCAAAGCGTCTACGATAACGGCAAGATCACGACTTTCGCTTTCGTGGGCAACCAGGAAATGCCGGCAATCTATATCGAAAACCCGGATGGCTCAGAAAGCCTGGTGTCGAAATCCGTCGACGGCAATCTAGTCATGGTTCACGCGATCAGCAGTAAGTTCATCCTGCGCCGCGGCAAGGACGTTTTGTGTGTCTTCAACGAAGCCTACAGCCGCGTCGGCATCAATCCGGATACCAACACCACGTCGCCCTCCGTAGAACGTGTAGTGAGATCCGATCCCGCGGAACAATAAAGGGGGAAAACATGGCAGACGAAGAAGAAGCCCGTATCCCCGGAGAGCGCACCGAGACGATCACCGATCAGCGCATCGACAGCAATCCGGCTGTCAAACGCGGCGCAATTGCACTCGCAGTAGTGGCGTTTATCGCCTTTGCCATATGGTCTACTTCCGGAAAGGACAACAAGGATCAACGCACCTACCCTGAGCGTGTGATCATTCGCCAAACCAACGCTTTTGAGCCAGCAAAGGAGAAGGTGGAGCCAGTTGCGCCTGTGCCTGCGCCAAAGACGGTGCTTCCAATACCCACGTTGGAGCCAGTTCCGGAAATAGAAGACAAGCTGCTCGATTCCGCACGTCGGGCACCCGTTCTGGCCTATAGCCGGGAACAGGGTAAGTCACCAGTGCGGCAATCCGGTGACAATCCGGCACAATCGATAGATGGTAACTTCTTGCCGCTCGATAGCAACGCGATGAGCCAGGGCCAGGTGAGCAACGATGAGCAACGGTTCGATAGTCTATTGCGACCGACACTTCTTGAAGGCGCACGCGCAGGAACGCTTGGCAATCGGAATTTCATCGTCGCGATGGGAAACTCCATTCCTTGCGTGCTCGAAACCGCACTCGCTTCCGATCAACCAGGTTTCACGAGTTGCGTCATTGACAGAGACGTCCTCTCCGACAATGGCAGGGTGGTATTGATGAAGAAGGGGACGCAGGTCGTTGGAGAGTACCGCGGAGGGCTTCAGCGCGGCCAGAAACGATTGCTCGTTTTGTGGAATAGAGCGAAGACGCCCGAAGGCGTGATCATCACGCTGGCATCTCCCGCGACCGACGCGCTTGGACGCTCTGGTTTCGATGGCCACGTCGATAGGCATTGTTGGGAACGCTTCGGAAGTGCGCTGCTTTTGTCGATTGTGGGCGACACAACCAGCTACGCCAGCAGTCGTTTGCAGAATAGCGGTGTCGAAGCGCAAGACACTATGAGCGCCGGTCAGCAAGCAGCGGCAATCGCAGTCGAGAAGTCGATCGATATTCCCCCAACGCTAAGCAAGCACCAAGGCGAGGTCGTCTCCATCTTTGTGGCTCGTGATCTCGATTTTTCGGATGTTTATCGCCTTCGCGTTACCGAACCGAAGAACCGCATCTTCGATCGGGCTATTTTGGGTGATTTCAAGCCGGAATCGAAAGTGGTGACGAAGTAAAGGTTGTAAAGTATGGACAGCACGAATGCAGCAGTCGTTCGCGAACTGTTGTCACCAATCGCGATCTTTCTCCAGGACAGGTCGCTTTATGAAGTGATCATCAATAAGCCTGGGCAGGTACTGACAGAAGGACCCGATGGATGGTGCTCCCATGATGCGCCGGGTCTGACCTTCGAAAGGCTTATGCGTCTTGCAAGGGCAGTTGCTACATTCTCGAACCAGTCTATCGATGAAAAGCGGCCAATTCTTTCGGCAACGCTTCCAGACGATGAACGCATTCAAATCGTCATACCGCCTGCAACCACGAATGCCACGGTCAGCATCACGATCCGCAAACCTTCATCTGTTGATTTCGCACTTGAGGACCTGGAGGATAACGGCTTCTTTTCCGAAGCGAGAAACACAGGCGCAGCCTGTCCAAGATCGGAAACCAAACTGGCGGAGTTATACCGCAACGGCGAATATAAGTTGTTTCTGCAGCACGCCGTCATTGCCCGTAAGAATGTCGTAATTTCCGGCGCTACGGGTTCTGCCAAAACAACCCTTGCAAAGGCCCTGATCAAACACATTCCAAACCATGAACGAGTGATTTCGATCGAGGACACACCAGAGCTGGTTATTCCTCAGCCCAACCATGTGCGTCTGTTCTATTCGAAGGGCGGACAGGGGTTATCCGGAGTCGGTCCCCGCGAGCTTCTGGAATCCTGTCTTCGCATGCGACCGGACCGTATTCTTCTGCAGGAACTGAGGGATGGCACAGCATTTCATTATATTCGAAACGTGAACTCGGGACATCCCGGCTCGATCACCACCGTTCATGCCGGATCGACACAACTCGCATTCGAGCAACTCGCCACCCTCGTCAAAGAATCGGAGGCGGGACGTGCTCTTGAGCGCGTCGAAGTGCTTTCGTCACTTAAGATTGCAATTGATATCGTGGTTCAATGCAGGCGAATTGACGGTTCTTTCAGGGCTACGGAGATTTACTTTCGCGACGAGTTGGAAAGCTAAGCCTGAAATTAATGGGTGTCGTCCTTCTTGCTCCAGGCACGATCAGCGCTCAATCACCGATTGACCAAGGAAGTCCAGAAATGCGGCAATGCTCCGCGGAAGGTTTCGTCCCTGCATGGTTACGATTTGCAGCACACTGGCTTTCATGGTCTCGTCAACTACAGGAATGGCAACAATGTTTTCCGGAAGGGTATTGTCCTTACTGCCGGCTGAGCTGGAAAACATAATCGTTTCCGCGGCGAAGGCAAATACCTTCAGTGTTGCCATCGAGTTGGTGGAGAAAACGGGATCCATTGCCAGTCCCTTGGTAGCCAGAGCGGTGTCGATGAGCTGACGCTGGGTTCGGCCCTTGTCAGGCATGGCCATTGGTTCTGTTGACAGATCTGCAAGTGTAACCTGTTTCCGCCGGGCCAGCGGATGGGAGCGTGGAATCAGGGCGTACATTGGCCTTCTGGCGATACGCTCGATTTTCACCCCGGCAGGTGCGGAATAACTGTAGGTAATGCCGATATCAGCGTTGCCTTCATTGACGCGTTCGCAAATTTCTGACGAGTTTCCCACCCACACATGAAAAAGAACTCCCGGAAACTGCGCACGAAAATCAGCAATGATACGCGCCAGGCGATCGACCGCGAAGCCCTCGTAAGTTGCGACACGCACTAGCCCGCGCTGCGGACCGCGCATTTCCCGCACGTCAGCCAAAGCGCGTTCGGTGTCCAATGCGATACGCCTGACATGTTTGACCAGCAGTTCGCCTGCCGGGCTCAAAACCATCCCGCGCGGTCGGCGTTCGAATAGTTCCACAGCGAGCTCGGTTTCCAGTCGCGATATCTGGCGGCTGATCGCTGAACCCGAGACGTTCATCTGTGCGGAGGCCTCGGTAATCGAGCCTGTTCGGGCTACTTCCAGAAAATAGCGCAAGGCAATGTGCTGCATAACGGACTTTCTGCTTTGCCAAAAAAGCAACGATATGAACTAATTTATAAAATTGTGGCATGCCTGTCGGCTTGATATCAAGCCTGAACTGAGGATCGGCGGCACTTAGCGCCCCGATTTTGCTTTCAGGGAGGTTTTAATGTCTGTTTTCACCAGTGATGCCATTGCTGATGCAACGGCAATTCGCCAACAATTGCACAGCAATCCCGAGCTCAAGTATGAGGAACATGCAACGAGCGATCTGGTCGCTGAATTCCTGAAACAGCGCGGCTATGAAGTCAAAACCGGTCTCGCCGAAACGGGCGTTCTTGCCATCCTTGATACAGGGCGTCCCGGTTCCTCAATCGGCTTTCGTGCCGATATGGATGCATTGCCTATCCAGGAAGAAACCGGTTTGACTTACGCTTCGAAGACACCCGGCAAAATGCATGCGTGCGGCCACGACGGACATACCGCTTCGCTGTTGTTGGCGGCGGACAGACTTGCGCGGCATCATGAGCATCTTTCTGGTCGGATTACGCTGTTGTTCCAGCCAGCAGAAGAAGGCGGCCTTGGGGCCGCACGCATGATCGAAGAAGGCGCGCTGGACCGGGTCGAGACCATTTATGGTTATCACAACCGGCCCGGTTACCCATTAGGGCGGGTCTTTGCCAAGGCCGGACCTGCGATGGGTGGAAGTTCGCTTTATGAGGTCACCATAACGGGTAAGGGTGGTCATGCTTCCCGCCCCGACCTGGCCATCGATCCGGTATTTATCGGAGCAGGAGTTATTCAATCGTTGCAAAGTGTCATTGCTCGACGCGTGTCACCGCTGGACTCAGGTGTCGTTACGGTTACCCAATTCCATGGCGGCAATAGTCACAACGTCATTCCAGGCCAGGCAACAATGATGATCAACACGCGCGATGGCTCGCCTGAGGCTGCAGCGACAATCGACAGGGAACTTCGCCGGGTCGTTGCGCAGACTTGCGAGGCCTATGGTGCAAGCGTCAGACTGGAACAGACAATGCGGATTCCGCCTGTTGTCAATGACAGCGATGAAACGGACTTTACAATAAAGGTTGCTGTCGAGAGCTTCGGCGCTGAAAACGCCGGTTTCATGCATCAATTGCCCACGATGGGTGCGGAAGATTTTGCATTCTATCTGGAAAAGATTCCCGGTTGCTTCTTCTTTGTCGGTAACGGTGAAGATAGCGCCTACCTCCACCATCCGCATTATAACTATCGCGACGAAATATTGCCGGTGGCAGCGGGCATGTTCGTCGCAATAGCCGAACAGCGCCTCAAAAAAAATCCTTGAAAAGCCGGCTTCAGGTCGCGGTTTAACCCCTCTGCTTGAAGCCATTCATCATGATGCCGACCCTGAGTCGTCGGGAGGAACCGCATTACAAGGTGCGGATCGGACAGTACAGGGCCTGGAAGGGAAGAATTAATATGCAACGTTTTTTCAATGCGATCGAACGGGCGGGCAATAAACTGCCGCATCCCGTCATCCTTTTCGCATCTCTTTGTGTTGTCGTCGCACTTTTATCATGGGTTCTGGCAATCTACGGCGTATCAGGAGTAAATCCGAAAACCGGCGCAAGTGTCACCGTCAAAAGCCTCGTGTCTGGCGAAGGACTGGTATTTGCTCTGACCACCGTGGCCAAGAATTTTGTGATGTTTCCACCACTCGGTGTGGTGCTCGTTATTATGCTTGCCATCGGAGTTGCGGACAAGACAGGTCTTATTGCTGCACTGATGCAGGTCAGCGTGATGAAAGCCCCCCGCTATCTGACTACATTCGTTATTTTTCTGGTTGGCATGTGCAGCCACGTTGCGTCTGATGCGGCCTATATTATCCTTATCCCGCTTTCAGCGATGATTTTCCAGGCAATGGGCCGGAATCCTCTGGTGGGTGCAGTGACAGGATATGTAGCTGTCGGAGCTGGCTATGATGCGAGCCTGCTGATCACGCCAGCAGACGTTATACTCTCAGGTATTACAACAAGTGCTGCACACACTGTCGATGCAAACGCATACGTATCGCCTATCGACAACTACTATTTCATTGCGTCCTCAGCGATCATACTTTCAATTGTTGGCGCATTCATTATCGAGCGAATTGTCGAACCTGTGGCTGGTACCTATCGTGGTAGTGTGGTGCTCGATGTTCATCCTGTCAGTGAACTGGAGCTGAAAGGGTTGAAGCGCGTTGGTTGGGCAACCCTGGCACTCATAGCCATTATAGTCGCAGCCGTAGTGCCAGCCGGATCTCCGCTTCGCAATGAAAATGGTGGACTGGTACCTTCACCATTCCTGGAAAGCGCAGTGGCTATTTTTGCCATATTCTTCCTCTTCATCGGCTGGATCTATGGCCGGACTGCCGGTAAAATCAAAACGTCACAAGATGGCATAAACTTCATGGCAGAAGCAGTGAAGGAGCTTGCACCGACATTGGTTCTGTTCTTTGCCATTTCGCAGTTCCTTGCCTGGTTCAAGTGGACAAACCTGGGGGAGTGGATCGCCGTAGGCGGCTCTCACATGCTCGATGCCAGCGGATTTGGCGGCATCCCGCTTCTGGTATCGTTTGTCGTACTGGCTACCGTCATGAACCTGTTTATCACGTCGGGGTCTGCGCAATGGTCCTTGATGGCACCTATTTTCGTGCCGATGATGATGCTGGTTGGTTTCGAACCGGCACTCATTCAGGCAGCTTTCCGCATCGCTGACTCCTCTACCAATATCGTGACGCCGATGAGCCCCTATTTCGCGGTCTGCCTCGCATTCTTGCAGAGGTATCAAAAGGATGCGGGTATCGGAACGCTTGCGTCGATGACAATCCCCGTCGCACTCGGTTTTCTTGTCTCGTGGTTGTTGTTCCTTATCCTCTGGATGGAACTCGGTCTGCCGATCGCACCGGGCGTGGGGTTGTTTATCCAATAGCGAGTCGCCGGGCGTTCATCTGTAATGCCAGTAAATTGTCTGAACCAGAGCTCCCTGGCAACCGTCAGGGAGCCGTTGGGCATATACGCGGGATTTCAGGGTGGTACGACGATAGTAATCAGCTCTGGAGGAGCTGATTACAGTTTCTATCAGGTCGCGCCACGCCGCTATCGTCGGAAGCATATTGTTTTTTCCGTCACAAAACGGGTGAAGCAGAAGTACGCGACCGACACCAATAATTATGCTGCTTTATCCTCTACAAGACGGTCTCTTCCCCGCTGCTTGGCTTTATAAAGATTCGTATCTGCACGCGCGATTGCAGAGTTGAACGGTTCACCTTGTTCCAGCGTTGTTAAGCCAAAACTTGCGGTCAGATGGAGATGCGCAGATATATGAGGCCATTTTCGTGAAGCGAACTCCAGCCGCAATGCCTCAATTAGCGTGACTCCAATGTGCATGGAGGTTCCAGGTAACAAAATTGCAAATTCTTCACCACCCAAACGGGCCACGCAGCTTCCACGCCCTGCCCATTTTTGTAACAGCTGGGCGAAATCAACTATAATCATATCGCCGGCGTGATGGCCAAATCGATCGTTAACCATCTTGAAGTGATCAATGTCTGCCAGGACAATTGTCACTGGTTCGCGCGCTCCTTGGTCAAGGTGAACCGAACTTATAAATGCCTGCATACCTCTTCGGTTACGCACCTGGGTTAGAGGGTCGGTGTGAGCCAACTCACGATAATGATGAATTGCATCCACGCCAGCTGCGATGACAATCGCAAAGGTCGTCAAGACGCCGCCAAAAAGACCTGTATACTGAACCATGACCCCTGGAAAAGAGTTGCTCCACGAGCCAATCGGGCCCTCAATATCGTTGGATGATAAGTAGAATATACATTGGAATATAATTGAAGAAGCAATGATAATGAATGCTGCTATAAATATCTTGTCAGAAGCCGTCTTCTTCAGCGACTTTACACGCCAAAGAGAAATTAATATCAGCGATGCTGTGCCTACAAGTATCGATAAAGTCTCTAGCCGTACGCTTTGGTAAAGTATCAGTGATAGGGCGGCTGTGCAGAGGAATAAGCCTGCAACGAGCCAATCCAGAGCTTGAACGTTACCAGGTTTGAAGCGTTCTGTAAGTGCTCGACAGCAAATGAGGACGCCAGTCAGGATCAGCGCGTCTTCCCACAGCGGTTTAATCGCCGAGAATGTTTCGGTACGGATAAGCATGAAGCCATAGCCGGTTCCAAGCAGGCAAAGTCCGACACCCCAACGGGTGGTCTGAACTCCAAACCGGCTGACCTGCCACTGAGAATTTCCTCCAGAATGGATTAGATTCCGGCCCAATAAAGGACGGACGAATGAAGAAGCAGCGATTTACGGAAGAGCGGA
>MTEW01004634.1_pt2 | contig 58919 bp, 53 predicted proteins | sample 1042681 | NCBI WGS metagenome assembly MTEW01 (sample SAMN06185811, study PRJNA358809) | soil metagenome | isolation source: soil biostimulated with citrate as carbon source | place: India | collected 2015-05-23
AGCAAGGCGAATCAGGCCTGGACCACCACCCAATCCCCACACAGTCTCCACATTCCCCCCATACGCCCACCTCGTGCGTTCCCCAGACTCTCCTCATCCCGACACAAGGAGAGTCGCCATGACCCGAACCCTCGGATTCAAGCTGGGCACCATCGCCCTGTTGATGCTGTTGTTGATGATCCCGCTGATGCTGATCGAGGGGCTGATTGGCGAGCGCCAGACCGCACGTGATGGCGTGCTGGCAAACATCGCCCAGAGCTCCAGCTACAGCCAGCGCATTACCGGGCCGATCCTGGTGGTGCCCTACAAGCGCACGGTGCGCGAGTGGAAGACCTACGAGCAGACCGGCCAGCGCCGTCTGGAAGAGCGCGAGGTGAGCAGCCGGTTGTACTTCCTTCCGGAGCGTTTCAACCTCACCGGCAGCGTCGACACTGAGCTGCGAGCGCGGGGTATCTACAAGGCGCGGCTGTACAAGAGCGACAGCCAGATCAGCGGACAGATACTCGTTCCGGCCAACTACGGCATTAACGAAGACCTTGCGGACTACCGCTTCGAGCAACCATTCCTCGCGGTCGGGATCAGTGATATCCGCGGCATCGGCAATGCGCTGAAGCTGCGTTTGAACGGCCAGTCCCTGGACTACCAGCCCGGCAGCGGCGACCGCTTGCTGAACGGCGGTGTGCATGTGCCGTTGGCGTCGCTGCAGGCCGGGATCGTGCAGAGCCTCGACTTTGCCTTCAACCTCAAGTTGCAGGGCACGTCGAGCCTGAGCGTGACGCCTGTGGGCCGCGATTCGCGGGTGGAATTGAGCTCGACCTGGCCGCATCCGAGCTTCATCGGCGAGTACCTGCCCAGCGAGCGCAGCATCGATGCCAAGGGCTTCAGCGCGACCTGGCAGACCAGTTTCTTCGCCACGAACCTGCAGGAAGCGCTGGCCCAGTGCACCAGCGGGGAGCAGTGCGACGCGTTCTATTCGCGGGACTTCGGCGTGAGCTTCGTCGACCCGGTGGACCAGTACCTGAAGACCGACCGCGCCATCAAATACGCCTTGCTGTTCGTCGCCCTGACATTTGCCGGTTTCTTTCTGGTGGAAGTGCTCAAGCGTCTGGCGGTGCATCCGGTGCAGTACGGGCTGGTCGGACTGGCCCTGGCGTTCTTCTACCTGTTGCTGCTGTCGCTGTCCGAGCACCTGGAGTTCGCCGTCGCCTATGTCATCTCGGCCTCCGCCTGCGTGGCGTTGGTGGGGTTTTACGTCAGCCATGTGTTGCATAGCTGGGTGCGCGGTGGAGGTTTCACCCTGGGGCTGGGGGCCCTCTACGGGATGCTCTACGGCCTGCTGAGCGCCGAGGACTACGCCCTGCTGATGGGGTCGCTGCTGGTGTTCGGCCTGCTCGCCTGCGTGATGGTGCTGACCCGCAAGCTCGACTGGTACGGCGTGGGTCGTGTCCAGCCGGCAAGTGGCAACTGAAGTGAAATCCCGGAGGTGAGCAATGAGCTGGTTGGGATTGCGTGAGGACCAGGCGAATGGAGCCGAACTGGCCGCGAAGATCGCGAGGTTGTTTCCCCCTCCGTGGTTTCGACGCCAGCAACGACGTCTGCCTGAATGGCATCCGCGACGACCGCCATAGTTCGGAAGTGGAAGGTAAGCCTTCGTAGGGTGGAAGTCGCTCTTCACTTCCACCAGCGGAGCCGTGATTGCGCTCGTGGTGGTGGATGGAAAAAGCGCCATCCACCCTACGCGGCTTGTAGGTTGGGCTGAGTTCGACGAAGCCCAACGCATGAGCGTCAGGCTCCGTATTTTGTTGTGCTTCGCTGCGCTCAGCGCCAACCTACGAAGCGCAGGACATCAGGGCGCTGGGGCGGTGGCTTTGAGGGAGGGGCGCTGGCTGGCCGTGGCGTACCAGGCGGCCAGCTTGGGGCAGTCGCGGCGCCAGTTCAGGTCGGGCATGCGGAAGTCCAGGTAGCCCAGGGCGCAGGCAGCGCTGATGGCGGCGACGTCGAAGCGTTCGTCCAGTTCGCCAGCGGATTTCTCGAAGCTTTCCAGGGCGCGGTCGATCTTGCCGCACTGGCCTAGCACCCAGTCGTCCCAGCGTTTGTCCTCGGGACGCAGGAAGGTTTCGTAGCGCACCAGGATGGCCGCGTCCGTTACCGCGTCGGCAAGGGAGGCCAGGGTCAGGCGCCGCCAGCGCTCGGGGCCATCACGCGGGATCAGCGGCTGACCCGCGTGCTGGTGATCGAAGTAGTCGAGGATCACGCGGCTGTCGTGGAGCACGCTGCCGTCGGCCAGTTGCAGCGCGGGAATCTTGCCGGCGGGGTTGTGCTCGTTCACATCGGCGCTGGGGTTGACCGGGGTCAGGGTCACGCCGTGCAGCGTGACCGTATCCAGCTGACCGGTTTCGTGGAGCAGCACCATGACCTTGCGGACGTAGGGGGACGTGGGGGAGTAGAATAGGATCTGGCTGGCGCTCATGCGGATTCCTCGGCGTCTGCAGCGGTCAATGGCGCAGTTATACCGCATTGGATTGCCGCCGGGCATGTAAGCTCCGCTGGCGTCGGGTGTCCGCTGATCAGTACCTGATCATCACCAGGCGATCCTGGGCCGACTCGGCCCCCCAGACTTCGCCGGTGCGGCCGGAGAGGTGAGTCACGTGGGCGGCGGGGCGGTCGCTGGGGAAGCTGGCGAAGATTCGGCTGAACGGGTTGAAGCGCAGGATCGCATTGGCGCGATAGTCGCTCAGCCATACCCGTTCCTGCTCATCGACATAAAGCGCATGGGCGTCGGCGTTGCTGCCCGGAATGTCCCAACTGCTCCAGGTCTCTCCCAGCGGATCGAAGCGACTCAGGCGTCCACTGCCGGCCTCGCCGACCCAGAGCGTCCCGCGTGAGTCACTCCATATCAGACGTGGGCCGGCACTTTCTTCCGGCACATCCACCAGGGTCGGATTCCCGGATTCGGGGTCGATCCGGCCAATGTGCCGGGCCGTCTCATTGGCGTACCAGACCTCGCCATTGGGCGTCACGGTGATGCCGTTGGGACCGGGCCCACCCGGCGCGGGCCAGATCTGCAGGCTGTCGCCGGCCGGTCTGAAGCGTCCGATGAAGCCACGCTGTCCGGTGAACCAGAGGTCGCCGTTGCGATCCATTGCCAGCCCTTCAAGGCCGATGCCGGTGGTGCTGCCCTTGAGGGGGAAGGTGCGCACGGAGCGGTCAACCGGGTCGACGCGCACCAGGGCATCCAGGCCGGCGTCGGTGATCCAGGCGGCGCCGTCCTGGTCCACCACCAGGGCGCGGGGCGAGGAGCCCACGCCCAGGGTAATCAGCTGGGTTTCGCCAGTCAGCGGATCGAGGAGCCCGACCGCGCCCAGGCGCTGCGCGGTGAACCACACACGTCCATCCGTGGCGGGAGCGACATCGCGCGGGCCGGTGCCCGTCGGCACCGGATAGTAGGTGACCTCCGCCGCCGTGGCAGTTGCGCAGAACAGCGCAGCGCACAGGGCGAGCACGTATGGACGGATCATTGGGAAGACCTCCGCTTCCGGTGGTGGTCTTCAGTCGACGCCGGATCAATGGCGAGGGTTCGAAGAAATCGACCGGACGGTGCGTCCTAGAGAGCGGGGGCGTGCTGCCGACGCTGCCACCGCGCGAGGGCGGAGGCCAACGCTGCCGGGGTCTCCAGACCCTGGCGACGGGCGCGGCTGAAGAGGATCAGGGCGATCTCGGCGGTCACCAGGGCATCGGCGCTGGCGTTGTGTCGTTGCTGCACCTGCAGGCCGAAATACTCCACCCACTGGTCAAGGCCACCCTTGCGGATGCCGGATTCCGGACAGAGCATGGGCGCCAGTTCGGCGATGTCGATGAAGCAGTGGCGCAACCTGTGGTCCAGGTCCTGCTTGAGGGCGCGGCTCAGCATGCGCTGGTCGAAGGTGGCGTGGAAGGCCAGCAGGGGGCTGTCGCCAACGAACTCCATGAAGCCCAACAGGCCCTCGGCGGGCTCCACGCCGGCTGCCAGCTCGCTCGGCGCAATGCCATGAATCAGCACACTGGCGCTGAGCTTGCCGGTCTCGCGTTGCAGGGTGCACTCGAACTGGTTGCCGAGGTCGATGGCGCCATCCTCGATGCTCACCGCGCCGACGGACAGTACGAGGTCCCGGCTCATGTTCAGGCCGCTGGTTTCCAGGTCCACGACTACGAAGCGCTGCTGGCGCAGGGGGCGTTCGTCGAGGGGCTGCGGGTCGGGCAGGACGTCGCGACGGACTGCGAGGTCCGGGGCCAGGGGCGTGCGACGGGAGAACCAGGGGAAACCATTCATAGCTGGTAGCGTAGCGCCAGGCTGGATTGCAGGCGCTGGGCCTGTCGGAAGGACTCGCGCAGGATGCGCCGGTCCAGGTGATTGAGGGTATCCGGGTCGAGCCGGTTGGAGTAGGGCAGGCCTTGGCGGGCCTGATGCTGGTGCTGCTGCATGCGGGTCTGCTGGATGAAGTGGTAGGCCTCCTCGTAAGCCGCGCCGTCCAACGCATCCACCACCTCCCGGGCCACCAGTTGGCGCAGGCGTTCCAGGGTTCCGCTGGCGCTGATGCCGTTGGCCAGCGCGAGTAGCCGGGCGCCGTCGACGAAGGGGGTGAGACCCTGCACCTTAAGGTCGAGGGTGTCTTTTTCAGCACCCTTGCGCGCAACCACGAAATCACGGAATCGGCCCACTGGCGGACGCTGGCGCAGGGCGTTGTCAGCCAGCATGCGCTGGAACAGGCTGTTGTCGGCCACCAGTGCCAGCAGTTCCCGTTGCAGCGCGGTGCATCCCTCGCCAGGGCCCCAGACCGCGCGCAGGTCGAAGTAGATGGAGGAACCCAGCAGGTTCTCCGGCGTCGCCTCGCGGACGAAGCTGGCGAAACGACGGCTCCACTCGCTACGGGACAGGCAGAGCTCAGGGTTGCCGGCCATGATCCCGCCCTTGCACAGCTCGAATCCGCATTGTGCGAGGGACTGGTTGATGCGCTCGGCAAGCGGCAGCAGCCGGCCACGGATGGCGGCGGCCTCCACCGCATCGGCCGCTTCGAAGAGGATGCCGTTGTCCTGATCGGTGTGCAGGGTCTGTTCGCAGCGGCCTTCGCTGCCGAAGCAGAGCCAGGTGAACGTGATGCCCGGGTCGCCCATTTCTTCCAGGGTCAGCTCGATGACCCGGCACACGGTGTGGTCGTTGAGGAGGGTAATGATGCGGGTGATCTGGGTGGAGCTGGCGCCGTGGGCGAGCATGTTGTCCACCAGACGCTGGATTTCTCCACGCAGGGCGGCCAGGGTTTCGACCCGTCCAGCGTGGCGGATGGTCCGCGCCAGGTGCACCAGGTCGACCCGTTGCAGGGAAAACAGGTCGCGCTCGGACACCACCCCCAGCAGGCGGTTGTCGCTGACCACGCAGACGTGGGCGATGTGTCGCTCGGTCATGGCCAGGGCGGCGTCGAAGGCGCTGGCCTCCGGCGGCAGGTGGAACGGCGCCTGGGTCATGACTTCGGCGATGGGCTGGGCCAGGTCGGCGCTGGCATCGGCGATCACCCGGCGCAGGTCACGGAGGGTGAAGATGCCCAGCGGCCGCTGCCTGGCATCGACGATCACGATGCTGCCAACTTGCTGTTCGTGCATCAGCCGTACCGCGTTGCGCAGGGGCAAATCCGGCAGGCAGGCGATGGGGTGACGTACCGCCAGTTCACCCAGGCGGGTATCCAGGGAGTATTGGGCGCCAAGGGTTTCCACTGCGCGCAATTGCACCTGCTGGTTCACCTGGTCGAGCAGGCTGCTGACGCCACGCAGGGCGAAGTCGCGGAACGGGTTGGACAGGGCGAACAGTTTGATGAAAGCGGCTTTTCCCAGCAGCAGGCAAAAGGTGTCTTCGCCGGCGAGGTGTTCCGTGCGCGTCGCGCGTTCGCCGAGCAGGGCGGCCAGCGGGAAGCATTCGCCGCTGGCTATCTCGAATGTCGTTTCGGTTCCGCGGCGGGCCGAGTGCGGGCGCTCGCCCACCACGCGCCCCTGCTTGACGATGTAGAAGTGCTCCACCGGCCCGTCCTGGGGCTTGATGATGGATTCGCCGGCCGCATAGAAGCGCAGCAGGCAATGCTCGACGAGGAAGGCGAGGTGGGCGCTTTCCATCTGATTGAAGGGCGGGTACTTCTGCAGGAACTCCATGGTGCCATGGACGTTCTGCAGCACCGCTTGTTTGCCGGCCTGGGCGAAGGCGTCTGCCTTGGTCATCTTGCTGCCCGTCGTTTCTTCTTGTCAGGAGAGCCATGCTGCGCGTGGCTGCGGGGGACACAAATTGGACGTAAGTCTAAGGGAAGGGACGCAGGTCGTCGGAAATCCCGATAGGCCACTACCGTTCGGCGGATGCTGCAATCTGCATGGGAACTTGCGTGCATTTTGCCTATCCGAGCTGCGTACCCCGTGCTACAGCTTAGTAGTGAGGGGAGTTGGGCCTGCTAGGGAAGGCCCCTTCGAGGACGACCCCATGAGTTACGGTGACCTGCTGAGCGACGCCGAGCTGCAAGCGCTTGATGAAATCATGCGCGTACCCAGCGCGCCGCCCAGTGTTCTGCTGGTGGATGACGACGAGTCCGGGCGCGATGCCCTGGCCGACGCCCTGGTTGCACAGGGGATTCCGTGCATCACTGCGGACAGTGGCGAACAGGCGCTGGCGCTGCTGGTTACCCGCCCGTCCATCGGCCTGATGATCACCGAGCTGCACATGCAATGCGGCAGTGGTCTGGAACTGGTACGTCAGGTGCGCCAGTCGGCAAGGGCGACCCTCCCGGTCATCATCGTGTCCGGCGACGCCGACGTGCAGGACGCCATCGAGGCGATGCACATGAGGGTGGTCGACTTCATGCTCAAACCGGTGGACATGAGCCGCCTCACCAATCTGGTCCGCAACGAGATCGGCACCCCGCCAGAACCCAAGGCACACCCACCGCAGGTGCGGCCCAGGCCGGCAAAAGCGAAAGCCAAAGCGAAGGTCATCGCGCTGAAAAGCGCTTGAAAAAACCGCCAGGGAAAGGCGGTTTTTTTATGCCTGCTGCCAGCCCTCAATGGTGCGCGCTGTCCACTGCGATCCCTTCGCCGGACACATCCAGATGTTCGGCGCGGCGGTCGGCGATGGTGTAGTGGATCAGTGCGCCCAGGCCGGCGCCGAAGAACCAGGAGAACTGCGACAGCGACTCGAACGCCGGCACCAGCGCCAGGACGATGGCGATCAGCGCGGATGGAATGAACGCCGCTACCGCGCGGAGGTTGACGCCACGGTGATAGTGGTAGGCGGCTTCGCTGCTTTCGCTGTAGAGCTCCGGCAGGTTCACCCGGCCACGGCGAACCAGGTAGTAGTCGGTGACGATGATGCCGTACAGCGGACCGAGCAGGGCACCGAGGCCGCCCAGGAAGTACAGGATCACCGTCGGGCTGTTGTACAGATGCCAGGGCAGGATGAGCACGGCGATGGTGGCGCTGAGCAGGCCGGCGCGGCGGAAGTTCAGCAGCTTCGGCGCCAGGTTGGTGAGCACATAGGCCGGGGCGACGAAGTTGGCCATGATGTTCACCGCCACGGTGACGATCAGGAAGGCCAGGCAGGCCAGCACCAGGCCTGCGGTGTTGGGGATGCTGGCGACGATCTCGGTCGGACTCTGCACCAGTTTGCCGTCGATGCTGAATTGCGCACCGGCGAGCACCACGGCGATCACTGCGAAGCCCAGCATGTTTACCGGCAGCCCCCAGAAGTTGCCCACGCTGATGGTGCGGCGGTCCGGGCAGTTACGAGTGAAATCGCAGAAGTTGAGGATCATGGTGCCGTACAGCGATACCCAGAGTGCGGCGGCGCCCAGCACCTTCAGCCACATCGTCGAGCCGGTGAAGCCTTCACCGGTGGACCAGGTGATGGAGAAGCCGCTGCGCTGATACATCCAGAAGGCCAGAGCGGCGAAGGTCACCAGGATTACCGGACCGGCGAAGGACTCGTAGCGACGCACCATCTCCATGCCATAGGCGAAGATCGCCAGTTGCACGCACCAGATGCCGATGAAGGTGATCCAGCCGAGCGTTGACAGGCCGAGGATCGAGTTCTGGTCGAGTTCACCCAGGCCGGGGGCAACGGCGGCCAGCAGTACGCGCAGGACGACCGAGGCGAGGTAGGTCTGGATGCCGAACCAGGCGATGGCGATGACCGCGCGGATCAGTGCCGGCACCTGGGCGCCGTGGATGCCGAAGCTGATCCGGCACATGACCGGGTAGGGCAGGCCGGTCTTCTGGCCCATGTAGCCGGACAGGTTCATCAGCCCATAGATCATCAACGCGCCAAGGGCGAAGGCGGCGAGGATCTGCGCGCCGCTCATGCCCAGGGCGAAGAGGCCGATGGCGAAGGAATAGTTGGCAATGTTGTGCACATCGTTGGTCCACAGCGCGAACAGGCTGTAGCGGCCCCAGCTGCGGTTTGCCGCGCGGGTAGGCGCCAGGTCGGCGCTGTACAGGCGCGGACTCAGCGTCACCGCATCGGCAGCGACCGAATCGGCGGCGGAAGAATCGAGCTGGGTAACAGCGGAAACGGGAGTGGGCGCCATGGGGCCTCCGTAAGCGTGTGTGCACTAGTTTTATGTTTTTTGTATGCAAGCCAGTTTCGTGCCACCCGACGTTGGCGCTTATCCTGCAGGGGAGGTTGGGCGCTAGCGTGCACCACGAGAGGTCGTCGGCAGCCCAGTCCTGACGCCCGCTGCGCCCGCCCATCGGGAAATTGTCTTTAGATTTCATTGACTTGAAAGTCAGATTTATCTGGGTGGGCGGAATCGCTGGAGTGGGATTTTTGTACACAAGTTTTGTATGCAAGCGTTACTCGATGCCCTGTCGACTTTTTTGCCGGCAATAAAAAACCGCCCCGAAGGGCGGTTTTCATGAGCAGGTCTTAGAGACCGTTCTTCGCCTTGAACTCGCGGCGACGACGGTGCAGGACCGGCTCGGTGTAGCCGTTGGGCTGCTTGGTGCCGTCCACTACCAGTTCCAGCGCGGCCTGGAAGGCCACGTTGTCGGCGAAGTTCGGCGCCATCGGGCGGTACAGCGGGTCGTTGGCGTTCTGACGGTCTACCACGGCGGCCATACGCTCCAGGCTCTCGACGATCTGCGCCTGACTGACGATGCCGTGGCGCAGCCAGTTGGCCAGCAGCTGGCTGGAAATACGCAGGGTGGCGCGGTCTTCCATCAGGCCGACATCGTTGATGTCCGGCACCTTGGAGCAGCCGACGCCCTGGTCGATCCAGCGCACGACATACCCGAGGATGCCCTGGGCGTTGTTGTCCAGTTCGTTCTGGATCTCTTCGCGGGTCCAGTCGGTGTTCGGCGCCAGCGGGATGGTCAGGATGTCGTCCACCGAGGCCGCTGCACGCTTGGCCAGTTCGGCCTGACGGGCAAACACGTCGACCTTGTGGTAGTGCAGGGCGTGCAGGGTGGCGGCGGTCGGCGACGGTACCCAGGCGGTGTTGGCGCCGGCCAGCGGGTGGCCGATCTTCTGCTCGAGCATGGCAGCCATCAGGTCCGGCATGGCCCACATGCCTTTGCCGATCTGCGCTTTGCCTTGCAGGCCAGTGGCCAGGCCGACGTCGACGTTGTTGTTCTCGTAGGAACCGATCCACTTCTCGGACTTCATGGCGCCCTTGCGCACCATGGCGCCAGCTTCCATCGAGGTGTGGATTTCGTCACCGGTGCGGTCGAGGAAGCCAGTGTTGATGAACACCACGCGCTCGGCAGCGGCCTTGATGCAAGCCTTGAGGTTGACGGTGGTGCGGCGCTCCTCGTCCATGATGCCGACCTTCAGGGTGTTACGCGGCAGGCCCAGGACGTCTTCCACGCGGCCGAAGATTTCGGTGGCGAAGGCCACTTCTTCCGGGCCGTGCATCTTCGGCTTCACGATGTACATCGAGCCGGTGCGGGTGTTCTTGCGGCTGGTGTTGCCCTTCAGGTTGTGCAGCGCGATCAGGCCGGTGAACAGGGCGTCCTGAATGCCTTCCGGCACTTCGTTGCCAGCGGCGTCGAGGATGGCCGGGTTGGTCATCAGGTGACCGACGTTGCGCACGAACAGCAGGGAGCGGCCGTGCAGGGTCAGCTCGGAGCCGTCGGCTTTGGTGTAGACGCGGTCCGGGTTCATGGTGCGGGTGAAGGTCTGGCCGCCCTTGCTGACGGATTCAGCCAGGTCGCCCTTCATCAGGCCGAGCCAGTTGCGGTAAACCACGACCTTGTCGTCGGCATCGACGGCGGCGACGGAGTCTTCGCAGTCCATGATGGTGGTCAGCGCGGATTCCATCAGGACGTCTTTCACGCCGGCAGCGTCGGTCTGGCCGATGGGGCTGGTCGGATCGATCTGGATTTCGAAGTGCAGGCCGTTGTTCTTCAGCAGCACAGCCTGCGGCTTGGCGGCGTCGCCTTGCAGGGCGATGAACTGGGCGGCGTTTTTCAGGCCGACTTCGCTGCCGTTCTTCAGGGTCACGGCCAGGCGACCGTTCTTCACGGCGTAGGCGGTGGCGTCGACGTGGGAAGCGCCTTCCAGCGGAGCGGCTTCGTCGAGGAAGGCGCGGGCGAAGGCGATTACCTTGTCACCGCGGACCTTGTTGTAGCCCTTGCCCTTCTCGGCGCCGCCTTCTTCGCTGATGGCGTCGGTGCCATAGAGGGCATCGTAGAGCGAACCCCAACGGGCGTTGGCGGCGTTCAGGGCGAAGCGCGCATTCATCACCGGTACGACCAGCTGCGGGCCGGCCATGGTGGCGATTTCTTCGTCGACATTCTGGGTAGTGGCCTGGAAGTCTGCCGGTTCCGGCAGCAGGTAGCCAATCTCCTGGAGGAACGCTTTGTAGGCTACAGCGTCGTGGGCCTGGCCGGCACGTGCCTGGTGCCAGGCGTCGATCTTGGCCTGCAGTTCATCGCGTTTGGCGAGGAGGGCTTTGTTCTTCGGAGCCAGGTCGTTGATGACGGCTTCCACACCGGCCCAGAACTGCTCGGCCGCAATGCCGGTTCCGGGGATGGCTTCGTTATTCACGAAGTCGAACAGGACTCTGGCGACCTGAAGGCCACCGACTTGAACGCGCTCAGTCATTGCTTGCCTCACTCTGCTCAATATCCGCTCGGACCGGGGGTTTCCCTTCTTGTAGTCCGAAGCGCGGCATACTACATGAAGCCGTTGTGAAAATCAGTGGGGTCGCGTCGCTATGCGACTAAAAGCTGCTTTACGGTCACAACGGCGGGCAGAATGTTCTCAAAAAACTGGCGCTTTGTTCCAGTTAAATCTGAAAAATGTACACGATTTATTTTTTGGAGGAACTGCGACAGGCCGTCGCATGGGATTCCGCGCGGGGTCTTCGGCGCTTTCCTATACTCCAGCGAATTCGTCTGGGAGCCGTCCATGCCTGTAAATGCTGCCACCTTCAGCGATCTTGATGATCTCTCCAGCCTTTTCGCCGGTTACCTCGAGTTCTATCAGGTGCCGAGGCCCCAATCGGATATCCGTCTGTTCCTCGAACAGCGGCTGGATCGTGGCGACTCCACGCTATTCATTGCTCGTGGCGAGCAGGGCGCGCCTCTCGGTTTCACCCAGCTCTATCCCTTTCTCTCGTCGCTGGCGCTGGCACCAGCCTGGTTGTTGAGCGATCTTTATGTAGTGCCCGCCGCCCGCCGCCAGGGGGTAGGAGAAGACCTGATGAACGCCGCGCGCGCCCATGCCGAACGCACCGGCGCTTGTGGCATCCAGCTGGAAACTGCGAAGACCAATCTTGCCGGCCAGGCGCTCTACGAACGACTCGGCTATGTGCGGGACGAGATTTATTTCACCTACTGGCTGAGCCTGGCCTGAGGCCGGTTGCCGGTTCCCTACCGATAAGGAGTCGAGCGTGGATCATCTGGTACTTACCGTTATCGCGGCGGACCAGCCCGGTCTGGTGGAGCGCGTCGCGCAGTGCATCGCCGCCCATGGCGGCAACTGGCTGGAAAGCCGCATGTCGCGCATGGCGGGGCAGTTCGCGGGGATATTGCGCGTAGCGGTCCCGGCCGAGGGCTACGACGAACTGGTCGAAGGGTTGCAGGGACTCAGCGCCCATGGCATCCGCGTGATGCTGGCGCAAAGTGGCATCGAGCCGGCTTGCACCTGGAAGCCGATCCTGCTGGACCTGGTGGGCAACGACCGGCCGGGCATTGTCCGCGACATCACCCGCCTGCTGGCGGAGTTGGGCGTGAACCTGGAAAGCCTGATTACCGAGGTGATGCCGGCGCCCATGAGCAGCGAGCCACTGTTCCACGCCGAAGCGGTGTTGGCGGTGCCGTTGACGCTGTCGCTGGATGTCCTGCAGGCCAAGCTGGAAACCCTGGCCGATGACCTGATGGTGGAGCTGAACCTGCATCAGGAGAAGTGAGGGCGCCTGGGTGGAAACCCGTTTCGCGGATTTCCACCCATGCCAATGGATCAGGCGTTGCGGCGCAGGGTGAGCCAGGCGTCGACGCTGTAGATGGCCAGGCCCGCCCAGATGAAGCAGAAGGCCAGCAGCTTGCTCGGGTCGAAGTGCTCGCCGAACAGGAATATCGCCTGCAGCATCACCAGGGTTGGCGCCAGGTATTGGAGGAAGCCCAGGGTCGTGTAGGGCAGGTGGCGCGCAGCGGCGTTGAAGCACACCAGCGGCACGAGCGTGATGGGGCCGGCGGCGATTAGCCAAAGCGCCTCGGAACTGGTCCAGAAGCTTGCCTGCGTGGACGCTGCTTCCGGGCTCAGCAGCAGCCAGCCGACTGCCAGGGGCAACAGCAACCAGGTTTCCACTACGAGGCCGGGCAGGGCGGCTACCGGTGCCTGCTTGCGGATCAGCCCATAGAAGCCGAAGGTCAGTGCCAGGGTCAGGGATACCCAGGGCAGCGCACCCACCTGCCAGATCTGCTGTGCCACACCGATCGCGGCAAGCAGCACGGCGACCCACTGCAGGCGACGCAAACGCTCGCCGAGGATCAGCATCCCCAGCAGCACATTCACCAGCGGGTTGATGTAGTAGCCGAGGCTGGCTTCCAGCATGCGCCCGTTGTTCACCGCCCATACGTACACCAGCCAGTTGCCGGCGATCAGCATGCCGCTGGCGGCCAGTACGCCGAAGCGCTTGGGATTTTCACGCAGCTCGCGGAACCAGCCGGGGTGTTTCCACACCAGCAGGAGTGCCGCGCCGAACAGGGCCGACCACAGCGCGCGATGGACAATGATCTCCAGCGCCGGGACGTTCTGGATAACTTTGAAGTAGAGCGGAAAGAGTCCCCAAATGATGTAGGCGGAGAGCCCCAGGATGTACCCGCGACGCGGGTCGGCGGTGGCCATGGAATGTCCTTGCTTAGGCAGCTATCGAGTGGTGCGACATTCTAGTGGGCGCCGTCGGGGCTTGTCTGTGTGCTCAGGTTTTTCCGCACGATTGTGCAAGCGAAAGACGTAAGGGGTTCTTTACGGCGTGGGGCAGGTGTTGCTTTTCTGTAGGGGCGATTTCAATCGCCAAGCGGGCCGAAGGTCCGCCCTGAGCGGGGCCATGGGGCAGCGGTGCTGCCCTTGGCGAATGAATTCGCCCCTACAAATGAAGGGCCGAAATCAGAACAGCTTCAACGGCTCTTCGTCCAGCGCGGCCAGTTGCTCGCGCAGGGTAAGGATCTGGTCGCCCCAGTAGCGTTCGCTGCCGAACCAGGAGAAGTGCATGGGGAAGGCGGGATCGTCCCAGCGTCGGGCAATCCAGGCGCTGTGGTGCATGAGGCGCAGGGCGCGCAAACCCTCGATCAACGGCAGCTCGCGCGGGTCGAAGTCGTGGAATTCCTGGTAGCCGTCCATCAACTCGGAGAGCTGGCCGAGGCGCTCGTGACGTTCGCCAGCCAGCATCATCCAGAGGTCCTGGACTGCCGGGCCCATGCGGCAGTCGTCGAGGTCGACCATGTGGAAGACCTCGTCGCGGCACAACAGGTTGCCGGGATGGCAGTCACCGTGGAGCCGCATCGGCTGGTAGCGCACGTCGGCAAACAGCTTGTCCAGGCGCTTGAGCAGGTCGCGGGCGACCGACTCATAGGCTGGCAGCAGACTGCGGGGGACGAAGTTGCCTTCCAGGAGAGTGGCCAGCGATTGGTGGCCGAAGTTCTCTACCGCCAGGGTTTCGCGGTGTTCGAACGGGCGCGTGCCGCCCACTGCGTGCAGGCGGCCAAGGAGCTGGCCAAGTCGATAGAGCTGGTCCAGATTGCCCGGTTCCGGCGCGCGGCCCCCGCGGCGGGGGAAGAGGGCGAAGCGAAAGCCGGCGTGTTCGAACAGGCTTTCACCGTCGCGTTGCAGCGGTGCCACCACCGGTACTTCGCACTCGGCGAGTTCGGCGCTGAAGCTGTGCTCCTCGCGTATCGCCGCGTCGGTCCAGCGTTGCGGCCGGTAGAACTTGGCGATCAGCGGCTCGGCGTCCTCGATGCCCACCTGATAGACGCGGTTCTCGTAGCTGTTCAGCGCGAGGATGCGCATGTCGCTGAGGTAGCCGAGGCTCTCCACTGCGTCGAGTACGAGGTCGGGGGTGAGGTCATCGAAGGGGTGAGACATGAGCGGCTCCGGCAGTCAGGCGCCCAGTCTACCCCCGGGAGCGATTTGCTGCGCGTTGGGGCCTAGAGCGCTGTGCCGAGCAACACCTGGCCCGCCGCGAACTGGGCGCGCACCGCGTCACCGGTTTTCAGGCCAAGCGTCCTCAAGCGCTCGGGCTCGACCAGGGCGCAGAGGGTCTGGCCGCTGGCGAGGGCGATGCGCACTTCGCTGGGGCCGTCATCGGCGTCGAAGATTTCTTCGATTCGGCCTTCCAACCGATTGAGGGTTTCGTCTGCCTGTTCGGAAATGGCGTGAAGCCGCAACCAGCCCGCTTTGATCAGGGCGACCACGCTACGCCCCGGGGCCAGTTCCAGCTTCTCGGTACTGTCGTGGGTGATCTGGGCCGAGAGTCGCATACCGCCCGCCAGTTCGACGCGCACCAGGTCGTTGCGCCCCCTGGATTCGATGTCGAGAACACGGCCGCTCAGCTGGTTGCGCGCGCTGGTGCGCAGCATCAGACGGCCCAGCAGCTCCAGGTCCCGCTCGCTTTCGGCGCTTTCCAGCAGGCGCGCTTGCAGGCTTTCCAGGCGTTTGTAGAGCGCCAGCAGGCGTTCACCTTCAGCCGACAATCGCGCGCCACCGCCGCCCTTGCCACCCACCGAGCGTTCCACCAAGGGGCGTTCAGCAAGGTTGTTCAATTCGTCGATGGCGTCCCAGGCAGCCTTGTAGCTCAGCCCCGCGGCCTTGGCGGCGCGGGTGATCGAGCCTTGCACGACGATCTGTTCCAGCAGGGCCAGGCGCTGCGGGCGGCGGGTGAGTTGCTGGGTGAGGGCGCTGGTCAGGCTCATGGGCGGATGGGTTCCTCCGGGCATCTGGCGCGCAGGCTGCTCCCGCGGGTGCGCCGCGTCAAGACTTCAGCGGTCGCCGGGACGGGGCGTGCGCGCGAGGCAGTAGACATCCACCCGCGAGGCACCCGCGCGCTTCAGCAGGCGGGCGAGGAAATGCGCGGTGGTGCCGGTGGTGAGCACGTCATCCACCAAGGCGAGATGCAGACCCTTCACCTCGACCGAGGCGGCCATGGAGAAGGCGCGTCGCAAGTTGCGGCGCCGTTCGGCCGCGTCGAGTCCCTGCTGGGGCGGACCATCCTTTATCCGTTGCAGCCAACCTTCCTGCAGGGGGATATGCAGTTCGTCGCTCAACCAGCGTCCCAGCATCTGTGCTTGGTTGAAGCCGCGTCGACGCAATCGGGGCGCTGCCAGCGGGACGGGCAAGAGGGCCTGCGGCCGGGGGAGCCCCTCGTTGAACGCATGGGCGAGATGACGCGCCAGCAGTTCCCCCAACAGGCGACCCTGGGGCCAATTGCCCTGATGCTTGAAGCGAGTGATCAGGCTGTCTACCGGAAAGCCATAGCGCCACGGCGCCTCGACCCGGGTAAAGGGCGGTGGGCGCTTCAGGCAATCGCCACAGGGCAGCCCATGGGTGGGCAAGGGCAGGGCGCAAATGGAGCAATGTCCGTTGAGCCAAGGCAGCTCCGCTTCGCAACCGCTGCAAATCGGCAGGACGTCGCCCGGCGCATGGCAAAGCAGGCAGGTGGGTGTGTGGCGAAGCCAGGCCGGCCGAAGCCGGGCGAGCAGAGCGAACATGGTCCCCTCCGTGGGACATGCGGTTCAGACGATCAGCCAGCTCATCACCACCAGACCAAGGAAAGTAAGCACCAGGCCGCCGATGATGGACTTGCGGATGAAAGCGCGGATGCCGCTGTAAAGCAGCAAAAGGCCGATGACCAGCAGAATCAGGCTGAAGAACGACACATCCATGCCGATGGCCCGCGCCAGCCCGTTGAGAAAGTCATCCATGGCCTGGCCGATACCGCCCAGAACGCCGGAGAGCAGGTCGACGACGAAGCGGATGGCGGTTCCTATGATCCGACCCAGCCACTCGAAAAATCCTTCGGTACGCATTGCAGTGTGTTGCTCCTTCAGCAGCGGGCAGCCCTGGATTTGAGCCTCGCCGGTGATTCTGGTTCATGGGTTGATGTGGTTAATAAGTGATCAGATGTCAACTTGTGTCGCGAATCTGGTTGACAGCGTCATAGCTCAACTTATGATGCCCTAAGCCTGAATTCCCGGACTTCCGGTCCGGGTATCCCTGACAAAGGCGCCCTACAGCGTCGAAGGAAACCTACATGAGCGCAACCGCATCCATCGCTACCCGCCACGACTGGTCCCTCGCTGAGGTGAAGGCGCTGTTCGAGCAGCCGTTCAACGACCTGCTGTTCCATGCGCAGACCGTTCACCGCGCGAACTTCGATCCGAATCGGGTACAGGTTTCCACCCTGCTGTCGATCAAGACCGGCGCCTGCCCGGAAGACTGCAAATATTGCCCGCAGTCCGGCCATTACAACACCGGCCTGGACAAGGAAAAGCTGATGGAAGTGCAGAAGGTCCTCGAGGCCGCTGCCGAAGCCAAGGCCATCGGCTCCACCCGTTTCTGCATGGGCGCTGCCTGGAAGCATCCTTCGGCGAAAGACATGCCCTACGTCCTGGAAATGGTCAAAGGCGTGAAGAGGCTCGGCCTGGAAACCTGCATGACCCTGGGCCGACTGGACCAGGAGCAGACCCAGGCGCTGGCCGAGGCTGGCCTCGACTACTACAACCACAACCTGGACACCTCGCCGGAGTACTACGGCAACATCATCACCACCCGCACCTACAGCGAGCGTCTGCAGACCCTCGCCTATGTGCGTGAGGCGGGGATGAAGATCTGCTCCGGCGGCATCCTCGGCATGGGCGAGTCGGTGGACGACCGCGCCGGGCTGCTGATTCAGCTGGCCAACCTGCCCGAGCACCCCGAGTCGGTGCCGATCAACATGCTGGTTAAAGTGAAGGGCACTCCCCTGGCGGAAGAGAAGGACGTCGATCCGTTCGATTTCATCCGTACCCTGGCGGTCGCCCGGATCATGATGCCGAAGTCCCACGTGCGCCTGTCCGCTGGCCGCGAGCAGATGAACGATCAGATGCAGGCCCTGGCCTTCATGGCGGGCGCCAACTCGATCTTCTACGGCGAAAAACTGCTGACCACCAAGAACCCGCAGGCCGACAAGGACATGCAACTGTTCGCGCGCCTCGGCATCAAGCCGGAAGAGCGCGAAGAGCACGCCGACGAAGTGCACCAGGCTGCCATCGAGCAAGCCCTGGTCGAGCAGCGCGATTCGCAGATGTTCTACAACGCTGCTTCCGCCTGATACCGCGTCATCGAACCCTGTAGGAGCGAGCTTGCTCGCGAAGGGCGGCTCCTGCAGGTTCGCCAGCACGCTGGCTCCTACGAAAAACCGAACCGCCCATGCCTTTTGATCTCGCCACGCGCCTTGCCGCCCGCCATGCGGACAACCTCTATCGCCAGCGTCCATTGCTGGAAAGCCCCCAGGGACCGGAGGTGGTGGTGGACGGCCGCCCCATGCTGGCTTTCTGTTCCAACGACTACCTTGGCCTGGCCGCTCATCCCGAGGTGAAGTCTGCCTTGCAGTCCGGCGTGGAGCGCTGGGGTGCCGGAGGTGGTGCTTCGCATCTGGTGATCGGCCATAGCGGACCGCATCACGACCTCGAACTGGCCCTGGCCGAGTTCACCGGCAGGCCTCGCGCACTGCTGTTCTCCACCGGCTACATGGCCAATCTGGGCGCGGTCACCGCGCTGCTGGCCAAGGGCGATACCGTGCTGGAGGACCGTCTCAATCACGCGTCCCTGCTGGATGCCGGGCTGCTCTCGGGGGCGCGTTTCTCGCGCTATCTGCACAACGACGTGGACAGCCTGTCCAGCCGTCTTGAAAAGGCGGAAGGCAATACCCTGGTAGTGACCGACGGCGTGTTCAGCATGGACGGCGACCTCGCGGAGCTGCCGGCCATCTGCGCCGCCGCGAAAGCCCGTGGCGCCTGGGTGATGGTGGACGATGCCCATGGTTTCGGGCCGCTGGGGGCCACTGGCGGTGGCATCGTCGAGCATTTCGGCCTGGGCCTGGAGGATGTACCGGTGCTGGTCGGTACCCTCGGCAAGGCTTTCGGTACAGCGGGTGCATTCGTCGCCGGAAGCGAAGAACTCATCGAGACCCTGATCCAGTTCGCCCGTCCCTACATCTACACCACCAGCCAACCTCCGGCGGTGGCCTGCGCCACGCTGAAGAGCCTGGAATTGCTGCAGCATGAAAGCTGGCGCCGGGACCATCTGAACGCCCTGATTCGTCGCTTCCGCGAGGGCGCAGCCCAGATCGGGCTGACCCTGATGGACAGCCCGACGCCGATCCAGCCGATCCTGATCGGTGACAGCGCCCGCGCCATGCGGCTGTCCGCCATGCTGCGCGAGCGCGGCATCCTTGTCGGCGCCATTCGCCCGCCCACCGTGCCGGCTGGCAGCGCGCGACTGCGCGTCACTTTCTCCGCCGCCCACAGCGAAGAGCAGCTTGAATCCTTGCTGAGTGCCCTGGCGGAATGCTGGGAGAAACTGGCGAAGGAGGATGCCCCCAATGCGTGAGCGCCTGATTCTGCTACCGGGCTGGGCCATTGGCCCTGCCGCCCTCGAACCCTTGCGCGACGCTCTGCTGGAGCGTGCGCCGCATCTGGTGGTCGAGGTCCAGCCGCTGCCCGACCTGGAACAGGCCGGTGCCTGGCTCGATGAGCTGGATTCCCGCCTCGCCACCGACTGTTGGCTGGCCGGCTGGTCGCTAGGCGGCATGCTCGCCGCGCAACTGGCCGTGCGGCGGGGCGGTGCCTGCCGTGGCCTGATCGGTCTGTGCAGCAACATGAGTTTCCGTGACCGCGATGACTGGCCCTGCGCCATGTCCCAGGAGGTCTTCGCGGCTTTCCACGAGGCTTGCCGTCTCGATCCGGCGCAGACTCTCAAGCGCTTCACCATGTTGGTGGCCCAGGGCGCCCGGGACGCCCGCACCCTGGCGCGACAGCTGCAGGTCACCCAGCTGCCCACCGAACCCAAGGTGCTGGACGCCGGCCTGCGCTTGCTGGATGTGCTGGATATCCGTGCGGCTATTCAGGGGTACGGCGGACCGCAACTGCATCTGTTCGCCGGTCGCGATGCGCTGGTGCCCGCCACCGCCGCCGATGCGCTGCTGGAATGGCTGCCGGATGTGGAGGTGCAGGTCTTCGCCGACGCCAGTCACGGCCTGCCGCTGGAGCGGCCGGACGAAGTCGCCGCGGCCATCCTCGGGTTCATGCGTGAGGGTAATGATGTCTGACGCCCGTAACGCTGCCGATGCCGAGGGCCATCTGCCCGACAAGCGCCAGGTGGCGGCATCCTTCTCCCGCGCGGCAGACAGCTATGACAGTGTCGCGGCCTTGCAGCGGGCGGTTGGCAACGAGCTGCTGCGCCGGCTGCCGGATGGCTTCGCGCCGGACAACTGGCTGGATATGGGCTGCGGTACCGGTTACTTCTCGCGCGCCCTCGCCGAGCGATTCCCGCAAAGCGACGGCCTGGCGCTGGACATCGCCGAGGGCATGCTGCGCCATGCCCGTCCGCAGGGCGGCGCCAAGCGATTCGTCGCCGGCGATGCCGAGCATCTGCCGCTGGCCAGCGGCACCCAGCAACTGATCTTCTCCAGCCTGGCCGTGCAGTGGTGCGCCGACTTCGCCGCCGTGCTTGCCGAGGCTCGCCGCGTGCTGCAGCCGGGTGGTGTGTTCGCCTTCAGCAGCCTGTGCGTCGGCACCCTGCAGGAATTGCGTGACAGCTGGCAGGCCGTGGACGGCTTCGTCCACGTCAATCGTTTCCGTCGCCTGGAGGACTACCAGGACCTCTGCGCCGCCAGTGGCCTGCTTCCGCTGGATCTGGGCAGCGAACCGCAGGTGCTGCACTACGCCGACCTGCGCACCCTGACCCACGAACTCAAGGCCCTCGGCGCGCACAACCTCAACCCCGGCCGGCCTGGCGGGTTGACCGGGCGGGCGCGCATCCTGGCGCTGGTGGACGCCTATGAGCGCTTCCGCCAGCCCCAAGGCCTGCCGGCCACCTACCAGGTGGTCTACGGCGTACTGAGGAAGGAAGACTGAAATGGTAGCCGCCTACTTCGTGACCGGTACCGACACCGAGATCGGCAAGACCACCATTGCCGCTGGGCTGCTGCACGCTGCCCGGACGCTGGGGTTGTCCACCGCGGCAGCCAAGCCGGTGGCGTCCGGCTGCGAGGAGACCGCCGACGGCCTGCGCAACAGCGATGCCCTGGCGCTGCTGGGCGAGTGCACGCTGCCGCTGACCTATGAGGAGGTCAATCCGCTGGCCTTCGCGCCTGCCATCGCGCCGCACCTCGCCGCTCGGGAAGCGGGCGTCCAACTGGATGTGAATGCCCTCGCCGCTCCCGTACGCCGTGTGCTGGCCATGGGGGCTGACTTCAGTCTGGTCGAGGGCGCTGGCGGTTGGCGCGTGCCGCTGGCGGGGCAGGCCAATCTGTCCGACCTGCCCATCGCCCTCGGCCTGCCGGTGATCCTGGTGGTTGGCGTGCGTCTGGGCTGCATCAATCACGCCGTGCTGACTGCCGAGGCCATCCAGCGCGACGGCCTGACCCTGGCCGGCTGGGTGGCCAATGTGGTCGACCCGCACACGTCACGACTGGATGAGAATCTCGCGACCCTGGCCGAGCGCCTTCCAGCGCCTTGCCTCGGACGTGTACCACGCCTGGACGAGGCGACTCCGGCGGCGATAGCCGGCTATCTCGACCTCTCTCCATTGCTGCGGATTGCCGGGTAGGAGCGGGCCTCATTGCGCGGCGCGGGTTCAACTGCTTCAATTGCCGGCACTGTCCATTGAGCGTCGGTGTCCCACATGGAAATCCAGGGAAGTGGCTTCAGCGCAGGACTCGGCGCGATCCAGTCCGGCCAGCGCATGATCCAGCAGGCAGCCGGTGAAATAGCCAGCAACACAGTCAGTGGCGAGGGGGCTCAACAGCCAGCCGACCTCACCAGCATCCTGCTCGCCCTGGAGGCCGGCAAGGTCCAGGCCGAGGCCGGCAGCATGGTCGCCAAGGCCACTGATCAGATGATCGGCAGCCTCATCGACACCTTCGCCTGACCCCCCAAGGGCCGCTTCTCGCGGCCCTTTTCGCACCCTCGCCTTTCTGCCTCGTTCCGGCGCTGTCGCGCTGTTTCTTGATCTTTACTGTCATCAGGCAGGGCCTTCGGCTGCCTGCCATGCAGATGACCGGTCGGTCGGGCACAGCGCTTGACAGGGACTTGGCGTAAACGTATGTTTCAAACGCCTGTTTGATTGCGCCTGCAATCACCACAAGATGCCGTTAGCGACCGGCGCTCCGGTCAGCTGAACCAGGAACCCACTGCAGAGGTTTACCGCTATGCCTGATTACAAGGCCCCCTTGCGTGATATTCGCTTCGTTCGTGACGAACTGCTCGGCTACGAAGCGCACTATCAGAGCCTGCCTGGCTGCCAGGACGCTACCCCGGACATGGTCGACGCCATCCTCGAAGAGGGTGCCAAGTTCTGTGAGCAGGTGATCGCTCCGCTGAACCGTGTGGGTGACACCGAAGGCTGCACCTGGAGCGAGTCCGGCGTTAAGACCCCGACCGGCTTCAAGGAAGCCTACAAGCAGTTCGTCGAAGGCGGCTGGCCCAGCCTGGCCCATGACGTCGACCACGGCGGTCAAGGCCTGCCGGAATCCCTGGGCCTGGCCATCAGCGAGATGGTCGGCTCCGCCAACTGGTCCTGGGGCATGTACCCCGGCCTGTCCCATGGCGCGATGAACACCCTGTCCGCCCACGGCACCGACGACCAGAAGCACACCTACCTGACCAAGCTGGTATCCGGCGAGTGGACCGGCACCATGTGCCTGACCGAACCGCACTGCGGTACCGACCTGGGTATGCTGCGCACCAAGGCCGAGCCCCAGGCGGATGGTTCCTACAAAGTTTCCGGCACCAAGATCTTCATCTCTGCCGGTGAACACGACATGGCCGACAACATCGTCCATATCGTCCTCGCCCGCCTGCCCGATGCTCCGGCTGGCACCAAGGGTATCTCCCTGTTCATCGTTCCGAAGTTCCTGCCGAACGCCGAAGGCGGCGTGGGCGAGCGCAACGCTGTTTCCTGCGGGTCCATCGAGCACAAGATGGGCATCCACGGTAACGCCACCTGCGTGATGAACTTCGACGGCGCCACCGGCTACCTGATCGGCCCGGCGAACAAAGGCCTGAACTGCATGTTCACCTTCATGAACACCGCTCGCCTGGGTACCGCGCTGCAAGGCCTGGCCCATGCCGAAATCGGTTTCCAGGGTGGCATCAAGTACGCTCGCGAGCGTCTGCAGATGCGTTCCCTGACCGGCCCGAAAGCGCCGGACAAGGCCGCCGACCCGATCATCGTCCACCCGGACGTGCGTCGCATGCTGCTGACCATGAAGGCCTTCGCCGAAGGCAACCGCGCCATGGTCTACTTCACCGCCAAGCAGGTGGACATCGTCAAGTACAGCCAGGACGAAGAGCAGAAGAAAGCCGCTGACTCCCTGCTGGCCTTCCTGACTCCGATCGCCAAGGCCTTCATGACCGAAGTGGGCTTCGAGTCCGCTTCCCACGGCATGCAGATCTACGGTGGCCACGGCTTCATCAGCGAGTGGGGCATGGAGCAGAACCTGCGTGACTGCCGTATCTCCATGATGTACGAAGGCACCACCGGCGTTCAGGCGCTCGACCTGCTGGGCCGCAAGATCCTGATGACCCAGGGCGAGGCGCTGAAGGGCTTCACCAAGATCGTGCACAAGTTCTGCCAGGCCAATGAAGGCAACGAAGCCGTCAAGGAATTCGTCGAGCCGCTGGCCAAGCTGAACAAGGAGTGGGGCGACCTGACCATGAAGGTCGGCATGGCTGCCATGAAGGACCGCGAGGAAGTGGGCGCCGCTTCGGTGGACTACCTGATGTACTCCGGTTACGCCTGCCTGGCGTACTTCTGGGCCGACATGGCTCGCCTGGCTGCCGAGAAGCTGGCTGCCGGCGAAGGCGATGCCGCCTTCTACAAGGCCAAGCTGCAGACCGCGCGCTTCTACTTCAAGCGCATCCTGCCGCGTACCCGCACCCACGCTGAAACCATGCTGTCCGGTGCCAACAACCTGATGGACCTGGCCGAAGAAGATTTCGCCCTGGGTTACTAAGGTTCAGCGCTACACGAAGGAGCCCGCCATTTGGCGGGCTCTTTCGTTTACGTGTCTTCCCGTCGGGATGTGCAGAAGTTCGCATCGGCGCCTCGTGCTTTGTGATTCGCGCCTGTGCAATCATATCGCCATCTCGCTTTTCCCCGACTTTCGAATCCCTGGATCAGACCTCGTGCGGCCTCGTGCGTCCTATCGCGTCAGCCATTTCCTGCCTCCCCTGTCGCTGGTGATCGGGGGTGGAGTGGTGGGCTCGCTGTCGGGATTGAACGAGTTTTTCACCTCCCTGTTCAACGTCCTTCCGACCCTGCTCCTCTTGCTGGGCGGCGCCTTCTGCTCGGCCTATGGGCGGGTGCGCCAGGTGGCGCTGCTGCTGGTGGTCTACCTGGCCTACTACCAGCTCGATACCCAGGTCGACTACTACCAGGCCGAGCGCGTGGTTCGCGAGGACGCCGGGCTGGTCTTCCATCTGGCCTGCCTGCTGCTGCCCATGCTCTACGGCCTGTATGGCTGCTGGGAGGAGCGCACCCACCTGCTGCAGGACTTCGTTGCCCGGGGCGCAGTGCTGATGGCCGTGCTGGGTGTGTTCGTGGCGCTCGGCAGCAACTATCCCGATGCGATGCTGGGCGTCATCGGCAAGATCTACTGGCCCTTGCTGCATGGCAGTTGGATGACCCTGGTGCAACTCGCCTACCTGGCGTTCGCCATCGCCGTGATCGCCCTGATCGTCATCTATGTGCGCCAGCCTCGACCGCAGCATGCCGCGCAATTGCTCGGTTTGTGCGGCCTGCTCTGGATGCTGCCCAAGACCTTCATGCTGCCCCATGCGCTCCATGTAATGAGCAGCCTGGTGATGCTCGCGCTCACCGCGTCCGTGGCCCATGAGGCCTACCAGATGGCCTTCCGCGACGAACTCACCGGCCTGCCCGGTCGCCGTGCACTGAACGAGCGGCTGCGGCGTCTTGGTCGCAACTACGTGCTGGCGATGACCGACGTCGATCACTTCAAGAAATTCAACGACACCTATGGCCATGACGTGGGCGACCAGGTGCTGCGCCTGGTGGCCAGCCGTCTGCGCAAGGTCGGTGGTGGCGGCAAGGCGTACCGATACGGCGGCGAGGAGTTCACCATCCTCTTCCCCGGCAAGTCGGTGGAAGAGTGCATGCCTCACCTGGAAGCCGTGCGCCAGGCCATCGCGCAGTACCAGATGCACCTGCGCGACCAGGACAGCCGGCCGAAGAGTGACGACACCGGTCGTGCCAAGCGTGGAGCGGCCAGCGGTCAGACCGTGTCGGTGACCATCAGCATCGGGGTGGCCGAGCGGGATGCCGAACAACGCATTCCGGAAGAGGTGATCAAGGCCGCTGACCAGGCGCTCTACAGTGCCAAGAGCGCCGGGCGCAACCGGGTCTTCCGCCATGGCGAGAATCGCCGGGGGGCGGTGCGGGTGAAAAAGGCCGTCAGCGGCTGAGGCGGTCGGTTATGACGCTCCATTCAGCAGCGGTAGCGTCGTTGTAGGGGAGGTGGGTGCAAAGTAGGGTCGGATGATCGAGTGCTGCCCTCACAAGGAGAACCTGCCATGCCCGAATACAAGGCTCCGCTTCGCGACATCCGTTTCCTCATCGACGAAGTCTTCGACTATCCGACCAGCTATGCGGCCCTGGGCGCCAGCGACGCCACACCGGACATGGTGGGTGCCATCCTCGAGGAAGGTGCCAAGTTCTGTGAGCAAGTGCTCTCGCCCATCAACCGCTCCGGCGATGAAGAAGAGTGCCAGTGGCGCGAGGGCGTGGTGACCACGCCCAAGGGCTTCAAGGAAGCTTTCGCCCAGTACGTCGAAGGCGGCTGGAACGGCCTGGCGGCGGACCCGGCCTACGGCGGCCAGGGCCTGCCTCACTCCCTGGGGCTGATCATCAGCGAGATGGTCGCCTCGGCCAACCAGTCCTGGGCCATGTACCCGGGCCTGACCCACGGCGCCATGTCGGCCATCCACGCCCACGGCACCGAAGAGCAGAAGCAGACCTACCTGACCCGCCTCACCGAAGGCCGCTGGACCGGCACCATGTGCCTCACCGAGCCCCATTGCGGCACCGACCTCGGCATCATCAAGACCCGCGCCGTGCCCCAGGCCGACGGCAGTTACGCGATCTCCGGCACCAAGATCTTCATCTCCGCCGGCGAACACGACATGAGCGAGAACATCATCCACCTGGTGCTGGCCAAGCTCCCCGACGCGCCGGCGGGGACCAAGGGCATTTCGCTGTTCATCGTGCCCAAGTTCCTCCCGGCCGGAGAGGGCGTTGGCGAGCGCAACGCCGTGTCCTGCGGCTCCATCGAACACAAGATGGGCATCAAGGCCTCGGCCACCTGCGTGATGAACTTCGACGGCGCCAAAGGCTTCCTCATCGGCGAAGCCAACAAGGGCCTGAACTGCATGTTCACCATGATGAACCACGCCCGCCTGGGCACCGGCATGCAGGGCCTCTGCCTGGGCGAAGCCAGCTACCAGGGCGCCGTGCGCTACGCCAATGACCGCCTGCAGATGCGCGCGCTCACCGGGCCCAAAGCGCCGGACAAGGCGGCAGACCCGATCATCGTGCACCCCGACGTGCGTCGCATGCTGCTGACCATGAAGGCCTTCAACGAAGGCAACCGCGCGCTGGCCTATTTCACCGCCCAGCAACTGGACATCGCCCATCGCAGCGACAGCGCCGAGCAGCGCGAAGAAGCCGAGAACCTGCTCGCCTTCCTCACCCCGATCTGCAAGGCCTTCATGACTGATTCCGGCCTCGAAGCCACCAACCTCGGCATGCAGGTATTCGGCGGCCACGGCTACATCCGCGAATGGGGGATGGAACAGCTGGTGCGCGATTGCCGCATCGCCCCGATCTATGAGGGCACTAACGGCATCCAGGCGCTCGACCTGCTGGGCCGCAAGGTGCTGGGCAGCCAGGGCAAGCTGCTGCGCGGCTTCACCAAACTGATCCACAAGTTCTGCCAGGCCCAGGCTGAGCATCCGCGCTTCAAGGCACAGGTGGCCGAGCTGGCGCGTCTCAACCAGCAGTGGGGCGAGCTGACCCAGAAGGTCGGCATGGCCGCCATGAAGAACCCGGACGAAGTGGGCGCCGCTGCCCTCGACTACCTCATGTACTCCGGCTACATCACCCTGGCGTGGCTCTGGCTGCGCATGGCCCTGGTGGCGGAAGCCAAGCTGGAGGCGGGCGAGGGCGACAGCGCCTACTATCAGACCAAGCTGGCGACCTGCGATTTCTACTTCAAGCGCCTGCTGCCGCGCACCGAGGCCCACCGGGCGGCGGTGGAGGCCGGCAGCGATTGCCTGATGCAGTTGCCGGCAGAGAACTTCTCGCTCTGACCCCGCCGATGGACGGTCGAAGGCCCGCCTGGAGCGGGCCTTTTCCTTTATATCGGGGTGCGTGACTGGCTTAGACTATGTGGTCACTAAGTGACACTATGTCTCTAAAAAGTTGTTCATGTACACTCCGGGTCTATCCGTGAAACCGGCCCCACTGGCCACCTGTGAGTGATTGCGAGGTTTGCACATGGCTGACTACAAAGCGCCCCTGCGCGATATGCGCTTCGTCCTCAATGAAGTTTTCGAGGTTGCCAAGCTCTGGGCTGAACTGCCTGCCCTGGCCGAAGTGGTCGACGCCGACACCGCCTCCGCCATCCTGGAAGAAGCCGGTAAGGTCACCGGCGGCGTGATCGCCCCGCTGAACCGCAGCGGCGACGAAGAAGGCTGCCAGTGGAAAGACGGTGCCGTGAGCACCCCGGCCGGTTTCCCCGCGGCCTACCAGACCTATGCCGAAGGTGGCTGGGTCGGCGTGGGCGGTGACCCCGTCTTCGGTGGCATGGGCATGCCCAAGGTCATCTCCGCGCAGGTGGAAGAGATGGTCAACGCGGCCAACCTGTCCTTCGGCCTGTACCCGATGCTGACCGCTGGCGCCTGCCTGTCGATCAACGCCCACGCCAGCGAAGAGCTGAAGGAAAAGTACCTGCCGAACATGTACGCAGGTGTCTGGTCCGGCTCCATGTGCCTGACCGAACCGCACGCCGGTACCGACCTCGGCATCATCCGCACCAAGGCTGAACCCCAGGCCGACGGCAGCTACAAGATCACCGGCACCAAGATCTTCATCACCGGTGGCGAGCACGACCTGACCGAGAACATCATTCACCTGGTCCTGGCCAAGCTGCCGGACGCCCCGGCAGGTCCCAAGGGCATCTCGCTGTTCCTGGTGCCGAAGGTGATGGTCAACGCCGACGGCTCCCTGGGCGAGCAGAACGCCGTGTCCTGCGGCTCCATCGAACACAAGATGGGCATCAAGGGTTCGGCCACCTGCGTGATGAACTTCGACGGCGCCACCGGCTACATCGTCGACGCCCCGAACAAGGGCCTGGCCGCCATGTTCACCATGATGAACTACGAGCGCCTGGGCGTGGGTATCCAGGGCCTGGCCTCCGGCGAGCGTTCCTACCAGAGCGCCGTGGAATATGCCCGCGAGCGTATCCAGAGCCGTTCGCCGACCGGCCCGGTCGCCAAGGACAAGGCCGCCGACCCGATCATCGTTCACCCCGATGTACGCCGCATGTTGCTGACCATGAAAGCGGCCAACGAAGGCGGTCGTGCCTTCTCCAGCTACGTCGCCATGCAGCTGGACACCGCCAAGTTCAGCGAAGACCCCGTTGTGCGCAAGCGCGCGGAAGAAATGGTCGCCCTGCTGACTCCGGTGGCCAAGGCCTTCCTCACCGACCTCGGTCTGGAAACCACCGTCCACGGTCAGCAGGTCTTCGGCGGTCACGGCTTCATCCGCGAGTGGGGCCAGGAGCAACTGGTGCGTGACGTGCGCATCACCCAGATCTACGAAGGCACCAACGGCATCCAGGCCCTCGACCTGATGGGTCGCAAGATCGTCGGCAGCGGTGGCGCCTTCTACAAGCACTTCGCCGATGAGATCAACGCTTTCGCCAACAGCGCTTCCGCCGAACTGGCCGAGTTCACCGAGCCGCTGAAAGCGGCTGTCGCCAACCTCGACGAGCTGACCGCCTGGGTCCTGGACCGCGCGAAGAACAACCCGAACGAGATCGGTGCCGCCTCGGTGGAATACCTCCACGTGTTCGGCTACACCGCCTATGCCTACATGTGGGCATTGATGGCCCGCGCTGCCCTCGGCAAGGAAGGTCAGGACGACTTCTACGCCAGCAAACTCGGCACCGCGCGCTTCTACTTCGCCCGCCTGCTACCGCGCATCCACTCCCTGACTGCCTCGGTGAAGGCCGGCAGCGAGTCGCTCTACCTGCTGGATGCCGAGCAGTTCTAAGCATTACCGGCTAATACAAGCCCCGCAATTGCGGGGCTTTGTTTTTCAGGTGTCTCGTTCTGAACTGTGGGAGCGAATTTATTCGCGATGGGCCGCATCGCGGCCCCGTAGGCTGGTGTCGAGGAACGAGGTCCAACGGCACGGGGTGTGTCCGCCACGTTGGGTTTCGCAAGCGCTACCCAACCTACGAAAAGCGGGTACTGCTGGTCTGTGGGGGGGCACCTTTGGGTTGCAATAAGGCGGGCTGGGATAATTCCGAAAACGTGTAAGCATTGGCTTACAAGCGCTGGTGGCTATAGCTCCTTTCCGACCTCGGGGCCGGGTATTAATCTTCAAATCATTGGACGTCGCGCAGGAAGCGCATTGCAAAACAGGGATACGCCGGATTTCCGCCAGGATGGCGGTCAGATCAGGGATGTCGGGACACAGTCTGCAAAACCTCGCTTCGGCGAGGTTTTTCTTTTTCTGCATCTTGCAAATCCTCTAGAGCAGCGGCTCCTTTGCCCCGATCGCGCCTTCCAGCATTGAGCGCAGCAGCTCCAGGGTCGCCTGCTGGCGCTGGGCATCTCGGAACACCAATCCCACCTTCAACGGCACCCGTGGCTCGCTGAGCGGTTTCCACAGCAGGCCTTGATTGGCGTGCATCTGCCGCGCGCGGCCGGGCAGCACCGTAGCCAACAGGGTGTGCGGCAGGCTGTCGAGGATGCCTGCCATATGGTTCAGCTCCGCCTGCACCTGGGGGCGGCGGCCAAGCAGGGCGAGTTGTTCCTGCCAGATCTGCCGAATGCGGAATTCCTCGCCGAGCAGCAGCATCGGCAGTTCAGCCGCCTGGGCAAGCGAAACCTTCTTGAATTCCTTCAGCGGGTGCTCCGTGGGAATCACCAACTGCAACTCATCTTCGTAGAGCAACTGGCTGTGCAGCCCCGGCTGGCGCGGCGGGAGGAAACCGATGCCGATGTCCAGGTTGCCGGTCAGCAGCCGCCGCTCGATATCCAGTCCCGACAGCTCGTAGATCTGCACCACCAGTTGCGGCTGAGCCTCGCGCAGGCGCTCCAGCAACAGAGGGACCAACGCAGCATTCACCGTCTGTAGCACGCCGATGGCCAGGCTGCGCGGCGACTGGCCGCGGAAGCCGCGCAGGGCTTCGCGGGCGCGCTCGAGGCCATCCAGCAGAGGCAGCGCGTGGCTGTACAGGGTGTGCGCGGCCAGAGTCGGCAGCAGGCGTTTGCCGCTGCGTTGGAACAGGCTGACGTCCAGGCTCTGCTCCAGTTGGCGGATCTGCTGGGAAAGCGCGGGTTGCGACAGGCTGAGGCGCTCGGCAGCCCGACCGACATGGCCTTCCTCGTAGAGCGCGACGAAATAGCGGAGCTGGCGAAAATCCATAAGCGTTACTTATCGATAAAGCAGGAAAATCGAAATGGCCCGTGGCGTCCCAAGGTCATAGTCTATGCCGCGTAGAGACTGTATCTCGCGCTGGAGAGGGCGAATGTGCGCGTTAGTCGTGAAGGGCATTTTCATAGGTAAAGCCGAAGATATAGGCGGCGGTTTGTCCAGTGCAATCGACAAGCAGCCAATCGATCACCGCCTCTGGCTCTGGCCCCAGGGCCTGGGCAGCGACGAGCAGGGCGACCCCCGCTTCCACGGTGGCCCGGAACGGGCCTTGCACCACTATCCGGCCGAGCACTACGAATATTGGCGCAGGCATTTCCGCGACGTCGACTGGAAAGCGCCCAGCTTTGGCGAGAATCTTTCCACCTTCGGCCTGACCGAAGACCAGGTGTGCATCGGCGACATCTTCCGGTGGGGGCAGGCGTTCATCCAGGTCAGTCAGCCGCGTTCCCCCTGCTATCGGCTGAGCCGTCGCTGGAGCATTCCCGACCTGCCGCAACGGGTGCAGGAAACCGGCCGCTGCGGCTGGTTCTACCGTGTGCTGCGGCCCGGCTTCGTCAGCCAGGACGATTCGCTGGAACTGATCCAGCGCAGCTACCCCGGCCTGACCGTCACCCATGCCATCCAGAGCTTCTTCCACGTCCCGCTGGAACACGCCGGCCTGCAGCAGTTGCACCAGTGCGAAGCGCTGTCCACGCGCTGGCGCGATACTGCCGCCCGCCGCCTCAGCACCGGTCTGGTTGAAGACTGGGATGCCCGCCTGCAGGGCTTGCCGCTGGAGGGGATGCGCGCATGAGCGACTACCGCATAAGTCTGCGTCGCGACGACGTGCTGTTCGCCGAAATCAGCGTGAGTCGCGCGCGCTATGAGGAAATGACCCGCGAAATGCGCAAGCGCTTCCCGCGCGAGGAAGGCTTCAGCCTGCACATCGAGCACCGCCGGGAATTCCGTCGCATCCTCGAACAGGGCCCGGACGGCCTGCGCCTGCTGGGCATCGAGTATCGCCAAGAAGAGGTGTCCGAACATGCATGATGCCCTCGCCGACCTGCTTCACCCCGGCGCTGACGGTTAGTCGCGCCAACGTCGATGAAATGCTCGAGCGCCTGAACCGCGTATTCGCCCTGGCCAAGAGCAAACCCCAGGAGATTGCCTGACATGCGCGTTGCCATCCTGCAGCATGCCCCCTTCGAAGGCCCCGGCCGCATCCAGCAGTGGCTTGACCTGCGCGCCGCCAGGGTGCGGGTGTTCAACCTCCACGCCGACCCGCGCCTGCCGACGCCGGACGACTTCGACCTGCTGATCGTCATGGGCGGTCCCATGAGCGTGCATGACGAGGAAGAGCTGCCCTGGCTCAAAGCCGAGAAGAATCTGATCCGCCAGTCGCTGGATGACGGCAAGCGGATACTCGGCATCTGCCTGGGCGGCCAACTCCTGGCCCAGGCTTTGGGAGCCGAAGTGCGCAAGGGCGAGGCGGAGATCGGCTGGTGGTCCATGGAAAAACGCCCTGAAGCGCACCGCTCCCCGTTGGGCCGCATGCTGCCCCAGCGCCTGCTGGCGATGCATTGGCACGGCGAGACATTCGATCTGCCGGCGGGAGCCATCCCGCTCTATGGCTCGGCGGCATGCGCCAACCAGGGCTTCGTCTGGAAAGAGCGCGCCATCGCCCTGCAATGCCATCTGGAAGGCACCCCGGAAAGCATCGAGGCGATGCTGGAAGCCTGCGCGGCGGATCTGGAGCTGCCCGGTTCAGTGGAGGATGCGGCCGCCATCCGCGATGGCTTCCCCCACTGCAGCGCCCTGGCGCCGACCCTGTTCCGACTGCTGGATTACCTCACCGGCCCGCATGCCGCGCTGACCTGAGGCCGCTTCGCTTTTCATGTGGGGGCGAATTCATTCGCCAAGGGCAGCGAAGCTGCCCCAACGCATTGCAAAAGGCAGCCCTGCGGCCTGCTTGGCGAATGAATTCGCCCCTACAGGATTTCACCCCACTACAGCAATGGGCGATACAACTCCGCCCGCCGATCCCTGAGGTAGGTGAGCCCTGCCCGCGAGGCTTCCAGCTTGTCCCGCTTGAGGTCGGCGAACGCGAGGGTTTCTTCACGGCCGCAGATCGCGGCCTGGCTGCCGTCCGGCGCGCATACGCTGGAGAGGCCGCAGTAGCGGATTTCCCCTTCGGCGCCGCAATAGTTGGCGTAGGCCAGATAGCACTGGCTTTCGAAGGCACGGGTGCGGACAAGCACATCGCAGACGAAATCGTACGGCTCCATGTTGGCGGTCGGAACCAGCACGGCATCGGCGCCGGCGAGTGCCAGGCGCCGGACGTTCTCGGGGAACTCCACGTCGTAGCAGATCAGCATGCCCAGCTTCCAGCCGTGCAATTCCACCAGCGGATAGTCGCCGCCTGCGCTGAACATGCTCCTGTCCAGCTCACCGAAGAGATGGGTCTTGCGGTAGTTGCCCAGGCGTTGGCCTTGGGCGTCGATCAGTTGCACCGAATTGAAGATGGCGCCTTCGACGCTACGCTCCGGATAGCCATAGAGGATGGCGACGCCCTGCTCGCGGGCGATCTCGGCAATCCGCCCGGCCCAGGCGCCGTCGCAGGGTTCGGCCAGGGCGCTGACCGCTTCCGCGCCGATGTTGTAGCCGCTGAGGTACATCTCCGGCGTGACCAGCAGTTGGGCGCCGCGTCGGGCCGCCTCGGCCGCCCGCAGCCGCAGGCGATCGAGGTTGGCCGCCGGGTCGCGCGGCAGCGGTGGGCATTGGAAGAGGGCGATGCGCATGGACGTCTCCTGGCTCAGTCCGGCAGGGCGATGGGGCCGAGTTCGGCGAAGCAGTCACCGGGGCCGGGGTTCTCGGGCGAGGTGCTGCCACCGAAGTGCTTCATGATGCCCCAGACCGCGTTGAGCGAGGTCTGCACCGCGCCTTCCACCCAGGCAGGAGTCCAGGACACGTCGTCACCGGCGATGAAGATGCCGCGCTGTTCGGCGGGCATGTCGTCCTGCACGAAGTGCGCGTACATACGCTGGTTGTAGCGGTAGTGGCCCGGCAGCGCGCCCTTGAAGGCACCGAGGAAGTGCGGATCGGACTCCCAGGAAATGGTGATCGGGTCGCCGATGATGTGGCCGGCGATGTCCACGTCCGGGTAGATCTTCTTCAGCGCATCCAGGGCCAGCTTCACGCGCTTCTCCACCGGGTGCGGCAGCATTTTCAGCGCGTCGCTCATCCACGAGTAGGACAGGCAGATCACGCCTGGCTTGTCGTCGCCGTTGTCGAACAGGTAGGTGCCGCGCGTGAGGCGGTCGGTGAGGGTCATGCTCAGGGTGTCGCGGCCGGTCTCCGGATTCTTGTCCTTCCAGAACGGGCGATCGACCATCACGAAGGTCTTGGACGACTGCATGTAGCGGGTGCGGTCCAGGGCCATCCACATTTTCTGCGAGAAGAGTGATTCCTCGCATTCGATCTGGGTGGTCAGCAGCCAGCTCTGGCAGGTGGCGAGCACGGCAGCGTAATGACGGGTGTCACCCCAGTTGTCGGTGACGGCGAGGCGGCCATCGGCGGCGCGGGCGATGCGCTTCACGCCGGGGCGCGGGGCGCCGTTGTGCAGGGACGCGAGGCTGGTGCCCGCCGGCCAGTGCACGCATTTCTCGGGGACGTGGCGCCAGATGCCCATGGGAACCTGTTGCACGCCGCCGACGATCAGGTGCTGGTTGTCGTCGCAGGCGGTCATCACCACGCGGAAGATTTCCAGCATCGAGTTCGGGAAGTCCGAGTCCCAGCCGCCGGTGCCGAAGCCCACCTGGCCGAACACCTCGCGGTGGTGGAAGGATAGCTTGGCGAAGGCCTTGGAGCTGGCCACGAAGTCGTAGAAGGTGCGGTCATCCCACAGCGGTACCAGGGTGTCCCACAGCTCTTTCAGGCGTTTCACATCGCGGTCGCGGATGGCCTGCTGGATGTCGCCAAAACGGGCGCCGTCCTCCAGCGCGTCGGCCCAGGCGTCGGCCACTTCCTGGAAGAGGGCCGGCAGGTCGGTCATCTTCTCGGCGTAGTAGGTCTTGCCCTCGATGTCGATGACCGTGCTGCCCGAGGCCGGGGTCAGCGGGTTGGGGAAGGGCTGGGTCTTGAGGCCCAGCATGTCCACATAGTGGTAGAAGGCGGTGGAGGAGGCCGGGAAGCGCATGCCGCCCAGCTCGGCGATGATGCCGTCGGTGCCTTCGAAGGTCTGCGAACGCAGGCGCCCACCCATTTTCGAGGCTTCGTACACCACGGGCTTCAGGCCCAGCTTCATCAACTCGTAAGCCGCCACCAGACCGGCGATACCGGCGCCGACGATGGCCACCTCGGCACCATGCTGTTCGGCCGGGATACTTCCCAGGCCGGCCGGATGCTCGATCCAGTCATCGAAGGCGAAGGGGAAGTCCGGACCGAAGATGGTGATGGGTTTCTTGCCGTCGGCGGGATGGCGATTGTTGTTGTTCATGCTGGACCTTGAAGGCTTGTGGAAGAGCGGCCCGTTGGGCGCGGTGGGGCCATTCTAGGGAGCGTCGTTTTCGTCCATAAGACGCAAAGTGTCGTCATTTGGAGTGCCGGTAATACAAAGTGACGATGAAAAGATCAGTAATGACGAAGATGATTCATGCGCCCCTTTCTCAGGCTAGTCGCGGAGAGAAGAAGCCGTAGGCTGAGCTTGCTCGCGAAGGGCTGCACCTGCCCATGGCGGCGTTATCTGCTGGCCGCGGTCGCCTGCCGATACTGACGGGGGGTGAAGCCGGTCAGCAGCTTGAACTGCCGGCTGAATGCGCTGTGGTCGGTGTAGCCGCACTGCAGGGCGACTTCCGTGATCGGCAGATCGGTCTGCAACAAACGATGGGCGTGCTCGAGCCGCACCTTGTTGATCATCTGTCGTGGCGTCAGGTGGAACACACGCTTGCAGTAGCGTTCCAGTTGGGCGACGGAGATGCCGGCGATCCGCGTCAGCGTGTCCAGGGTGATGGGCTCGTGGAAGTGCGTGCGGATGTGCTCGTCCACGGCGGCGAGACGCTCATACGCCGGGTGCGTATGGCTGGCGGACTGCAGGTCCATCGAGATGCCCGCCAGGCCGATGATCTCGCCTGCGCGACTGTGCAGAGGGCGCTTGTGCGTCAGGCACCAGCCCGGCTCCCGACTGCCATACAGGTGCAGCTCCAATTGGTCTTCCAGAACCTGGCCCTGTTCCAGCACCCGCCGATCCTGCTCGGTGTAGCCAGGGCCGAACTGTGCGGGGAACACCTCGGCACTGGTCTTGCCGAGAAGGGGCTTCACGCCACATCGCTGGACCAGCGTGCGATTGGCCATGACGTAACGGGCCTGGGCGTCCTTGATGAAGATCGCCGCGCTGGAAATCGCATCCAGCATCGGCAGCAGCATCTGCACGCTCGCCAGCGGTTCATCCATGGTTTCGGGGCGCTTCAGGTCGCTCTCTGAGCAGAGTGCCGCAAGTGCGCTACGCGACATCATTTCCATCCTCCCCAAGGTTGGCCGGCGATGCCCAGCCGGCAGCTTGCCCCAGGGCCAGCGGCCTGTCGAGCGCGAATCGGAACGGGCTGCGTCGCTGTCCGGACTGTGCTGATTTCGTCACCCGAAGCGGGGAAAGGCATCAAGCGCGAAGGCGCGTCGCCCGTCCACTCTATGGGCATCGCCCAGGTCGGCGAACCCAGGGAATACGCACTCACCAAGGGGCAGCATTCACACGCCGATCCACGCCCCGAATGGCAATCCACCAGCCCATCCAATAACTCACAAGAAGGCGACGCCATGTCTGGAAAATTCAAGAAGCAGCTCTCGTTGATGGACCTGACCTTCATCGGTCTAGGTGCCATCTTCGGCTCCGGTTGGCTATTCGCGGCCAGCCACGTCTCGGCGATCGCCGGGCCGGCGGGGATCATTTCCTGGTTCCTCGGCGGGTTCGCCGTACTGCTGCTCGGCATCATCTATTGCGAACTCGGCGCAGCGCTGCCGCGTGCCGGCGGTGTGGTGCGGTACCCGGTGTTTTCTCATGGCCCGCTGCTGGGCTACCTGATGGGGTTTATCACCCTGATCGCTTTCTCCAGCCTGGTGGCGATCGAAGTGGTCGCCGCTCGCCAGTACGCGGCGGCCTGGTTCCCGTCGCTGACCGAGCCGGGCTCCAGCGCCCCGACCCTCCTCGGCTGGCTCGTGCAGTTCGGCCTGCTGTGCCTGTTCTTCTGGCTCAACTACCGCAGCGTCAAGACCTTTGCCAGGGCCAACAACCTGGTCAGCGTGTTCAAGTTCATCGTGCCGCTGCTGGTCATCGGCGTGCTGTTCGCCTTCTTCAAGCCGGAGAACTTCGCGGCCCAGGGCTTCGCCCCCTTTGGCCTTTCGGGCATCGAGATGGCGGTCTCCGCGGGCGGCATCATCTTCGCCTACCTGGGGCTCACGCCGATCATCTCGGTGGCCAGCGAGGTGAAGAACCCGCAGCGCACTATCCCCATCGCACTGATCCTTTCGGTCCTGCTCTCCACCGCTATCTATGTACTGTTGCAACTGGCCTTCCTCGGCGCGGTGCCCACGGAAATGCTGGCCAACGGCTGGGCCGGCATCTCCAAAGAGTTCGCCCTGCCGTACAGGGACATCGCCCTGGTCCTCGGCGTGGGCTGGCTGGCCTACCTGGTGGTCGCCGATGCGGTGATCTCACCCAGCGGTTGCGGCAACATCTACATGAATGCCACGCCTCGGGTCGTCTATGGCTGGGCGCAGACCGGCACCTTCTTCAGGATATTCACCCGCATCGACGAGCAGTCCGGCATCCCGCGCCCGGCGCTCTGGCTGACCTTCGCCCTGTCGGTGTTCTGGACCCTGCCGTTCCCTTCCTGGGAAGCCCTGATCAACGTGGTGTCGGCCGCGCTGGTGCTGAGCTACGCCGTGGCTCCGGTGACCGTCGCCGCCCTGCGCCGCAACGCCCCCGATATGCCGCGCCCATTCCGGGTAAGGGGCCTGGGCGTGATGGGGCCACTGTCCTTCGTCATCGCGGCGTTGATCGTTTACTGGTCTGGCTGGAGCACCGTGTCCTGGCTGCTGGGCCTGCAGATCCTGATGTTCGTGATCTACCTGCTGTGCCGGCGCTTCGTACCCACCGAGCACCTGAGCATCGCCCAGCAGGTGCGCTCGTCCGCCTGGCTGATCGGCTTCTACGCCACGACCCTGCTGCTTTCCTGGCTCGGCAGTTTCGGCGGCCTGGGCGTGCTCGGTCATCCCATCGATACCCTCGTCGTGGCCGCCTGCGCCACCGCCATCTACTACTGGGGCGCAGCCACCGGCGTGCCGGCTCACCTGATCGTTCTCAGTGGCGAGGATGAAAGCGAAGAGGGTGCCGATACCGAGACGCGCCTGCATCCGGCCACGGCCCGCACCCAGGCCTCGTCCTGATGTCCCGCGAAAGGAGTACGGATATGAGTGACCTCATCAACCTCAGCCTCGACCAGGTTCATGCCCTGGCGACGCGCGCGCTGACGCACAACGGTATGGGCGAGGACCATGCCCGCGCCATTGCCGACACCATCACCCGGGGACAGCGCGACGAGTGCCACTCCCATGGCCTGTACCGCGTACTGGTATGCGTGCATTCGCTGCGCTCCGGCAAGATCGACCCGCTGGCACGCCCCACACTGAGCCGTCCCGCGCCCGCCGTCGTCAGCGTCGACGCCCACCGAGGCTATTCGCTGCTGGCGTTTCAGAGCGGCCTCCCGCTGCTGGTGGAGCAGGCCCGTGAACTGGGCGTCGCCGCTCTGGTGATCCGCAACTGCTTCCACTTTTCCGCGCTCTGGCCGGAGGTGGAAGCCATTGCCGCCGAAGGGCTGGTCGGGCTGGCCATGACCCCCAGCCACGCCTGGGTGGCGCCGGAGGGTGGCAGCAGGGGCGTGTTCGGCACCAACCCCTTGGCGTTCGCCTGGCCCCGGAATGGCCGCGAGCCCTTCGTCTTCGATTTCGCGACCAGCGCCATCGCGCGGGGCGATATCGAGCTGCACGCCCGCCAGGGCAAGCCCATACCCCTGGGTTGGGGCCTGGATGCCGAGGGGCTGCCCACCACCGATGCGCGGGCCGCGCTGGAGGGGGCCATGCAGACCTTCGGCGGACACAAGGGCTCGGCGCTCGCCGCCATGATCGAGCTCATGGCCGGCGCGCTGATCGGCGATATGACTAGCGCCGAATCCCTGGCCTTCGATGCAGGTGCCGGCGCCACGCCCTGCCACGGCGAGCTGCTGCTGGCGTTCGACCCCGCCCGTTTCCTCGGCTCCGCGATGGAGGAGGGCCAGCGACGTGCCGAGCAGTTGTTCGCCGCCATTACCGACCAGGGCGCACGCCTGCCGTCTCAGCGCCGTTTCGCGGCCCGCCAACGCAGCGACCGTGATGGCGTCTGGGTGGGGCGAGCCCTGCTGGACGACATCGAGCGGTTGATGGCCTAGCACCTTTCCCGAACCTTTCCCGGCCATTGAATGGACCAGCTCATGAAGCGCGTACACATCATCGACTCCCACACCGGCGGTGAACCCACCCGCCTGGTGATGAAAGGCTTTCCCGAACCGGCCGGCGATACCCTGGCCGAGCAGCGCGATGCACTGCGCGAGCAGCATGACCAATGGCGTCGAGCCTGCCTGCTCGAACCACGGGGCAACGACGTACTGGTGGGCGCCCTGTACCGCCCGCCGGTATCACCCGGCGCCACGTGCGGGGTGATCTTCTTCAACAACACCGGCTACCTCGGCATGTGCGGCCACGGCACCATCGGTCTGGTCGCCTCCCTGCATCACCTGGGGCTGATCGGTCCGGGCGAGCACCGCATCGACACGCCGGTGGGCACCGTCAGCGCCACCCTGCATGAAAACGGTGCCGTGACCATCGGCAACGTGCCGGCCTACCGGTACCGCCGGCAAGTGCCGGTCGAGGTTCCTGGCCACGGCCTTGTCCATGGCGACATCGCCTGGGGCGGAAACTGGTTCTTCCTGGTGTCCGAACACGGCCAGCGGCTGGAACTCGACAACGTCGAAGCCCTGACCGCGTTCACCTGGGCGATGCTCAGGGCACTGGAAGCGCAAGGCATCCACGGTGAAGGCGGCGCGTTGATCGACCACGTCGAGCTCTTCGCCGATGACGACGAAGCTGACAGCCGCAGCTTCGTCATGTGTCCGGGCAAGGCCTATGACCGCTCGCCCTGCGGCACCGGTACCAGCGCCAAGCTGGCGTGCCTGGCGGCTGATGGAAAGCTCGCACCCGGCCAGACCTGGGTCCAGGCGGGCATCACAGGCAGCCGCTTCGAGGGCCGCTACGAACCGGACGGAGAACGCATCCGTCCCTTCATCACCGGCCGCGCCTACCTGACGGCCGACAGCACCCTGCTCATCGACGAACAGGACCCCTTTGCGTGGGGCATCTGAGTCTCCGCGCCTTCTTCATCCCCCTGCACCAAGGAGCAGAACAATGAACAACAGCATCTTCACCGGTTGCATTCCCGCCCTGATGACACCGTGCACCGCCGAGCGCACGCCGGACTTCGACGCCCTGGTCGCCAAGGGCCGCGAGCTGGTCGATATCGGCATGAGCGCGGTGGTCTACTGCGGTTCCATGGGCGACTGGCCGCTGCTCAGCGAAGCCCAGCGTCAGGAAGGCGTGGCCCGCCTGGTGAAGGCCGGCGTGCCCACCATCGTCGGTACCGGTGCGGTCAGCACCCGCGAGGCGGTGTCTCATGCCGCGCACGCCGCCAAGGTGGGCGCCCACGGGCTCATGGTGATCCCGCGCCTGCTCTCTCGCGCCGCTTCGCCCGCCGCGCAGAAGGCCCATTTCTCCGCCGTGCTCGGCGCCGCCCCCGCGCTGCCGGCGGTGATCTACAACAGCCCCTACTACAGCTTCTCCACCCGCGCCGACCTGTTCTTCGAGTTGCGCGGCCAGTTCTCCAACCTGATCGGCTTCAAGGAGTTCGGCGGCGCCGCCGACATGCGCTACGCCGCCGAGCACATCACCTCCCGTGACGACGACGTGATCCTCATGGCCGGTGTGGATACCCAGGTGTTCCACGGCTACGTCAACTGCAACGCCACCGGCACCATCACCGGCATCGGCAACGTGCTGCCGCGCGAGGTGCTGCAACTGGTGGCGCTGAGCCGGCAGGCCGCCAAGGGCGATACCCGCGCGCGGCGTCTCGCCCTGGAGTTGAGCGCGGCGCTGGACGTGTTGTCGTCCTTCGACGAGGGCTGCGACCTGGTGCTCTTCTACAAGTACCTGATGGTGCTCAACGGCGACCGCGAATACAGCCTGCACTTCAACGAGAGCGACGCGCTCAGCGATTCCCAGCGCCGCTACGCCGAGCAGCAGTACGCGCTCTTCCGCCAGTGGTACGCCAACTGGTCGGAGCAGAACCTCGTCTGACCCAGGCCCGCCGCGGAGCACCCGCTTCGCGGCGGAGCGCACCTCGCATACCCAGGAAGCACCATGAAACTGACAGGCAACATGCTGATTGGCCGTCAGGCCGTAACCGGCAGCCGCGAAGCGATCCGCGCCATCGATCCCTCCACCGGCACCCCGCTCGAACCCGCCTATCCGGGCGGTAGCCAGGCCGAGGTGGACCAGGCATGCGCCCTGGCCTGGGCCGCCTTTGGCGGCTACCGGGAAACCTCGCTGGAGGCACGCGCCGGATTCCTCGAAACCATCGCCGAGGAGATCGAAGCGCTGGGGGACGAATTGATCCAGCGCGCCGTGGCCGAAACCGGGCTGCCCCAGGCGCGCATCCAGGGCGAGCGGGGCCGCACCTGCCAACAGCTGCGCACCTTTGCCCGTACCGTGCGCGCAGGTGAATGGCTGGATGTGCGGGTCGACACGGCCCAGCCGGATCGCCAGCCCCTGCCACGCCCAGACCTGCGCCAGCGCCAGGTGCCCCTGGGACCGGTGGCGGTGTTCGGCGCCAGCAACTTTCCCTTGGCCTTCTCCGTGGCCGGCGGCGACACCGCCTCGGCGCTCGCGGCCGGCTGCCCGGTGGTGGTCAAGGCCCACGGCGCACATCCCGGCACCAGCGAATTGGTGGGGCGTGCCGTGGCCCGCGCCGCGGAGCGTTGCGCGATGCCCGAGGGCGTGTTCTCGCTGCTGTTCGGTGCCGGGCGCGAGGTGGGCATCGCCCTGGTCAGCGACCCGCGTATCAAGGCCGTGGGCTTTACCGGCTCGCGCAGCGGCGGCCTGGCCCTGTGCCGGGCCGCCCAGGCCCGTCCCGAGCCGATCCCGGTGTATGCGGAGATGAGTTCGATCAACCCGGTGTTCCTGCTTCCCGCCGCCTTGCAGGCCCGTGGCGCGGGCCTTGCCCAGGGCTTCATCGCCTCGCTGACCCAGGGTGCCGGCCAGTTCTGCACCAACCCTGGCCTAGTGATAGCTCGCCGGGGCGCGGCACTGGATGCCTTCATCGCGGCGGCTGCCGAGCAACTGCAGAGCAGCCCGGCACAAACCATGCTCACGCCGGGCATCTTCGACGCCTTCGGATCCGGCGCCGGCGCGCTGGCCGGGCACGCTGAGGTGCGTAGTGTGGCCATCGGGCTGCTGGGCGATGGTCCCAACCGCTGCCAGGCGCAGCTGTTCGTCACCTGTGCCGAAGCCTTCCTGGCCGACCCGGCATTGCAGGCCGAAGTCTTCGGTGCGGCCGCGCTGATCGTGCAGTGCCGCGACGAGGCGCAGATACGTGAGATTGCCGAGCACCTTGAAGGCCAGCTCACCGCGACCCTGCACCTGGACGAGGCCGACTTCGACGCGGCCCGGGCCCTGCTGCCGAGTCTGGAGCTCAAGGCTGGCCGCGTGCTGGTCAACGGCTGGCCGACAGGCGTCGAGGTGTGCGACGCCATGGTCCACGGCGGCCCCTTCCCGGCCACCTCGGACACGCGCAGCACCTCGGTAGGCACCGCCGCGATCCGCCGCTTCCTGCGTCCGGTCTGCTATCAGGGCTACCCGGATGGCCTGCTGCCCACTGAGCTCAGGCAAGACAATCCCCTGCGACTTCGCCGTCTGCTCGATGGCAAGAGGGAGACCTAGCTCCATGGCAAACGCTTCCATTCCCGCTCAGGCCGAGATCGATATCGCGGTGGTCGGCGCCGGCATCATCGGCGTCGCCTGCGCCCTGCAACTGGCCCGCAAGGGCAGGCGCGTCCTGGTCATCGACCCGCAAGGGCCGGGGCAGGGCGCCTCGTTCGGCAACGCCGGGCACTTGGCCACCGAGCAGGTCTTTCCCATCGCCGACCTGTCGATCCTCAAGCGACTGCCAGCGATGCTCATGGACCCCATGGGCCCGCTGCGTCTGGACTGGAAGTACCTGCCCTTCGCCTTGCCCTGGTTCACGCGCCTGCTGCTCAACCTGCGGCCGGCGCCCTTCCAGCGCACGGTCGCCGGCCTGCGCGGGCTTAACGAAGCCAGCCTGGGTGCCTGGCAACGGCTGCTGGCGGTTATCGAGCGACCTGGTCTGCTGAAGGAGGATGGCTCCCTGCTGATGTACGAGCGCCCCGAATCCCGCCAGGCGCTCCAAGCGCTACAGGCCCGCATGGCCGGTCAGGGCGTCCCGGTGGATTTCTGGGAGTCCGACGCCGTGCGACACGCCGCGCCCCACTTGAGCGAGCGGATACGCGGCGGGTTGTTCTTCCCCCATACCGGACACTTCATCGACCCGTTCCGAGTGGTCTGCGAACTGGCCGCTGCTGCTGAAAAGCTGGGTGTTCGTTTCCTCCGTCAACGCATGCTCGGTGGGCGGTTGACCGAGGATGGCGTCGCGCTGAGCACTGGGGAGGGCAGCGTGCGGGCTCGCCAGGTCTTGATTGCCTGCGGCGCCCATTCGGCCGGTCTTACCTCCGGGTTGACCGGCAAGCGGGTACCGCTGGATACCGAGCGGGGTTATCACCTGATGCTGCCCCAGGAGCACGGTCGACTGCCGTTCGCTGTCACCTCGTTCGAGCGAAAGTTCATCATGTCGCCCATGGCCGACGGCCTGCGTCTGGCCGGCACCGTTGAGTTCGCCGGCTTGGCGCGATCACCGAACATGGAACGCGCCTGGCAGTTGCTCCGCCTCGGCAAAGGTCTCTTCAGCCACGAACTGAATGCCGAAGGGGCAACGCCCTGGATGGGATTCCGGCCATCCCTGCCGGACTCGCTGCCCATCATCGACCGGGTGTGCGAGGGGCGGGTGCTGCTCGCTTTCGGTCACCAGCACCTGGGGCTGACTCAGGCAGCGATCACCGCCGAGCACATCGCCGGGCTGGCGGCGCTGCCGGCAACGGCGGGCGCGTCGCACTCTGTACCGGACCTGGCTCCTTTCCGGCTGGAGCGCTTCTGAGCGGAGGTCGCCTTGGCGGTGTCAGATGGTCGGAGGCGCCAGCGGCGGGCCGCGATCGATCTTGCAACTGAGAATGATCGAGGTGGTGGTCTTCTCCACCCCGTCGACGCTGCCGATCAGGTCCAGCAACTCGTCGAGGCGCTCGGGGGAGTCGGCGCGCAGCCAGGCGACGTAATCGAACTCGCCGCTCACCGCGCAGAGCACCTGCACTTCCGCCATGCCGGTCAGGCGCCGCAGCACGTCCTTGCCGCTGCGTGGTTTTACCGTGATTCCCACGTAGGCCTGCAGGCCGCCATCGGCCACGCGCCGGCCCAGGCGCACGCCGTAGCCGGTGATGACCTGCGCCTTCTCCAGCCGTGCCAGTCGCGAAGTCACCGTGGTGCGCGCGATGCCCAGGCGCCGGGCCAGCGTGGCCACGCTCTCGCGGGCGTTGATCTGCAGGGCGGCGATCAACTGGCGGTCGATTTCATCGAGGAGCAGGTCGGACATGGAATGGCTCGGTGCGATTGGGTGCGTAGAGGTTAGCGGGTGCCCAAGGCTACCTGAAGCCGATGGACTGCGCCCATTGGTCGGCGCCAACGTCGCACTGCCGGGAGGCGAACCAGACTGAAGCGACAGAGTCCGAGACACGTCGGCCCCATCCACCTTCCACGAGAGCCTCACCCCCATGAATCCATTCGCCCCTTGCCGCTGGACCCTGCTCGCTTCGCTCATCTGCCTGCCCGCCTTCGCCGAAACCGTGGTGCCGTTGCAGGGGCAGACCCAGCAGCAGGTCCAGCAGGATATCGCCAACTGCCAGGCCCAGGCCGGCAGCTCCACGAGCACCACTACCTCCAACCCGAGCGGCGGTCGCGTCCGCGGCGCCGCGACAGGTGCCATGGCCGGTGCCGTCGTTGGCCAGGCGCGCAGCAACGACTACGACCGCATCGATGACGATCTGCAGAAAGAGTACCGGCAGGAGAAAGCCAAGGACGCCGCGGTGGCCGGTGCCGTAGTCGGCGGTTCGCGTCAGCGCCAGGAACGCAGGCAGAACCGCCGCGACAACGAGCAGGCCAGCAGCACGGCGTCGTCGGCCTATACGAGTTGCCTGCAGCAGCGTGGCTATCAGGTCACGCCCTAGGCCGTGCCGCGCGCCTGCTGCTCGAGCTGCGCCTGCAGGTTCGGATCGAGCCTGAGCTGATAGGCCAGCTCGTCCAGATAGGCGCGTTCTGCGTTCTGCTGGTCATCCACCAGCATCACGCTGGCCAGGTACATCTCGGCCGCCATGCCAGGGTCCGATGCGGCCTGCGCCACTTCGGCGGCGTCCAGCGGGCGGTGTACTTCCTGGTCCAGCCACGCCTGCAATTGCGGGTCGTCGGTGTGCCGGGAGATCTCGGCATAGATGGTTTGTTTTTCCTGCTCGTCAATGCGGCCATCAGCCTTGGCGGCGGCGATCAAGGCGCGGAGGATGGCCAGGCTGTGGTCATCGGCCTCGGCGCCGGAAAGCTGGTCCACCGTGCTGATCGCTTGCTGGGGGGCGGAAGATTGCTGGCGCTGCCAGGCCTGGTACGCCTGGAAAGCCATCATGCCGAGAGACGCCAGCGCGGCATAATTCGGTCCGCCGGAACGCCCGCGACTGCCACCCATCGAACCACCGCCCTGGCCCCCGCCGAGAATCCCGCCAAGCAGGCCGCCCAGCCCGGCATTGGCGCCGCCACCACCCATGAGACCGCCCAGCAGGCCACCGAGCCCGCCCAGAGGGTCCTGCGACGCCATCCCCGCGCCGCCGCGTTGCGCTGTGCCGGCCTGGCTGGATCGCAGTAGTTGTTCGAGCAGATCACTGGTGTTCATGGCCTCGTCCTCGTGGTGGCCGTTTTCCGGTCAGGGAACGATAGACCCGGCCAGCAGCAGGGGCATGACCGTCGGGCGGCGAGGATTGTTGCGCGCTACGGAAAAGCGCTTTCAGCGAAGGCATCTTTTTCCCGCGCCTTGCCTGGAGTCGAATTGGCACATCGGCCGAAAGCGCATCGCCAGCGATGCCGGGGCCTTCCAGGCAAACAGGAGAACCACCATGAACCGTGCAATCGCCACCACTACCACCTTGCTGCTCGCCTTCCTGGCCAGCGGCAGTGTCTTCGCGGCTAAGTCCGCCGAGTCCGTGCCCTACAGCTACGGCATGCCGCTGGACGTCGCCCGAGTGATTTCCATCGACGAGCCGAACTCGCTGACCTGCGAAACCATCCAGGCGAAGATGACCTACGTGGATTCCCAGGGCGAAGAGAAATCCGTGACCTACCTGAAAGAGTCCAGCGCCTGCGCCAATAGTTGATACCAGGCTGCATAGCGATTGAAGTCGCCCCACAGAGAAGGGCAACAGGATTGTGCCACCGGTTGTCCGAGAGTCACCCCTCTCCGCTTCTGGGAGAGGGGGCGGGGGAGAGGGAAGGCATGGCGCTTGGTACTGCACGGCATTCCACGAGAATCAATCGGTAAAATTACCCACCTGCGAATTATTTACGTTTGATTTACAAATGCTAATTGTTACCATTTGTTCCTTCTTTCAATAATCAAGGAACTCGTGGTGGCTAGAAAGCGTATTGCCCCGGCATCTCTGCCAATGCTGGGCCTGCTGGTAATTCCCGCTGTCCAGGCTGAAACCAAAGAGGCGCTGGCCATTCCGGCGACCTCAGTGACCAGTGCTTATGAGCAGCAAAGCTACAAGGCCACCGAGAGCCGCAGCGCCCTGAAAATCGACGCGCCGCTGCGCGACATTCCCCAGACCGTCAACGTCGTGCCCGAGAGCGTGATCAAGGACAAGGGTGCGCAGTCCCTCGAAGACGTGCTCAAGAACGTCCCCGGCGTTGGTCTTTCCAATGGCGACGGCCAGCGCGACCAGGTCACCATTCGCGGCTTCAGCGCCATCGGCGACATGTTCATCGATGGCATGCGCGACGACGCCCTCTACTTCCGCGACCTCTCCAACATCGAGCGCGTCGAAGTCATCAAGGGCCCGGCAGCGGTGCTCTATGGCCGTGGTTCCTCCGGTGGTTTGATCAACAGCGTGAGCAAGAAGCCTGGCTTTAATCCCAAACAGGAACTCGGTGTCACCTTCGACAGTGAAGGCAAGCGCCGCACCCAGTTCGATGCAGGCTGGGCCGACCAGCAACAGCGCGACAAGGCCTTCCGCATCACCGGTGCGTTCGAAGACAGCGACACCTTCCGCGACGACGGCTACATCGACCGCAAGGCCATCGCGCCTTCGGCCTTCTTCAGGCTGTCCGACGACCTGGAGCTGAACCTCGGGGCCACCTACCTCTACGACAAGCGCCTGATCGATTTCGGTATTCCCGGGCAACTCGCCGCCTACCAACCGGCGGCGGCCAGTCTGCCGGCCTCGGCGGTTGGCAATCGCCCGGTGAACGTCGACCGCGACAGGCGCTTCGGCTCCGGTGACCCGGACCAGGACTACGCGCGCAGCGAGGTGTTCTCCTTCACCGCCAGCGTGGACTACCGGATCAACGACGACCTGACCCTGACCAATGCCACCCGCTACTACCACTACGATCTGGATCGCAATAACACGCTGGCCGACAGCAGCGCGACCCGCTTCGTCACCGCGCCCAACGGCGAGCTGCTGGTGAAGCTCAACCGTGGCAACGTTGCCCGTGATGAGTACGGTGTGTTCAACCAGACCGACCTGAAGCAGCAACTGCAACTGGCCGGCATGCAACACAATCTGCTCTACGGCGTGGAAGTGGGTTACCAGGACAAGTCCCAGCGGACGTTCAACCAGAACAACGTGGCCCAGGTGCCGGTGTTCCGCGATGCCCTGGTGCCGGTACCCGAGCACGCCAACGCCCTGTCCGCCAAGGGCACCAACTACCAGGAAACCGCCGGATTCTACGTGCAAGACATGATTGAGCTGACTTCCCAGTGGAAGGCTCTGCTCGGCGTGCGCTACGACATCTTCGGCCAGGAGTTCGACGACAAGCGTGTGCAGAACGTCGATCTCGACCGCACCGACAAGACCTGGAGCCCGCGCGCTGGCCTGGTGTATCAGCCGGATCAGATCCAGTCCTACTACGTGTCTGTCAGCCGCAGCTACCAGCCCTCGGCCGAGGTCTTCCAGCTCAGTCCTGCGAACGAGAACCTGGAGCCGGAAGAGACCACCAACTACGAGGTGGGCGCCAAGTGGGATCTGCTGGACAACCGTCTCTCGGTGACCGCAGCGGTGTTCCGTCTGGAACGCACCAACATGAAGACCGCCGACCCGTCGAACCCCGCTCTCACCATCCTCGCGGGTGAGCAGCGTACCGACGGTTTCGAAGCAACCTTCAGTGGCCAGATCACCGACAAGTGGAATGTGTACGGGGGCTACGCCTACCTGGACGCGGAGATCACCAAGTCCAACAGCAAGACCAACGGCGTCGCCAACGAAGGCCAGACCCCGACCCTGACACCGCGCAACAGCGCCAACCTCTGGGTGGTCCGCTCCCTGACCCCGGAATGGCGTATCGGCGCGGGCGCCAACTATGTGGACGACCAGTTCACCTCCCTGGACAACAACGTCGTGATGCCCAGCTACACCACCTATGACGCGGCGCTGTTCTACAACGTGCCGCAATGGGACATGGCCCTGCGTCTGAAGAACGTCTTCGACAAGGACTACTACGCCTCGGCCCACGGTTCGGTGGACCTGATCACCCCCGGCGCGCCCCGCACCCTGGAGCTCAGCGCCAACTATCGGTTCTGATCGTCGCGCAAGAAAAAGCCCGGGCCAATGCCGGGCTTTTTGCTTTTCAGGCGGCGAATTGTTGGGCTTCGCTGCGCTCTGACCAGCCTACAAGAGCCGGCTCGGTTCCGTAGGTTGTGGCTGAGCTGTGCGAAGCCCAACATTCCTCCAGGCGCTCAATTCGCCTGCAACTTTTTCAACGCCTCGCAACTCGGCGGGTATTGCTTGTCGCACGCACTCTGGAACAGCGCGCGCGCCTGGTTGGGGTCCTGCTTCAGGCCCTCGGCGCCCTGGGCGTACATGCTGCCGAGTACGTGCTGCGCCATGGCATTGCCGGCGGCGGAGGACTGGGCGAGGTATTTGTGCATGGCGCGCTGGTCGGCGAAGGCGGGGTCGGCACGGCCGGTGTAGAGGAAAGCGAGACTGAACGCCGACTGCGAATGCCCCTTGTCGGCAGCCTGCTTCCACCAGTACTCGGCCTGCTTGAGGTCCTTCTGCGGCTTGCCCACGAAGTACAGGCTGCCGAGTTGGTACTGCGCGTCGGGGTCGCCCCGTCCGGCCTGTTGCCTGATCCGTTCGAAGTCGCTGGCTTGCTGGTCCTGCGGGGTGGTCGCCGGGGCCTGGGGTTGACCGGCTGGCGGCGTGGCGGGCGGTTGCTGTTGCTGTTGCTGCGTGCATGCGCCCAGCAGGGCGAGTGCGGCGATGCAGGCAAGTCGCGGCAAGGCGCGTTGAATGAACATGGGTGGAGTTCTCCCTGGCAGATCAGGGAGGAGGGTAGTTGCATCCGCTGGCCCCGTCACCCGGCGTGTTGATCGTGGGCGGACGTCGTGTGGCTGTCGGTGGATCGGTGAAGCCTGATCCACCCTGCGCAGCGGAGGTAGTCGGTGCGTAGGAGCGCTTTTACATTCACCATTCCTGCCAGGCCTCGCCACTCGACTCATGTGAGAATCCCGGCTATCAAGGGCAGGATATTTGCCTGGAAGTCACGAATGAAAACCACCCTGGACGAACTCCAAGCCTTCACCGCCGTAGTCGACACGGGCTCCATCACGGCTGCCGCGGAGCAGCTGGCGCAGACCGCCTCCGGCGTCAGCCGCGCCCTCAGCCGCCTCGAAGACAAGCTCGACGTGACCCTGCTGCGACGTACCACCCGCCGCCTGGAGCTGACCGAAGAGGGCGAGGCTTTTCTCGCCCAGGCGCGGCGCATCCTCGCGCAGGTGGAGGAGGCGGAAGAGCAGATGGCCCTGCGCCGCCAGAAGCCGGCCGGCCGCCTGCGGGTCAATGCCGCTTCGCCCTTCATGCTGCATGTGCTGGTGCCGCTGGTGGCGGGATTTCGTGAGCGTTACCCGGCGCTCGAACTGGAACTGCACAGTAGCGACCAGATCATCGACCTGATCGAGCACCGCACCGACATCGCCATCCGCATCGGCACCCTGCGTGATTCCACCCTGCACGCCCGCCCCCTGGGTAGCAGCCGGATCCGCGTGCTGGCGAGTCCGACCTACCTGAAGGCCCATGGCACGCCGAAGAGGGTTGAAGACTTGCAACACCACGGTCTGATTGGCTTCACCCAGCCGGAAAGCCTGAACCTCTGGCCTTTGCGCCATGCCTGGGGTGACAGCCTGCAGATCGAGCCGGTCATCAAGGCATCCAGCGGCGAAACCTTGCGCCAGCTGGCCCTGGCGGATGCCGGCATCGTCTGCCTGTCCGATTTCATGACCCAGGCTGACCGCGCTGCTGGAAACCTGGTGCAGGTACTCGGCGCCGACACTCTCGAAGTGCGTCAACCTATCCATGCCGTCTACTACCGCAACACGGCCTTGGCCTCGCGTATCAGCTGCTTTCTCGACTATGTGAGCGAAAGAATTGGCAGGGAGGATTGGGTGAAGCGGAGTTGAGCCTACGTCTTCGAATACGGTGCTCACGGCCGCTGCACTGAAGCTTCACCGTCTGTCCGTTATTTCATTCATTCCGTACATCCAGATCTTCGTCGAGGTCTTGATTCTTCTGGGTTTAAGCGGGGGTTGATGTTTGTGTGTTTTTTATTTCGAACAAGCATCTTGGCCTTGTGAATATTTTTGTGTAAATTTTCATGAAATTTATAAATCAAATATTCACGAGGCACCCATGTTCAAGCAGTCCGCCCAGCATGTCGGCACCTACTACGCGCAGACCTACCCCGGCAGCATTCCCTTGCGCCCGATCCAGTCTGGTAGCGAAGAAACCGATGTCCTGATCATCGGTGCCGGCTTCAGCGGTCTGCATACCGCTCTGCGTCTGGCTGAGGCCGGCAAGCGCGTGACCCTGCTGGAAGCCAGTCGCGTGGCGTGGGCAGCCTCAGGCCGCAATGGCGGGCAGGCATTGCTGGGCTGGTCCTGCGATATGCCACCGCTGGAGAAGGCGCTGGGACTGGAACGCACCCGCAGGTTGTGGGACAGCATGCGCTGGGCCGCAGACGAGATGCGCGCGCTGCCGCTGCGCCACGGCTTCGACGTGGACTACCGTGTCGGCAGCCTCTGGACCGCCGTGATGGAACGTCGGGTGAAGTCTCTGGAAGAAGCCCAGGAAGACGCCATCCACAAATGGGGCTACGACCGTATGCGCCTGATCCGCCGCGACGAACTGTCAGAGTGGATCGACAGCCCACGCTACCAGGCAGCGCTGTACGACCCGGAAGCCGCCCACCTCAATCCCCTCAAGCTGGCTCAGGGTCTGGCCGCCGCCATCGAAGCCCGGGGCGGAAGCATCTACGAACAGAGCCAGGTGCTGGAATATCGCGAAACGCCCTCCGGCTATGTCGCCCGTACCGCCCAGGGCGAAGTGCGCGGCGGCATCCTGGTGATGGCCTGCAACGCCTACGTCGACCGCCTCGATCGCCAGCTTTCCAGCCGTCTGCTGCCCGTGGGTTCCTACCAGGTCGCTACCGCACCGCTGGACGCCGAACTCGCGCAATCGTTGCTGCCGAAGAACAGCTGCGTGATCGACAACCAGTTCGTGCCCGACTACTTCCGCCTCACCCCGGACAATCGCCTGTTGTTCGGTGGCGGCTGCACCTACCTGGGCGGCCTGCCCAAGGATGTGCCGGCGGCCACGCGTCCTTACCTGGAGCGCGTCTTCCCGCAACTCAAGGGGGTGGAGATCGAATTCGGCTGGGGCGGCCATATCGACGTCAGCATGAAACGCACCCCGGACATCGGCCGCGAAGGCTCGCGCTATTGGCTGCAGGGCTTCTCCGGTCACGGAATCCTGCCCACCCTGGCCGGCGCCAAGGCGGTGAGCGACGCCATCCTCGGCAGTGACGACCTGCTCGACCTCTACCAGGCCATCGGCAACCCGCGCTTCCCGGGTGGCTCCCTGCTGGCGGCACCGCTGGAAGCTGCAGGCAAGGCCTATTACCGCTTGAGGGATGTGATTTAAGGTCGCGCCTTTCGAGTCCGGCAGCCGGAGTTCCCAAATGGACAAGCAAGACGAAATCGAAAGCCTCGCAATCCTGATTCGCGACCTGCGCAAGCACAAGAACGTGACCCTCGGGGACCTCGCCACGCGTATCGATCGCTCGGTGGGTTTCCTCTCCCAGGTGGAGCGCGGGTTATCGCGCCCGACGGTGGCCGACCTGACCGCCATCAGCGAGGCGCTGGGCGTACCCACGACCTACTTCTACAACCTGAGCAAGCCTCGCGAGACGCCCTGGGTCACCCGCCCGGGCGAGCGTCGCACGCTCTACTACGCCGGTGGCATTACCGACGTGCTGGCTTCGCCGACCATGTCCGGCGGATTCTCCATGCTGGAAAGTCACCTGGAGCCCGGCGCCACCAGTGGCGAGGGCCACCTGGATGACAGTTCCGAGCAGGGCGGTTTCGTCCTCGAAGGCGAGCTGACGGTCTGGTACGGCGACGACACCAGGCCGGTGACCCTCCGCGCCAACGACGGCTTCCAGCTGCCGCCCCATGCCCAGTTCCGCTACGCCAATCTTTCCGACAAACCGACGCGAGTATTGTGGGTCTTCACCTGAAGCCCCAGCTCGCAGGACCGCAGTGATGACAACAACAAACCAGTATCCCGACCTGCTCAGCGAAGTACGTGCTTTCCGTGCCCAGTACCCGGAAGTCCGCTACATCGACCTGATCTGCCTGGACATCCCCGGCCACTTCTACGGCAAGCGCTATCCCATCGAGATGGTGGAAAAGGTGGCTGCTGGCAGTCCGCTGAAAGTGCCGCAGAACTGTGTACTGCTGGGTACCCAGGGCGGGCTCTATCCCATTGGCGATTACTGCTTCGCCGACGGCGACCCGGATGCACCGCGCCGCCTGGTGCCGGGCACCCTGGTACCGGTGCGCTGGGAGAAGGAGCCGCTGGGGCAGATGCTCATCACCTCCGACGGTACTGAAGCCCCCATCGAGTTCGAACCCCGCGAGGTGCTGGCGCGGGTGCTGCAGCGCCTGGAAAAGCGTGGCATCCATCCGGTGGTGGCCTTCGAACTGGAGTTCTACCTGTTCGACCGCAAGCTCAAGGAAGGCCTGCCGCAATTCCCTCGTGACCCGCTCTGCGAGGACGAAGACGACCAGCCGAACATGCACATCGAGCGCCTGTCGCGCTTCTCCAGCGTGTTGCATGAGATGGTCGAGGCCGCCAACGAGCAGGGCGTCGCCGCCAACGTCATCACTGCCGAACTCGGCCCGGGCCAGTTCGAAATCAACTTCGGCCACTGCGATGACGGCCTCAAGGCCGCCGACTGGGCCGCCCTGTTCTGCCGCAGCACCCGCGGCGTGGCGATGAAGCACGGCCATCGCGCCAGCTTCATGAGCAAGCCCTACCTGAATGCGCCGGGCAGCGGCATGCACGTGCATGTCAGCCTGTACGACCGCGACGGCAACAACCTGCTGGCCGCCGACGACCAGCGCCCGCTGCGCCACGCCGTAGCCGGCTGCCTGGACCTGCTGCCCCACTGCATGCCGATCTTCGCCGCCAACCACAACGCCTTCCGCCGCTACGGCGCGATGGTCAACGCCGCCAGCCGCGCGAGCTGGGGCTTTGAGGACCGCGATGCGTGCATCCGCATCCCCGAATCCGATGGCCGCAACCTGCGCATCGAACACCGCCTGGCCGGCGCCGACGCCAACCCCTACCTGGTGCTGGCCGCCATCCTCTCCGGCATGGAACACGGCCTGGACGCCGCCCGCGACCCCATCGCGCCGCTCAACGAAGACCGTGAAAGCGGCATCGATTTTCCCAAGGACATGCTCACCGCCGTGACCGCCATGCGCAGCCACCCCGTAGTGAACGAAGGCCTGGGCAGCGAGTTCGTGATGGTCTATTGCGAGAACAAGCGGCAGGAATTCCTGGACTTCATGAACGAAGTGAGCGCGCGGGAATATCGTTGGTACATGTAACCCCGGAGTCCCTGTAGGTTAGGCAGAGCGCAGCGAAACCCAACATTCGAAGCATCATGCGAGCACCTTGTTGGGCTTCGCATAGCTCAGCCCAACCTACGTTCTTGGCGAATGAATTCGCCCCCACAGATAAACGCCCTACACCTCCCCGAACGCAGCCAGCAAATCCTCCACGAACGCCACCTGCGCCTCGCTCGGTTGTCGTCCGCGATGGCTACTGAGGTGGAAGTTGACGCGGTAGCCGGTCTGCTCCGGCAGCAACGCTCGCAACTGCCCGTTGGCCTCCCAGGGCGCGGCGATGTGTTCCGGCAGGTAGCCGATATGCGCGCCTGACAGGATGAAGGCCAGGCTGCACTCGACCTGTTCGGTACGGGCGCTGCTCGGGCCGCTCTGGAACGGCTCCATGGCCTCGCCGAAGCGATAGGGGTGCTGCACCAGGTCGCAGCGCGAAAGGTCATCGAGGCTGACCGGGTCGCGGTGGAACAGCGGGTGTCCCACGGCGCAGTAAAGGCGCTCTTGCTCGCCGAACAGGGGCTGGTGGTCCAGCGCGGCCTGGGTCCTGGAGAAGTAGCCGATCGCGAGATGCAGCTGGTCCTGCAACAGGCGCCGCTCCAGCTCGGCAGGCATGGCGCTGATCAACTCGAAATGCACCGCCTGGTTGCGTTGACGGAAGCGCCCAATGGCCGCGCCTAGGCGCTGCAGCACCTGGCTGTCGAGGGATTCGGACAAGCCGATGCGCAGCTCGCCCAGAAGCAGCCCGGACATGCCCCGCGCTTCCCCCTTGAAAGTCTCGATTGCGCCGAACAGCTTGCGGGTGGCGGCCAGCACCTGCTCGCCCTTGGGCGTCAGGCGGAACCCTGCCTTGCCGCGTTCGCAGAGGCGAAAGCCGAGGCGCGTTTCCAGCTTGGCCATCTGCGTGCTGATGGTGGACTGGCCAATCCCCAGCTCGCCCTGGGCTGCACTGAAGCCGCCGCTCTCCACCACCGTGATGAAGATGCGCAGCAGTTGCAGGTCGAGGTCATGGAGCTGGCTGAGCATGGCGGCACCAAACATTGATAGCGGTAGATGCCAAAGTAGAACACTTCATATTTATTCAAAGCAAAGCCCGGCGCAGCATGGCCCCACCTGCAATCCCCCAGGAGTCCATCATGCGTTGTCCCTTGTTGCTTGCCGCCCTGTTCGCCTGTGCCTTGCCGGTACATGCCGAAGACAAGGCGCTGAACCTCTACAGCTGGTCGGCCTACATCCCGGAAAAGGCCCTGCAAGGCTTCAAGGACGAAAGCGGTATCGAGGTCAAATACGACATCTTCGACAGCGCGGAAGCCCTCGACGCTAAGCTGCTCACCGGTGGCAGCGGCTATGACGTCGTCTTCCCCGCCAGCAGCGGCCTGGCCCGCGCCATCCAGGCCAAGGCGGTGCAGCCGCTGCAACGTGAGCGGCTGAAGAACTTCGCCAACCTCGACCCTGAACTGCTGGCGAAGCTTGCCACCGTCGACCCCGACAACCGCTTCGGCGTGCCCTACACCTGGGGCACCGTCGGGCTGGGCATCAACAAGGAAGCGGTGGAGAAGCGCATCCCCGATGCCCCGCTGAACAGCCTCGACCTGCTGTTCAAGCCCGAGTACGCCAGCCGTCTGAAGGATTGCGGCATCGCCGTGATCGACTCGCCGCAGGAGGTGATCAGCGTTGCCCTGCATTACCTCGGCAAGGACCCCTACAGCACCGACAAGGGCGATCTGAAAGCCGTGCAGGAATTGTTCGCGCAGTTGCAGCCCAACGTGCGCTACGTCGGCGCCGGCAAGCACATCAACGACCTGGCCAAGGGCGAAATCTGCCTGGCCCTGACCTACAACGGCGACGCCGCCATCGCCGCCGACCAGGCTCGCCAGGCGAAGATGCCGTTCGAGGTGATCTACCGCATTCCCCGTGAGGGCACGCTGATCTGGTTCGACACCATGGTCATCCCGGCCGACGCGCCGCACCCCCAGGCGGCCCACGCCTTCATCGACTACATGCTGCGTCCCGAGGCCATCGCCGAACTGACCAACAGCCAGTTCTTCGCCAACGCCAACAAGGCCGCTACTCCGCTGCTGACTCCGGAAGTGGCCGGCGACCCGGATATCTACCCGAGCAAGGACGTGCGTGACCGCCTGTTCGGCGAGCAGATCCAGACGCTCAAGGACCAGCGTGCCCGCACCCGCCTCTGGACCAGTTTCCGTACCCAGTACTGATCCACCTTCAACCACCCTCACCCCGGGAGGGAGAGGGGAGCATAAGAACCCTGATGGGAGCCCGATGAGATGGACCACGCCTTCGACAACGACCAGGCCATCACCCGCGACAGCCTCTATGGCACCGCTGCCGAATCCACCTACGCCGGCATCACCAGCTTCATGCGCCGCCGCTACAGCCGCGACCTGCGCGGCGTCGACCTGGTGGTGAGCGGGGTGCCCTTCGACACCGCCACCACCAACCGCCCCGGCAGCCGCTTCGGACCGCGCGCCATTCGCGCCGCCTCGGTGCAGATGGCCTGGGCGCGGCATTTCCCCTGGGAGTTCGACCCCTTCGACCATCTGGCGGTGATCGACTACGGCGACTGCGCCTTCGACCACGGCACGCCCCAGGACACGCCTGAAATCATCCAGGCCCATGCGGCGCGCATCCTCGAAACCGGCGCGGCCATGCTCACCCTGGGCGGCGACCACTTCATCAGCTACCCGCTGCTGAAGGCCCACGCGGCGAAGCACGGCCCGCTGTCGCTGATCCACTTCGACGCCCACAGCGACACCTGGCCGGACGAAGAGGTGAAGCGCATCGACCACGGCACCATGTTCTATCACGCCGCCCGCGAGGGGCTGGTGGACCCGGCGCGCTCGGTGCAAGTGGGCCTGCGCACCACCAACGACGACGTGATGGGCTTCCAGGTGCTGGACGCCCGCGAGGTCCATCGCCACGCGCCGGAACAGATCGCCGAACGCATCCGCGCACGGGTGGGTGACAACCCGGTGTACCTGACCTTCGACATCGACTGCCTCGACCCGGCTTTCGCACCCGGTACCGGCACGCCGGTCTGCGGCGGGCTGTCCAGCCATCAGGCCCTGGAAATCCTCCGCGGCCTGCGCGGCATCAACCTGGTGGGGATGGACGTGGTGGAAGTGGCCCCACCCTACGACAACGCCGAAGTCACCGCCCTGGCCGGCGCGACCCTGGCGATGGAGATGGTCTGCCTGTATGCGGCACGGCATAAGTTGGGGCTGCGCTGAGCCGCGACGGCCGGACCATGAGGCACTACGTGCTCCGAAAAAGACGCGGGCTCAAGACGAGCCCGCGTTTTCACGCACGAAACTCAAACAGGCTGGATCAGCTCGCGCAATCCAATGCGCGCCTCGCGAAACAACCGAGCATCCATCAACTTCGGCTCGCGCACGATGGGGCGGAAATCCATGCGTTGCAGGATGTCCCGCTCCAGCTCCACACCCGGTGCAATCTCGATCAACTCCAGCCCTTCGGTCGTCAGGCGGAACACGCAGCGCTCGGTGACATAGAGCACCGGCTTGCCCGATTCGGCCGCCAGGCGACCGGCGAAGGTACGGTGTTCCACCTCGCGGACGAACTTGCGCACATCGCCGTCCTGCACTATGCGCAGGGCGCCGTCCTCGATGCGGATGTCCTGCTCCCCGGCACTGAAGGTGCCGACGAAGACCACCGCCTTGGCGTTCTGGCTGATGTTGATGAAGCCGCCGGCACCGGCCAATCGACTGCCGAAGCGAGAGACGTTGAGATTGCCTTCGGCGTCTGCCTGGGCGAGGCCGAGGAAGGCGATGTCCAGGCCGCCGCCGTCGTAGAAGTCGAACTGGTAGGGCTGGTCGATCAGCGCGCTGTGGTTGCTCGCCGCGCCGAAGTCCAGGCCTGAGGCGGGCACGCCGCCGATGACGCCAGGTTCTGCGGTCAGGGTCAGCAGGTCGATCACCCCTTCTTCGGCGGCGACCGCTGCGACCCCTTCCGGCATGCCAATGCCCAGATTGACCACCGCCCCCGACGACAGCTCCAGGGCGGCGCGGCGGGCGATCAGCTTGCGCAGGTCCAGCGGCATCGGCGCCAGGCTGTCCACCGGCACCCGCACCTCGGCGGCGAAGGCCGGGTTGTAGTGGGTGGCGAAGGTCTGCTGGTGGTTTTCCGGTTGGGCCACCACCACACAATCCACGAGGATGCCGGGAATCTTCACCTCACGCGGGTTGAGCGAGCCGCGCGAGACGACGCGTTCGACCTGTGCGATCACCAGGCCGCCGGAGTTACGCGCGGCCATGGCGATGGCCAGGCTCTCGATGGTCAGCGCCTCGCGCTCCATGGACAGGTTGCCGTCTTCATCGGCACTGGTGGCGCGGATCACCCCGACGTCGATGGGGAAGGCCTTGTAGAACAGGTAGTCCTCGCCCTCGATGGGCATGCGCCGCACCAGTTCCTCGGTGGTCCGCGCATTCAGCTTGCCGCCGCCGAACTCGGGATCGACGAAGGTGCCGAGGCCGACCCGCGACAGCTGCCCGGGCTTGCCGGCGGCGATGTCGCGGAACAGCTGGGATATCACCCCCTGAGGCAGGTTGTAGGCCTCGATGCGGTTTTCCACGGCGAGCTTCTGCAAGCCAGGCACCAGGCCCCAGTGGCCGCCGATCACCCGACGCACCAGGCCTTCATGGGCCAGGTGGTTGAGGCCACGTCCCTTGCCGTCGCCTTGCCCGGCCGCATACACCAGGGTCAGTCCTTGCGGCGCCTGTTCTGCGGCGAAACGCTGTTCCAGGGCGATGGCGATTTCCTCGGCGAAACCGATGCCGACGAAGCCACCGGTGGCCAGGTTGGCGTTGTCCTGAATCCTGGCCACTGCTTCGGCGGCGCTCATCACTTTGCTCATGGGGTTCCTCGAGCTATGCAAACAGGGTGTAGAAACTGTAGGGGCGAATTCATTCGCCATGCAGTCCGAAGGGCTGCCCTTGGGGCCGCTTCGCGACCCTTGGCGAATGAATTCGCCCCTACGAAGAG